>Ga0247822_10003616_pt1 | contig 10101 bp, 7 predicted proteins | sample 13C_Cellulose_Da_FD_192423 | JGI IMG/M metagenome (GOLD analysis project Ga0247822, IMG submission 192423) | Soil microbial communities from agricultural site in Penn Yan, New York, United States - 13C_Cellulose_Day30 | ecosystem: Environmental > Terrestrial > Soil > Agricultural land | place... | reverse complement strand
GGTCGTGCGGGTGGCGTCACCCCTTCCGCACCGGCGGGGGAGGGTGGGGCGACTCCTCCCGTCCGCCGGCTACGCCGGGTTGCGGCCGATGAAGTCGATGCTGGTGATCGCCAGCTGATCGCGGCTGTACTTCTGGAACTGCGGGTGCACGGCGATGCGCGCCAGCTGCTCGAGCCGGATCGGGTTGGGGCGCGAGGTGTCGACCTCGATGCCGAAGCCGGCCGCCGTGGCCATGGCGACGAAGTCCATCGCGCGCAGGCGGTTCTGGTAGAGGAACGCGTTGTTCCACTTGGCCCAGTCGGCGTCCGAGAACTGCAGGTAGTTGAGCTGGTCGATCGACCGGTCGACGTAGGCGTAGTGGTCGCCGCAGTTCACCGAGTGGAAGACCACCCCGCCCGGGCGCAGGATCCGGCGGGCCTCGACGAAGCAGCGCTCGATGACCGAGCCGGGCACGTGCTCGAGCACGCTGTTCGAGAACACCACGTCGAGGCTGCCGGCGGGCAGGCCGGTCGCGGCCGCGTCGCCCGGCGCCTGGTACACGACGACGCCGCCCGTGGCCTCCGACAGCGACGCGCCGCGGTGGATCGCGGTCTGCAGCGCGCGGTGGGCGGTCGCCACGGCGTCGACCGGGCGCCCGGACCGCTCGGCGATCAGCGGCACGAACTGGGCGAGCGCGTCGACCAGCCGGCGGGTCAGCTCGGGCTTGAGGTGGCGGTTGAGGTCGACCGTGGTCACCTGCGCTGCGCCGCCCAGGAACAGGGCCAGCGGGAAGGTCGGGTACCAGCCGGTGCCCATCTCCAGGTAGCGGGTACCGGCGACCTCGAACCCGACCGACCTCAGGTGGCCGATCATCAGCCGCCAGTCCTCGCCGATCTTGATCTCGAGCTCGCGATCGAACTGGCGCAGCCCGCCGGCGCGCAGCTGCAGCTCGTAGTGCAGCCGGTCCCCGAGCGGAACGTGCCCCAGCACCTTCTGGATGGCCCCCTTGATGCGCCAGTTCATCCGCAGCTCAACCTACCATGCCGGCGCGTGGCCTAGCCGTGGCCTAGCCGCCGCCCTTGCGGCCGAGCAGCCCGCGCACCGCGGTTCGCGCCGCCACGCCCGGGAGTCGAGCGATCGCCCGGGCCAGGTCGACCGCCAGCCGCACCGGCGACTCGCCGCGCGCGACCACCGCGGTCTTCAGCCCGCTCGAGACGTCCTCGATCGCGCCGCGCGCCACGGTCCGCCGCCCGTCCGAGCGGATCTCGACCACCAGGCGGGCCACGACCGGCAGGTCGTCGTCCCGGTCGCGCTCGAGGGCGTGGTCGTCATCGCCGTCCAGCACGATCGACGACCGCCCCGACGCCGGCGGTGGAGCAGGGGAGTCCGGGTCGCTCGCCACGGTGCAGAGCATGCCCCACCTCGCCCCGCTGCGGCAATCCGCCGCAAGCGCGGGCTCGGCAACGATGCGGTGAATTGTCGCGAACCGGTCTCCGCGGCTGCGCCGCCCGCGGGTCGCGATCGCGCGCGAGCAAAATGCCGCAGTCCAAGCGCGCGCAGTTTCTGGCAGAAGAGGCATCGCACGACGGCTCCAGCGCGCTGACTACGACTCTCCCTGGACCGATCGACCCGCGAATTCGACCCGCGCGAACCTTGCGAAGCCATTCCCCTTCGTGATGTGAACACCACGCCGCATGGCCTGCCGGAACTGCATCGCCGAGGGAGGCCCTCGACGATCGCCGGCGAGCACAGCCTCCTAGGAAACACGACATGTCCCGTTTCCTGTTCCCTGAATGGACCCAGCCGCTCAAGAAGTACGTGATCACACCGGCGCTGCTGTTCGGCCCGGTCTACATCGTGCTGCTCGCGGCCTTCGTCAAGGACCCGCAGACCCTGCGCATCGGCTACATGCCTGACCAGCCGGTCCCGTACAGCCACGCGCTGCACGTCGGCCAGCTCGGGATGGACTGCCGGTACTGCCACAACGTCGTCGAGCGCTCGGCCAAGGCCGCGGTGCCCCCGGCGGCGACGTGCATGAACTGCCACCAGAGCGTGCACCCGCGCAGCGAGAAGCTGCTGCCGGTGCGGCAGGCGTTCTACGAGAACGAGCCCCTCAAGTGGGTTCGCGTCCACGACCTGCCCGACTACGTCTACTTCAACCACTCCGCGCACGTGACCCGCGGTGTCGGATGCGAGTCCTGCCACGGCCGCATCGATCGCATGGTCAAGGTCTGGCAGGACAAGCCGCTCACCATGCAGTGGTGTCTGGACTGCCACCGGAACCCGGAGCCGAACCTCCGCAAGCCGGAGAACGTGACGGTCATGGGCTACCAGCCGGCGCCCGGTGAGGGCGCCAGCGTGAAGGCCGAGCTGAAGATCAACCCGCCGACGGATTGTTCGACATGTCATCGCTGAACCACGGCTACTGGAAGAGCATGGCCGAGCTCGAGCCGGGCACCCCGGACGGCGAGGCCGAGGTCACCACCACCGACGAGCACGGTGACGGCGGCGATGCCCCCGTCGATCCGTTGAGCCGGCGCAACTTCGTCCAGCTGATGGGCGCGAGCATGGCGCTGGCCGGCGTCGCCGGCGCGGGCTGCAAGCGCTGGGAGCGGGAGGAGATCGTCCCGCTCTCGCGCCGTCCCGAGGACCAGGTCCCCGGCACGACCCAGCAGTACGCGACCGTGTTCGAGCTGGCCGGCCAGGCCGAGGCGCTGCTGGTCACCTCCTACGAGGGCCGTCCGATCAAGGTCGACGGCAACCCCGAGCACCCGTGGTCGGGCTCGCTCGAGGGCAAGGGGACCAACATCGTCAAGGGCACCAAGCGCCACGGCGCCTCGAGCCTGTTCGCGCAGGCGTCGATCCTCCACCTGTACGACCCGGATCGCTCGCAGGCGGTGCGCCGCACCGGCCAGGGCGCGACGTTCGGCGACTTCAAGGCGTGGATCGGCGAGCTGCGCAAGAAGTCGAACACCGCCAAGATCCGCGTCCTCGCCGAGGCGACCTCGTCGCCGACGGTCCAGGCGCTGCGCCGCCGGCTCACCGCCGAGCTGCCCGGTCTGGGCTGGCACGAGTGGGAGCCGGTCTCGTACGACAACGAGCGCGCCGGGATGAAGCTGGCGTTCGGCCGGGTCGTCCGCCCGATCGCCCACCTCGAGCACGCCGAGACCATCGTCACCCTCGACTGCAACTTCTTCGGCGAGCACCCGGCGTCGCTGCGCTACGCCCGCGACTGGGCGCGCAGCCGCCGGCTCGAGGACTCGACCCTGGGGGGCGGCAAGATCAACCGCCTCTACACGATCGAGAGCACCTACACCCAGACCGGCACCGCCGCCGATCACCGCCTGGCCCTGCGCGCCGAGCACGTCCTGCCGTTCGCGCAGGAGCTCGCCGCCAAGCTCGGCGTCGGCACCGGCAGCGGCTCGGCCCTCGGCGGCGAGGCCAAGATCGCCCACTTCGTCGAGGTCCTCGCCGAAGAGGTCCAGCACAACACCGGCCGGGTCGTGTTCCTCGCCGGCCGCAACCAGCCGGCCGCGCTCCACGCCCTGGTCGCCCAGCTCAACCAGCGGTTCGCCGGGACCGCGGTCGAGTACGTCGACGATCCCGATCCGGATCGCCCGACCCACGCCGAGGCGATCGCGACCCTCGCCCGCGAGATCAACCAGCAGCAGGTCGAGGTCCTGCTGATCATCGGCGGCAACCCGGTGTTCGACGCCCCCGCCGACCTCGACTTCGCCGGCCTGCTCGCCAAGGTGCCGACCTCGGTCCACCTGTCCGAGTACGCCGACGAGACCTCGGCCAAGACCACCTGGCACGTGCCCAAGGCTCACTACCTCGAGGCCTGGGGCGACGCGCGGACGTGGGACGGCACCTACACGGTGCAGCAGCCGCTGATCGCGCCGATGTACGGCGGCATCTCGACCATCGAGCTGCTCGCCATGCTGCTCGGCGACGACTCGCACGCCGACGAGCTGGTCAAGCGCACCTTCGAGCAGTCGGGCGCGGGCGGCACCTGGCGCGCCGCCGTGCACGACGGCTTCGTCGACCGGACCCAGCTGGTGCCCGCCCAGGGCATGCAGGCCAACCCGGTCAACCTGCCGCAGGCGCAGGGCACCGCCAAGGCCGACTCGGCCATGCAGGCCAACAACCTCGAGGTGGTGTTCCTGAGCTCGCCCACGATGTGGGACGGCCGGTTCGCCAACAACTCGTGGCTGCAGGAGGTCCCGGAGTACCTGACCAAGGTCGTCTGGGACAACGTCGCCCTGGTCGCGCCCGACACCGCCGATCGCCTGTCGGTGTCGTCGCAGGACATGGTCAAGATCCAGGTCGGCGACCGCTCGATCGAGATGCCGGTCCTGGTCATGCCGGGCCACCCGCGCGGCTCGATCGGCGTCTGGCTCGGCGGCGGCCGCACCGCCGCCGGCAAGGTCGGCAACAAGGGCCGCGAGTGGAAGGGCGGCGGCTTCGACGTCTACAAGCTGCGCACCACCGCCGGGCTCGACTTCGTCAGCGGCGCCAAGGTCACCAAGACCGGGGCCCGCTACAAGATCGCGACCACCCAGGAGCACTTCGACCTCCACCGCGGCCTGCCGATCGACAAGCACATCGGCGAGCGCGGCACCGCCGAGCGGCTGCCGCTGATCATCCGCGAGACCGACGTCCAGGGCTACCAGGACCCGACCTACAAGGCCGAGTCGACCCACCCCTTCTACCACGACCACGAGCACGGCCGCGGCTACTCGCTGTTCAAGGAGAAGGAGTACGACGGCCACAAGTGGGGCATGGCGATCGACCTCGGGACCTGCTCGGGGTGCAACGCCTGTGTCGTCGCCTGCCAGTCCGAGAACAACATCCCGGTCGTCGGCAAGCGCGAGGTCACGCGCAACCGCGAGATGCACTGGATCCGGCTCGACCGCTACTTCAAGGGCAGCGTCCATGACCCCGAGGTCGTGAGCCAGCCGGTCGCCTGCCAGCAGTGCGAGAACGCGCCGTGCGAGGCCGTGTGCCCGGTCGGCGCGACCCTCCACTCGTCGGAGGGCCTCAACGACATGGTCTACAACCGCTGCGTCGGCACGCGGTACTGCCTCAACAACTGCCCGTACCGGGTGCGCCGCTTCAACTTCCTCAACTGGCACAAGGAGTTCGAGGACGCGCGCAACAAGGTCCGCAAGCTCCTGTTCAACCCCGAGGTCACGGTCCGCGAGCGCGGCGTGATGGAGAAGTGCAGCTACTGCGTGCAGCGGATCCAGAACGCCAAGATCAAGGCCAAGAACGCGCGCAACCGCGGCGTCATCGAGGACGGCACGATCACGACCGCCTGCCAGGCGGTGTGCCCGACCGAGGCGATCGTGTTCGGCGACCTCGCCGATCCCAACAGCCGGGTGTCGCGGCTGCACGCCGACAAGCGTCAGTACGAGCTGCTCGGCGACCTCAACGACAAGCCCCGCACCCGCTATCTGGCGCGCGTGCGTAACCCCAACCGGAAGCTGGTCCCCGCGGGCAAGCCCGCCGGTGGCCACCACTGAGCCAGGTCAGGTAGCTCATGTCGACCTCCTCGGAAGCCAAGGCGCACGATCACGGCCACGGCGACGCGCGCGCGTCGTTCCGCGCGGTCACCCGTGACGTGACGTCGGTCGCGCTCAACCCGACCCCCAAGTGGTGGTTCCCCGCCTTCGGCGTCAGCCTGCTCTTGCTGGGCTGCCTGGTGGTGGCGCTGGCCCACCTCTTCAAGACCGGTATCGGTGTCTGGGGCAACAACAACGTCCAGGGCTGGGCCTGGGACATCACCAACTTCGTCTTCTGGATCGGCATCGGCCACGCCGGCACGCTGATCAGCGCCGTCCTCTACCTGTTCCGGCAGGACTGGCGTACCAGCATCAACCGGTCGGCCGAGGCGATGACGATCTTCGCGGTCGCCGCCGCCGGCATCTTCCCGATCATCCACACCGGCCGCCCGTGGTTCGCGTGGTGGCTGCTGCCGCACCCCAACGACATGGGCATGTGGCCGCAGTTCCGCAGCCCGCTGATGTGGGACGTGTTCGCGATCTCGACCTACGCGACCACGTCGATCCTGTTCTGGTTCATGGGCATGGTCCCCGACCTGGCGACCCTGCGCGACAAGTCGAAGGAGCGGTGGAAGCAGATCGGCTACGGCCTGCTCGCCCTCGGCTGGCGCGGCTCGGCCCGCCAGTGGCACCGCTACGAGCGCGCCTACCTGATCCTGGCCGCGCTGTCGACGCCGCTGGTCCTCTCGGTCCACTCGGTCGTGTCCTTCGACTTCGCGACCTCGCAGAACCCCGGCTGGCACACCACCATCCTGCCGCCGTACTTCGTCGCCGGCGCCATCTTCTCCGGCTTCGCGATGGTGATGACGCTGCTGGTGCCGCTGCGCTCGATCCTGAACATCAAGCACATCATCAAGGACGAGCACGTCGAGGCGATGTGCAAGATCACGCTGGCCACCGGCATGATGGTCGGCGGCGCCTACGGCATCGAGTTCTTCACCGCCTGGTACTCCGGCAACCTCTACGAGTGGTTCACCTTCAAGAACCGCCTGTTCGGTGAGTACTCGTGGGCGTACATCGCGATGGTCAGCTGCAACGTGCTGGTGCCGCAGTTCTTCTGGTTCAAGCGGTTCCGCACCAACCCGTACTGGGTGGTCGGCCTCTCGATCCTGGTCAACGTCGGCATGTGGTTCGAGCGCTTCGTGATCATCGCGAGCTCGCTGGCCCGCCAGCACCTGCCGGCTGCCTGGGGTTACTTCAGCCCGACCCGCTGGGACTTCCTGACCCTGCTCGGCAGCTTCGGCCTGTTCTTCACCCTGTTCCTCCTCTTCGTCCGGTTCCTGCCCATCGTCGCGATCGCCGAGGTCAAGTCGGTCTCGCCCGAGGCGCACGCCGGCAAGGACGATCACTGAGGCCGCCATGGAGACCACCTCCTCACACGACGACGAGCACGGCGGCGGCCAGACGCCTCCGCCGGCGCACGACCACGACGGGCACGTCAACGGCGACGCCGCCGGCGACGGTGACGGCGAGCTGCACGGCCTGCTGGCCGAGTTCGACACCCCCGGCGCGCTGATCGCCGCGGCCCGCAAGGTCAAGAACGCGGGCTACAGCGACTTCGACTGCTACAGCCCGTTCCCGGTCCACGGCATCGACGACGCCATGGGCATCAAGCGCACCAAGCTGCCGCTGGTGGTGTTCGGAGGCGGCCTGACCGGCCTGTTCCTCGGCACCCTGATGCAGTGGTGGATGAACGCCTACAACTGGCCGTGGAACGTCGCCGGCAAGCCGACCTGGTCGATCCCGGCCAACGTGCCGATCTCGTACGAGACGACGATCCTCCTGTCGGTGCTGACGACCTTCTTCGGCATGTGGGCGGCCAACAAGCTGCCCCAGGTCTGGCACCCGTTCTTCCGCCTCGATCGGTTCCGCAAGGCGACCGACGACGGTCTCTTCCTCGGCATCGAGGCCGCCGACAAGCGGTTCGAGCTCGAGCAGACCAAGCAGCTGCTGGTCGCCGCCGGCGCCACCCACGTCGAGGAGTGCTACCTCGACCCGCGCCCCGAGTCGCGCCAGGTCCCGCGCTGGGTGTGGGCGGCGATGACCATCGTCACCATGCTCGCGCTGATCCCGTTCGTGCAGGTGTTCAAGGCGCGCGAGAGCAAGTCGAGCCAGCCGCACGTCCACGTCTTCTCGGACATGGACTTCCAGCCCAAGGCCAAGAGCGACCAGGCGTTCGACGAGTTCGCCGACGGTCGCGCCAACCGCGGCGAGGCGCCGGGCACGGTGGCCCGCGGCAGCCTCAACGCCGACGACGCCTACTACCGCGGCCTGCGCGACGGCGCGTGGATCCAGGACCTGCCCATCCCGGCCGACCAGATCACCGACGAGCTGCTCGACCGCGGCCAGAACCGGTACGAGATCTATTGCGCGCCGTGCCACGGCTACGACGGCGCCGGCCACGGCATCATCCCCGAGCGGGTCAAGCAGCTCGGCGGTGCCTGGGAAGCGCGCAACCTGGTCGAGGCCGGCTCGATGGCCATCAAGATGCCCAACGGCCAGCTCTTCAACACCATCTCCAACGGCTACAACACGATGATGGGCTACGCCGCCCAGATCCCGGTCCACGACCGGTGGGCGATCGTCCTCTACGTGCGCGCGCTCCAGCGCGGCCAGAACGCGGTCCAGGCCGAGCTGCCGGCCGGCGCCCAGGTGCGGTGATCCCATGAGCGCAACCAAGTCGATCCACCCCGACGAGAAGTACAAGGCCGACAAGGTCGGACGCCGGCTGTTCACCGTCGGCCTCGGCGCCGGCGCGGTCTTCCTCGTCCTGTCGCTCATCCTCGGCGCCAGCGCCGCCGGGTCGAAGGACCCGTCGACGATGCTCGGCGGCGACCACTGGCGCCGGTTCTTCTACGCGTACGTCGTCGGCTGGTCGTTCATCTGGTCGATCGCGATCGGCATGCTGTTCTTCGTGCTGACGCACCACCTGGCCCGCGCCAAGTGGGGCATCGTCCTGCGCCGCATCGCCGAGTTCGGCGCCAGCACCCTCCCGCTGGTGGGCGTGCTCGGCCTCGGCTTCATCATCCCGGTCCTGGCCGGCTACAAGGACCTGTACTTCTGGACCCGGCCCGAGGTGCACGCCGAGGATCACTTCCTCTACCACCACCTCCACCACAAGTTCGGCTGGCTGTCGCCGGGCTTCTTCGCCGGCCGCTACGTCCTGTACTTCGCCATCTACAGCTTCCTGGCCCACTGGTTCAAGAAGCGGTCGGTCGCGATGGACAGCGCCGATCCGGCGACCGCGGCCGAGCTGGCCGAGAAGATGCGGGTGTGGTCGGGCCTGGCCACGCTGGTGTTCGCGCTGACCACGGTGTTCGCCGGCATGGACCTGCTCATGTCGCTGTCGCCGACCTGGTACTCGACGATCTACAGCGTGAACATCTTCGCCGGCGGCATGCTGGCGACCTACTGCACGCTGGGCCTGGTGTCGCGCGCGCTCCAGCAGAGCGGCCGCCTGACCCACTCGATCACCGTCGAGCACTACCACGACATCGGCAAGTACATGTTCGGCTGGACGTTCTTCTGGATCTACACCGCGTTCAGCCAGTTCATGCTGCAGTGGTACGGCAACATGCCCGAGGAGACGGTCTTCTACACGTACCGGATGTTCGGGCCGTGGAAGTGGGTCTCGATCGCGCTGCTGTTCGGCCACTGGGCGTTCCCGTACCTGTGCCTGGTGACGCGGTGGACCAAGCGCATCTTGCCGCTGCTCATGTTCTTCGCGGTCTGGCAGCTGGTCTTCCACTGGGTGGACCTCTACTGGAACGTCATGCCGAACATCAACTGGGCGATCGACGGCGGCGTGCTGCGCGGTCCGCTGCAGGGCGATCCGGCGCTCCACACGATCGGCTTCTCGATGGTCGACATCACCCTGTGGCTCGCCATGGTCGCCCTGTTCATCGCCGGCTTCGGCAAGGCGATGAAGGGCAACCTGCTGCCGGTCAAGGACCCCAAGCTGGGCCAGAGCCTGGCGTTCGAGAACTACTGAGGTCGCCATGGAAGGCTCCAAGCGAAACCCGGACCGCCTCAACACCATCGGCATCGTCACCGTCGGTGGCGTCGGGGCCGCCTTCGTCTACTTCGCCATCGTCGGCCTGCAGGCCTTCTACGCGAAGGACACCTCGCGGGTCGACGAGCTCGCCCAGTTCGGCACCCAGGAGGAGACCCGCAAGTCGCTCAAGAGCGAGCAGGTCGGCAACATCACCGAGCCGCGCGCCAAGGGCGTGGCCGGGCCGAACAACACGCCGATCTACTCGGTGCCGATCGACGTCGCCAAGAAGCTGATCGTGCGCGACGCCAAGGTCGATCCGGGCAACCTGGTCCCGGCGATCCACCGCTCGAACGAGGCCACCGTGCAGCCGTACTTCGGTCGGCCCAAGCCGCTCGGCGCTCCGGCCGACGGCGCGACCCCGGCGGCGCCCGCCGACGGCGCGGCCCCGGCGGCGCCCGCCGACGGCACCACCCCGGCGGCACCCGCCGACGGCGCGGCCCCGGCGGCTCCCGTCGACGGCACCACCCCCGCCGCCGGCACGACCCCGGCCGCGCCGTCGGCGGG
>Ga0247822_10003615_pt1 | contig 10103 bp, 9 predicted proteins | sample 13C_Cellulose_Da_FD_192423 | JGI IMG/M metagenome (GOLD analysis project Ga0247822, IMG submission 192423) | Soil microbial communities from agricultural site in Penn Yan, New York, United States - 13C_Cellulose_Day30 | ecosystem: Environmental > Terrestrial > Soil > Agricultural land | place... | reverse complement strand
TATGGCCATTGCGGGTGGTGCAGTAGTGCCGGTGATTATGGGGGCTTTATCAACCGTTATTGATCGCCAAACTGCTTACATCGTGATGACACCTTGCTATTTATTTATCCTCTTCTATGCAGCTAAAGGATACAAACTGCGCAGCTGGAAATAATTTTTAATAAAACTTTTTACTAAAAGTTAGTGCGACGACATCATCTGCGAGGTATCCGATGGTCAAACAACGTTTTCAAGCTTTGGATGTGATGCGTGGTTTGACCCTCGCGTTAATGATTCTGGTAAATACGCCGGGCTCTTGGGAGTTTGTGTATGCACCGCTGTTACACGCTGATTGGCATGGTGCGACGCCCACTGATTTTGTATTCCCTTTCTTTATGTTTATTGTTGGTTCCGCCATGTACTTTTCGGTACGTGGCCTTAGCCAGCTAACACTGGCTGATCAAACTAAAAAAATATTGCGTCGCGTCGCGTTATTATTTTTGATCGGTGTTCTACTTTCTGCCTACCCCTTTAATCATAGCCTCGATCAATGGCGCGTGATGGGTGTTTTGCAACGTATCGCTCTGGCTTACGGTTTTGCAGCATTCATTATTTTGTATTTCGGATTTACTGGTCGCGTCGTCATCAGTGCAGTGTTGCTGATTGGTTATTGGGGCGTATTAAGTCTCTCTGCTGATCCTTACAGTGTTGAGCACAATATTGTTCGTCAATTTGATTTGGCTGTACTGGGCGCTAGCCATTTGTGGCAGGGTAAGGGGATGCCGTTTGATCCCGAAGGTATCCTGAGTACATTCCCTTCCATTGTGAATGTCATTATTGGTTTTGAAGCAACGCGCGTATTGTTGGCGAGCGAAGACAAAGATAAAGCGTTGAGTAAGTTATTTATCTCCGCATTGGTCTTGATTGGTGTGGCGCTGTTATGGAGCTCTGTGTTCCCGATCAATAAATCCTTATGGACCAGTCCGTTTGTATTGTTGACCTGTGGCGCGGCAATTTTAATGCTGCTGTTGCTGGTGAAACTGGAGCGTTCGGCCGCTGGGCCAGCAATTAAACCTGCGTACCATGTGTTTGAAATTATTGGTAAGAACCCACTCTTTATTTATGTGTTGGCAGCGCTGCTGGCTAGAACCTTGTATCTGATTCCTATCGGTGACCAGTCTGCGTATACCGCGCTTTATGCCGGGTTTCGCAGTTTTGCCGATCCTTATTTGGCATCCTTGTTATTTGCCTTATTGCAAGTTGCTGTGTTGTGGTTTGTTGCGTGGGTATTGCACAAGCGCAACATCATTATCAGCTTGTAAGGCATAACGGGTTTGTAGTGCTTGCTGCGTTTGCGCAGCAAGCAATTTATTACAGGTATTGTTATGACAGGCGTTACGAAACAAGCATTAGTTGGTGCACGCATATTTACCGGCGAAGGTTTTCTCGATAATTACGCATTGATAATTGCCGACGAAAAAATTGAAGCGCTTATTCCTGCTGCTGTTCTGGATACATCTATCCCGCAAATTTTGTTAGACGGCGGTGTGATCGCACCAGGCTTTATCGATTTACAAGTTAATGGTGGTGGCGGTGCATTTTTTACCAGCGACACCAGTGTAAGTGCGATCAAAACTATGCTGGACGGCCATCGTCCTACCGGTACTACTTCATTCCTTCCTACATTGGTTAGTCATACACGCGAAGTGCATCAAGCTGGTGTGAAGGCAATTGCGGACGCAGTTGCCGCAGGAATGAAAGGTGTTTTAGGTGTGCATGTAGAGGGGCCATTTTTTGATATGGCGCGCCGCGGTGCACACAACGAGCGCTACATTCGTGAAATGGAACAGGCCGATATTGATTGGTTAGTTGATTCGGTTAAGAGCCAACACGAATTTAAAGTCATGATCACGCTTGCTCCTGAACATGCTGCTCCGGGTCAAATTAAACAATTAACCTCAGCTGGTGTAGTAGTTTGTGCTGGTCATACTGATGCACATTACGAATCAGTTGTGAATGGAATTAAAGAAGGTATTTCCGGTTTTACGCATTTATACAACGCGATGCGTCCAACTACCGGACGTGAACCGGGTGTTGTTGGTGCAGCGTTGGAAGATCCAAATAGCTGGTGCGGCATTATTATCGATACCTATCACGTACATGCTGCTTCTGCGCGCATCGCCTGCGCGGCGAAACCTAAAGGAAAAATGTATTTAGTGACGGATGCAATGTCGACTGTTGGTTCGCCAGAAAAATCGTTCCAGATGTACGGCGAAACTATTTATGAAAAAGATGGTTGCCTGGTAAATGCTGAAGGGCGTTTGGCGGGCAGTGCGATAGGAATGATTGATGCTGTGCGTTTGAATACCGAATGGGTCGGAATGGAGCTGGCAGAAAGTTTGCGTATGGCTTCACTTTATCCGGCAGAGTATATGCAAGTTGATAATCAGCTTGGTCGTATCCAATCAGGATTTCGTGCAGATTTAGTGCATTTTACCGATGACTATCGTGTAACGCGCACCTGGATTGCGGGCGATTGTTTACGTCATAGTTAAGATTGATGTTGTTTTCGTACTGATTTTTATTTTTACGCTTTAATTTTTTTCGGTCAATACCACTCACTGGACTGTTCAATGAAAGTTGTTATTTTGAAAGATGCTGCTGCAGTTGCTAAATACGGCGCAAATATTTTTATTAAACAAATTAGCCGTAAACCTGATTCGGTCTTGGGGTTAGCAACGGGTTCTACACCGGTGGCGCTTTACAAAGAACTAATTGAAGCTTACAAAAGTGGGCAGGTATCTTTTAAGAAGGTAAGTAGTTTTAATCTGGATGAATATTTAGGTTTGAATCCAACTCACCCACAAAGTTATCGCTACTTCATGAATCAACAATTGTTTGATCATGTTGATATCGATAAAGCATCAACCTTCGTTCCCCCGGGCGATGCAGAAGATCCATTCACCGCTTGTGCGCTTTACGAAACTGCCATCAAACAAAAAGGCGGCATCGATATCCAACTTTTGGGCATCGGGCGCAATGCGCACATTGGTTTTAACGAACCTTCGTCATCATTGATGTCGCGCACCCGTATTAAAACGCTCACCAAAGCTACGATTGAAGATAACGCGCGTTTCTTTGACCCCGATGAATATCAGCCGCACCTGTCTATTACTATGGGTATCGGGACTATTCTCGAATCGAAAAAAGTAGTTCTGTTGGCGACGGGCGAAAATAAAGCGGAAGCGATTAAAGCAACCGTAGAAGGCCCGCTTACTGCTGCATGCCCTGCATCTGCATTGCAATTGCACGAACAAGTAGTGTTGGTGATCGACGAAGCCGCTGCATCATTGTTGTCGGATGTGGAGCTGTATAAACATATCGAAGTGGAAAATCAAAAACTTTTGGAGCGTTTAGGCCGCGCTTGATTATTTAGTCGTAGATTCAGCTTCAAATAAAAAGGCCAGCTTGAAAGCTGGCCTTTTTATTTGCTGCCTATGAATTATTAGTATCTACGAAAAAATCTTAGCGTTTGGACGGAGCGGGGCAAGTTGAATCGCGCACGATTAATTGCGGATAAAAACCTTCACTTTCTACATCGCGCTTATTGCGAATGGTATCAATTAGTAAAGCGGTGGCGCGTTCGGCGATAGTGGGGTTGGGTTGTTGTGCGGTAGTGAGGTTAGGCCAGGCTTGGCGAGAGAAGGGGCTATCCTCAAATCCGACAATGGATAATTGCTGCGGTACATCAACACCCTGAATGCGCGCGGCAAACAATGTACCCGCTGCAATTTCATCGTTACAGGCAAACACTGCGGTCGGTTTTAAATTGGAGCCGAGTAGTTGGCGGGTGCGTTTTACACCTGACTCGAATGAGTATTCGCCCGGTAAAATTAATTTTTTATCGAGCGCAATTTTGTTGGCCTTAAGTGCGGCTTTGTAGCCTTCCAGACGTTCGCCGCTGGATTTATGCGCTTCTTCACCGCCGAGGAAGGCGATGGCCTTGTGTCCTAAATCAATCAGATACTGGGTGATTTTGTAAGCGGCAGTGCGGTCATCAATAAATACGCAGGGGCCTTTTTTGTCTGGTGCTTGTGAGCCGGAAAGAATGCGTACAAATGGAATTTTGCGTTTGCCGAGTGCTGATAATACGTCGGGCATTTCTGACATGGGTGGTGTCAGTACCAAGCCGCCAACCTGGCTGCGATCAATCATATCCAGAACTTCGTCGATGATATCGTCAGCTTTGGAATTGCACGGGTGGATCACCAGCTCATAACCCTGCCGACGACACTCGCCCAAAATTCCCTTCTGCATATCAATGACATAGTTGCTGTTGGGGTTGTCATAAATGAAGCCGATGGATGAAGCTGCACCGCGTAATAACCGCGCCGATAAATTGGGTTGGTAATTCAGGGCTTTGACCGCCTGCATGACTTTGTCTTGCAGTTCCTGACCTACCGTGCCCTCTTTATTGATAACGCGCGAAACGGTTTTAAAGGAGACTCCGGCCAGTTTGGCAACATCCTTGATGGTGGCTTTGGTTTTTGGTGCGTGCTTATCGACACTGGTTTTCATAAGTTATTAGGCTTTTTGCGCGGTGGGTTATAAACAAGTATTTATCATATTGGTTGATAGGGTAGAGCTTAGCATTTCCAAGCGCAATGATTTCGCAACTGCCCACTCTTTATTTGTCACCGGCGCGGTAAACAAAAGATGGGCGATTGGGTAACGATAGTGCAAGTTGTGTAAAGAATTTTGCGAGGCTGAATTCATCAATGGCAACATGGTCTATTGTTAAGGAGTATTAATTCAATCCAGGGATTCGTGGGCGAGAGAACTTACACCAAAACAATAATGAGGTATCCCCGTGAAAAATATAATCACGCTCCTGCTTTCATGCGCCTTTTTAGCGGTCAGCGCATCGCCAGCAATGGCACAACATAAGTTACAACAAGTCTGGCAAACCGCCGATTTACCCACGCCCGAGTCAGTTCTGGTGGTAAACGAGGAGAAATCTACCTATCTGTTTGTGAGCCTGATTGATGGCCAAGGTGATGCTGCTGATGGTAAGGGTGGCGTTGCGAAACTCACGGTTGACGGTGCAATTATCGATAAAGACTGGATCACCGGGCTAAACGCACCCAAGGGTATGGCGATCTATAAAAACCGTCTATACGTGGCCGATTTAACCGAGTTGGTGGTAGTTGATATTGAAGAACAGAAAGTACTTAAAAAAATCCCGATTGCGGGGGCGGTCTTTTTAAATGATGTGACCGTGAACTCTAGTGGTGTGGTGTTTGTATCGGATACCCGTACGAATAAAGTGCATCGGGTAGAAGATGACACGCCGACGGTTTATCTGGAGAACATCAGCAATGCCAATGGCCTGAAAGTTTTCGGTTCCAGCCTGATAGTAGGCGCGGGTACTGAGCTACTACTGGTGGGGCCAGATAAGAAACCGCTGGTTCTCGCTAAAGGATTCGCCCAGGGAATCGATGGTATAGAGATGACCAAGCGCGGTGAGTTTATTGTCTCTTGCTGGCCTGGTCTTATTTACTACGTCTACGCCAACGGCAAAATTGAGTTGCTGATCGATTCGCAAGCGCAAAAAATCAATACTGCCGATATAGGTTTTGATTCCGCCACCCAGCGTTTGTTTGTGCCGAATTTCTTTAAAAATACCGTGACTGCTTATCAGCTTCAGTAGCTGTTTATTGGCTTTGCCGCGCGGTAATGGTCCGATTTATTTATTCCAAACACATCTGCAGGATGTGTTTGGAGTTCGCATTGTCTGTAGTCGGTTTATTTGGTCGTCTGTTTATTTGGTAGTAGTCTGCTGGAATTTTTCCAATTGCGCTGCTGTAGCATCACCTTGGTATTTATCTTTCCACTCTGCGTAAGGCATTCCGTAAACACGGGTGCGCGCATCTTCATACTCCAGCTCAATATCGTCCGCCCTGGCGGCTGCTACATACCATTTGCTTAGGCAGTTGCGGCAGAATCCGGCGAGGTTCATCAGGTCAATATTTTGTACATCCTTGCGGCTATCCAGATGCTCAAGCAGCCGGCGAAAAGCCGCGGCTTCCAGTGCTTGTTGTTGGGCGGGGGAGAGTTCATCAATTTTCATCATATTCACCTTTAGCTTCTGGCGATGCGGCCGATTACGTAGCGGGCCAGTGTGGGTGATCGTTAACTGCAGGTCAAATGTTGCTAAATCTTGCAGCCGCCTTGAACCTCAAATCAACCTGCCTATACTCAAACCGTGCCGACAGTGTTGTCGTGCTTGCCCTGTTTGTTTTTCGGGCGTTATTGCCGCTTTTATTCAAGCCTGTTTCTATGTTGGGATCGTTTCTATGTTGGGGGTAAGTGCGTGAATATTATTCTTGGGATTATTGTCGTCCTGGGTTGCGTTATCGGTGGTTTCGTCATCCATGGCGGTAATCCGATGGCGCTGATGTCGCCGATTGAAGTGCTGATTATTTGTGGCGCATCCTTGGGGGCGATGATTATCGGCAACCCTTTGTCGGTGAGTATCGGTGTGGTGAAATCGGCCGGTGCGTTGATGACCCCCTCTAAGTTCAATAAAACGTTTTATCTCGAAATTCTCACTTTGCTATATGACATCCTCAATAAGACCCGCCGCGAAGGTTTGATGGCGATTGAAGGTGATATTGAAGACCCCGACAGCAGCCCATTATTTGCCAACTATCCGGCGATCCTCAAAGACCACCACATTGTTGAATTCATCTGCGATTACCTGCGCATTATGGTTGCGGGGAACATGGCACCGCATGAGCTGGAAGCCTTGATGGAGCAGGAATTGGATGGGCATCACCAGGAGGCGGGTCTGGTTCCCGGCGCAATCCAGAATGCGGCAGACGGTCTACCCGGTTTCGGTATTGTTGCGGCGGTGCTCGGGGTGGTTATCACCATGGGCAAGATTGGTGGCCCTCCCGCTGAAATTGGTGCGTCAGTTGCGGCGGCGCTTGTAGGTACTTTGTTGGGGATTTTGTTTGCGTATGGGTTTATCGGCCCCTTCTCCAGTTATCTCAGCCACAAAATGCGTGATGAATCCCGCTCGTATGAATGTGTTAAAGCCGTGTTGGTTGCTTCCATGAACGGTGTTCCGCCGCAAGTTGCGGTGGAGTTTGGTCGTAAAGTGCTGTTCCACAGTGTTCGCCCCAGCTTTAAAGAGTTGGAAGAACAATATCGCGCCAGTAAGAAGTAAGGGTCCTGATGTATGGAAAAGGGCGCGACTCAGCAACCCATCATTATCAAAAAGAAAAAGGGGCATGGCCATGGTCATCATGGCGGTTCCTGGAAGGTAGCGCTCGCCGACTTTATGACGGCGATGATGGCCTTCTTTTTGTTGATGTGGTTACTCGGCAGTACTTCTACCGAAGAGCAAAAAGCCATTGCGGCGCATTTTAATGAGCCGGGCAGTGAGTATGTAGTGGGCGAGGGCGGTGCGGATTTGGGGTTAATCAGTCAGGATCAACCGCAAAAGCAAACCGAATCCGATGACCCTAATGATGAGACTGCCAACAATCAGCCGGACCAGAGCGATAACATCAAAGACATGACCGAAGACCAGTTGAAGAAAGAAATGGAGCGTATTGAAAAGGAACAACTGGAAGAGCTTAAAAAACAATTGGAAACCGAAATCAATTCGCTTGATTCCGTGTTCCAGCAAATCAAGGATCAAATCCTGATTGACTTTACCGCGCTCGGTTTGCGCATCCAAATCGTTGATAAAGACCAGCGCCCGATGTTTGATGTCGGCAGCGCGAACTTACAAAAATGGTCGTCCGATGTATTGAATGCATTGGCGCCGATTTTGGATAAAGTGCAAAACAAAATCAGCATTACCGGTCATACCGATGCAACCCCTTACGGTGCGGGTGCGAAGTACACTAACTGGGAGCTTTCCGCCGACCGCGCTAACGCTGCACGTCGCGCATTATTAGACGGCGCTTATCCGGAAGCAAAAGTGGCAACTGTGCAGGGTATGGGTTCAGCGGCACCGCTGTTGATTGATAAACCGGGTGAGCCGATCAATCGCCGTATTGCGATTATTGTGTTGAAAAAAGCAGTTGCTGAAGCCTTGGGCAGCGGAGTTGGAATTGATAGTAGCCAGCTGATGAAAAGCAGCGAAACCTTTACCGCACCTGCTCCAGCAGGGCCGAAAATTTTATCGCCAACCGAAGTAGACGATGCAATTGATGCGGCAAGTGCGCGTTGATATTTGTGTGAATCGACTCGAAGTAAAAAGAGTCAGAGCATAAAAAAACTGGCTAATAATCCCTCAGACTGCTGACGAACCCCACCCTAAAAAGTGGGTTTTTTTTTAACTGTGAGAGGAAATGCTGTTTTTATTCTGGCGCTGCGGTTTTCGGTAACAGCTTGCGCTTTAAAAATCTTTGCAGTGGTTTCTCTACCCCGCGATGTATAAACCATGATGCTGCCAACATAAAAATCACCGTGCCGCCCACTAACAACCAGCCCGGTATCAACTCATGCCATGCGTTAAATGCCATAAAGCCAATGTTTTCATGCAGGAGATATAGCGGATACGTTAGCACGCCCAGATGATAAAAACGCGGGTCGCGTAACAGGCCGGTTTTACGCAGGGAGATCACTGCCATGATGGCAAAAAATAACAGCGTTGCTATGACAGATACCCACTCATTGAAATCCGCTTTGTACCAACCAATCATCAGTTCAGTAAACACCTGGTTTTGCCGCACACAAAAAATCACGCTCAGCAACAGCAGTATTCCGTAACCCCAATTGAAGCCTTTTGATCGCACCAGATACAACACACAGCCGCAGGCAAAATAACCTGCCCAATGTGGAAAGCCCGCCACAAAGTGCTCAACATTAATGGCCAGCGGTGTGCTCAATCCGGCGATGGATGCAATCAGCACCGCACCGCAAAACCAGGGCAGAAAGCGCAGCAGCCGCAACCAAATAATTACCAACACCAGCGCGTAGAATTTCAATTCAATCCACAGCGTCCAGTAAACACCATCCACCAAGGGCACATCAAAACCGTTTTGCAGCATCGTCAGGTTGACGAAAAAAGTTGTCCAGCTCACTTGAAAAGCGGGTTGGTTAAATAGTACTGCAGCGCTCGCCGTTAATATGACGCACAGCCAATAGGCGGGATAAAGACGCACAAAGCGCGAGACAATAAATTCGCGCGGCTTACCATCTTCGGCACTGAGTAAAATGACAAAACCGCTGATGATAAAAAAGAAGTTAATTCCCAGATACATGTAGCGCCCATATTCGCCAAATGCATCGGTGCGTGGCGCTGGTGCAAAGTCCAGGATAGACCCGACGTAGGTGTAGTGAAACAACACGACCAGAACGGCAGAGACAAGACGCAGTAAATCTATTTCATAAAACCGATTGTTATGCATTTATTATTATCCACTGAGACAACGATGTCATAGTGTAGTTGAGTGTTAATTAGCTGCTCCAGTTAATATCTGTTAACCGCTGGTAAAGCATCGTTGGGAATAATTTATATGATCAGTTGGGTGATGTTTCTGGCTGTGGCTAAACAAAAAGGCCGCTGGATATCAGCGGCCTTTTGATTTCTTTCAGCTGTGTGGTTTCGTTCAACTGTATTGTTGCTACAGTTTTTAGTCTTGCAGTTCGAGCTGTTCGCGAATAAACGCAAACAACTTGCGCGCACTTGCGGGCGGCTTGTTTTCTTCACGCTCTTTTTGTGCCGTACGAATCAATTGGCGCAGGTGTTGTACATCAATGCCGGGGCAAGACGTCACCAGGGTCTGGAAAATTTGCTTATCGCCTTCGATCAATAAATCGCGATAGCGCTCAACCTGATGTTGGCGATGTACATATTGGTCGCTGCGGTTTTGCAGTTTATCGACTGCTGCTTTGATTTCCTCGTGATTACCTTCACGCATCAAGCGGCCAATGTACTGCACCTGGCGGCGGCGGGCTTCTTTAGGAGGCAATTTGCGTGCGATATAAATGGCGTCGAGCATAGTATCGCTCAGCGGAATGCTGGCAAGTTGCTTTTCGTTCATATCAATCAGGCTTTCACCCAGCGCTTGCAAGGCGTGCATATCGCGCTTTACCTGCGATTT
>Ga0247822_10003614_pt1 | contig 10104 bp, 7 predicted proteins | sample 13C_Cellulose_Da_FD_192423 | JGI IMG/M metagenome (GOLD analysis project Ga0247822, IMG submission 192423) | Soil microbial communities from agricultural site in Penn Yan, New York, United States - 13C_Cellulose_Day30 | ecosystem: Environmental > Terrestrial > Soil > Agricultural land | place... | reverse complement strand
ATCCTCGACCTTGAGGTCCCAGAAGCGGTGCTGGAGAACGATCGTCATCTCCTCCGGGAAGCGCTCGGCGAGATGCTTCGGGATCGAAACGCCCGGCATCCGCGTCCGGAAGGTGATGTAGAAATGATGGTCGCCGGGAAGGGCGCCGGTCTGTTCGACCTGGTTGAGCACGCGCCCGACCACGTCGCGCAACGCCTCCTGCACGATCTCGTCGTACGGAATCTGGCTCTCGGGAATCTCGTCGCTCATTCGCTCCCGGTGGTAACGCGCGAGGCCGCCCGGTCAACGCCTTATCGCGGCGCCTCGACCGGCGCGGTCATGATTTCGCAGCCACGCTGATCCTGGCTCCGCCGGCAGACGGTGAAGTAGATCGTGCGGCCGTCAGGTGCCCATTTCGGCGACGTCCCGCGACCCTCGGTCGCGGCCAGCAGCCGGAGGTTCGACCCGTCGGGGTTCATCAGGTAGATCTGGTATCCGGCATTGCCGCGGTTGCCGGCGAAGGCGATCGTCTTCCCGTCCGGCGACCACGCCGGCCAGCCTTCGAACGTCCAGTTATTGGTGATGTTCTTGGCATTGCGGCCGTCGGCGTCGGCGACGAACACTTCGGAATTCATGTCCCCGATGATCTTGCGGTAGGCGATCCTGGTCCCGTCCGGCGACATCACCGGGAAGGTATTCACCCCGCCAGAGATCAACGTCCTGACCTTCCTGGTCGCCAGGTCGATCAAGTAAATCTGCGACTCATTCTTCTCCGGCGGGCGAAGGTCGTCATCGGTGCAATAGAGGATCGCCTTGCCGTCCGGCGTGAAGGCCGGGTGGGTGTAGAAGGCGGAGACCTCGCTCAGCTTGACCGGCTTGCCCGATCCGTCGGCGGCGATGCTCCACACCGCTCCGCCCGCCCCTTCGCTCCACGTCACATAGGCGATGCGCTTGCCGTCCGGGCTCCAGCCCGGCAGCGACGGCGGGTCGCCCGCAATCGGCAGCCGCACCGCCGTGCCGCCATCCAGCGCCTGCACATAGACGCTCCCCAGCGCCGCAAACGCCACGCGCTTGCCGTCGGACGACGGCGTCGTCCCCTGCGGCAGCTTCGCGCGTACCGCGCCGCTCTCCTCGCGAAAACCGATCCGCGTCCCCGGCCCGACCTCCAGGTCGAGCTTCGCCGTGAACGGAATCCGCGCCACGGCCGATCCGTCGACCGGCCGCCGCTCGATCCTGCCGTTCACGGCGATCAGGATCGCCTTGCCGTCCGGCGTGAAGCTGTAGCGCGGGATCAGGTCCAGCCACGCCGCGCCGTTCATCAGGTCGAGCGGCGCCGGACCCAGGTCGCGATCGACCCCGGTAGCCAGGTCGCGCACCCGCAACCGCGTCTCCGCCATCCGCCGCGTGGCATAGGCGAGCAGTCTGCCGTCAGGCGAAATCGCCGGGCGGAAGAAAGTCTCGCCCCCCGCCTCGCGCCCGCCCGAGCTGCCGATCACCATCTCCTCGGCACCGGTCGCGAGGTTCCGCCGCACGATCGTCCACGCGACCGGCTCGTCGAACGACAGGTCGCCCACCCGCCGCGCGAAATAGAGCCACTTGCCGTCCCTCGACGCCGCCGCGCCGAGCGTGCTCTGCCACGCCGTGCGCGGCGCATCGGGCTTCAACTTCGCCGGCGCGACCAGCTCGCCCGGCCCGCCGTCGACCGGATGCTTCCACAGCTCGTAGCGGTCCCAGCGGATCCGCACCCGGCTGACATAGACATGCCTGCCGTCCGCGCTCCATTCGGGCGAGGTGCGCACCGCACCGTCATCCTCGTCGGTGATCCGCCGCGCCTCGCTCCCGTCCGCGCGCGCGATCCAGACATTGTCGCCGCCCGAACGGTCGCTGACATAGGCGATCCACTTGCCGTCGGGGGAGAATACCGGCTGCACCTCGAACGCGATGCCCTGCGCGATCGGCACTGCGCGTCCGCCGCTCGCCGGCATCGCGTAGAGTTCGCCCAGCATGTCGAACAGGATCGTCTTGCCGTCGGGCGAGACCGCGAGCGACATGAAAGTGCCGCTCGACACCTCGTAGCTCAACGTCCGCCGCTCGGTCATCGGCAGCGCATCCTTCGCAAGGACCGGCGCTGTAAGCGCGATCATCGACACCAGTCCCAGCAACGCCCGCTTCATACCCAAGCCCCCTGACTGGCCAAGCCTATCCTGCACCTTCCCGCCCGCAACGGGCCAGTTCCGCCCTTTTTGCGGCAGCCAGCGGTCAGTCCGGCTGCCAGGTTTCCACGCGGAAGCTGTCCGGGTGATAGCGGTTTACCCCCGGCGCGCCCGCAAACTCGGTGCTGTCGGCGCTGACCAGATAGAGCCGCCCGGTACGATGATCCAAATCCATCATCCGCCCGCCCGGCCGCGTGCGCACGGTCGCAACGTGGCGCAGCGCGTCCGGGCCTTCATGCGCGATCACGGTCATGGTCCCATCGCCATTGCTGCTGACGATGCGCTTGCGCTGGTCGTCGATCACCAGCGCGTCCAGCCCCTTGCCGATCGCGACGCGCGCCGTGACCGTGCCGCTCGCAGGATCGAGGATGAACACGCTCGGCCGATCGCCGACGCACGCGGCAAGCAGCCGCCGGCTGTCCTTGAGATACTTCATCTTCGACACGTTGCAGCCGACGTCCCAGCGCGCCTGTTCGGCCAGGGTGCGCGAATCCAGCTTGAGCACGATCCCGTCCAGCCGCGCCGGAGCATAGAGGCTGCCCTGCCCGTCGGCGGCGGGGTCGTCCATCTTGCGGAAGGCAAAGCGCGTGCTGCGGATCAGCCTGCCGCTCGCCGCATCGATGCTGAACCAGGTCGATTCCCGATCACGCGTACCCGTGATGATGTGCAGCTGCCCGGTCGCGGGATCGAACGTCCCGCTGTTCAGCCCGCCATCCTCGGCCAGCTTCGTCCGTGCGATCGGCTTCAACGTCTTGAGATGGAAGCTCAGCAGCGACCCGTCGTCCATCGCGACATAGCCGCGGTCGAATTGCGGCAGCAGCACCGGCCCGTTCGCGCCTGCCGAATTGGGCAGCGTCGCGACTGCCTGCCCGCGATCGACGTCATAGACGGTCAGCCCGTCCTTCAATCGCGCCATGAACAGCCGCGCACCGCCGGGCTCGAACTTCACATAGTCCCATCCGGTATCGGTGCTGGGCAGCGTCACGCTCCCCGTCATGCGGTAGGGCAACGGTTCGGCCTGCTGCGCCGCGGCGCTCCCGCAGAGCAACGCCGCCGTCAGTGCGGCATGGAAAAGCTTCATCAAACCAGCTCCGTGTTGGATCAGTGCAGATGGCCATGCGCCCGCGGCTCGCGCATCCGCCACGCCACCACGAAGGCGACCGCACAGACGGCCGAGACATACCAGGCGAACAGTCCCTCATGCCCCGCCTGCTTGAGCATCAGCGCCGCCCATTCGGCAGTGCCGCCAAAGATCGCCGAGGCGATGGCATGCCCCAGGCCAACGCCCAGCGCGCGGACATGCGCCGGGAACAGCTCGGCTTTGAACAGGCCGGAGACCGAGGTGTAGAAGCTGAGGATCGCCAGCGACGCGAACACCAGCAGCCCCGCGCTCCACATCGTCTGCGCCTCCCCGATCGCCCCGAGCAACGGCACCGCGAACAGCGTCATCCCGCCACTGAAGATCAGCAGATTGGTGCGCCGCCCGATCCGGTCCGACAGCGTGCCGAGCACCGGCTGGAGCAGCAGGAAGGCGAAGGTGACGATCAGCATCGTCCGACTCGCGCTCGCCACGTCCATCCCGGCGGTGTTGACGAGGTATTTCTGCATGTACGTGGTGAAAGTGTAGAGCGTCACCGCCCCCGCTGCGCTCAGCGCCATCACCACGAACATCGCACGCGGGTGCTGGAACAGCGTCTTGAGCGACCCCGCATCCCCGTCCTTGCCCGTGGGCTCGGCGGTCTCGTGCATCACGTCGCGGAACAGGATGAACACGCCGGCCAGCACCGCGCCGAGGATGAACGGCAGCCGCCAGCCCCATTCGCGGATCGCGTCCTCGCTCATCGTCGATTGCAGCGTGAACACCACCAGCAGCGCGAACAACTGCCCGCCGATCAAGGTGACGAACTGGAATGAGGCATAGAAGCCACGCTTCCCCGGCTCGGCGATCTCGCTCAGGTAGGTCGCCGCCGCTCCATATTGCCCGCCGGTGGAAAAGCCCTGCATCAGCCGCGCGACCAGCAACAGCGCCGGGGCCGCCGCGCCGATCGTGGCATAGGTCGGCAATATCCCGACGAGCAGCGACCCCACGCCCATCAGCACCACCGACGCGACCATCGCCGCGCGCCGCCCGTGGCGGTCGGCATAGCGTCCGAAGAACCAGCCGCCGAGCGGCCGGATCAGGAACCCCGCGGCATAGATCGCGGCGACGTTGAGCAGCTGCGCCGTCCGGTCCCCCGCCGGGAAGAAGGCCGAGGCAAAGTACAGCGCCGTGTAGGCATAGGCGTAGAAATCATACCACTCGATCAGATTGCCGACCGATCCCGCCACCGCGGCCCGCGCGCGCGTTTTGCGGTCCAGCGGCACGGTGTGCGCCGGACGCGTGTCGAGGGGGGCGTCCCCGTCCGCGGGCACGCCGATCATTCCGGGAATCCGGGTCATCATTCCTCTCCTGCGCGGGGCTGTCCCCGCAGCTTCGCTATCCGGCCAGCTCGCGCGAACGCGCCGCCGCCGCTTCGACGACCTTCCGGACAAGCCGGTCGATCGCATCACTCTCATCCATCTGACCAAGACCAGCAGCGGTCGTGCCGCCGGGGCTGGTCACCTGCCGCCGCAGCTCCGCCAGTTCGGCCGCGTCCGCGCCCGCCAGCGCCGCCGCACCGGTAAAGGTCGCGCGCGCCAGCTGCATCGCCAGCTCGGACGGCAGCCCTTCCTCGGCGCCCGCTTTGGCCAGCGCCTCGGTGAAGCGGAAGAAATAGGCCGGGCCGCTGGCCGATACCGCCGTCACCGCATCGATCTGCGCTTCATCGTCGATCCACACGACCTGTCCGGTCGGGCCGAGCAGCTCATTGACCGTTGCAAAGTCGTTCATCCGCACATCGCGCCCGGCGACCGCGGCGGTGATCCCCTGCCCAATCGCCGCGGGGGTGTTGGGCATGGTCCGCACCGTGCGCCCGCTGCCCAGCGCATCATTCAGCCCCTGCAGCGTGATCCCGGCCATGATCGACACGAACAGCGCGTCGGCCCGCGCCAGCGGCCGCAGCGATTCTCCGATCGAGGGAAACACCTGCGGCTTAACCGCCAGCACCACCGCCATCTCGCCACCGGCCTCGACATCGTCGAGCGAGTCCACCCGCTCCGCGCCCTCCGGCAGCTCCGCCGCCATCGGATCGAACACCAGCACGCGATGCGCGCCCTTCCAGCCGCGCGCCATCGCGCCGCCCATCCGTCCGCACCCGACCAGCAACACGTCCATCAGCGCACATCCTTGTAGCGTTCGGCAAGCAGGTCTTGCCGCGAACGCGCCGATAGCTGACGTCCCTCGATGATCACAGCCGTCACGTTGGTCGATGGCTCCAGCGGATCGCCGTCCCACACCACCAGATCGGCATCGGCACCGGCGGTCAGGGTGCCGCCGCCCTTGCTCCAGATGCTCAGCGGATTGACCGTCACCGCACGCAGTGCCTCGGCATAGGACAGGCCGTTCGCCACCGCGATCCCGGCGCCCTCACGCAGCGCCATCCCGGCATTGTAGTTCGAGTGGATTCGCCCGCCCGCAAGGCCGAAGGCGACCTTCACCCCTGCCCGCGTCAGGATCGCAGCATTGTCCTGCCGCGCACCCAATTCGTCGAAGCCGCCGGGCAGGTTGGTCGAAGGATCGAGCACCACCGGGATCTTCGCCGCGGCAAGCTGCTCGGCTGCGCGCCAGGCCTGCGCGCCTTCGACGATGATCACGCGGATGCCGAACTCGCTGGCCAGCCGGATCGCCTCCCGAATGTCGGACTCGCGATTGGTGTGGATCGCCAGCGGCGTCTCGCCCACGATCACGCCGCGGATCAGCTCCTCGCCCGCTCGGCGACCGCGCCCCGGCGGCGGACCGCGGTGGTCGCGCTTCTTGCCGTCCCCGGCATCGCGCGCCGCCATTGCGCGCTTCGCATCGCCCAGCGCCTTGCGCAGCACCGCCCATTGCTGTGCGCGCGATCCGACCCGGTCCCAGGCCCCGCCGCCGATCACGGCATAGACCGCCACCTCACGCTCACCCAGGATATCGACACCCTCGCGGAACCGCGCGATCGCCGGCTCGCCCGCGAACACCGGGATCCGCGACGGCGAGGGATAAATCAGCGCCCGGGTAATCCCGTCGGCGCGGATTAGGCTGACCAAGGTCGAATTGCCGTTGAGCGCGCGCGACGGATCGAAGCCGGCATTGCGCTCGTCCGCCGATCCCTGATCGCGCGTGTCTGCCGACGCGGTTTCGATCAGCCCGACCTGCGTCGCGCCGTTCATCAGCCCCGGCGTTACCGGCTTGCCGCGCGCATCGATCACGCGCACGCCCTCCGGCACCCCGCCGCCCGGCGTGACCGAGACGATCTTGCCGTTCTCGATGACGATAGTGGCATCCTTGACCGGCTCGCCCGATTCCATCGTCCACGCCTCGGCATGGGTGACGGCAATGGTCTGCGCGGCGGCGGGCGTGGCGGTGAGCGCCAGCAGCATTGCGATCGTCCTGATCATCGCACGCCTCCCCGTCCCAGTTCGAAATCCGATACCGGTGCAGCGGGCGGCTTCGACCGGTCCCACGCCACGGCACCGTCGATCAGCACCAGATCGGCCTTGGTGTAGATGCTGAACGGATCGCCCGACCACAGCACCAGGTCCGCCTGATAGCCTGCCTTCAGCGTGCCTACGCGGCCCGCCAGCCCCAGCAGCTTCGCCGGGTTGCTGGTGGTCCATTTGATCATCGTCTCGGGCGGGGTCTCGATCCCGATGCGCCGCCCCGCGGCCGCCGCCTTGGCCGCGGTGATGTTGAGCCGCTGGCCATCCGCCGCCGAATCCGAATGCATCATCACGCAGACGCCCGCGCGCTCGAGCAAAGGCGCTTCGGCGCGCACCGCGTCCTGCGCCTCAATCTTGAAGCCCCACCAATCGGCCCATACCGCCGCACAGGTGCCGCTCTCGCGCAGCAGGCCGGGGATCTTGTACGCCTCGGTCGCGTGGTGGATCGCGCCGATGCGGAAGCCGAATTCCTTCGCCACCGCCAGCACCGACGCGATGTCGTTGGCACGGTAGCAGTGCAGGTTGACGCGGATGTCGCCCGCTATGATGCCGAGCAGCGCTTCCTTCTTGAGGTCACGCCCCATTTTGCCGGCGGCGCGCTCGCGGCCATAGGCCTGCGCATCGAGGAACGCCTGCCGCATGTACGCGATCACGCCCTGCCGGCTGGTCGGCCCTTCATTGTCGTCGTCGGCACCCCAGCTCTTGGGGTTCTCGCCGCACGCCATCTTGAAGCCCTGCGCGTTGCCGGAGACCTTCATGTCCCACACGGTCGCGCCGCGCACCGGCTTCACCACCACCGATCGCCCGGCAAAGATCGGCGTCGATCCGGGCAGGATCTGCATCGTCGTCACGCCGTTCATCAGGCCGCGGTCGAACCCCATGTCCTGCGGATTGACCGCAGTCTCGATCCAGGTGTCAGCGCCGTTCGGGCTGCTGACTTCGGCGACATCGCTCGCCTCACGGTCGATATCGGTCAGCGGCACGACGAAGGTGCCGTTGTGCGTGTGCACGTCGATCACCCCCGGCGTGACCCAGCGGCCCTTGGCATCCACTTCGCGTACCCCGGGATTGGCCAGCGCCTTGCCCACCGCGACGATCTTGCCGCCGCGCACCAGCACGTCGCCGCCCTCGATCCGTCCGCCCGCGCCGTCGAGGACCGTCGCCCCGCGCAGCAGCATGTCATCGGGCGGTGCGGGACGATAACGGCTCGGGAACGGGTCTTCCTGCCAGGGTGCAGGCCGCACCTGCGCCGCCCCCGGCGCGGCCAGCAATGCCACCGCCGCAATCGCCGAGCCGAACCGCACCCCCATCTTCATCTCAACGCCCCCCGTTGAACCTTTTCATCCACGCCACGCTTTCCGCATCGGGCAGCGCCCCCAGGATCGCGTGCAGCGTCGCGCCGTCCTCGTCCTGCCCCAGCTTGAACTTGCCCGAAAGCCCCGTGACACGCGCACGGAAACCGATGATCCGCGTCAGCATGCCCTGATAGCGCGGCCCCAGCTCCTCGACGCCCCAGGGCTCGGCGCGGCCGGCCTCCATCGCGTCGATCAGCACCTTGAGCGAATACTCCGTCAGTGCCTCGTCAAACCTGATCTCTGTCGAGACCTTCACCTGCGCGTAATTCCAGGTCGGCGCCCAGTCACGGCGTCCGGCATGCTCGGGACTGACATAGGCGTTGGGGCCGCTGAACAGGATCGTCGCGCGTGGGTCTTCGACCAGCGCGGCGTGGAGCGGGTTGGACCGCATCAGATGCCCGATCAGCTCGATCAGCCTGCCCTGTTCGTCATAGACGCCGATCAACGGCAACAGGCTCGCCTCCAGCGCCCCTGCCCCACCGCCGCACACCCAGGCGAGCGGGAATTCCTCGATCAGCGCACGCACGTCCGCGTCACCGAATCGCTCGAACAGCGGCCGGTTTTCCTGCGTTTCTACTACACCCGTGCTTGCTTCAGCCCCGTCCATCTGTCCTGACGCCTGTGATTGATGGCCCCCTTCTTCCCCAGTGTTCGGGGAGCGACAAGCACCAAGACCGAAAAGCATCGGGGTCCAGCCGGGCGTTGCCAGCGCCGATTTGTCGCGCTAGCCTTGGCCCCCATCGCGTATTTCAATGATGGAAGGAACCGGTCCAATGCTGCGTCCGTGGCAGGTCAGCCTGGGAGAGCGAATCGATCCCGCGCGCGACGTTCCGATCTACATGCAGATCATCCAGGCGCTGATTCGCGACATCGAACGCGGACGGCTCACCTCGGGCACCTATCTCCCCTCAAGCCGCGAGCTGGCGCAGATACTCGGCGTCAATCGCAAGACCGTGGTGCTGGCGTACGAGGATCTGATCGCCCAGGGCTGGCTCGATTCGGCGGGCACGCGCGGCACGATGGTCTCCGCCTCATTGCCCGAACCCGCGAACAAGCAGCGGACCGAGGCCGAGGCGACGATGAGCAACGTGCCGGTCGATTACCGGTTCGCGGCTCCGCCCCAACGCCCGCTTGCACTGCCCTCCGGCCCCGGGCTCAAGCTCGACGAGGGCGCGCCCGACGGCCGCCTATTCCCGGCCGATCTGCTTGCCCGCGCCTATCGCTCGGCGGCGCACCGCGCCTCGCGCGAGAATCGCTTCCAGTACGGCAATCCGCGCGGCACCCCGGCCCTGCGCGAGAGCGTCGCGACGATGCTCAAGAGCCAGCGCGGCCTGCCCGTCACCGCCGAGAATATCTGCATCACCCGCGGCAGCCAGAACGGCATCTTCCTCGCCGCGCAGGTGCTGGTGCGCCCCGGCGACACGGTCATCGTCGAGGCGCTGACCTATGAGCCCGCGGTCGCCGCCTTCCGTGCGCTCGGCGCCAATATCGTCGCGGTTGGGCTGGACGAGGACGGGATCGATATCGACGCGGTCGAGCATGCCTGCCGCCGCAACGCGGTGCGCGCGGTGTTCGTGACCCCGCACCACCAGTTCCCCACCACCGTCTCGCTCCGCCCTGAGCGCCGCCTCCGCCTGCTCGAGCTGTCGCACCAGTTCGGCTTCGCGATCATCGAGGACGATTACGACCACGAATTCCATTTCGAATCGCAGCCGCTGCTGCCGATGGCCGGCTATGGCCCGGGGCACGTCATCTATGTCGGCTCGATGTCGAAGCTGCTGCTGCCGGCGCTACGCATCGGCTATGTCGCCGCACCACCGCCGGTGATCGACGCGATCGCGCATATGGTCTCGCTCACCGACGGCATGGGCAATGCCCTGACCGAGGACGCCGCCGCCGAGCTGATCGAGAATGGCGAGCTCCGCCGTCACGCGCGAAAGGTGCGGCAGGTCTATGCCAAGCGCCGCGAGAGCTTCGCGGCGGAGATCGACCGCACGCTCGGC
>Ga0247822_10003613_pt1 | contig 10105 bp, 11 predicted proteins | sample 13C_Cellulose_Da_FD_192423 | JGI IMG/M metagenome (GOLD analysis project Ga0247822, IMG submission 192423) | Soil microbial communities from agricultural site in Penn Yan, New York, United States - 13C_Cellulose_Day30 | ecosystem: Environmental > Terrestrial > Soil > Agricultural land | place... | reverse complement strand
CATCTATGTTGCTCTCGTTAGCTTGGTCGCGCTGATCGTCGCGGTTGCCGTCGCCTACGCCAATCTGCCGAGCTACTCGGACCTCTCCAAACGGTCGGACTTGGGCCAGATGATCCGCGTTCGCGCCGCGAACGGCGCAGTGCTGGTGAACATCGGTCCGAGCTTCGGCCAGTGGCTGCGCTACGAACAGATTCCGACGGAGATGCGAGCGGCGATGATCGCCGTCGAGGACAAGCGTTTCCGCTCCCACCTCGGTGTCGATCCCGTTGGCGTCGCGCGCGCTGCAAAGGTGCGTGTCGAAACCGGCCGCTGGACGCAGGGCGGATCGACGATCACGCAGCAGCTCGCGCGCAACATCTTCCTGACCAACAGCCGCACCTTCGGCCGCAAAGTGAAGGAAGCCGTCCTCGCACTGGCGATCGAGCGGAAGTTCTCGAAGAATCAGATTCTCGAGCTTTACCTGAACCGCGTGTATTTCGGCGGAGGCGCCTACGGCATCGATGCGGCGTCCCGGCGCTTCTTCGGCCACAGCGCGCGTACGCTTTCGCTTGGCGAAGCAGCGATCATCGCCGGACTGGTCAAGGCGCCGTCCAATTATTCTCCGACTGCAGACGTCGAGGCCGCGCGCGACCGATCCGAAGTCGTCTTGCAGACGATGGTCGCCAATGGCTTCGTCACGTCCGCTCGCGCTGCTCAGGTCGATTCGGCAGCAGTGAAGATTCAGCCGACGACGCGGCAGAATAGCGTTCGCTACTTCACCGACTGGGCGCTTCCGCAGCTCGACACTCTGATCGATGAAAGCAGCGAGCCGATCGAAGTCTGGACGACCCTCGATACCGGCATGCAGACGGCTGCCGAAAAGGCCATCGCTGCAAATACGCCTGCGAGTGCTCAGGGAGCATTGGTCTCGCTGGACCGCGACGGTGCGGTTCGCGCGATGATCGGCGGCCGCGACTATGTGGATTCGATCTACAACCGCGCAACGCAGGCCGAGCGTCAGCCGGGGTCGTCCTTCAAGCTCTTCGTCTACCTCGCGGCATTGGAATCGGGGATGAAGCCGACGGACACGATCGTCGACGAACCCGTGACGATCGATGGTTGGACGCCCCGCAACTCAACCCGAACCTATGCCGGTCCAGTTACCCTCCGCGAAGCCTTCGCCCGCTCGATCAACACGATCAGCGCCAAGATCGGAGCGCAGCTTGGGTTCGGCGCTATCGCGGATATGGCTCGCCGATTTGGCGTCAGCAGCCGTATTTCAACCTATCCCTCGATGGTGTTGGGCACGAGCGACGTCCGCCTGATCGACATGACTCGCGCCTTCGCGTCGGTCGGCAACCAGGGCGTGTCCGTGACGCCTTATGCCATCCGCAAGGTTGTCACGGCGGACGGGCGGCTGCTCTATCAAAAGGAAAATGAAGAGGGACGCGTCCTCGTCGCGCCGTGGGTCGCCGCGGAGATGACGGATTTGCTCCAATCGGCCGTTCTGACCGGCACGGGGCGTGCCGCGCAGATCGGCCGTCCGGTGGCAGGCAAGACGGGTACCACCAGTTCGAACAAGGACGGCTGGTTCATCGGTTTCTCTAGCGGCCTGACCACAGGTGTGTGGATGGGCCGCGACGATGCGAAGGCAATTGCCGGCCTGCAGGGTGGCACGGCTCCGGCGCGCGCCTTCCACGACTTCATGGTCACCGCAGTTGCCAAACGTCCGGTGGAGAATTTCACCACCGAAGTGCCGATGCCCGACTGGAATCTTGGCGAGGAGGAAGACGCTTACGCCAACGAGGTCGCGTTCGAGCCAATGGTCGACGAAAATGGCAATCCGCGTCCGGGCCAGCCCGTCGATCCGGTCCCGCCGTCGCAGGATCAGCCGCAGGTCGGACAGCAGCCGCAGACAGGCCAACAGCTCGACCAGCAATGGCTGGACCAGGTTCTTCCGCCTGGAGGCGCACAACGTCAGCCGCCGCAGCGCCAGCAGCCTCAGCGGCCGGTCGTCGTCAGGCCGCCCCCGCCTCCGACGTCAACGCGTCCGGCCGATCCGCTTGAGCCGGCCCCCGATTCTCCTCAGCAATAAGCGAGCGGCGTCAGGGTCGCCGTCGAAAAGCTGCCGTTCCAGCGCCTTGAAGCGAGGCCCGTGGTTCATGTGCACGAGATGGGCGACTTCGTGGGTGACTACGTACCGACGCACGTCCGGCGGGGCCAAGATCAGGCGCCAGCTGTAGCGGATACGCCCGGTTGAGGAGCAACTCCCCCACCGCGTATCGGCATCGCCCACCGATACTCCGCGAAGATTGACGCCGGCGCGACCGGCAATCTCAGCCGTTTCCAGCGACAAAGTCTCCAGCGCCCGCCGCTTCAGGAATAGCTCGACCCTTCGCGCAAACCCTTCTGCCGGACCCCCGATGAGCAAGGTGTCGCCGCCTAGCTGAGGTGTCCGTGGCGCCAATGAACGCCATTCCAGACGGACATCCTTGCCTTCGATTGGAATGACCGAGCCGGGTACAAACGGCTCCGGGGGTAGCATCGCGATGACCTGCGTCTCCACCCATTCCCTTTGCTCGGCCGCCCAATCCAACGCGGCCTTGCGATTCATCCTCAAGGGACCGGTGAGCTTCAGCACCCCCCGCTTTTCATCGAGGCGCAGCCGGAGCTGCTTGGCGCCGCGGATGCCGCGCACATCGACGGGAAGCGGAAGGTCCGCGTGGTAGAGCAACGCTTCAGAGCGAGCGGTCGATGACATGATCTTCGAGTTCTTCGACGTCCAATTCGCTAACCGTCCACCCGCGCGTGGACTGACCCGCCTGGTGGACAGTCTCACGGCTTCCGGAGATCAGATAGTGCCATTCCGGCAAGTTTTTTCCTTCTGATCGCAGGCGATAGGCACAGCTTTCCGGCAGCCAATCCAGCGTTCCCACGCTTTTCTGGTTCAAGACCACGCAGTCGGTGACGCGCTTCTTGCGATGCGCATAGTCGATGCACATGCCGTTCTTGCGGTCGAGAAGCTCGCAGGCGACATTGGTCGGGTAAATAAGCCCCGTGTCGTCATCCTCCAGTTTGTGAAGGCAACAGCGGCCGCAACCGTCACACAGGGCTTCCCACTGGCCGCGATCAAGCTCAGCCAGGGGTTTCTCCCAAAAAGGTTTCGCGTCGGCCATGACAAGTTCAGACATGCTTTGCTAACGGGGCACGTTCAAGGCGCCGGGGTCAAAAGGGTCATGATTATGAAGCGGTTCGCAGTGTTGGCGGTGGGAATGGCTTTCCTCGGCTCCGTGCCGGCCGTGAGTCAGAACTACGTATCGGACTCCGAGCCTTTCATCAGTGCGGTCAACGATCGGGACGGCAACAAGGCGACCTCCCTTCTCGACACGCGCCCATCGCTGGTGAACAGCCGGAATACCAAGGGACAGATCGCGCTGAACATCGTCATCGCTCGAAACGACGAGACATGGCTGCACTTCCTGCTCGGCAAGGGTGCCGACCCCAATCTTGCCGCATCGAACGGCGACACGCCGCTGATCACGGCCGCTCGGGTCGGCTATGACGACGCGATCTCGCTGCTGCTTTCCCGCGGTGCTCGGGTGAATGCCACCAACCGCATGGGCGAGACCGCCCTCATCGTCGCCGTACAGGCCAGGCAAGTCGAATCCGTGAAGCTGCTGCTCGCCAAGGGCGCCGATCCGGACAAGAGAGACTCAGCGGCAGGCTATTCGGCTCGCGAATATGCCAAGCGCGACACACGCAATCGCAACCTGCTGACCGCGATCGAGAGCGCGACTGCAAAGGAGCCCGCCGCCAAGGAGCCGGCAAAGGACTTGGACAGCTTCAAGCTCGACTAGTTATCGTCGCCCAGGCTCGGATCGATCTGAGCCGACAAGCGGCGTGCTGCCCTTCGTGCAAATCGGAGCAACTCGGCCTTCCGCCGCGCGGGTGCCAGCGGCCGATTCACAGCATCGCGAACGAAGGCCGCATCGTAGCGGTCGGCAACGATCAGCCCGGCCTCGGTCGGCATGAAGCGCTCCCCATCGCAGATCGACGCGAGGTGCTGCGGCACCGCCCAGAAGAAGCGGTCGCAATATTCGAGATAATCGGTCCACTTGGCGTCGCCGAGCAAGTCGGACTTCGCCACCTTGATCTCAACGATCGTCAGTGCGCCCTTGGAATCGATCGCCATCATGTCGGCGCGACGCCCGTTGGGCAGGGGCACTTCGCAAATGGCAAAGAGATCCTGCCTGCAAAACAGCCGCGTGACTCCGCGTGCGACCTCGGCAGCGATCGGCGGAGCGTCGGTGAAACACGAATCGATAAGGGTGGCCATCGCTGGCCACCCTAGAACGAAACGAGAATATCGAAAACCGCTCTAGCGGTAGAAGACGTGATTTCCGACCGAAGCGACTCGCTTCAGGCGCCAGCCCGGCGAGACATGCTTCGCGTGGAAGAACATGGCGTTGCCGACCGCAGAATCCTTGAGATTCTGATCGACGATCTTGGCGACCGCAACGGCCGTCTGCCACTGCCTGCTGGCGCGCGGCACGGACGGAAGCGACTTGCCGCGGATGAAGCTGAACTGGCCGCGCTGGAACAGCACGCCGCAGTAGGTCGACGGGAACCGGCCGTTCGAATTGGCGCGGTTGGCGATGACTTCGCCCACGGCGAGCTGACCGGCGAGCGGTTCGCTCTTGGATTCGAAGTAGATCCCGACCGCCAGGCACTCGAGCTCACGGCTTCCGGGTTCGGAACCGCGAAGCTGGGCCACGAGCGACGATAGGTCGCCGGTCGGCTTCAGAATCTGGGACGCGGTCGCTTCAGTGTCCGCATCGAGGTTGTTGCTGGCCGGCTCTTCAGCCTCCGGCGTGTAGGTCGGGTTTGAAATAGGTTCCGGAACGACGATCTTCGGCAAGGAAGCGGTCGTGACCGGGATCAGCGGCTCGGACGACGACACCGGGCCCATCTGGGCGGGTGCGACCGAGCTGGCGCTCGCTGCGGCTAGAACCAACAGCGCTGATCGGAGCGTTACGAACATAAGTACCGAATTCTCTGCGGTTAACCGCGGTCACAGGCATGCAACATCACGTTCGAAATCGTGTGTTCACGCCTGGCGTTGGTTCCCCGTCTTGCGTAGCACCTGCCTCCGGCTTGTTCCGAAGAGGATGGTGCCCCCCGCTCTGTGTTGACCCCTGTGTTCCCGGGGAGGACCCTAGGGTCAACCCTGAGAGGTCGTTTCAGCGATGAATCGTTCCGGCTCCGCGATATCTAGCTCAATTAACCATGAATCCGTGTCGAATCGGTCGTTGCGCGCGGTTAAATCCTCGATCGATTGGGAACCCGCTTCCCGGAAAACCCAGTCGTATGTGAAGTTCGGACCGAGCTCGCGGACCAGAATTCCGCGGATTTCTCCCTTTTTCTGAAGTATCAGAGTGAGGGTCCCACGGTCGGGATCGCCTTTTCGCAGCACCGTGGCAAAGCCGCCCTCCGATTCAACTCGTCGCATGATGGCAGCGACCTCGACATGGGCCGGCAGCCTTTCGGCCATCAGGCCGAATAGCCTGGAAGGCCGCTCAGAGAGATGTGGGATCGAAGAAATGTGCCCGTTCCACGAGCGGCCTCTTCTCCGTCCGGTCCGATGATGTGTGCATCCGCGATCATCACTCTGCGGCGGCCGCTGATCCACCGGCCTTCGGCCACCGCCTCGCCAGCACGCATCGGCCGCGTGAAATGCAGGTTGAAAGCGGTGGTGAGCAGGAAACGATCGCTGATCAGACTATTCGCGGCATAGAAAGCGGCATCGTCGAGCATTTTGAAATAGACGGTGCCGTGTGCCGCGCCCGCAGCATGGAAGCTGGCCTCATCGACCTGAAACCGAATGCGCGCCCGGCCCGGACCGGTAATCTCGATCCTTGAATCAAACTGCCGATTCACGGGCGCTGAGCGGTACAGAGCTTCGAGACGACGAAAATGCGCCTCAGCCCCCGTCGCCGTCAGTTCCGAGATTTCAGGCGGCGTCTCGCTCATCCGCACCCATGAGCACCGCCGCCAGCGCATCCCGGCTCCGCGCTCCACGCATCTTTTCCAGCGTCGGAGCATGCCGTGTGACACGGCTCACCGACGCCAAAGCCTTCAGATGCTCGGCGCCGGCGTCAGGCGGGGAGAGCAATAGGAAAACGAGGTCGACCTTCCTCCCGTCGATCGACTTGTAATCGACAGGATCGGAGAGCCGCACGAACAGGCAGTAGATACGGTTCAGGCCCTCGATCTTCCCGTGAGGGATTGCGACCCCGTGACCGAAGCCGGTCGAGCCCAGACGCTCGCGTTCACTGACGCTTGAGAGGATTTCCCCCGCATCGACGTCGAGACGCGACGCCGCAATCTGCGCGAGCTGCTGGAGCACGGCACGCTTGTTGCCAGCCGGAAGGCTTGGCTTGATCGCGTCGAAATCGAGGAATTCGGAAAGCTGCATTACTTTACTCATGGTCACAGCTGGACGCCGTGCCCGTCCCCGATTGCACGGATCACAATCGTTGTCAGCGGCCGGGCGGTTCAACCCAGCCGATATTACCGTCGTCGCGGCGGTAGATCATGTTCAATTCTCCGGATGCACTATTCTTGAACATCAGTGCATTGGTGTTGCGGAGATCGAGCAGCATTACGGCGTCGGAAACGCTTGCCTCGGGGATGTCGACCTTTGTCTCCGCGACGATTGCCGGATTGTCCCCGTGCAGCTCGTCCTCCGCCTCGGGGGGCGGGGAGAAGATCGTGTATCCCGCGTCCTCCACGAAATCTCCGCCGCCATTGCCGCGGCGCTCGCGCAGCCGCTTCGAATAACGACGTAGCTGTTTTTCGATTTTGTCGCCGGCACCTTCGAACGCAATGCGCGCCTCCGGGGCCCGGTGGTGGGCTTTCAGCACGACCCCTTGCGCAACCGGCGCCACGATGTCGCAGACGAAGTCGTTATGCGGACCCGGGCTGACAGTCACATTTGCTGCAACAGCCCTCGAGAAATATTTTTCAGCCAAGGATTGCATGCGTCCGACCGCCTGGTCGCGCAGCGAATCTCCGATATCGAGCTGATGGCCCGCTACTCGTACGTCCACCAATGTAGCCTCCTTCCTTGCGCGGCGGGGGCGTGGCCCTCACCTCTGGCGCGTCAATCGGCTCAGGCCGCCTGGGCGAAACGCTCCCAGATGGGACTGGCCATCTGCGCGATAAACGCACGATGGCGCTCCAGTTCCTCGACGCTCGCAAAGTGCGGGCGCGGAATTCGTGGTTCTCGAACGGTAACCGTCGGGCCGCCGACGCTGACCTCTCGCGGATCGGTATCGGCAACCAGGCCAAGGCCGATCTGCCGGCCGCCGGTGAGCTCGACATAGACTTGCGCAAGCAACTGCGCGTCGAGCAGCGCGCCGTGCTTGACGCGAAGGCTGCGATCCACGCCGAAGCGAGTGCAAAGCGCGTCGAGGCTGTGCTTGGCGCCGGGATGCCTTGCGCGAGCAAGCACCAGAGTATCGACCATCCGGCTCATGCAGACGATCGGCCGGCCGCACAGCTGAAGCTCATGATTCAGGAAGCCGAAGTCGAAAGAGGCGTTGTGCGCGACCAACGGCGCATCGCCGAGAAATGCGATGAGGTCCTCGACCTTGTCTTCAAAAAGAGGCTGTCCGGACAGGAAGATGCTGGAGAGGCCATGCACAGCCTCGGCCTCGGACGGCATCGACCGGAGCGGGTTGAAGTAGGCATGGAAGCTGCGGCCGGTCTCGACCCGGTTGATCATTTCGATGCAGCCAATTTCGACCATTCGGTCGCCGCCGGCCGGGCTTAGGCCGGTGGTTTCGGTATCGAAGACAATCTCCCGCACCATTCTTCTATTCACCTCGGTCGATTCCGAGACAAGCCAGAATGTCGCCGACCTGGCGCTCCGTCGTGGATAAGTCCGTTCCCGTGTCTATCACAAAATCGGCTCGGCGGCGCTTCTCTTCGTCGGGCGTCTGGCGACTGAGGATTGCGGCGAGCTTTTCTTCCGTCATCCCCTCTCGCGCCAGGACCCTTTGGCGCTGATGGGCAGCCGGAGCCGATACGACGATGACCTTGTCGAAGCTCGCCTCACCCTTGGTCTCGAACAGCAGAGGGATGTCGAACAGCAATGCCGCCGCATCGCGGTTCGCTTCGATGAAATCTTCTCGCGCTTTCTGCACCGCGGGGTGAACGATGGCCTCCAGCGCCGTGAGTTCGTCCTGATAACCGAGCACTCGTTGGGCCAATTCTTCCCGATCGAGGCGGCCGACGCTGACTGTACCGGGAAAGCGCGACCCGATCGCCGCGATAAGTTGCGGATCATTCGCCTGCAAATCGCGAACCACGGCGTCGGCGTCGAAGACAGGGACGCCCGCGCGCTCGAACATCCTGGCGACAGTCGATTTGCCCATGCCGATCGAGCCGGTGAGGGCTAGGCGCATCATGCGCGCGGCAGCCGATGACGTCGTGACGTCATGATGGCAGGATTTCCCTCTCACGAAGTGCCTTGAGCAGGGGGACCAGGGGCATGCCGAGAATAACGAAGTGGCCGCCGGCGATCACATCGAACAACTGCACGCCGCGACCCTCGAGACGAAAGACACCGACCGTATTGCCAACCTCGGGCCACTCGACGTCCAAATAGGATTCGATGAACTTCTCCGAGAGATCTCGAACCACGAGTTCCGCCGCTCCGACATGCTTCCAGTCGGCGACTCCATCGCGAGCCAAGGCAACGCCGCTCGTCAGCAAGAGCTTCTTGCCGGAAAATGTGCGGAGATGCTCGGCGGCTTCCTCGCGACTGGCGGGCTTGCTGAACAACTGCCCCGCAACGCTCACAACGGAGTCGCTTCCGATCACCCAATCGCCCGGGCGCGTTGCAGAAACGGCGAGAGCCTTGGCTTCCGCCAGTTCCCCCGCAATCTGGACGGGGTCATCCATTGTCCCCTTGAGAGCATCTTCATCGACGTCTGGCCGGATGACCTCGAACTCGACGCCGGCGTCCTCGAGCATTTTGCGGCGGATGGAACTTCCGGAAGCGAGAATCAGCGCAGTCATGAACAACCTTGTGGAAAAGAGCGTGCGAGCCCCTAGCGCGGACATGGGGAGCGGCTCAACGGTCGCTTTGTCCGACATCCGTATCGGACATTCCCACAATTCATCCACGGGCATCGGATTCAATCCCCAGACTGTGAATCATGGGAACGAGCGCAACCGACTCGCCGATTCCGCTCAGGAGTCTGCCGAAGCGCCTTGTTGGCAAATTTGGGAGGCACGCCTAAACCCCGCGTCCCACGAGCCTACAACAACATCAGTCTTCTAAGATTCTTATATATAAGGAGAGTAAGAGGGTGGCCTCGAGCCCGAACGAGCGGTCCGAAGCCGTGTCCTCGCGCAAGCCAATGCTCGCCGTTCTGAGCGGTGAGCGGGTTGGCCCTCCTCCCGTGTGGATGATGCGCCAGGCTGGACGCTATCTGCCCGAGTACCGGCAATTGCGCGCCGACAAGGGCAGCTTCCTCGACCTCGTTTACGACAGCGATTCGGCTGCCGATGTCACGCTGCAGCCGTTGCGCCGCTTCCCGCAGTTGGATGCGGCCATCCTCTTTTCCGACATCCTCATCGTGCCGTTCGCGATCGGGCAGAACCTGACCTTCGTCGCCGGCGAGGGACCCCGTCTAACGCCGCCGCTGATGGCGGGTGCCCTGGACGACCTGAAGCCCTTCCTGGCGCGCCTGGAGCCCATCTACGACACCGTCCGCAAGGTAAAGGCGGCCCTGGCCCCATCGACCACGCTGATCGGCTTTGCCGGGGCTCCCTGGACGGTGGCGACCTACATGGTGGCCGGACAGGGAAGCCGCGACCACTCCGAGACGCGGCGGCTGGCTTACAGCGACCCAGCTTTGTTCGGAGCCATCATCGATCGGATCGAGACGATCACCCTCGACTATCTGTCAGGACAGATCCGGGCGGGCGCTGAAGTCGTGCAATTGTTCGACAGCTGGGCGGGCAGCTTGGCGCCGGCCGAGTTCGAGCGCTGGGTAATCGCACCGACGTCGCGGATCGCTTCCGGGATCAGGGAGCGGCATCCGCACATTAAGTT
>Ga0247822_10003612_pt1 | contig 10106 bp, 8 predicted proteins | sample 13C_Cellulose_Da_FD_192423 | JGI IMG/M metagenome (GOLD analysis project Ga0247822, IMG submission 192423) | Soil microbial communities from agricultural site in Penn Yan, New York, United States - 13C_Cellulose_Day30 | ecosystem: Environmental > Terrestrial > Soil > Agricultural land | place... | reverse complement strand
ATCCTCAATCGGACGACAATCGGGCCAAACGCGCACTACCTCGCTGCGAACTTCTTCGCGGGTCGTGGTCCCGCGGCACTGCGCGGGGCGCATAGCATCCGCTTCCCAGTCGGTCATGCTCGCCACTATCTGCCGGTCTCAACGGTGCCCGCTGCGACCTGTCCCGCCCAATCCGCTTTCGAGCCCGCGACGCTCGAGCCCGTCGTCCTCCCGTTCGCTTGCAGCGGATCGGCAGGGGACGATCCCGGGCGCTGGCGATCATCGGGATGGGGCGCGCATCCCATGATGATGGCATTTCATCGATCGGACGACATACCCGGCGGACAATGGGAGAAGGTTGGCCTGCGGTTGCCGCACGTACCCGCACCGTCTGGCGGTTCGGTTGTGGACGCGGAGGCGCGGGCGACCCTCTCGGCCCTGCTGCAAGCCTTCGCTAAACAGGCCGTCATGCCGCCTCGCTAGACGCCCGTCGCGCACGACGCAGAACACCTGGTATCTTTGCTGGCACTCTTACGCTTTGTTCCGTAAGAGAATCCAAGCCTTATCAAAGATGAGTGACAGGCAGGACATGCACGTCAGAAAATATGACATATCGCCGCACAACGCCCATTATAGCGGTGCATATTCCCACAGCGCTTTGGAATGGCGGCGGCTCGGCGCTGTCGACAAGACGAACAATCTTCAATCGCTGCTGGGCGGCCGCGACGTCTCGGACGTCTTGGAAGTCGGATGCGGAACCGGAGCTGTTCTGGCGGAAGTGATGCGCCGGGGGATTGGGCAACGGCACATCGGGATCGATGTCGCCGACCCGCATGAGCATGTCGACCAAAAGGCAGCCGACCTAGACCTGCGCAGCTACGACGGACACCGGCTTCCGTTCGACGACAACAGCTTCGACCTGGTCTATGCAAGCCATGTCCTCGAACACGTACCCGACCCCCGCGGCTTCCTTACCGAACTCGCGCGGGTCTGTTCCAAATACCTCTACGTCGAGGTCCCGTGCGAGATGACGCTTCGCAGCCGCCCGGTCGCGATCCAGACGGCGCTTAAGATCGGTCATATCAACGCCTACACGCCCGACTATTTCATGGTGCTGCTGCAGAGTGCCGGACTTGATGTCATCGACCTGAAAGTGTTCGATCATTCGCTCGACGTTCACAGCTTCGGAACGTCGCGCTGGAAGGGACGGATGGTGCAGACCATCCGCCAGTCGCTGTTGCAGGTCAGCCCATCGGTTGCCGCGAAGATTTTCTGCTACCATAGCGGCGCGCTGATAGATTGTTCGAAATGACGCCGATTTCTTAATCGAGGCGGGTCGGCGACTTCGCTTGCCCTACGCAGTTGCGGCGACGGGCCGGGCCTGTCCCGCGATCGCCTCCCCGATGATCGACAGCAGGGCCCTATTATATCGCTCCGCTGTGAACCGGGTCTTTGCCACGTCGGCGTTGTGTTGCGCGATCGCGACGAGCTTCGCGTTGTCGGACAGGCAGGTTTCCACCGCCTGCCTGATCGAATCGACCGAACGCTTTTCGACCTCCCAACCGTTCTCGCCCGGCGTGAAGATATCGAAGATTCCGCTATGGTCAGTGGTCAGGACTGCGCATCCCGCAGCATAACCTTCAAGAATGCTGATCGGCTGACCTTCGAACGGATAATAGGTCGGCAATGCTAGGACATGCGCCTGCTGCAGTAGCTGCTTCTTGCGCTCTCCGTTAACGACGCCATGATAGCGTATATAGGGTCGATCGACGATCGACGCGAGGAAATCGGCTTTATCGTCCTCGGTAACGAAGGCACCGGCGAAGTCTAGCTGAACTGCACCCGGATAGTCACGTTCCAAAGCGTGGGCGGCGTCGCGCAACAGCAGATAGCCCTTTTCGGCAATCATATTTGACAGGAACAGGACACGCAGCCGCCCGCGTTCAAGGAACTTGGCTCGAACCAGCTCCGCGGGAAGCTGATACTCCTGTTCCGCAAAATTCTCCACGACACGCAGCGTGTCCGGCGCGATGACACCGTCATAGACGCGCCGCAATCGATCGCCGAGCACGATGACGGCCGCCATGCGCCTGAGAAAGGCTGCGTTCAGTCGCCGGATCACACCGACCGGTCCGTGCAGCAGCCGGATCATGCCCGCACCGCCATGAAGGTGAACGACCGTATTGGGCAGAAGGCGACGACACGCCAGATAAATCAGAAGATCCTTGGCATTGCCTAGGATCGATTCCGTGATGGTGAAATAGACCCCGTCAACACCATCGGCCTCGCGTCGCACCTGCCGCAGTATCCCCACGATCTCCTTGACGCGCCCCCAGACGAATCCGCCACTGGCGAGGTCGGATTTGTTGATGTTGATGACGCGGACATCATAATGCTTCGCGAGCTCCTGCAGGAAGACCGCACAGGCCAGCGACTGCCCGGTAATCGGGGGCGGGACAGTGCCGATGAAAAGAATGGTCTTCCTCGTCGGCATGCCGACGCCCGACCCATGTTCCGACGCCACAGTCGCTCAACCTCCGCAATATGTCAGTGTTCTTGCCGCGATCGCGTCATAGTCGAGGATTTCCGCTGCCGTCCGCGATGCCCCCTCCGACATGCGTTGCAGTGCGTCGCAATCCCGATTCAGCCGTTGCAACTCGCGAGCGATCTGGACCCGCAAAGGCTCTTCCGTGTCGAGGACGATCAGGTTGGCGTGCCGGTTCAGATATCCCACGGGTTGCGTTCCCCGCAACGTCTCCGATCGCTCGCTGACGATCAACGGCAACCCCATCCCGAGCGATTGCTGCCACAATACAGACTGCCCCGCAGGAAATATCGCGACGTCAGCGGCCGCCATATGCGCATAGATGCCGGTTCGATCCTGCCAGCCAACTCGATGGATCCGCGGATCTTGATCCACGAGCGCGCCGACGCGTTCGTCGTAATTCTGGTAAGCGGAGTCGGCGGTCCCGACCAGGATGACGTGGATAGGTGCACCCGGGAGGTCACCGACGGCTTCGAGAACGGCTTCCGTGCGTTTGTACGGCGCGAGCTTACCACCGGTGAACACGACCAGAGCACCGTCGGGAATACCGAGCGCCGACCGGACCTGACCGCGCGCGCCGCTCGCCAGGACGCTGCGCGCAAGAACTTGGTCAGTTCCTAACGGCAGCAGATCCATTTCCGCATCCGGAATATGGTACAGCTCGCGCAGAAACGTCGCGCTCCCCGGTGTCACGGGAAGTATCCGCTTCAGATAAGGGCGGGCTCGATCGAGCATGCGGCGGCGGATGACGCTATGCAGGATTTTGCGTGACACCCAGTTCACGCCCGAATTGGTATGGTCTCCGTGATAGTCCATAATCATCGCGCAATCGGGATGCTCGCGCACGTAACGTACGCCTTCGGACATGTTCGGGATGATGTCGTGGAAATACAGCAGATCCGGCTGCACTTCCCTGATGATCGGCAGGATCGGTTCGAACCACTTCAATCGATGCGCGATGTTGCGGCGAAACGGAACCCGGATCAAGCGACCCCATGCATGATGCTCTTCGGTACCCGGCCCCTGGCCGCGATCCCTGTCGTTAACATAGTCGCCCAGCACCCGGATCGTCGATGCGATGACCGTCACCTCGTGGCCCGCCCTGTGATAACAGCGGGCGAGCATGTTTTCCTGATAGTCGAGCGCGTCGTCGAAGAATTCGCAGATCATGAGAATATTCATAATGGAACATTCCGGCCAGTACCTGCCTGCCGATCCTCCGCAGTGCCGAAATATTCCAAGGCCTGTGGTGGTATGCGAACGTCGACCATCGCGCAAAGCGTTGCAAGCCACACCCACCAATAGACATAGCCAATGGCCTGGCTCGGAACGACGCCGATGATCGGAACCCCGAGTGTACCGAGCAGTACCGCCATCCGGAAGCCTTCAGGAATTTCCCGCCGGGACAATGCAGCGAGAAATAGCTTCAAGATCATTACAACAAATAAAATGAGTGGAATAAGACCAAAATTAACGGCGATTTCCAGAAGGATATTATGCGGATTAGGAATCAGGTAATTATAGTAATCTGTAATATATTCTTCAAACCCACCTGCGCCAATCCCAAACCCGAACGTCGAGATCAACCCTTCGATTCCCGCATCGATCAGACCCGATCGCTGACTGTATGATTCGTCGGCCGCACCGATATACTCAAATCGCAGCATAGCCAAACTATAGAGGTCTCTGATTGTATCCGCATACCGGATCAGGATGAACGGTGCCGCCAAGAGAAGGACCGGTATCGCGTAGGACCGAAAGGTTCGGTACCGCACGAAATAGACGACGCAAACCAATGAAGCATAGATGATCGCGCCACGGCTCGTGTTGACGAATACAACCGCAAGCAGCCCGAGATTAACGGCCAGTACCAATAGGCGTTTGCCAATGCTGCGCATTTCGAGAAACATGCCCATAGTGATCGGCAGGCCGAGGCAGAGCCAAGCGCTGAAGTCATTGTAGTTTCCGAACAAGACTGACGCGAACGGAAATTGCCCAAGCCCCCTGATAGTTCGATCGTCGAGCGCGAACTGAAAGTGATTGTCGGTGGCGAGTTCGTAAAACGCGATGCCCAGTGACAGGCCGATAACGACGAGCCATGCCGTCATCAAACGACTGACCCCTTGCGGACTGAGATCGCTATGCATGACGATGTAGAGCGATAGAGCGCCGACGCCTATCGCGAGGAGGATGCCCAGGCCGCCGGGCAGGTCGACCGTCCAGAACAGCGATATCCCGCCGCCCAAGACCATGACCCCCGCCATCGTCAACATCTGCCTCGTCATTCTGGCCGGCGCAGCCGGTTCCTTTGACGAGATCAGCAACAGCAGTGCGGTCGCGATCAGTACCAACCGCGCTGGCTGAAACGAGCCACCCGCACCGCCAGCCAGAGTCGCAACGATAGCCGTGCAAAGCATATAGGTGAAAAGCCGCGGCACAGCCTCAATTTCTCCGCAAAAGGGTTCGCTTCATCAGGGCAAGGCATCCCGCGAGCCGATGCTGGAAAACAATCAGACACCCGATACAGAAGGCCGCCCAGTAAAGCGGAAAAAACACCCCAAGGCCTGCACCCGACGACAGCGATACGGCAGCACCGATCCCATAAACGATGGCCAGGGCGTACATTCTAAGGCTTGGCAGGCGATACCAGAGAATGGCGGAGATCTCCGTCCGGACGACAAGGAAACAGAGCGACCCGGCGAGAATGCCGGCCGCGGCACCCTTAGCGCCCAAACCGGGGACCAGCAAGAAACTGACGGAGAATGCGACGGCCGCGCTTATCCCGCTCGCCAGCGTCGCATACCCCATCCGCCGTGAAACACCTATTCCTATCCCGAATGTTTCGGCCAGAATATAAAGCAGCGGCAACGCCATGCAGGCAGGAACAAGATAGGCGACGCCGGAATAATCCTTCGGAAAAATATACGGAAAGAACCATGCTATCGTGGCGATTGCCCCTCCCGCCAGAAAGGTGAGCAGCGTTGCGATGTCCAAATAGGGTCGAATGACCTCAGCATTTCTGGCGCGTGTTTCGTTACCGTATATGAAGGGAGCCCAGACGATGGCGAAGATCGAGGTGAAGATCGTAACCGATCCGGCGATACTGAGCGCTACCGCATAGATCCCAAGATCCCTGGCGGTACCGAAGAACGCCATCGCAATCCGGTCAGATGACGAAAGCAGCGCATAGAGAAACGCGGATACGGCCGCAGGAAGGCCGAACGCCAGCAGGGACTTGAACAGCGGCACTGGAAACCGATTTGCAAGTGCGGCGCCGACCTCGCGCCGACAGGCTACGAGATGAAGAACAACGGATGCGAACGCACCCGTCATGTAGCAGGTCAGAACGATCAGAGGAGATCTCGTAGTGGTTATCGATAGCGTCGATACCAGGCATACGAGGGCAACGCCGCGCTGTACCACTTGAAGAACGGCAAAAAGCTGTGGCGCTGCACTCATTCTGAGAGAAGTCGATAGCATACGAATGACGAGACTCGAGACACCGTAGAACAATGCTATCGCTGTGCCAGTCCAGCCAATGTTCGGCAGGATCGCGACATGAAGTGTCGAAAGCACAATGGCTGCCGTCATGGCAGAGGCCGTCGCCAACAGGATGGGTACCACGATAGCCGCCGCGAACAACATCAAAGTGTCGTCGGCGCCGGCATGTTCCCGGACATAGGCTTGATCCAAGCCCAGCGTGAACACCATTACGAAAAACAGCGCAACCAGCTCTAGGATAGCCAGAAGGCCGACGATCTCCGGGACGAAATTCCAGGATATGATGAACGTCAGGACGATGCTGAAGAGCGCCGACCCAAGCGGCCCGGCCGCGATAATGATCGCGCCCAGACCACCGCTACCGCGCCGCATGTGAAACAACCCTGGAGTAGAGGGCGTCCAGCGCCTCGCTGATGACCGCCGCCGAGAAGCGCGAGGCACAGTTCGCCCGTATGGCGGCCGGGCGAAAGCCATCGCCGCTCGTCACGATTTGCTCGATCGAATCCGCGATCGCTTCCGCGCTCCAGTCATCGGCCAATCGCCCGACATCGCTGGTGACGATGCTTTCGGGTCCACCGGAGCGCGTTGCCACCACCGGCATCCCAAGCGCCATCGCTTCGACCAGCGTCACCCCAAACGTCTCCCGCTCGCTGGCCGAGACGAGTATGTTCCCCTTCGCCATCTCCACCGGCATTTCGGTGCTGGCGACTTGTCCAACGAACTTTACTTGCGCACGAAGTTTAAGATCGTCGACCATATTCTCTAGACGAGAACGCTCCGATCCATCTCCAATAATAGACAGCGCTGCCTCGATACCTCGGTTCTTTAAAAGAGAAACAGCAGCGATTGCCAAATCCATCCGTTTGCGGCGCGATAAGAAGGCCACTGATACTAGATTGATTTCCTCGCCTCTTTCTTTAATCAAGCGGTGTGACAAAAACCTATCCGAAACTATATTCGGAAGATACGACCAATCCCCCCCGTAAATAATATTCAATTTTTCTGCAAAAACTTCTGATACTGCCAAATTCGCATCACTAGCTCTGGCAAGCTGCGAATACATGAGCTGCGATGCAGATACGACTGAGGGAGCGAGATGATATGTCGAATGCTCGGTCGTTACGAAGGGAATACCGTAACGTGCCTTCACCTGTGCCGCGAAATGGGCAGCCGGTTCCATGCTATGGACATGGATGATATCCGGTTTGCCAAATCGCTCGCAGTAGACATCGAACGCACGTCGGGCGTGCCAGCACCATAACTTGCGATAACCGGTTGCATTTCGGGAAAACCAGTTGAAGCCGTGCGACCGGACCTCGTTCAGCATCCCATCGGCCCTGACGGTCAGCCCGGATTGCCAGCCGAGCCGGAAATACCGCCCCGGCCCCCTCAGGTCGGCAAAGACTACGCCGACCCGCAACCCTCGCGAGGCGAGCGCCTGTGCCTGGTCACGGAAGAAGCTTCCTTCTGCATCACCGTCGAATCTTGGGTACCAGCTTGGAAGTATCAGGACATGCATGACCTGATCTTCTCGACCACTCGAAATTGCATCTCCGCGCTCAGATAAGGATGCATCGGCAGGCTCAGGACTTGCTCGGCCGCTCTTTCGCTCTTTGCCAGCGAACCAGCCTGTCGGCTTGTCGTCGCATATGCACGTTGGTGGTGGAGAGGTATCGGATAGTGAACGGCCGTTGGAATGCCGGCCTCCTTCAAGGCGCTCACGACAGTTTCCCGACGGTCCGAGCAAATCGTGAACTGACCCCAAACCGACGTCCGGTTATCCGCTACCCGGATTGTCTCCAAACCCGGCATATTCGCAAGCATCGCAACATATCGGTCGCCAATCGCCACTCGTGCTGCGACTTCCTCATCAAATGTATCGAGCTTCGCCAGCAGGATCGCGGCCTGGAGCGTGTCGAGCCGTCCGCCCACGCCGACGCGGTCATGCTGGTAGCGCTTGCTTTGGCCGTGGACGCGGATCTCGCGCATTGCTTGGGCCAGGTCGGCGTCGGTCGTGAAGATCGCGCCGCCATCGCCATAGCAGCCAAGCGGCTTGCTCGGGAAGAAACTGGTGCAGCCGATCGTCGAGACACCACAGCTGCGCCGGCCCTTGTAGGTCGCGCCGAAGCTCTGCGCGGCATCCTCGATCACCGTGATGCCGTGACGCGCGGCGATCGAGTTGATCGCATCCATATCGGCGCACTGGCCGTAGAGCGACACGGGCATGATCGCCTTCGTCGCCGGGGTGATCGCGGCCTCAATGAGTGTCGCATCGATGTTACAGTCGGCCAGGTCGATGTCGACGAACACAGGCGTAGCACCGACCAGTGCGATCATTTCGGCGGTCGCGGCGAAGGTGAAGGGCGTGGTGATGACCTCGTCGCCGGGGCCGACGCCCAGCGCCATCAGCGCGATCAGCAGCGCTTCGGTGCCCGACGCGACGCTGATGCAATGATCGACATCGACGTACGCGGCCAAGCGTGCCTCGAGCTCACCGATCTCGGGGCCCATGATATAGCGGCCATGATCGAGCACGCTCGCGATCCGCGCGTCGATCGCTGGCTTGAGGCTGCGATACTGCGCCTTGAGGTCGATGAATTCGATCGTATCAGTCATGGAGAATGCAACTTTCCGTATCGATCGTGTATGTCCGCCCGCAGTCGCAGCGGACCTCCCCTTTGCCTGCCACCCGCAAGCCGCACAGACACATCCACCCGATGCGATGCGCCGGCACGCCGACCATCAGCGCATGGGGCGCGACGTCGCGATTCACCACGCTGCCTGCGCCGATAAATGCGTTTTCGCCGATCGTGACGCCGCAGACGATGGTGCAGTTCGCGCCGAGCGTCGCGCCGCGTTTCACTAGCGTCGGGCGGTATTCGTCCTTGCGGGCAACCGCTGAGCGCGGGTTGTAGACGTTGGTGAACACCATGCTGGGGCCGCAGAACACATCGTCCTCGAGCCGGACGGCGTCATAAACCGACACGTTGTTCTGGACCTTCACATTGTTGCCGATGACGACATCGTTGGCGACAAAGACGTTCTGCCCAAGCGAGCAGCCCGCACCGATGCGGGCACCTGAACAGACATGTGCCCAATGCCAGACGCGCGTCCCCTCGCCGATCGTTGCGCCAGCGTCGACAATCGCGGTTTCGTGAATGCTCACTCCCCCCGCTCCAGCGGCAGCGGCACGCGCACACCGTCACGCGCCGAACGGTAGATCGCGGTCAGCAGTTCGAGCGATTGCAACCCCGAGCGACCATCGGTTTCGGGCTGGGCCTCACCGCGCAGCACGTCGATGACGTTGCGATAGTAGAGCGGATGGCCAAAGCCATAGACCGACGTCGTCTCGTAGCTTGCCTCGGCAATACCGGCGTCGTCGGGATGTGGTTCAGCGAATTGCCATTCCTTGACTTCGTTGACCGCGACGCCACCGATCCGCGCAGTCCCCTTTTCGCCCAGGATGGTGATGCTGCCCTCAAGGTTCTTGGGATAGGTCAGCATCGTGACGCTGAGGCTGCCGAGCGCACCCGATCGCCAGCGCAAGGACGCGACCGCGGTATCCTCCGCCTCGATCCGGCGTTCGAGCGTCGCCGAATAGGCCTGGACGCTCTCGACAGGGCCGATCAGCCAGCTGAGCAGGTCGATATAATGGCTGGCCTGGTTCATCAGCGCGCCGCCGTCGAACTCCCAGGTCCCGCGCCACTTGGCCGCGTCGTAATAGTCCTGTGGGCGGGTCCAGAAGACATTAAGCGCGACCAGATAGATGCGGCCGAACCGGTTGCCCTCGACCGCGCGCTTGAGCATCTGTAGCGTTGCGTTGCGGCGGTTCTGCTTGACGACGAACAGCTGCACGCCAGCTTCGTCGCATTCGCGGACCATACGCAGGCCATCCGACCAGCGTGTCGCCATCGGCTTTTCCGACACGACGTGACGACCGCTGCGCGCGATCGCGATCGTCTGGTTGGGATGCAGCCCGCTCGGCGTGGTGACGATCACCGCGTCGGCAGTCGTCGTCGCCAGCATCGCGTCGAGCGATGTGTGGCCGGCCGCGCCAGTCTCGTTGACCGCAGCGCTCCAC
>Ga0247822_10003611_pt1 | contig 10106 bp, 6 predicted proteins | sample 13C_Cellulose_Da_FD_192423 | JGI IMG/M metagenome (GOLD analysis project Ga0247822, IMG submission 192423) | Soil microbial communities from agricultural site in Penn Yan, New York, United States - 13C_Cellulose_Day30 | ecosystem: Environmental > Terrestrial > Soil > Agricultural land | place... | reverse complement strand
AGATCCAATAACGATGACCGCATCAGACGTTGAACATGTCGTCCGGGGCTCCGGTGCGAGTCAGGTGATCGCGGTCCATATGGATACCATAAACCACTGTTTTGTTACCCGGCGATTATTGCAGGAACAACTGCAGGAGAAGGGGATATCTGTTACGATACCATCGGATGGTGAAAAGATGCCGCTGAAGTAGAATTGCTGAAGTAGAATTGCCGATGTATCATATACTCGCCGCTTACCAACAACCATGCATCAGCTATCAGGCAAGATAGCTTAGCCGAAATCATCGTTAACCAACATGGCGGATCAGATTCCTTTAAACAGCTGCACCGACTCGAGATAGTCTGGCACAATAACGTTCCAGCCCAGTCGCGTTCTTATCTCTTCTGCGTAAGCACTGAGCCCCGGATTTTCGCCGTGTACGGTGAACGTCATTTTCGGTTTGTCTTCAAAGGCGCTCATCCATTCAAACAGTTCTTCACGGTCTGCGTGTCCCGAGAACGCGCCCATGTTTTCAATGTTGCAACGTACGGGAACCTCTTCGCCAAATATCCTGATCGATGGCTTTCCATCCACAAGGTCTCTTCCTCGCGTGCCCTCGGCCTGATATCCGGCGATTAGTAGTGTATCGTGAGGGTTGCGCAGTCGATGGTACAGATGATGAAGGACACGACCGCCGGTCATCATGCCACTGGATGAAATGATGATGGCATTCGTCTTGATATCGTTCAACGCTTTTGAGTGCCTGGCTGTCTTCACGAACACCATGAGGTTTGTCTCCAGCTGCCGCGCAAACTCTGTCCGGTTAAACACGGCGCTGTGATAAGTAGGATGTCTGTAATAGAGATACGTTGCCGACGTTGCCATAGGGCTGTCTACGTACACCGGCACATCCGGTATGATGTCGCGCTCCATCAGATCATGAAAATGATAAAGCAAGGTCTGCGTGCGTCCTACTGCAAAGGCGGGAATGAGCAGAACACCACCATTATTAAATGTCTGACGAACGATGCGCCCCAGTTCCTGATCGGGATCATTCACTTTGTTGCTCTTGTGACCGTAAGTGGACTCGATGAAAAGGATATCGGCCTGTTTGATTTGTACAGGTGGGGGCAATATTTCATCAGACTTCCGGCCAAGGTCGCCGGAAAAAACAATCTTCTTCTGTTGTGTATCGCCCTTTATGAACATTTCGGTGATGGCAGCACCGAGCATGTGGCCAGCGGCATGAAACTTGATTGAAACACGGTCCGCCAACGGTATCTCTACACCATAGTCGAATTTTTTAACCAGCGGAAATACGCGCTGCGCATCAGCCGTGTAGTATAATGGTTCAGGATGGCTGTGACGTGAGTATCCTTTCTGCGCAGCGTACAAGGCTTCTTCTTCCTGCAGTTTTGCCGAGTCCAGCAATAATAATTCGAGGAGATCCGCCGTCGGTTTCGTGCAGTAGATCGGCCCACTGAAACCTTCTTTCACAAGTCTTGGAAGGAATCCGGTGTGATCGATGTGACCATGACTGATCACAACGGCATGAATAGATGATGCCTCCACCGGACATGGTTCCCAGTTTCGCAGGCGAAGTTCTTTCAACCCCTGAAATAATCCACAATCAAAGAGCACCCGGAAATCACCGATATCAAGCAGAAAGCGTGACCCGGTAACCGACTTTGCAGCGCCCAGAAATTTTACCCGTACATCCATATAAAAGGTGTTTCACTACGCAGGTTGAATGAACGAAAGTTCTGACTTATATCATATTCTTTGTTGATATTCCTCATGGATGGTAGCCACCAGAGAGCTAATTTTGGTGTCATGCGGGGAAAGATCCCGTGAACATGTAAACCCACACATCATGAAAAAAATACTGGTCCCCTGCGATTTTTCGAAGCCTGCCATCAATGCATTCCGCTTGGCGTTAGACATTGCCGCACAATCGAAAGGTACAGTTTACTTATTTCACGTTATTGAATTGCCCGTTGTTGGAGACCCGGGAGTAATGCAGGTTGTTACCATGGACGAAAGCTTCTTCCGCGAATCGCGCAAGACGGTTGTTCAGCAATTTGAAAAGCTTCTCGCCAAGCATGGCAACCCCGACGTAAAGACGGTTACCAGTATTGAGTATGGCTTCTTTCCCAACCTCGTGGTGAATGCTGTTGAAAACAATGGCATGGATCTGGTGGTCATGGGCTCTCACGGTTCCAGTGGATTCAAGGAGTTTATCTCCGGTTCCAATGCCGAGCGCATTGTGCGTCGTTCTTCAGTTCCTGTATTGGTGGTGAAGGATCTTTACAAGGGAGCAATCAAGAACATCGTCTTCCCGAATACACTTGAAACGGAAGGCCAGGAAGAATTGATCAAACAGGTGAAGGCGTTGCAGGCGTTCTTTAAGGCTACTATTCATATCGTCTACGTCAATACACCAGCGACGTTTACATCAGACACCATAACGCAGAAAAGACTGAAGGCATTTGCAAAACGTTTCGCCTTCAAAGATTATACGATCAATGTATTTAATCACGAGAATGAAGAAGGTGGTATCCTTCACTTCAGCGAGTCAGTTGGCGGTCATCTGATCGCGCTCGGTACGCACGGCAGGAGAGGAGTGAGCCATCTGTTGAATGGAAGCCTGGCAGAAGACCTGGTGAATCATTCGAAGATGTTGATCTGGACGGCGGTGAATAAAAATGAGTAATGAATAATGAGTAATTAGTAATTGGAGAGCGGGCTCACGCCCCTATTGAAAACCACGACCGAAGGTCGCGGCGTGCAATACGGCGGGCAGCCGCCGCATCATTACTAATTGCTAATTACTCATTACTAATTAAATTCTTTCGATTTGCGCACCCAACGCTTTCAAACGCGTATCGATATTCTGATATCCGCGATCGATCTGTTCGATGTTGGAGATCTCACTCGTGCCGCTGGAGCTCAACGCAGCGATCAGCAACGATACCCCTGCACGAATATCAGGAGATGACATCTTGATGCCTTTCAGTTGCTGCTTCCGCTCGAGGCCAATAACAGTCGCACGATGAGGATCACAAAGAATGATCTGCGCGCCCATGTCGATCAGCTTATCGACAAAGAACAGGCGGCTCTCGAACATCTTCTGATGAATGAGTACCGTGCCTTTTGCCTGTGTGGCAACGACGAGTATAATACTGATTAAGTCCGGTGTAAACCCGGGCCACGGCGCATCTGAAATGGTGAGGATCGATCCATCAATGAACGTATCGATTTCATAAAGATCCTGCGACGGGATATGGATATCATCGCCACGATACTCGAGCTTGATACCCAGGCGACGAAACGTCTCCGGGATGATGCCCAGCATATCGATGCGGCAGTTCTTGATCGTGATCTCCGACTGCGTCATGGCTGCAAGGCCAATGAAGCTGCCGATCTCGATCATATCGGGAAGCATGGTATGTTCGGTGCCTCCGAGTTTCTCGACGCCTTCTATGGTAAGCAGGTTCGAACCGATGCCACTGATCCTGGCACCCATGCGATTAAGCATAAGGCAAAGTTGCTGGAGATAGGGCTCGCACGCTGCGTAATAAATCGTAGTCGTTCCTTTTGCCAGAACGGCGGCCATCACGATGTTGGCGGTTCCGGTTACAGACGCCTCATCAAGCAACATGTAACAACCTTTCAGCTCTGTGGCGTCGATATGGAAGAGGTGTTCTTCTGCGTCGAAGTTAAATTTTGCACCGAGACGCTGGAAGCCGAGGAAGTGTGTATCCAGGCGGCGGCGTCCGATCTTGTCGCCTCCGGGCTTGGGCATGGTAGCCTTTCCGAAGCGCGCCAGGATGGGACCCAGCAGCATCACGGAACCGCGGAGCGCGGCAGCCTTCTTGCGGTATTCTTCCGTCTCAAGGAATTTTGTGTTGATGCTGGCGGCGGTGAAACGGTACGACTCCGGTCCGAGCTTTTCAACTTTGGAACCGAGATCGCCGATTAGATCGATCAGCTTGTTTACATCAACGATATTGGGAACGTTATGCACCGTGACCGGTTCGGCGCTCAGTACGGTTGCACTTAGAATTTGTAATGCCTCGTTCTTGGCACCTTGTGGGACGATTTCACCTTTTAGCTTCTTCCCACCCTTGATCTTGAAAACACTCATTCTAAAAAATAGGGGCTAGTAGTTTAAAAAATGCGCGACGGCATGGATCCATCGCGTGTTTGATATTATTGGTCTCTTCTTCTGCTATTGGTCTCTTCTTCTGCTATTGGTCTCTTCTTCTGCGGAAGTTGTTGTTCTTGTTTTTGTTGAACGGCCTGTGGCCACCCTGGTGACGGCTCTGGTTTCCGTTGCCCTGTCCCTGGCGAGGTTGCTGATCGCCCTGTCCCCGCATATTGGTCTTCTTCTTGTTGTCTTTGTAAAGTTTCTCGAAGAGGTTGTCTTCGCGAACTTTCTCAATGGTCATGTTCAGCGCACCGCCCGACATGGCCTGGATATCTCGGAGAATAACAGAATCGTCCAGCGTTTCTTTATTCCAGTTGCCGTAGAACGTCTTCATCAGTTTCCCGAGGTAGATGATGGCCTCCTGTCTTTCCTGGTCGTTGTCTTTTTTCAAAGCTTCCTTCACCAGCTTCTCGATGTTCTTTCCGTAGTGACGGAACCGGACGTCGTTCTTGGGATACTCCATTTTCATGGGTTTCTTGAAAACAATTTCCGGCGTTGGAATCTCGTAAGGATTGTTTACGTCGAGGCTAAAGTTAGCAATGATATAAAGGTCGTCCCAAAGTCTCTGCGGGTTCTCCGGCTGTTCCTTGATACTCGGGGTCAACTGCTTGATAAGTTCGATGAGTGTATACGAGAGTTCGGTTCTTTTTTCGATGCTCGGAACGGTCTTGATGTATTCGACCAGCTTTTGAACATTGCGGCCGTACTCTTTCAGAATGATGTCCGGGCGCTCAGAGTTATATTCTCCAATGTGCATGCGAAATTGTTTTGAGGTTTACTTCAGCAAGTATGTATGTGATTGTATCAGGGCGACTATTCAGTACAAAAAAACTTTTCGCCCGGCTAATGACAGCTAATCGTTTAGCTATGCATGTATTTTGAGTTTAGCAAAGTTAAGCAATAAGGTCTTCTCTCCAAAATCGTCAAAATTAATCCTTGCCTTGCGGTCGGCGCCGGCCGAATCCATGGCCGTGACGAGTCCAAAACCGAATTTGGGATGCTCAACCTTCATCCCTTCCCGCAACTGTGACGTGTCGCTGGGCTGGAAATCGGCAGATGCCTTGTAGGTGGTCGCACCAGCTGCCTTGGGCGGCGGCGAGGAAGAAATGGTCTTTTTGATGCCGCTAACGAGGTTTTTGGCATATTGAGACGGCGGTGGCAGAGATTCCAGGCCCGCAAATTTGGTGCTTACCTTGATGAATGACTGGTCCACATCGTCCAGAAAGCGGCTGGGCTCGCAGTTCTTCAGGCGCCCGAACCGGTAGCGGGTTAGCGCGTAGCTCAGGAACAGATGCTTCTGCGCCCGCGTGATGGCCACATAAAACAGCCGGCGTTCTTCTTCCAGCTCCGACCGGTTGCTGAGCATCATCTGCGACGGGAAGAGATCTTCCTCCAGGCCAACGATATACACATTGCGGAATTCCAGCCCCTTCGCCATGTGGATGGTCATGAGCGTTACTTTGTCCGGGTCCTTGTCCTTATCCTCGTCCTGGCCAGTGATCAGTGAAACCTCCTGAAGGAACGCACCCAGGCTCTTGTCCTGGCGCTCGGGATCGTCAACGAATTCCTTGATCGCGTTCAGCAATTCCTGCACGTTCTCGTAACGGCTGAGGCCTTCCACAGTCTTGTCTTCATAAAGCTCGCGAAGCAATCCTGAGCCTTTGGCGATATCGAAAGCAGCATCATAAGCATCCTTTCTGCCCACCTCAACGCCGAATCGTCTGATCATAGCCACGAAGTCGTCGATGGCCGAAGCTGCACGCCCGCCAATGAAAGTCTGCGCATTCTCAAGCACTTCCCAGATGGTAATGGCATGGTCGTTCGCAGCGACAATCACCTTGTCGACACTGGAATCACCGATGCCGCGCTTGGGCAGGTTGATGATCCTTCGAAACGATGCCTCATCCGACTGATTGATAGAGAAGCGCATGTAGGCCAGCAGGTCTTTAATCTCCTTGCGCTGATAAAAGGAGAGGCCGCCCACCACTTTGTATTTGATATTCAATCGCCGGAGCGCTTCTTCCATTGCGCGCGACTGGCTGTTGGTTCTATACAGGATGGCAAAATCGCTGAACTTAAGCTGGTGTTGCATCTTCTCCTGGAAGATCGAAGAGGCCACAAGCTTGCCTTCTTCGTTGTCGGATACGGCCTTGATCAGTTCGATCATGTTGCCGTCTTCGTTCTCGGTCCAAACATTCTTGGGGAGCTGCGCCCGGTTCTTTTTGATGACCGAGTTCGCCGCCTTCACAATGGTGTTGGTGGAGCGGTAGTTCTGTTCGAGCTTGATGACTTTCAGGTCCGGGTAATCGCGTTCGAAGTTGAGGATGTTCGAGATATCAGCACCACGGAATCCGTAGATACTTTGCGCATCGTCACCCACCACGCAGATGTTCTGACGAACTGCGGCAAGCTTCCGGATGATGAAGTACTGGCAGAGGTTGGTGTCCTGAAACTCATCGACGAGCACATACTTGATCCGGTGCTGATACTTGTTCAGTACTTCCAGGTGCTCTTTGAACAACTTGTCGGTGTTGAAGAGCAGGTCGTCGAAGTCCATGGCACCAGCCTTAAAGCAACGCTGGGCATAGGCGCGGTAGATCTTGGAGATCTCAGGACGCATGTTGGCTGCGTCGTCAGCCATCAGTTCAGGATTGTTCTGATAGTCCTGCCAGCTGATCAGACTGTTTTTGGCAGCAGAGATGCGGCTATAAACCGTGTTGGCTTTATAGATGGCATCATCAAGTCCCATTTCCTTTACGATGTTCCTGATGAGGCTTTTCGTATCATCTGTATCGTAAATGGTGAAGTTGTTCGTATAGCCCAGGTGATGCGCCTCCGCGCGAAGGATCCGCGAGAACACGGAGTGAAAAGTTCCCATCCACAGATTGCGTGCATCATGCCCCACCACTTTTTCGATACGCTCACGCATTTCTTTCGCCGCCTTGTTTGTAAAGGTAAGCGCCATGATGCTGAACGGATCCACACCATTGCGTATCAGTTGCGCGATGCGAAACGTGAGCACGCGGGTTTTGCCCGAACCGGCACCCGCGATCAGCATGCAAGGACCTTCTGTATTCACTACCCCTTGATATTGGGGCTCATTCAAACTCTCCAGGTAATCAGTCATATCGGCTACAAGTTAGCAAGCACACGACTAATCACAAGCAGTTGAAGAGTCGCTTACGCTATCGCGTAAAAAATTAATCGCGTTTTCGAAAATGCTTAGCAGAAACGCTGAACACACCTTAATTTTGAACAACAGTTTGCAGGTCCTGGCAACAGGCTTCGTCGACGCCGTATCGCTAAACTATAATTTTTTGAACTTAAAATCGCGCGAAACAGTTCCCGGTTTTTCTGACGATGGCTTAAGCGTCAGCGCTGCAGAGCCCTGGTTTAAAGTAAAGGTTCAGGTACTTCAAAGTTATTTGCAGGCTTTCATTGTTACAGCGTTATCGCGTGCGGATGAAGTCGTGCTCGTTGATCTGTTTGCCGGAAGCGGTGTCTTTTCTTCAGGACACCAGAAAGATATTTTTCCCGGTGCCTCGTTTGCCGCCATGGGCGACGCTTTGCCTTTTACGCGATGGATCTTTTGTGAACGCGATGCAGATCAGCTCAAGGCTCTCGACACGCGCATACGCAGGTCATTTGCATCGCTGGATACGGAGATTGTTCACAGTAACCCACGCGATCCCGACAGATTCCTTTCGCTGATCCCTACATCCAAACCAGGAAAGCGCGTCGCGGTTATCGTTCTTGCTGATTCATTTTCTCTCGAGCTTCCGTTCTCTACCATGAACAAGCTCGCGGCTTTGAACTGCAGCCTGCTGATGCCCTTCACATTTGTACTGAACAGCCGGATGGATTGCCGGTATTATGCTAAAGAACAGTCGGACATGCTGCGGCGTTATATTGGTGAATCATGCTTTTCAAAATTGAAGGACCTGGAAAGCAATCACCATTTTTATCGGCGATTGATTCGCCTGTATCAAAACAACCTGCTGGTGGCGGGACTGAATGCTGCGATCTCTACGCATAGGCTCGAGTCGCGCATGATGGAGCTTCCGGCGTATCACATTGGTTTCTTTTCGAAGCAGTTTTCAACGCGCAACATACTGCGCGAAGTGAATGGAGCGGAGAATTTGCAGTATGAGTTGTTTTAGGAGGCAACTGCTTAGAGTATGCCCCAAACTTTTACATTTTACATTATTTTACATTTAGCGTTTTACATTTTGCGGTTACCCTACTTTAACCCAACTATTACCACATTACCTAACAGATATGTTCAACGCGGAGGAAAGTGCTTATTCAATAACTTAATCTTTTGATTCCTCTCACTAACCACCCGCATCTTCCTTCAACTCCGGTTTCATCGTAACGTAAATGATCAACCCAACTACCGCCCCACTGATCAATCCGCCAAGGTGTGCTGCATTATCGATTCCCCCGGCAAGACCCATCAGGAGATTAATAAGAACGTATGGCCCGAAAAGAATTAGAATCAGCTTCTTACCCTCTTTCGGAAGAATGCCGGTAAGTGTTACAGCCAGTATTGCGCCACATAATCCAAAGATTGCACCTGATGCTCCCACGCTAATGGTGTTTTCATACCAGCAGATGCTGGCAATGCTCCCTGCAATTCCGGAAATAAAATAAATGAGCGCATAACGAACGGGTCCAAGCATTGGCTCAATAAATGTCGACGCCAGATACAGACCGTAAATGTTCAATGCCAGGTGCATGATCCCGCCGTGCAAAAACATACTGGTGATCAGCCGCCACCAGTCACCGGAAGCAATTTCTGCTCTTCGATTTGCTCCCCACTCCAGCAATTCAGGTCCGCCAGGAGAGATGATATGCACACCCGAAATCAGCATCAGTAAGAAGACGAGGATATTGATGTCGAGAACAATTGACGTCACGAAATGCGGTTGTTTCGGTATAAGAAACTTAAACATGTTAACGACGTCATCTTCTTTTGGCTTCTTCCCTGCAACTTGCCTGGCTAACTCGACTTTGCTTAATCTTGGCCAGGTAAGCAAAAGAAGGATGAGGCCTGTCCCAATCAGATACGAGCCAAATATCCACTGAAGTTTATTACCGCTTCGTTTTTCGAAAGCATCGTGCTTCGGTTCAAGTACAACCGCCCGGATATGCGTTCCGTTTCGGGTACCCACGGCTTTCAGGAATCCATCCCGGTCTTCTGAATTTGGCAATCGTTCGAAGTAGGTTAAGTCGCGAAATGCAAAATGATTCATTTTATCAACGCACTCTGCGAAGAATGCCTGGTACTCACGCTCCTTCTCTTCAACACTAAGTCGATTTCCAATTTGCTTCTTAAAGGAAACGCCATACCAGTATTTAAATGAAGCGTTTTGATCGTCAAGACTATCGTCTACGATTGGACAGGCGAAATAGATATGAATGTTAAGGTGTTCGTTATGTTTACCGCTTGCCCGAACGTCGGTATGCGATGTGCCACGGGATGCAAGGGCTTGAAATGAATTGATTTGATAGTACCTCGTTGGATCTTTTTTATCCAGTTCTCCGACGTTCTCCACTTGTTGCAAGGTTCCGCTTTCCGTGGTCAGATACATTTGAGATATGATCATCGAAACTGCCATAGTAGCCCATGTAAGAAACTGAAACAGGGACTGCTTGCGGTCACTGTCTTTTTTGAAGATCAGTATCCTAAATCTGGGACGCAGCCATATGGTGATTGGAATCCAGGGCAATACGAGCGGTATCCAGATTACCCAGACTTCTTGCTTAAGGTCCAGTAACTCCGTTTCAAACGCCAGAAAATATCTTATTAACGCGAGTGCCAGTAATGTACCAAGGGTAACATATAAAAAGGCAGGCATGATATGCCTTAACTTAGTAATGTAAGCGTTCATGGAGATGATCGAAGCTGCTC
>Ga0247822_10003610_pt1 | contig 10106 bp, 7 predicted proteins | sample 13C_Cellulose_Da_FD_192423 | JGI IMG/M metagenome (GOLD analysis project Ga0247822, IMG submission 192423) | Soil microbial communities from agricultural site in Penn Yan, New York, United States - 13C_Cellulose_Day30 | ecosystem: Environmental > Terrestrial > Soil > Agricultural land | place... | reverse complement strand
GTCGGCGGCCCGACCGCGCGGGCGATCGCCGCGCTGCCGCTGCGCGAGCTGTACGCGGCCCGCACGCGGATCGCAGCCGCGGCCGCGGCGCTGGCGCCGCTGGCGGCGACGCTGGTCCGCCTCGACCTCGCCGATCAGCGCGTCGACGACGCCGCGGTCGCCTGGCTCGAGCGGGCCGGCGAGCTGATCGAGGTCGGCCTGGGCGGCACCGCGGTCGGCGACGCCACCGCGATCCGCCTGGCCGCGCTGCCGGCGCTGCGCGAGGTCGATCTCGCCGAGACCCGGGTCGGCCCGAAGGGCGCCCGGGCGCTGGCCGCGCGGGTGACCCTCGAGCGGATCGACCTGGCCGCGACCACGGTCGACGACGATGCGGCCGCCGCGCTGCTCGCCCTGCCCGCCTTGCGGGTGCTGCGCCTCGACGACACCCGGATCAGCGACCGGCCGCTGGCCGCGGCGCGGCCGACCGCGCTGCGCGAGCTGTACCTGGCCCGCACCAAGGTCGGCGACGCCGGCCTGAGCCTCCTCGACCACACGCCCGCGCTGATCGCGCTCGGCGCGCGCCGGACCCGGCTGTCCGAGGTGACGATCGCCCGCGTCGCCCGGCTGTCCGAGCTGCAAACGCTCGACGTGGGCGAGACCGACCTGCCGGCCGACGCCCTGACCGCGCTGGCGCCGCTGACCCGGCTCGACCGCCTGTACCTCGACGGCACCCGCACCGGCGACGATACCCTCACCGCGCTGGCCGGGCTGCGGCTGCGGGTGCTGCACGCCGGCGACACCGCGATCTCCGACGCCAGCCTCGACCGGCTCGCGGCCATGCCGCTCGAGGAGCTCACGGTCGCGGACACCGCCCTGGGCGCGGCCATCACCGAGCGGCTCGGGAGCTGGCCCGCGCTGCGTGCGCTGTCGCTGGCCGGGCTGCCGATCGACGACGAGGCCGCGGCCCGGCTCCCGGTCGCGCGCCGGCTGCGGGTCCTCGACGTGTCGGTCACCCCGGTGAGCACCACCACGTCCGTGGTCGCCCTGCCCGGCCTCGAGGTGCTCGGCTTGAGCAGCACCCGGATCGACGTCGACGACCTGGCCGGGCTGGCCGCCCTGCCCCGGCTGCGCGAGCTGGCGGTCGGCGGCTGCGGCCTCGGCCCCGACGCCCTGCCGGCGCTGGCGCGGCTCCCGGCGCTGCGCACCGTCGACCTGCGGGGAAATCGGATCTCCGACGTCCAGGCGCGCCGCGCCCTCCCCGGCGTCGAGCTCGTCCGGTAGGCGTCCGGGAGCCGGACGCTCGGCGAACGATCGTCGCGCAGAACGTCCGCCGCCTGACATACGGATCAGTGGAGACAGTCGACCCGTTCACGACTGGCGAGTGGAGACGCCAGGCCCGGGCCGATCGGGGACGTGGGATTGCTTACTTGCATCACCGACGGGCAGGTACACATCTTGCGTACTTCCTGCGCGTGCGCCTGGTGCTCGCCACCCTGATCGTCCTCACGGCTCCCGCCGTCGCCGGTCGATCCACCGAGCGTGGCCTGACCAGTCCGAGCCAGCCGGCCCGCCCGGTCAAGGTCGCCGGCCTGCACTGCAGCGAGGCCGGCCGCGCGATCGTCGCCGCCCCGACCGGCTTCGACGGGGTCCGGGTGGTGGTCGCCGATGCCGCCCCGGGCGCCGCGGTCGACGTCACCGTGCTGACCGGCGCGTCCGACCGCCGGGTCCGCGCCCGTGGCGGCGGCGCGTGGTCGCTGCGCATGGAGGCGACCGCCCCCTCCGGGCCGGTCCTGGTCGCGATCGAGCCGTCGCTCGATGCCCCGAGCGGCGCGTGCGTCGAGCGGGTCGAGCTGCTGCGCGACGAGCGCGTGGTCGCCGACGTCCGGGTGCGGTAGCCGGCGCCGGCGTGCGTCAGCCGCGCCGCCGTGATACTCCGCAGCGGTGCGTGTCGCTCGCGTGTCCTCGCTCGCGCTGATCGCCCTCGCCGCGGCTTGCTCGCGAGCCCCCGCCGGCGGAGAAGATCGCGGCAGCATGACGCCGACGACTCCCGGCACGGGCTCCGGTAGCGCGCCCGCGGCGACGGTGCCGACCGCCAAGGTCCACGCCGACGGCAGCAGCGGCCCGGTGACCGTCGACGTCGAGGTCGTGCAGTCGCCGGGGCTGGTGCAGCGCGGCCTGATGTACCGGAAGTTCCTGCCGCCCGACGCCGGCATGCTGTTCCTGATGGACGACGACGACGACCACTACTTCTGGATGAAGAACACCTTCATCCCCCTCGACATCCTGTTCATCGACAGGGATCTGAAGGTCGCCGGCATCCTCCACGACATGCAGCCGCACGACACCAACTCCAAGGGGGTCGGCAAGCCGTCGCGGTACGTGCTCGAGGTCAACGCCGGCTGGGCCAAGCAGCACGGCGTCGCCGCCGGCACGCCGATGCGGTTCGAGGGCGTCGAGGCGGCGGCGCGCTAGCCCGCGCCCCTTCGACGCTGCTACTCGTCGCGATCGAGATCGTCCTCGGGCTCGTCGACGACGTCATCGGCCGGGCTCGAGCTGGCGCCGTTGCCCTCGGTGGCGCGGCGCCACAGCCGGCGCAGGCGGCCCTGGCGATCGCCGGTCGACTCCTTGTCGTCGTCGCGGTCGCGGCCGTCCTTGTCGTTGCGCTTGAGCCGCACCGCCGCCTTCACGTCGGGATCGACGCCGGTGTAGCGCTCGCTGTTCGGGATGAACCGGATCTCGGTCTTGATCTCGAACGACAGCGTGGTCAGCAGCTTGGCGACCTCCTCCGACAGGTTGACGTGGGAGAGGAAGTCGCGGACCTCGCGGGCGACGATCTCGAGGACCTTGTCCTTCGAGTCCTGCGCGGTGTCGGCGATGTAGCCGGCGACGTTGCCGGCGACGCTCGGCAGCTGCAGCTCGCGGGTGATCTTGCGGATGCCCTCCTCGGTGGAGAACACCGCGCCGAGCCCGGCGGTGAAGGTCCGACGCACGAGGTCCGGCACCAGCGCCTCGAGCCGCTGCCGCAGCGTCTCGCTGATGTCACCCTTGCCGGCAGGAGCCCCGGTGTCCTTGGGGGCTTCGGGCGGATCACCGGCATCGTCGGAGGCCATGCCGTGGCGTACCGCCCTGACCCGACCCTGTCAACGAGCGACGCGGTGCCGCCGGGCGCGTGTTAGGCTCGCTCACGTGGATGCGGCACGGCGCGCCCTCGTCGACGCGCGTGTTGAGTCTGGCGACGTGTTGCCCATGACGCCAGCTCAGCGCGGCGACGAGGCACGTCCGACGCCGCCGTCTCGCCCGCCGCGCCGGTTCCTGCGCTGGGTCAAGGCCTACTGGACGACGTTCCGGGTGATCGCGTCGTACCTGTGGCTGCGGTTCTGGGCCCGCTGGCGCAGCGACGAGTGGATCGATCGCCAGCTCCGGACCACCCACCTGCGCAACGCGCGCCGGATCGAGCGGACGATCAGCGAGCTGCAGGGCCTGTTCATCAAGGTCGGCCAGCTGATCAGCATCATGACCAACTTCCTGCCCGAGGAGTTCCGCCGCCAGCTCGAGGGGCTCCAGGATCAGGTGCCGCCGCGGCCGTACGACGACATCGCCGCCCGCGTGCGCGAGGAGCTCGGCAAGGATCCCGACGAGCTGTTCGCCGAGTTCGCGCGCCGGCCGCTCGCGTCGGCGTCGATCGGCCAGGTCCACAAGGCGCGGCTGCGGTCGGGCGAGGAGGTCGCGGTCAAGGTCCAGTACCCCGACATCGACGAGGTCGTGCGCGGCGACCTGCGCACGATGCGGCGCATCCTCGCCATCGTGCAGTACTTCGTGCCCTACCACGGGCTCGACGACATCTACCGCGAGATCCGCGCCATCGTGCTGGCCGAGCTCGACTTCCGCGCCGAGGCCGAGAACGGCCAGACGATCGCGTCGCACTTCGAGGGCCGCACCGACGTCGCGTTCCCGCGGGTGGTGACCGAGCTGTCGACCGCGCGGGTGCTGACCACCCGCTTCGAGGCCGGCTGCAAGATCTCCGACGTCGGCCAGTGCAAGCAGCTCGGCCTCGACCGCCGCGCGCTGGCCCGCCAGGTCGTCGAGGTCTACTGCCAGCAGATCTTCACCGACGGCGTCTATCACGCCGATCCGCACCCGGGGAACCTGCTGGTCCGCCCCGCCGCCGGCGGCCCGCCCGGCGCCGCCGAGATCGTGTTCCTCGACTTCGGCGCGGTGGCGACGATCTCGCCGCAGTTCCGCCAGGGCATCGTCGAGCTGATCCAGGGCGGGCTCATGCGCGACACCCCGCGGGTGGTGCGCGCGATGCGGCAGATGGGCTTCGTCGCCAAGGGCGCCGACGACCGCGTCTTCCAGCAGGTCGTCGAGTACTTCCACGATCGGTTCAACGAGAGCATCTCGCTCGACACGCTCAACCTGAAGGACCTCAAGCTCGACCCCGAGAAGACCTTCGAGAAGAGCCTCGAGTCGCTCGCCGACCTGCGCAAGATGGACATCTCGCTGCGCGAGCTGTCGGAGAGCTTCCACGTGCCCAAGGAGGCGATCGTCCTCGAGCGGACGCTGCTCCTGCTCATGGGCCTGTGCACCGAGCTCGACCCGACGCTCAACCCGATGACGGTGATCCGGCCGTACCTCGAGCGGTTCGTGCTCGGCGAGGCCGACTGGTCGGGCGTGCTCTACGACACCAGCCGCGACGTGGTGATGAGCGTCGCCGCCCTGCCCGGCGAGTTCCGCCGGTTCCTGCGCGCCGCCCACGCCGGCGAGATGCGGGTCCGGTTCGCCAACCTCGAGCCGTCGGCCCAGCTGATCTACCGGGTCGGCCACCAGGCGATCTTCGCGGCGATCGGCATCGCCGGCGCGGCGATCGCGATCGTGCTCGAGGGCCGCGGCGAGCTCGATCGCGCCGCCTGGGCGTGGTGGACCGCGCGCGGCGCCGGCGTGCTGCTGGTGTGGTCGTGGTGGACGTCGCGCAACCTGTTGCGGCGCAAGCGGTAGCGCCGGCCGCGGTCAGCGCGGGAACAGGGTGTCGCGCATCTCGATGATCTGCGCGCAGGTGGTGCCGGCGGGGACGCGGACGGCGCGGAAGGTCGACGGGTTGCCCGGCTGCTGGGTGATGACCGGGTTGAGGTTCTTGACCGCGCCGATCTGGCCGGCGCTGCACGGGCCGCCGCCGGCGAGGTGACAGCCGAGGATGCCGAGCTCGACCGAGGCGTCGATCTCGCCGTTGATCAGGTCCGACGAGTACACCTCGCCGTCGAGCGCGAACTGGGTGCGCAGGGTGACGTAGACCTCGTCGAGGTTGACCGCCGGCACGTTGAAGGCCTTGAGGGTCGCGCCCGGCTTGCCGTCGCCCTCCTGGTCGCACGCGCAGCTGGAGCCGATGGCGAGGTCGCAGGTGGTGTCGGCCGACGGCGGGCAGAACCGGTACACGCCGTTGGCGTCGGCCTGGGGCAGCGGCGCCGACGCGACGTTCGACGGGTCGAGCACCGCGCCGAGCACGAGGGTGAACTTGTCGGTCTCGAGGGTGGCGCACGCCTGGTCGGGCGACGACAGGGTGCCCTGACCGGTCACGCCGGCGACCGACGACACCGTCGCGGCCGGGACCTGGAACTGGATCGGGCGATCCTGGCCCGCGATCGGCACGTCGGGGATCTGGATGTCGCACGCCGACGCGACCACGGCGACCTGGGTGCCGGTCTGGTCGACGTCGAGCGCGATCAGCAGCTCGGCGGTGGTGTCGACCTCGACCAGGCCCGACGCGTTGACGTGGACGTTGAGGGTGCCGAGCACGGCGGCGCGGGTCTCGACGAGCGAGAAGGTCCCGCCCGGCCGGCACTGCTCGCCGAACACGCGGGCGTCGACGTCGCCGCCACTGCTCGAGCCGGCGCAGCCGACGCCGAGCGCGAGCGCACCGGCGGCTGCGAGCCGGGCTCGTGTCCGTGTGATCCACCCGCGGTCCATCGTCGTTCGACACTACCACCTGTTGATGCCCGCGCTGCGAGGATGTCTAATGCGCCTCCCGTGCGAGGTGGGCATCGTCACGTGCTGGTCGTGGTCGCGCTGGTCGGCGGCGTCGGTGGCGCCGCCGGCACCAGCCACGCCAACCCGGCCGAGGTCTTCGGGCTCGGCAGCCGGCGCGCCGGTCAGGCCGGCGCCGGCATCGCCACCGTCGACGACTTCGCGGCGACGCTGATCAACCCGGCCGGGCTGGCCCGCAGCCACGGCAAGGCGGTCACGTTCGGCGGCCAGGGCGCGGTGTCGAACCTGCGCGTCGACGATCGCCGGCTGCCGCTCTCGGATCCGGCCGGCGCCATCGTCGGCCTGGTCGCGCCGGCTCCGCTCGGCGGGCCGCTCGCCGACCGCGTCCACATCGGGCTCGGCATGTACGTCCTGCCCGGCGGCATCGCCCGCATCGTCGCCCGCGTCCCCAGCGAGCCGTTCTATCCTTATTACCAGGGCCGCACCGAGCGCATCGTGATCCTGCCCGGCGTCGGCGTCCGCCTCACCGACCGCCTCGAGGTCGGCGCCACCGCCAACTTCCTGGCCGGGCTCGGCGGCGGCATCCAGGCCGGCGAGGGCGCGACCCGCGCGCTCGAGGCCCGCGTCGACGAGAAGGTGCCCACGATCGCCCGGGTCATCGCCGGCGCGACCTGGTCGCCGCTCGAGCAGCTGCGGGTCGGCGCCGTGTTCCGCCAGCGGTTCGAGGTCCCGTTCGCGACCGCGGCCGAGATCGAGGTGGCCGGCGAGCCGATCGATCTCGATCTGCGCGCGACCGGACAGTTCACGCCGACGACGTTCGGCGCCGGGGTGGCGTGGCTGCCCGGCGCGGCCGAGGTCTCGCTCGATCTGTCGTACGCGCGGTGGTCGGCGTACTCCGGCCCGTTCGTCGCGGTGAAGAGCGCGCTGCCGCTGGTCGGCCCGCTCGCCGCCGAGCTGCCGACGGTGCCGTGGAAGGACACGTTCGCGGCGCGGCTCGGCGCCGAGGCCACGATCGCGCCCGGCGTGATCCTGCGCGGCGGCTACGGGTTCGAGACCTCGCCGGTGCCGGCGCACCAGCCGGGGGTGACCAACCTGCTCGACGGCAACAAGCACACCGTCGCCGCCGGGATCGGCCTGGTGCAGGTGCGCGCCGGCGGCAAGGCGGTGCGGATCGACCTGCACGCGCAGGCCCAGCTCGTCCAGGGCCGCCGCATCGACAAGCGCATCTTCGCCGCCGGCGAGGACGGCGACTCGTTCGACGGGCTGCGCGACGAGGTCATCGACGATCCGGCGGTGCCGGCGACGCAGGGCGCGCAGATCTCCAACCCCGGCTACCCCGGCCTCGACGCGGGCGGCCAGGTGTTCGCCGGCGGGCTGACCGTGGAGCTCGAGCTGTGAGGCGCGGGGCGCTCGTGGCGGTCGCGACCGTGGCCGGCCTGGCCGGCGCGGCCACCGCCGATCCGCTCGACGATTTCGGCTTCGGCGGCGCCGCCGCGGCCACCGCCGGCGCGCGCACCGCGACCGCGGTCGGGCCCGAGGCCGCCCACTACAACCCGGCCGGGGTCGCCCTCGGCGACGACCCGGCGGTGATGCTGGGCTGGGGCCACGGCTCGATGCTGCTCGAGATCAACGGCCGCGATGCCGAGGTGCTCGACGCCCGCGGCACCGCGATGGGCCTGGCCGTCCCGGTCCGGATCTCGGACACGTGGACCCTGGGCGCCGGCATCGCGCTGTACCTGCCCGACCAGTTCCTGGCCCGGGTCCAGCTCATCCCGAGCACCGAGCCGCACTTCGTCCTGCTCGACAACGATCCGCACCGCGCGGTGGTCGAGCCGGTCGCCGCCGCCGCCTACGGCGACAAGGTCGGGTTCGGCGTCGGCGCGTCGGTGTTCGCCGACGCGCGCAGCCGCAAGCTGACCTTCGACGTCGGCGTGGTCGCCGGCGAGAAGGTCGGCGAGGCCGAGCTCGACATCGAGCTGCCGGTCCGGCTGGCGCCGCTGGTCGGGCTGTGGCTGCGGCCGCACCCGCGCGTGCGCGCCGGCCTGACCTACCGCGGCGAGCTGTCGCTCGATCTCGATCTCGACATCCTGACCAACGTCGAGGTCGCCGGCGTGGTGACCGGCGACGTGCTGGTGTCGATCCGCGCCACCAACTACTTCACCCCCATGCGCCTCGGCGGCGGGATCGCCGTCGACGTGCTGCCCCAGCTCACGCTGTCGGGCGATCTGACCTGGAGCCGGTGGTCGACCTACCCGGCGCCGTCCGACCTGGCCGTGCTGATCGCGCTCGACCTCACCCCGCCGCTGGTCTCGACCGGCCTGCCGGCGCCGGCGTTCACCGACACCGTCACCGGCCGGCTCGGCCTCGAGCTGCGGCGGCCGGGCAAGCACACCGACGTCGCGGTGCGCGCCGGCGGCGCGTGGATGCCGTCGCCGGTCCCGGCCCAGACCGGGCTGACCAGCTACGCCGACGGCGATCGCCTGCTGCTGTCGACCGGCGTCGGCGTCCGCCTGGCCGACTGGGCGCCGATCCTGACCCGCCCGATCGATCTCGACCTGGCCGTCCAGTGGCAGCGGGTCGCCGATCAGCTCACCCGCAAGGAGGCCGGCATGTTCCCCGGCCAGGCGTTCTCGTCGGGAGGTAGCATCATCCACGCCGCCGTGTCGGGGACGGTGAGCTTCTAGCCATGCGCGCGTGCCTCGCGATCGTCACCGGCCTCCTGATCGGCGCCTGCGGGTTCCTGCCCGAGGACGACTTCACCGGCGTGCGCGCCGGCGACGGCGTGGCGCCGTGGACCGACCTGGGCCCGGCGCCGGCCTGCCTGGGCAACCAGTTCCTCGGCCCGCCGACCTCGACCCCGGGCGGGTTCTGCTTCGACCGCAACCGCGTCGAGGCGCCGTGCCTCGACGACGGCGACTGCGGCTCGCGCGAGGCGTGCACCTGCGGCCGGTGCACGGTGCCGTACTGCACGGCGGCGTCGGACTGCGCCGGCGGCCGCACCTGCACGTTCAGCGAGAACCGGTGCGACGTGGTGTGCGCCGACACGACTGACTGCGCGCCCGGCGAGGAGTGCTTCAACGGCACCTGCCGCGGCCGGTGCGACCGCGACGACGAGTGCCAGACCGGCGAGGTCTGCAACAGCCGCAACTACTGCGTCACCGTCGACTGCGCCGACGACGCCGGCTGCATGAGCGACGAGCGCTGCCACGTGCAGCGGGTCCCGCGGCTGGTGACCGAGCCGTTCGCGGTGGCCAGCGAGACCTCGCCGCGGGTGGTGCTCTACGTCGAGGTCGGCGAGGAGGCGCTGCCGCTGCGCGCGATCTGGCGGGCGGTGTCCGAGGACGGCGTCCACTTCGTGCTGTCGCCGGCGCGGCCGGTGGTCGAGGACGGCGGCGCGGCCCACGCGCCGTCGCTGATCCGCACCGCCGCCGGCTGGGTCATGTACTACGAGGCCGGCGACGGCGAGTCGATCAAGGTCGCGGTGTCGCCCGACGGCATCGCCTTCGGCACCGCCAAGGTCGTGCTCGCCGGCGGGCCAGGCCCCGCCGCGGTGCGGGCGCCCAGCGCGGTCCTGCTCCCCGACGACACGGTCGCGGTCTACTACCAGCAGGGCGACGGCGACGGCATCGCCCTGGCCACGGGCGAGCTCGGCGAGATGCTCACCTCGCGCGGCACCGTGCTGACGCCGGCGCGGATCGCGGTCGCACCCGGCGCGCCGACCGAGCCGTTCTGGGCCGACGTCGTCGCCGTCCGCAGCCCGCACGCGGCGGTCACCACCGGCCCTGAAGGCCCGTCGCTGCGGCTGTGGTACTCGGCGTTCGGCCGCGAGAGCGCGGTCTCGAAGCAGTTCGGCATGGACGTGCCGATCCCTCCCAACTTCTCGGTCGGCTACGCCGTGGCCAGGGTCGACGCGCCCGCCGAGCTGACGCCGTGGCCGTACGGGCCGGTGATCGATCGGGTCGACGCCTTCCTCAGCCACAAGGAGGAGCTGGCGCCGGGCGTGGTCCAGCTGGTCGACGGCGACGGCGCCAACGCCGCGTACCTCATGTACTACGTGGAGGCGACGGCGAACGACAACGCGATGGGAGTCGCCGGGCCGTTCACGACCGGTCGCCTCGGCGTCCTGGGCAACGGGGCGTACTCGGCGC
>Ga0247822_10003609_pt1 | contig 10107 bp, 6 predicted proteins | sample 13C_Cellulose_Da_FD_192423 | JGI IMG/M metagenome (GOLD analysis project Ga0247822, IMG submission 192423) | Soil microbial communities from agricultural site in Penn Yan, New York, United States - 13C_Cellulose_Day30 | ecosystem: Environmental > Terrestrial > Soil > Agricultural land | place... | reverse complement strand
GGGCTGGCTTCTGCTCGCCGGACTTGCCGACCGCCTTCAGGGCGTCCGGCAGCGGGGTGCTGTCGGCCTTGCTGCCAGAGGACAGCACGACGGAGAAGTCCAGCGGCCCGACCCGCAGCCGGTCGCCGTTGGCCAACTCGCGCTCGCCGGTGATCTGCTCGTCGTTGACGAACGTCCCGTTGGTGCTCTCCAGGTCGCGGACGAACGCCTTGTTGTCCCGGACGAGCAGCGAGCAGTGCTTCTTGCTAATAGCGGGGCTGGCCGGCCGCAAGTGGCAGTCCTCATCCCGGCCGATGAGGAACTGGGTCCCGGGGATTGCGACAGGCTTCCCCTGATGGACCCCCGAGGCCACGACCAAGCTGATCTTCATGGCTGGTCTCGTGCCTCCGCACGGGTAGACGCCGAACGTGCGAGCCACCCGGTGGTGAACCGGGAATGCGTCCGGGGTTCGTTCCGGGGTCGATCGGGGCTGTTGGCCCGACCCGACCCGCGTCGAACAGCGTCCTGAATTTACAATAGTCGGGAAGGGCCGACAGGTTGTCGGGATTATTCTAACCGAACGGAACGTTCCGATGCAACGCCACAGATCATATCTCGCCGCTCGCCCCTGGCGCGTCCTCGCGGCGGTTGGTCTGCTCGTCGGTCTCGGGTCGGGATGCACCGGACCGGTGGCACCGCCGCCGGCACCGCGACCGTTCGCCGGGACGACCCTCACCGTCGCCTGTCCCGACCCGGCGTTCGCTGCGGAGCTGTCCGGCCGCTGTGCCGCATGGGCCGCCCGGACCGGCGCGACCGTGAAAGTTTTGCCGGAGTCCCCAACCACCGCCGCCGACGCGGCCGTCCTCCGGCCGCCGGAGCTGGGGGCGTTCGCCGTCCGGGGTGAGCTGGCCGTGCTGCCGGTCGCGCTGAAGGATCCGACCCACTCACTCCAGTGGGGGCGGATCGCGGCGGTCTATCAGTCCGTGATCCCCGCGTGGGGCGGTGAGGTCGTCGGGCTGCCGCTGGCCGGCGACGGCTTCGTGCTGGTCTACCGGGCCGACCGGCTGGTCGGGAAGGACGGCCGTCCGGCCGCGGCACCGGCCACCTGGGAGGACGTCGCCGAGGCCGCCGCCGCACACTCGGCCGACGGCAAGCCGGCCCTGGCCCCCCTGCCGGCCGACTCGTTGCGCCTGCTGGCCCTGTTCCAGCACATCGCGGCGTGCCACGACCGCCGGGGCGTCTCCGACGCCGACCGCAAGGACGCCGCGGGCGGACTGGCCCTGCACTTTAACCCCGACACCGGGGCGGCGCGGCTGGAGGCGCCCGCGTTCGTCGCCGCCGCCGACTGGCTCCACCGCACGCACAAGTTCCGTCCGCCCAGCGCCGGCGACCCGGTGGAGGCGCTGGAGAAGGGCACCGCGGCGATCGCGGTGATGTCCCTGGCCGACCTCGCCCGGCTGCCGAAGGACGGCGGGCAGGTGGCGGCCGCGTACCGGGTCGCGCCGTTGCCCGGCACCCGGACCTTCTTCGACACCGCCAACAAGCCGGTGCGGGCCGGCCCGGCGGGGAACTTCGTCCCGTTCCTGGGGTTCGGCGGCCAGGTCGGAGTCGTGTTCAAGCGGAGCCCCGGAGCGGCCGCCGCGTGGGATCTGCTGGCCGAGCTGGCGTCCCCGCCGGCCGGACTGGCCACGCTAAATAACCCGGCGCTGGGAGCCGGGCCGTACCGGCTCGAACACACCGAGCCGGGCGTCTGGCTCGGGTACGGCTTCGACGCGGACCGCACCGCCGACCTGGCCCGGGCGACCGCCCGCTACCTGGGAGTGACGGTGAGCAACCCGGTGCTGGCTCTGCGGACCCCCGACCAGGCGGAGTTGATGGCCGCACTGGAGGCCGAGGTCCGCAAGGCAGCGACCGGTCAGGCCAGCGGCGCCGAAGCGATGAAGCGCGCCACCGAGGCATGGCGCAAGCACGACACCGGGCAGAACCCCGACGAACTCAAGCGCTGGCGACGCAACGCGGTCGGGCTGCCGTAACATGGCCGTTGCGATTTATATTGAGGACAGAATATTTCTACGTCATCGGATTTAGGATAGGATGAGCCTCTGCACCGAACGTTCTCGGAAGGAGGCTACCGATGTTCCGCCCCATCCTCGGGATTTGCGCCGTATTGAGCACGGGGCTGCTGGCCGCTTGCAACATGGACCCGGCCGCCGAGTCGTCGGCCGCGCCGCAGGCGCCGCCTGGCCCCGACCGGGCTGAGCGGCTGCGGACGACCAAGATGCCGGCGATCGACAAGCCGGTGATGTTCAATACGCCGGAAGCGGACGCTATCCTCGCCGCCCTGGAAATCTTCCCGCCGGACAACCCGTGGAACACGCCGGTTGACGAGTGGCCGCTGCACCAGGACTCGGAGGCGATGATCGCGTCCATCGGGCCGGACAAGCCGATGCGGTACAGCCCGGACATGTCGTTCATCCTGGTCCCGCCGAACCAGAAGCGAATGGACGTGCGAGTCACGCAGTACGCGCGGGAGTCGGACAAGGGACCGTTCCCGGTCCCGGACGAGATGCCGGTCGAGCACTGGCCGGCCGCGTACAAGCGCGATGAGAAACGGCAGGACATCACCTTCGAGGAGTCGCAGCGGGACGCGCGGAAACTCGGCGGGGACCGCCACGCGATCGTGGTGGACCCGGTCAACCGCAAGCTCTACGAGTTCGCGGTGGCCAAGAAGTCCGACCGGGGCTGGGAGGCGTTCCAGGCGTCGGTGTTCGACCTGGCGTCGAACAAGCTGCGGCCGGATGGGTGGACGTCGGCGGACGCGGCGGGGCTGCCGATGTTCCCGGCGGTGGTGCGGTACGACGAACTGAAGCGCGGCCGGATCGAGCACGCGATGCGGGTGACGGTCCGGCGGACGCGGAAGGCGTACGTCTACCCGGCGACGCACTACGCCAGCCGGTTGACCGACCCGAAGCTGCCGCGGATGGGGGAGCGGCTGCGGCTGCGCAAGGACTACGACACGTCGGGGTTCTCGCCGGAGGTGCGGGTGATCCTGGAGGGGCTCAAGCGGTACGGGATGCTCGTGGCCGACAACGGGCTGGAGTGGCTGATCTCGGTGGCCCCGGACGAGCGGATCCCCGACCTGCACCGCGAACTGCGCAAGGTGAAGGGGTCGGACTTCGAGGTGGTGACACCGCCGCCGGGGTACAAGCGGCCGGAGTAGGACGCGCGTCGCATGGCGATTCCGATGAGGGAACGGGATGCACTACCCCGAGACGTATCTGGACCTACTTCGGCGGTATGGCGAACCTATCGAATCACTAGTGCAGCCGTTGTCAGGCTTCGCGACCGTCTACCCTCCGGTCGGGTTCTTGGCGTGGCCGTTTGGTGATGTCGGGAACGGTGATTTCGACGGGTACTACTGGCCGATCGGTCGTGAGGCGCGGCAGCCGGTGGTCGCTCAGATGTCGCACGATTACTGGGCGCTGAACCCAACGGCATCATCGGTCGAGGCGTTGATCGGTTTCGGGTCCTACTCTCACCTTCGGGAACAGCTCGGATTCTCGGCAGTACCTACCCCCCGGAATCCACTTGAGTGCTTCGGGAGTATTGAGGCCTGGGCGTCCTACGTATCTGCCAGACTGGAGATCGACCCACATTCACCACATTACCTCGTGGCAAGGGCGGACGTAGCAGTGGCTCAGAATGAGCCAGACCGTGCAGTGTCACTGTACCAGCAGGCGGTGGAGTGGCTTCCGGAGTACACAGCCGCCCATTACGGACTGGCGGTCTTGTCCCGGAGACAGCGTAGACCGGCCGAGGTGGTCCGCTGGTGCTTGGAGGCGGTCCGATCCCCACTCGCATTCCGTGGGGCAAGCTTCTGGGCCGAGACGTGTCTGCCGCTGGAATATGTCAACCGCGATGACTACCGTCGGAAGTGTCTCCACTGGCTGGGGCAAGCGAAGCCGGCCGATGCCGGAGAGTTCGAACGCGACCCGCTGTTCCGGGAAAGGCATCGTCTCACCTTCGCCACCGGGGTGACGACAAACGACGATTTCCTGATCTACCAGGATGCCGTTGCGGAGTACCTGGCCCTCGGTCAACCACTCGTCGCAATCCGGCTGGCGATGCTTTACGGCGAACTGATATCGGCCGAGGCAACACCGTTCCGAGAGCGCTACGGGTTCACCCTCGACGGGCACCGGGATTGGCTCGTCAAGCTGTTCGAGAAGGCGGGGCTGACGGAACGGCGAGCCTTCCTTCAGACGAGCTGAGAGCCGCCACGGTCGCGGCGGCTCTCAGACTTACCTTATTGCTCCTCGCTACCACCCCAGGCAGCAGCCGACGCCGCCGGTGCCGCCCAGCAGCGGCAGCACGCGGCGGTCGAACGGCAGCTTCAGGTACTCGGAGCGGTCGTAGACCACCGCGCCGCCGATCAGCGTGTGTGTGACGTGCGTGGCGTGCTCGAACGGGTCGCCGTCGTAAAGCACCAGGTCCGCCGCCTTGCCGACCTCGATGCTGCCGTGCTCCTTGTCGATGCCCAGCAGCTTCGCCGCGTCGAGCGTCACCGCCCGCAAAGCGCCGTCGGGGCCGAGGCCGTTCGCCGCGGCCATCGCCGCCTCCGCCCGCAGGTTCCGCGTCTTCGGGACGTAGCCCTCGAACGCCGTGCCGATCACCACCGGGACGCCCTTCGCCTTCAGCGCTGCCGCGTTGCCCAGCAGCGTGTTCAGCGTCTCCATGCTGCCGCCGGGCCGCTGCATCGTCGGGTGGACGATCACTGGCACCTTGCGCTTCGCCAGCTCGTCGGCCAGCAGGTACGCTTCGGTGCCCAGCGCGATCGCCGGCTTGAGCTTGAACTCGTCGGCGATCCGCAGCGCGGTGCGGACGTCGTCCGCCCGGTGGGCCGCGAAGATCACCGGCACCTTGCCCTCCAGCGCGGGGAGGAGGGCTTCGTGCTTGGGCGAGCGGGGGACGTTAGTCCCCTGTTTCTTCTCGCCTTCAACAGGGGGCTGACGCCCCCCGCTCGCCTTGTCGCGGTATCCTTGCGCGTCGGCGAACGCCTTGCGGACGATGCCGGCGACCGCCATCCGGGTCGTCGGGCCCTTGTCCTTGAACGCCGCCTTCGGCGACTCGCCCAGGTTCACCAGCACCGCGAACGACTTGTTCAATGCCGCGTCCTCGGCAGTGGCGCCACGGCACCGAAAGACGCCGGTCGTCCCGGCGATCACGTTCACCCGGCCGGGGGTGGTGTGGACCACCGTCACACCGTTGGCGCGAGCGAACTCCAGCAATCCCTCGGCCGGGTTGTACCCGTCGAGGACGCGCAGGTCCGCCTGGTTGGGGTCGCTCGGCTCGTCCTGGTCCTGGTCGGCCGGGATGTTCCACGCGCCGCTGAGACCGACGCACGTCATCGGATCGATCAGCCCAGGGGTCACGTCGCGGGCGGACAGTATCGCGGCGCCCTTGACGGCACCGACCTTCTCTCGCGAGCCGACGGCGGTGATCCGCCCGTCCTCGATCACGATCGCTCCGTCGGTGATCGGGGCGCCGGCCGCGGTGTGGATGCGGTCCGCGTACACCACCATCTTGCCCTTCTCCAGCTTGTCGGACGCCGCGGGGAGCGGGACACGCCGGGCGGGCGCGGCCGGCAGTGGCTTCGCCTCCGGCACCTTCGGTGGCTCGGTCCCGTTCGGCAGCGCGAACCCGCCGTCGCGGTACAGCCGCTGCGCCTCGTCGGTCGCATCGAACACCTTCTTGCCGTCAATCCAGGTTTCCAGCACCTTCGTGTAGACCGAGAACGGCGGGCCGGAGAGGACCACGAAGTCCGCGTCCTTGCCCTTCTCCAGCGAGCCGACGCGGTGGTCGAGGTGCATCACCTTCGCCGGGGTCAGCGTCAGCGCCCGCAGCGCCGCTGCCTCGATCATCCCGCCACGTAACGCGATCGCCCCGGACCGCAGGAAGAACCGGCTCTCGGTGATGAAGTCGTCCGTGTTCACGCACACCGGCACCCCGGCCTTGTCGAGGGCCGCCGCGTTCTCGTCCAGAAGGCCGATCGTCTCCGCCTTGCCGCCGGGGCTGTCGATCAGCGTCAGCGAGACGGGGATCTTCTTCTTCGCCAGCACGTCCGCGACGCGGTAGCCCTCGGTGGCGTGTTGCAGCACCAACTCGAAGCCGAACTCCTCGGCGATCCGCACCGCGGTCAGGAGGTCGTCGGCCCGGTGGCAGTGGAAGTGGACCGTCCGCTTCTTCTCCAGTACCTCGACCAGTGGCTCCAGCGCGAGGTCCCGCTCGACCTTGTCGCCGGCATCCTTCTTCGCCTTGTACTCGCGGGCCTTGACGAACTGCTCGCGCTGCAGCGCCGCCACCTTCATGCGGGTGAACGGCGCCTGCTGCTTGCGGCCGTAGCCTTTCGGGTTCTCACCGTTGGCCATCTTGAGGCCGCCGACCACCTCGGCGCCGTCGGGCAGCTTGCCGGTGACGCGCATCTCCTCAATCGTGTCGCCGCGCAGCTTGACGTAGACCGTCTGCCCGCCGATCACGTTGCCGGACCCGGGCATGATGTTCGCGGTGGTGACGCCGCCGGCCGTCGCCATGCGGATGCCGGGGTCGCCCGGCCAGACGGCGTCCAGCGCCCGGCCCGACGGCTGCACCGGGCCGGACATCTCGTTGCCGTCGGAGTGGGCCGGCACGCTCGGCTTGGGGTAGATGCCGATGTGCGAGTGCGTGTCCACCAGGCCGGGGATGACCACCGCGCCCTTCAGGTCAATGACCCTGGCCCCGTCCGGGACCTGGACCGCCTCGTCGGCCCCGGCGTACAGGATCTTGCCGTCCGACACGACCAGCACACCCTTCGCGACCGGCCTGTCGGCGGCACCGGTGTGGATCGTGGCGTTGCGAAACACGACGGCCGGCGGGTCGGCGGCGCGGACCGCCGCAGGCGACAGGGCGATGACGATCGGCAGTAAAAATACGGCAATGCGCATGGGCGTCCCCGGCGGGTGGTGGGAGGGCCGAACTTAGGATACGAACGCGATTGCTTTCGGACCCGGCAGGGGTAGGATGACGGCGCCGGGACGGACTCACCTTATCCGCGGCCAGGACGGCAATTGAGGAGGACACGTCAATGAGCTTCAAGATGCAGCGGGTGCATGTCTACCACACCGAGGTGCAGGACGAGCCGGGCGGGATCGCGGCCAAGCTCAAGATGCTGGCCGAAGCCGAGGTGCATCTGGAGTACGTCTACAGCCAGCGGTCCGCGACCAAGACCGGACGGAGCGACCTGTACGTCGCCCCGATCAGCGGCAACGGGCAACTCGCCGCCGCCCGCGCCGCCGGGCTGCACGAGGCGCAGGAGCCGATCGTCATGCGGGTCGAGGGGGACGACAAGGCCGGGCTGGCCGGCCGGCTGACCCTCGCATGGGAGACGGCCGGGGTCAACCTGCACGAGATGGTCATGGCCGCCATCGGCGGGAAGTTCATCGGATACGTCACCTTCGACTCCGTGTCGGACGCCAACCGGGCGGCGACCATCCTCGCCGAGATCGGCACCGCCGAGCCGCCGGCCGTCGCCAGGGCCGGCAGCGGCGTCGTCAAGAAGTAACCGCTCGTAGCCTCGTAGGGTGGGTCGAGTCTTCGAGGCCCACCGCGGACCGCGGGCGTGGTCCGCGGTGGGCCTCGGTCGCAAAGCCTCCCTCGACCCACCCTACCCAGATCATGAACCTCTTCGCGCTCACCCTCTACCACGTCGAGAACGGTCGGACCGTCCTGCACGCCATGCCGGTGATGCTGTGCGTGCTGGTCATCTTCGCCCTGGCGTACCGGTATTACTCGGCGTTCCTGGCCGCGAAGGTCGCGGCGCTGGACGACCGCCGGGTGACGCCGGCGCACCGCTTCAACGACGGGCAGAACTACCACCCGACCAACCGGTGGGTGCTGTTCGGCCACCACTTCGCGGCGATCTCCGGGGCGGGGCCGCTGATCGGGCCGGTGCTGGCGATCCAGTACGGGTACATGCCGGGGCTAATCTGGCTGGTGGTCGGCGTCTGCCTGGCCGGGGCGGTGCAGGACATGCTGGTGCTGGCCGCGTCGGTGCGGCGCGATGGCAAGTCGCTGGCCGAGATCGCCCGCGCCGAGTTGGGCCGGCCGGCGGCGGTGGTGGCGTCGCTGGCGATCCTGTTCATCGTGGTGATCGCCCTGGCCGGGCTGGGGTTCGTGGTGGTCAAGGCATTGGGGGGAGAAGAGGCGAAGCTGCCGGCGGGGATGGAGGTCAGGAGACTTCTCGACGAAGTCGAGGTTTCGGAAACGGACGACGGCTCGGCAGTGGTGTATCGGTTCCCCGCCGGTTGCGAGGTCCAGTACGCCAAAGATCAGCCCGTAACCACAAGGTCCGAAGCATTTCAAGTCAAGGTGCCCGCGGGTAAGCGCGAGCAGTTGCGAAAGGATACCAAACTTGATTGGCAGGGTCCGCGAGGACCCTCGAAGGTTGTTTACACCCTTCCCCCCGGTTGCGTGCAGGTCGTCCCCGGCTCCTCCTGGGGCACGTTCACCATCTTCTGTACCATCCCGATCGCGCTGCTGGTCGGGCTGTGGATGTACCGCATCCGCCCCGGCAAGGTCGTCGAAGCGTCGCTGATCGGCGGCGCGCTGGTGCTGGCCGCGACCGTCGCCGGGAACTGGGTGCCGGGGTCGGCGCTGGAGCCGTTCTTCTCACTCACCCGCACGCAGACCGTCCTGGCGCTGTGCATCTACGGCTTCATCGCCGCGGTGCTGCCGGTGTGGCTGCTGCTCGGGCCGCGGGACTACCTCTCCAGCTTCCTGAAGATCGGCACCGTCGGGCTACTGGTCATCAGCGTGATGGTCGCCAACCCGCCGCTCCAGGCGCCCGAACTCAACGAGACGTTCATCAACGGCGGCCCGACGTTCCTCGGCAAGCCGGACGTCAAGGCCCCGATCTTCCCGTTCGTGTTCATCTGCGTGATGTGCGGGGCGGTCAGCGGGTTCCACGCCCTCGTCTCGTCCGGCACCACGCCGAAGATGGTCGAGAAGGAATCGCAAATCCGCGGCATCGGCTACGGGGCAATGCTCATCGAATCGCTGGTCGGGGTAACGGCGCTGATCGCCGCCGCGGCGCTGCCGCCGCAGCTCTACTACGACATCAACGTGGCGATCGACGACGCACCGCTGTGGCAACAGCAAGTGAACGAGGTCAACGAGCGGTACGGCCCGCCGAAGGAGGCGAAGGACCCGCTTCACAAGGTCGGCGTCTCCAGCGTCAGCCACCTGGACCTCGGCGAGGTCGAGGAGAAGGTCGGCGGCGAGTCGCTGCGCGGCCGGACCGGCGGCGCGGTGACGCTCGCCGTGGGCATGTCGGTCATCTTCGAGCAGGCGTTCGCGTGGGTCGGCGTCACCGGCGACTGGCTGCTGAAGTACTGGTATCACTTCGCGATCATGTTCGAGGCGCTGTTCATCCTCACCACGATCGACGCCGGGACGCGCATCGGCCGGTTCCTGCTGCAAGAGACGGCGGGTCGGGTGTACGAGCCGTTCGCGCGGACCGACTGGCTGCCGGGGTCGCTGATCGCCACCGGGGTCATCACGGCCGGCTGGGGCTGGCTGATCCACACCGGGTCCATCGGCACCATCTGGCCGATGTTCGGCATCGCCAACCAACTCCTCGCGGTGCTGGCGCTGGCGCTGGTCACGACCTGGCTGGTGAACACCGGCCGCGGCCGGTATGCCTGGGTAACGCTGCCGCCGATGCTCTTCGTGGTCAGCACGACCATGACCGCCGGCGTCGAACTACTGACCGGCCAGTTCCCGCAGATGATCGAGCAGGGCAAGGCGTTCACCGGCTACCTGAACATCGCCCTGACGCTGTTCGTGATGTGTACGGTCGGCGCCGTGCTGCTCTGGTCGGCGGCTCGCTGGGTGGCGGTCTTCAGCGGCATGGCCCCGGTGCGACGGGACGAGCCTCCCCACACCCCCTCGTCCGCCCCGTTCCCCGCGACCGGCGATGGCACTGGCGGCGACGGCCTGGAGCCGCCGGTCACGCCCTGAGCCGCAGGGCCTTCCGCAGCCGGGCCGCGCCGCCCTGCGTCACCCGCTCCCAGAGCGAGCGCCGCAGACACCCGT
>Ga0247822_10003606_pt1 | contig 10108 bp, 8 predicted proteins | sample 13C_Cellulose_Da_FD_192423 | JGI IMG/M metagenome (GOLD analysis project Ga0247822, IMG submission 192423) | Soil microbial communities from agricultural site in Penn Yan, New York, United States - 13C_Cellulose_Day30 | ecosystem: Environmental > Terrestrial > Soil > Agricultural land | place... | reverse complement strand
CGCGATCTCTTTCGCGGCCACGAGCGGTGCGCAGGCGCAGACGATCGCCATCACCGGCGGCACCGTGTATCCGGTGAGCGGCCCTCGCATCGAGAACGGCACGGTGCTCATCCGCGACGGCCGGATCGTCGCCGTGGGCGCGTCGGTCACCATCCCCGACGGCGCCACGCGCATCGACGCTCGCGGTAAGTGGGTGACTCCTGGATTCATCAACAGCGCGACGACGCTCGGGCTCAGCGAAGCCGGCAGCCCGCAGTTCTCGGGTGGCTACAACGACATCAGCGCGCGAGGCGATCGCGGCGTCTCGGCGAGCTTCGAGGCCTGGAAGGGCATCAATCCCGTGAACACCTTCATCGCGCCGGCACGGCAGGAGGGCGTCACCTCGGTGGTCGTGGCGCCCGGCGGCGGAATGATCGGCGGCAAGGCCGCGCTCATGGACTTGATCGAGGCCACGTCGGCGAGCGAGATGGTGCGCCGCGCGCCGGTGGCGATGGTGGGCCAGTTCGCGAATCCCGGCAGCGGGGAGGCCAGTGCCCGTGCCGAGTTCTGGGCCAAGTGGCGTGAGCTGTTCGACGACGTGAAGGTCTACCAGACGCGTCGCGCCGCGTTCGAGACGGGCGACACGCGCACCTTCGCGGCGTCCAAGGCCGACCTCGAGGCGCTCGTGCCGGTCGTCGCGGGGCAGCTGCCGCTGGTGCTGAACGTCGACCGAGCGTCAGACATCCTCGAGGCCATCGCCTTCGCTCGCGACTACGGCGTGAAGCTCTGGATCAGCGGCGGCGCCGAGGCGTGGATGGTGGCGCGGCAGGTCGCCGCGGCGAACGTTCCCGTGTTCACGGGAGCCATGAACAACATTCCGGGCGACTTCAGCTCACTCGGCCAGCGCCAGGAGACGGCGGCCCTGCTCCGCGCCGCCGGTGCCACGGTAGTGCTGGTGGGCAACGGCCCGGGTGATCCGGCCTCGTTCAACGTGCGCAACATCCGGCAGGAAGCGGGCAACGCGGTGGCGTACGGCATGACGTGGGACGACGCACTCCGCGCCGTCACGATCGTCCCCGCGGAAGTGCTCGGCGTCTCGGCGCAGGTCGGCGCGCTGGAAGCGGGCCGAGACGCGAACGTCGTGGTCTGGAGCGGCGACCCGTTCGAGTTCTCGTCCGTGGCGGAGCACGTGTTCGTACGCGGCCGGGAGTTCACGACCAAGAGCCGTCAGCAGCTGTTGACGGAGCGGGATCGCACGCTGCCGCCGGGCCGGAGATAACCGCAAAGACAGGCAACAGGAGGCGCCGAGGGCACAGAGACGGCGGAGAACGGCAACCGCATCTGGAAGGGGGCTCCCGTGCAGGATCTTGCACGGGAGCCCCCTTTCACAGCGGTTGCAGTCGCAGTTTTTTGTGACCCTCGGTGAACTCCGCGTCTCAGTGGGGCTTGCGGTTGCAGTGGCGTCAGAGACGCCGAACCTCAGGCCGCAGGCGGGTTTGTGCCGCTGCCGGTCGGACCACTCGACGACGCCGGCGGTTCGGCTGGCGCGGCGGCTGGATCCGACGTTGACGCCGTAGCGGATGCCGTGGCCGTGTCCCTCCCGGAGCCCTCCGCCTCACGGAGCTTGGCGATCTCGGCTTCGATGCGCGCCGCTTCGTCGTCGTGCCTCGTGAGCGCCCCGTCCAGGCGAGTCATCGCCTCGACGTCGAGGTCGCGACCCTCACGCCGAGCGCGATGCACGGCGTAGCCGAGCGCCTCGGCGGCCTTGTCGGCGAGTTGACGCACACGGAAGAGCTCGATTCGCAGCCGGCCTTCGTCCAGCGCACCCTTCGCGGCGTCCCCGGCGCGATCCAGTTCCTTCTGGAACTTGTCCCACAAGCTCATACGGCCTCCTGGCGTTGATGGACCTACGCCACCGCCGCGGGGATGTTTCGCGCGCGAGGGCGGAGCTGCGCCCCGCAATGGTGCGGACGAAAAAGCGCCGGGCCCCGTCGACCATGTTGGCGACGGGGCCCGGCTCATTCCCACTGCTGCGCGGTGCGCTTTACGCGACCACGGCTTCCTGCGCGGGGTACACGGAGACCTTGAACCGCGTCTTGGACTTATGCTCGTACTTCACGACGCCGTCGATCAGCGAGTAGATCGTGTAGTCCGTGCCGAGCCCGACGTTGTTCCCGGGGTGCCACTGCGTGCCGCACTGGCGAAGGATGATGTTGCCGGCGATCACGCGCTCACCGCCGAACTTCTTCACGCCGCGGTACTGCGGGTTCGAGTTGCGGCCGTTGCGGGTAGAGCCAGCGCCTTTCTTATGTGCCATGGTATCCTGTCTCCCCGGGTCAGCCGAGGGTGATGTCGGAGATGCGGACTTCGGTGAAGCCCTGCCGGTGTCCCTGCTTCTTCGAGTAGTTCTTGCGGCGCTTGAACTTGAAGACGACGATCTTCTCGCCGAGTCCGTGCTTGACGATCTCCGCGGTGACCGTGGCGCCCTTGAGGGTCGGCACGCCGACCTTGACATTCGAGCCGTCGGAACCGAGGAGGACGTCGTTGAACTCGACGGTCGCGCCCGCGTCGCCGACGAGCGTCGGGATGCGGAGCGTGGTGCCCTTCTCAGCGCGGAACTGCTTGCCGCCGGAGCGGAAGATTGCGTACGACATTATTGGCTCTCAGGATCGGTATTTGTGCGAGCTTGAAATAATACCCGGCGCCAGAGGGTGAGTCAAGTGGTTGCGGTCGCGAGAGATGGAGGTGCACCGCGGACCGTCTGCCACATTCCTGTACACCCAGTGCGTCGCCAGCCGGCTCTCAGGGCGACTGGGCCGCGCGTTTCGCGGTCGTCGGGTATGCCACATCCGGAGGCGGGTCGCCGTTCGGCCAGTCGTTCTCCTTGCCCGCGAGGTCGGGTCGCGGCCGGCCGTTCATGTACGCGGCCACGTCATATGCCTGCTGCGCGGTGAGCGTCCCGGGGCGGTCGAACGGCATCGCCACCCGGATGAACGCGGCCGCCGTGCGCAGCCGCGCCATCCCCGCGCCGATGTTGTAGCTGCGTTCGCCCCAGAGCGGCGGCGCGGGCGGGACGAGTCCCTGGCCATCCTCCCCGTGACACCGCGAGCACTCGGCGCGGAACACCTCACGGCCGCGCACCGTGTCGGCGTCCAGCGGCGCGAGCGCCGGCAGTCCCTGCCCCGGCGTCGTGGCTCCGACCGGGACACCGCGCGACACCCACGCCATGTACGCGATCATGTCGCGCATCTCGCGCGAGTCATAGGCGGGCGACGAGCCGTTCAGGCTGCGCACGAAGCAATCGCCGATGCGCTCCTCGAGGTCGATCACCGCGCCGCTGCGGGCGCGGTACTGCGGGAAGCGCGCGTACACGCCGACGAACGGCAGCACGCCGGGCCGCATTCCGCCGTCGAGATGACAGCTCATGCAGCGCAGGTCGTTGCCGACGTGCTGCGGCATCGAATCGCCGGTCGCCTCGAGGATCGCGCGCCCGCGCCGCACCGCATCGCCGTCAGGCCCCGCCGGGATCGTCGTCGTATCCGCCCGCGCGAACGCAGCCTCCCGTGCGATCGCAGCCTCCGGCGCGGGGCCGGCATCGCACGCAGCGAGCGAGAGCGTTGCCAGCAGCACCAGGAGCGCGCGCGCGGACATGAACGCGGCCCGCCTCACGCCACCGCGTACTGGCTGGTGATGTCGCGCCCCGCACCCTTCACGACAAGCTTGAACTCGTCCGGCTTGAGCAGCGGGTCGTCGCGCATCTCGACCGAGAAGTTCACCGACTTCTCCAGCTTCTTCATCAGGTCCTTCTCCTCTTCGAGCAGGTACATCGCCGTGTCCGGGTGGAGCTTGACGATGATGCTGTCGCGGCGCCCCTCGCTGGCGAGCCGGCGCACCGCTCTCTCCATGCGGCGCACGATCGTCTCCGACGTGAATACCCGCCCCGTGCCGTTGCAGACCTGGCAGGGCTCCGTCATGGCGTGGAAGTGGCTCTGTCGCACGCGCTGGCGCGTCATCTCGATCAGGCCGAGATCGCTCACGGCGAAGGCCTTCGTGCGCGCGCGGTCGCGGCCAAGGTGCGTGCGCAGCTCCTGCAGCACGCGGTCGCGGTTCGCCTTCGTCTCCATGTCGATGAAGTCGCAGACGATGATGCCGCCGACGTCGCGCAGCCGAAGCTGCCGGGCGATCTCCCGCGCCGCCTCGACGTTGGTCTTGGTGACGGTCTTCTCCGGATCCTTCTTGCCGGTGTAGCGCCCCGAGTTCACGTCGATCGAGACGAGCGCCTCGGTCGGTTCGATGATCAGGTAACCGCCGCTCGGCAGGTCGCAGCGGCGCTTGAATAGGTCCCGGATCTCCGTCTCGACGCCGAACTTGTCGAACAGCGGCACCTTGTCCTCATAAAGGTGCACACGGTCGATCAACTCCGGCGCGATGCCCTTGAGGTACTCGACGACCTCGTTGTGCACCTGGCGCGAGTCGACCGTCAGGCGGTCGACCTTGGTCGAGAAGAGGTCGCGGATGATGCCGCGCGTCAGCGACGTCTCGCGATGCAGAAGCTTGGGCGGGTTGCCGACGAACTTGGTCTTCTTGTTGATGCGCCCCCACTGCGCGATCAGCGTCTCGAGCTCGCGCGTGAAGGTGTCCTGCGTGACGTCCTCGCCGACGGTGCGGACGATGACGCCGCCCGAGTCCTTGGGCAGCACCTTCTGCACCTGCTCGCGCAGGCGCTGGCGTTCGGCGCGCTCGCCGATCTTGCGGCTGACGCCGACGCGCGAGGCGAAAGGCATGTAGACGAGGAAGCGGCCGGCCATCGAGACCTGCGCGGTGACGCGCGGGCCCTTTGTGGAGATGGGCTCCTTGCTTACCTGGACGATCAGGGACTGGCCTCGTTTGAGGACGTCCTGGATCTGCGGCGGCTCCTTGCGGCGCCGGCGTCCGCCGCCGCGCTTCGCCTTCTTCGGCTGCGGGACGACGACCTCGGAATCGGCCGTGGCCGAAGGGTCCGGCTCGACGTCGTCGGCGTCGGACGCATCGTCCTCGTCGCCGTCATCATCGTCGTCGTCATCACCGTCCTCGTCGTAGACGAGGTCGGAGTTGTGGAGGAACGCGCTCTTCTCGGTGCCGATGTTGACGAACGCCGCCTGGATCCCGGGCAGCACGGCTTCGACCTTCCCGAGATAAATGTCGCCGATCATCCGTTTGTTCTCCGGACGATCGACCTGCAGTTCAACTAGCTGGTCGTCCTCGATGATGGCGACGCGCACTTCGCGTTGCGTCGCGCTGATCAAAATCTCGCGCTTCATTGATGTCCATGGGTGTGCCCCCTGGCCCGCACCGGATCGTCCACGCGACAACCGCCCGGCGACGAATCCCGGCGCACCCCGATGGGGCGCTCCGGAGAACCGGGTTGTCTGTTCGGCGACGCGTACGATCCGTCATTCTTGGCGTGCTTGCCTCTGGGGGAGCCGGCCGTGGAACCACCCGGCCCGGCAGGAAAACGCGCCTCGCGATCGCGAGGCGCAATAGTTGTCCTTTATATGTGCAGCGGCACGCAGCCGCGCGCAACTTGCGGCTTTTTTTGGCTGGGCCGCAGCCGGCAAGTCAGCCCAGCAGGCCCTTCAGGAGGTGCCGCGCGATGACCATCCGCTGCACTTCCGACGTGCCCTCGCCGATCTCGCCGATCTTGGCGTCGCGCATCATGCGCTCCACCGGATAGTCCTTTGTATAGCCGTACCCGCCGTGCAGCTGAATGGCCGTGATCGTGGCGCGCATCGCCAGCTCCGACGCGAAGAGCTTGGCCATCGCGGCCTCGGGGCCGAACGGATGCCCGTTCTGCGCCAGCCAGGCCGCGTGGTACACGAGGTGACGTGCCGCCTCGAGTTCCGTGGCCATGTCCGAGAGCTGGAAGTGCACGCCCTGGAACGTCGCGATCGCCTTGCCGAACTGCTTGCGCTCGGACGTGTACTTGAGCGCCTCCTCGAAGGCGCCCTGCGCAACGCCGAGCGAGAGCGAGGCGATGCCGATGCGGCCCGCGTCGAGGGTCTTCATGAAATTCACGAAGCCCTTCCCTTCCTCGCCGAGCAGGTTCTCCGCCGGCACCTCGACGTCCTCGAAGATCAGCTCGCGGGTATCCGACGCGCGCCAGCCGAGCTTGTCCTCCTTCTTGCCCGAGCGGAACCCCTTCATCGCGGGAAGCGTGGCGTCGTGGCCCATCCCGAGCCCCTTCACCCGCTCGAGGTCGCAGGTCTCCTTGGTCAGGATGAAGCTCGAGATGCCCCTGGTGCCCTTGCCGGGGTTCGTCACCGCGGTCACGACGAAGATCTCGCCGACGCCCGCGTGCGTGATGAAGCGCTTGGTGCCGTTGAGGATGTACTTGTCGCCCTTCTTCACCGCGGTCGACTGGGTGCCGCCGGCGTCGGAGCCGGCATTGGGCTCGGTCAGGCCGAACCCGCCGAGCACGCTGCCGCTCGCGAGGCGGGGCACGAACCGCTTGCGCTGCTCGTCAGTGCCGAAGTTGACGATCGGCGAGGTGCCGAGCGTCGTGTGCGCCGAGATCGTGATGGAGTGCGACGCGCAGACGCGCGCCAGCTCCTCGATGGCGATGATGAAGCTGATGGTATCGAGCCCGGACCCTCCGAGCTCCTCGGACCACGGGATCCCGAGCAGGCCAAGGTCGGCCATCTTCTTGACGTTGTCCCAGGGGAACTCCTGGGTGTCGTCGAAGTGCCTCGCTACGGGTGCGACTTCCTCGCGGGCGAACGCGCGGACCATCTCACGCGTGGCGAGGTGGTGTTCCTGGAAATAGATCGAGTCATGCATGACAGGCAGATTTGAGGTGGGAAAGGGGAGACCTGGATCGCCCTCCCTTCCGAAGCGCGAAATCTATGGAGTGCGCGGAGACTGGGCCCGCCGCAATGGCTTCCCGTCAAGGCGTTCGAGCGGCTTGATGCCGAGCATGGATGCCAGCGTCGGCGCGATGTCGACCACGCGGGCGGCGCCGGGACCATCGACGCGGCCGCCCGCGAACGGGGCGCCCCAGAACAGGATCGGCACCTGTGCATCGTAGTCGTGCGGCGAACCGTGGGTCGCCGAGTTGCCGCGACCATAGTACCAATAGGGCTTGAGCGTGATCGCCACGAGCACCTCGCCCCCGGGGCGGAACATATGGAGCCAACGGCGCGCATACGCGTCCTTCACCGTGTCCGCATGCGCGAGGTCGTCGATCGCGTCGGCGCGGAGGACGCCGGGGACCTTCTCGACCTCCTTCTCGAACGCGCGGGCCACCTGCCGCAGTTCACGCGTCTTGTCACCGACCTTTGCGCGGTCGACCTCCATCGTCAGCCAGTCGAACGAGAAGGCGGACGGGTCGATTCCGGACTGCTGCACGATCGGGGCGATCTGCGCCACGGCGGGGCTGAAGTCGGTGGCCATGACGCGCCCGGCGCCTGCGTTGTCACCCCAGGTGCTCCGGACCTCGGGAATCGGCGCGACGCCGTGGTCGGCGGTCAGCGCGATCACGATGTTCTCCTCGCCGCGCAGGGCGATGAGCGAGTCGAGGAACACTCCGAGCGCGCGGTCGAGCCGCAGGATCTGGTCGTGCAGCTCGCGCGAGTCTGGGCCCCAGCGGTGTCCGACTGCGTCCGTGGTCGAGAGCGAGACCGCGAGCAGGTCGGTCTGCGGGCCCGCGCCGAGGTCGAGTTCGCGGACACCGCGCCATGCGAAGTCGAGCGTGACCTCGTCCATCCACGGAAAGGTCTGGAGCAGGTTCCGCGCGCGCAGCGAATCGTCGGGGAAGAGGTGCGGGAAGGTGAAGTCCTGGCCGCCGCTCTCCATCGAGACGGAGTCCTTCTCCGGGTACGCGGAGTCCGGCAGCAGGAGGTCCCAGCTGCGACCCGCATGGCGCATCGCCGGCTCGGTCGCATTGAACGCCGAGACCCAAGTCGGCAGCGAATCCGCGTACCAGGTGCTGGTGACGAAGCCGCCGATCGCCGGCGCGTACCAGTAGACCGGCTGCTTGCCGCGCCCGATCGGGAGGATGGCGCCGCGATCCTTGCGCGACACGGAGAGCACCCGCGTGCGCGGATCGGCGGCGGTCATCCAGTCGGCGAGTGTCGTGCCGCGAAAGCGGAATGGCGACGCGCCCGTGCCGGCTGAGCCGACCAGGGGCGCGTCCGGCGTGTTCACTCCCGCGGAGTTGCGAGCGATGCCGGTGCTGTAGGGGAAGCGGCCGGAGAGCGTCGAGGCGTGCCCGGGCGCCGTCTCGGTGATCGCGTGATCCTGGACGCCGCGCGTGTAGAAGAGCCCGCGGTCGAGGAGCCGCCGGAAGCCGCCCGAGAGCTGCTTGTCCCAGCGCACGAGGTAGTCGGGCCTCAGCTGGTCGACCGTGAGGAACAGGACGAGCTTGGGTCGCGGCGCCCCTTCGCGCGCGATGAGCGGTGCGGCCGGCTCCGGCGTGGCGGAGGGCGCTCCGCCCGAGGCGCACGCGCCAACGACAAGGCCGAGTGCGCCGACGAATACCGAGCGGACGGCGCGGGCGAGGCATGGCACTGGAGTGTTCATCGGCATCGTTGGGGATTCGCTCATGGGCACATCCGTGGGCACTTCATCGTTTTCCGGCTGGAGTCCTTGAACATACCGTCGGCCCCGGCGCGCGGTGAGGTTGCCGAGCGCGTCCCGGCGTCACAGTTTGGTCCCGCACACTTACCGGACCCCGACCATCCTCGACGACCTCTCCGAGCACCCGCTCTGGCGCAACATCGTGCTCCGCACGCTGCTCTACTACCTCATCATCGGGGCCGTGACGTACGCGTTCCGCGAGTACGCCGTGCCGAACTGGGGCGCCCTTGGCGGCGAAAGCTTCAATGAACTCGTCGGAGGAGCGCCGCTCGCCGTCGAGGGAGTCGCCAGCGTGCCGTCCGGGCTAGCGGCGACGATCGCCATGCTGACCGCGTTCGGCACTTCGCTGCCGGTGGCGTGGATCTACACCCTGACGCGTCGCAAGAAGGGGTTCCAGCAGTCGGTCGTGCAGACCTACCTGATCCTCCCGGTGGTCGCCGCCGGGATCGTCGTGCTCGTCAAGCATTCGCTGGCGCTGGCGTTCTCGCTCGGCGGCATCGTGGCGGCGGTGCGGTTCCGGACGTCGCTCGACGACAGCAAGGACGCGGCGGGCATCTTCGTCGTGATCGGCATCGGCATGGCCGCCGCCGTCGCACCGTCTGTCTCGTGGGTGATATCCATCGCCTTCAACCTGCTGATGCTGCTGCTCTGGTGGACCGACTTCGGACGTCCGGCGGCACTCGAGGGACACGCCGCCGAGCGGCGGCTCGAGAAGGCGCTCGAGACGGCGAATCGCACGGGCATGTTCATCGCGCGCATCGACGATGAGGTGCTCAAGGGCCTCGCGCCCGAGCAGTTGGAGGCGCTGGCTGACCGCGCCTGGCGGCGCCGCAAGCGCAATGACCCCGACCTCGCGGACGACGATGCGGTGACGGATGACCTGCCGGAGTTCGAGCGGCTGCTCCGCGTCCGCACGGCCGATGTCGCCCGTGCGCGTGAACTCTGCGAGGCGCGCTTCGAATCGCTGTTCAAGGAATGGAAGTTCCTCGGCACCGTGAAGGAGAACGAGAGCCGTGTGCTGGAGTACGGCGTGACCCTCGCCGACACCGTGACGCCGGGCGTCGTCTCCGACGACCTCGGCGGGATCCCCGATTCGCCGCTGCGCGGCGTGGAGTTGCGATGAAACGGAGCCTGGCTGGAATCGTGATCGCGATCATGCGCGGGCCCGTGCGCGCGGCGGCCGGTACCTGCGCCGTGGCGGCGGCGCTCGTGCTGCCGGCCGGTGCCCAGCAGCTCTTCCGCGGCGTCGCGCCCGTGGAGATCACCCTCACGACCAACCTGCGCGACCTCCTGCGCGAGCGCGACTCGACCGAGCTCAAGTGGTTCGGTGCGGAGATGGCGTACCGTACGGACACCGCCGAGGTGCGCATGCCGGCGGAACTCCGCGCGCGCGGCCACTTCCGTCGCCAGACTCGCAACTGCTCGTTCCCTCCCCTCTCACTGCGCTCGAGCAAGGCGGTGCGCGACGGCACGCTGCTCCAGGGCAACCCGCGACTCAAGGTCGTGACTCCCTGCC
>Ga0247822_10003605_pt1 | contig 10112 bp, 7 predicted proteins | sample 13C_Cellulose_Da_FD_192423 | JGI IMG/M metagenome (GOLD analysis project Ga0247822, IMG submission 192423) | Soil microbial communities from agricultural site in Penn Yan, New York, United States - 13C_Cellulose_Day30 | ecosystem: Environmental > Terrestrial > Soil > Agricultural land | place... | reverse complement strand
CGGCAGCTCCTCCAGCTGCGCAGCGAGGGTGCCGCGCATTTCTTCGGCGAGCCCGCGCTCGACATCAACGACTTCATCAAGCTCGACGAGAATGGCCATGGCGTGGTCAACGTCCTCGCCGCCGACAAGCTCATGGCCTCGCCGCGGCTCTACGCGACCTTCCTGCTGTGGCTGCTGTCCGAACTGTTCGAGACGCTCCCCGAAGTCGGCGACCCCGACAAGCCCAAGCTCGTCTTCTTCTTCGACGAGGCGCACCTGCTGTTCGAGGAGGCGCCGAAGGCCCTGCTCGACAAGGTCGAGCAGGTCGTCCGCCTGATCCGATCAAAGGGCGTCGGCGTCTATTTCGTCACCCAGAACCCGATCGACATTCCCGAGGACGTCGCCGGCCAGCTCGGCAACCGCGTCCAGCACGCACTGCGCGCCTTCACCCCGCGCGAGCAGAAGGCGATCAAGTCCGCCGCCGAGACCTTCCGCGCCAACCCCGGCGTCGATGTCGAGACCGCGATCACCGAGCTCAAGGTCGGCGAGGCTTTGGTCTCGCTGCTCATGGCCGACGGCGCGCCTTCGCCGGTCGAGCGCACGCTGATCAAGCCGCCCTGCTCGCGCGTCGGACCGGTGACGCCCGAGGAGCGCAAGGTGCTGATCGACACCGACATCGTCGGCGCGAAGTACGACACGCTGCTCAACCGCGAATCCGCGCACGAACTGCTGACGGCCAAGGCGAGCGAGGCCGCCGCCGCGGCTGCCGAGGCCAAGGCGACCACCGATGCCGAAAAGGCGGCCGCAGCACAGGCCAAGGAGGACGCGCGCCTTGCCAAGGAGGCCGAACGCGCGCGCCTCGCCGCCCAGCGCGAAGCCGACCGTCAGGCCCGGCTCGACGCGCAGGCCCAGCGCGCGGCCGAGCGCGAGGCCGCGAACAATCCGTGGAACCGCGCGATCAAGTCCGCGACCCAGTCCGCCTCCACCGCCGCCGGCCGCGCCGTCGCGGGCGAGGTGTCGAAGGCGATCTTCGGCAAGAAGTCCGGCGCCGGCGCCAGTGTCGTCGGCGGCATCGTGCGGGGCATTCTGGGCGGGCTGTTCAAGGGCTGACGAACGCGCCGAAACCAACCCTCATCCCGGCACAAGGCCGGGATGAGGATCGTCGCATCTACATCACCGCCAGCAGCGACTTGATCGGCACGAATGCGAACGCGACCGAGCTGTCCGCCACACCATAGGGGATGAAGATATTGTCCCCATGCCGCAGCGCGCCGCACGAATAGACGACGTTGGGCACATAGCCCTCGCGATCCTGATCCGCCGCCGCCAGGATCGGCTCGCTGGTCCGGCCGATCACCTTCGACGGATCATCCTTGTCGAGCAGCGCAGCACCGATCGAATATTTGCGCATCGCGCCGACGCCATGGGTCAGCATCAGCCAGCCTTCGTCCAGTTCGATCGGCGGGCCGCAATTGCCCATCTGCACCAGTTCCCAGGGATATTTGGGGGTAATCAGTTTCTCCCCCTCCTCCCAATGGGTCAGCCGGTCCGATGCGATCAGGTAGATATTCTCGCCGTCCTGCCGGCCGATCATCATGTACTTGCCGCCCACCTTGCGCGGAAACAGGCCCATGCCCTTGTTGCGTGCAGCGCTGCCGGTCATCGGCACCAGATCGAATTCGCGCCAGTCACGCGTGCGCAGCATCTCGGACTGGATCTGCGATCCGTTATACGCGGTGTAGGTGCCCAGCCACTCCTCGCTGCCATCGTCGTGCCGGAAATGCGTCAGCCGCATGTCTTCCAGCCCGTTCGATTGCGCCTTGGTGATCGGAAACAGCAAGGTTCCCGACAGCGTCGAATCGCGGTGGCGATAGACGGTCACCTGCCCCTCGGGCATCTCGAACTCGTCGCCTTCGGCGTCAGCGGCGGTGCAGAAGGGGGGTTCGGGCGCCAGCGTCAGCTCGTTCCTGTCGGTGATGATCCCCTCGCGGAACGCGACCGACGAGATATGCCCCTCCCCCACGGCGCGCAGGCTCATCAGGATGCGCAGGCTGCCTCTGGGCATGCCGCTCTGGTCGTGATGCGGTACCGCGCTCGGGTTCATCAGCGCAGCGGCGGCGTAACTGTATTCGTGGCAGAAATAGGCGCCGATCAGCTGGCGCTTCTCGTCGCCGATCACGCTGCCGTCGAGGCCCAGCTGCGCCTCGACCTCGTCATAGCGGGTCATGAAGACGCGCCGCGTCTGCCAGTGGCGCGCCTCGAAATCCTTGAGCACCACCTCCAGCTGCGCCCGCGCCTCGCCCGGCGACATGTCGAGCACGGCCTTGACCAGCCGCTCGGTTCGGCTCGGCGCGCCGTTTGCGGCGGCCGCCCACGCGATGTGGAACGGACGGACCACCACGCGCGATGGGTCCGCGCGAAGCCGTAACGGGTGTTGGAACAGGTCGAGCATTCAGCCCCCGAGACACGAACCCGCCGTCGCCAGATAGCGCTATGCGACAGCCCGTTGCGGTCCTGCCACGATTTCCGTCCGCTTTGAAAGGGCGCAAATGGCGCAACTCGCCAACTGGAGCGCCAGGATCGACTCGGCACCCTGATTGCGGTTGAGGCCGCCCGGCGTCAGTCCGTCGAAACAACCGCCGTCGCGCGCGGTGGCCAGAGGAAGGCCCAGATCATTCTGGCCCAGATACCAGCGATAGGCGCGCACCGCGGCATCCGCCCAACGCTGTGCCCTGGTCGCCTGCCATGCGGAGATACATGCGTCGATCGTCGCCTGCGCTTCCAGCGGCTGCTGGTCGAACGGCAGCGGCGCCGCATAGGCCCGGCCGAAGCTGTCGGTACCGACCGCGCGGAAACCGCCATCGGGTGCGGTCTGCCGCGCTTCGATCCAGTCGAGCGTCCTCAGTCCGCACGCGAGCAGGTCCTTGCGCCCCATCGCCGCCCCCGCGCGGATCAGCGCCTCGGGCAAGCGGGCATTGTCATAGGCGAGCACGATCTCGAACCATTCCCATTCGGGCCGGCGCGATTCGGCGAGCAGCTCCAGCAGCTCCCCGCCGAACCGGTCGAGCATCCGGCGCGACAGCGCATGTCCCGGATGCGCCTCGAGCATGGCGGCGGCGCCGAGCATCGCAAAGGCCATTGCGCGCGGGCTGCCGAACTCGAAGCTCATCCCCGCCGTCTCATCGAACAGCGTCCGCGCCCAGTCGCGATACTTGGCGTCACGCGCTTCGGACGCGGTGACACCCAGCGCCCACAGCGTGCGCCCGTTCGAATCCTCCGACCCGGCTTCCTCGCACCAGCTGCGGTCGAAGCGCATGAAGTTGCGGAAGCGTCCCGTGCCGGGGTTCCACGCGAACTGGATGAACGCCGCAAAGACGCTGGTCCATTTGTCGCGCTCCGCCGCGGCAAGCGGGTCGATACGGTGCATCAGGATGAGCGCGCGCGCATTGTCGTCGATGCAGTATCCATGACGCCGGTCGGGCACGGCCAGGATCGCGTGCTGGAACATGCCGGTGCCGTCGCTCATCCGCTCGATCGCCCGGAAATCCGGCGTCAGCGGCGCGAAGGCCGGCGCGGGGGCGATCGCCGCGATCCGCTTCGGCCTGGCGAGCATCGCCTGTTCGATCTGCTCCATCGCCGCTTCGGCCAGCCGCGGCCAGATCATCGTCCGCCCGCGCGCATACGCACGGCGGGCGAGCGCCTCGCGTCGTGCATCATCGTCGAGCAGCCCGCTGATCGCCTTTGCAAAGCCTGCGCTGTCGCCGGGCGCCACCAGCATGCCGTGATCGTCCGTCAGGATCTCACTGGCATGGACATAGGGGGTCGAGATCACCGGCTTGCCCACCGCGACCGCATAGGACAGCGTACCCGAGGTGATCTGCGCCAGATTGGGATAGGGCGTGACATAGATGTCGGCCGCCTGAAGATAGTCGAGCAGTTCCTCCTGCTCGACGAAGCCGTCGATGAACGCGACGTTGCGCTCGACGCCCAGCTCGCTGGCAAGGGCCTCGAGCCGCTCGCGATAGGCCTCACCCTCACGCTCCGCCAGAACGGGGTGCGTAGCCCCCAGTACGACATAGAGCGCGTCGGGATGCCGCGCGGCGACCACCGGCATCGCGGCGATCACCGTCTCGATCCCCTTGCTCGGTGCAAGCAGGCCAAAGGTCAGGATCACCTGCCGTCCTTCCCAGCCGAAGCCCGGCTTGAAGGCGGCAGGATCGGCAAGCGGCCGGTCGGGCACGCCGTGCGGAATCATCGCCAGCTTGCGCGCGTCGATGTCGTGCACGCGGCGCAAGATCTCACACCCCTTGTCGGCCATCACGATGACGCGCGCGGCGCGCTTCAGCAGTGCGTCCATCACCCGCCGCTGATCTTCGTTCGGCTGCTCCAGCACCGTATGCAGCGTGACGATGACCGGGAGTGTCGTCCGTTCAAGCAACGTGACGATATGTTCGCCCGCAGCGCCGCCGAAAATCCCATATTCGTGCTGGACCCAGATCGCCTGAGCGCCCGAATCCTCGATCTTCCCAGCCGCATCGAGATAGGCGGAGCGTTCATGCTGGGCGATCGATCCGTTGACCTCCGGAGGATAGGTGTAACGGCCGGGATGATCGTCCATCGCCCACACATCGACGCGCATGCCCGGGAAGCGGGCCCTGAGCGCAGCATGGGTGTGAGTCGTGTAGGTGGCGATGCCGCATTTGCGTGGAAGGAAGTTGCCGATCAGCGCAATGTGATTGATCCGAGTCGGCAGGTTCGCGGCTGGCGCCATCCCAAAACTCCTTTCGCATCAGCAATATAGATTAGGCGCGGGCGCGCCTGTCCTTTCTCCCAACGTCAGGATTTCAATATGGTTGCAGGAATGCTGCAACGCAACATCGCGATTCAGCGATGAAGCGTCTCGGTCCGGGGTTCAGCCGCGTCCGCGATATCCCGGAACGTCCTGCGCCGGGATCCAGACATGCTCCGGCTGCGCGCCTGATTGCCAGAATACGTCGATCGGGATGCCGCCGCGCGGATACCAGTATCCGCCGATCCGGAGCCATTTGGGCTTCATCTCGTCGAACAGGCGCTGGCCGATGCCGACGGTGCAATCCTCATGGAAGGCGCCGTGGTTGCGGAAGCTGCCGAGGAACAGCTTGAGTGACTTGGATTCGACGATCGTCTCGCCCGGCACATAATCGATCACCAGATGCGCGAAGTCGGGCGCGCCGGTGATCGGGCAGAGCGAGGTGAATTCGGGCGCCGCGAAGCGCACCAGATAGTCGGTGCCCGTGCGCGGATTGGGAACGTAATCGAGCATTGCTTCCTCCGGGGAAGCGGGAAGCGTGCTCTGCTGGCCTAGATGCTTGGGGTTCATGCCCGCCATTTAGGGATTGTTCGCCCGTCAGCAAAGCCGAACCGGTTGCGACGCGTGCCCGTTCCCCCACTCGACGCGGCACAGACGGCGGATTACCAAGGGGAAATGGACGCTCTGGTTACCCCGCAATGGCTCGCAAGCGAGCTCTCCGCCCCCGATCTCCGCATTCTCGACGCCACATGGTTCCTGCCCGCGGAGGGCCGCGACGCGCATGCGGAGTTCCTGGCGGGCCATATTCCGGGCGCGGTCTTCTTCGACATCAATGCGATCGCCGACCCGTCGAGCCCGCTCCCGACGATGCTGCCGCCACCGGACCAGTTCGCCACGCAGCTGGGTGCGCTCGGCGTCGCGACCGGGGACCGGGTCATCCTCTACGACAATGCCCCGCATCACACCTCGACACGTGCCTGGTGGATGCTGCGCAGCTTCGGGATCGACGCCGCGATCCTCGACGGCGGGCTGGTCAAGTGGAAGGCGGAAGGCCGCCCGCTTCTCAGCGGAAACCCCGCTCCTTCACCCGCCGCCGTCGCGATCCGCCCCAATGCCGCGCTGGTCCGCACGCTCGATCAGGTGCGGGCCAATCTCGCCAGCCATGCCGAGCAGCTGGTCGATGCCCGCTCGGCGGTCCGCTTCACGGGACAGGAGGCAGAGACCCGGCCCGGCCTCGCCAGCGGGCACATCCCGGGCAGCGCCAATATCCCCTATTCGTCCTTCTTCAATCCCGACGGCACCTGGAAACATGCGGCGAGCCTGCGCCTGCTGTTCGAGGACGAGGGGATCGAGGTCGAGCGCCCGGTGATCGCGACCTGCGGCTCGGGAATCAGCGCCGCGGTGGTGGTGTTCGCGCTCCACCTGCTCGGCCACCCTGCCGCGCTCTACGACGGCAGCTGGACCGAATGGGGCGCCGATCCATCCACCCCCAAGGCCACGGGTGCGGCGTGAGCGGTTCGGACAGCAGCAAGGGTGACGGAACGCGCGTCGTCGGTGCCGGGCGGCGCAAGGAATGGACGCAGGGTATCGTCAACCCGCCGGTGTGGCGCGCTTCGACCATTCTCTACGACACCGTCGCCGATCTGCGCGCGAGCGCGGGCCGCGACACGCATCACCGCCTGTTCTACGGCCGCCGCGGCACGCCGACCCAGTGGAGCCTCGCCGAAGCGCTGACCGAGCTCGAGCCGGGCGCCGAAGCGACCTTCCTCTACCCTTCGGGCGTCGCTGCGGTCTCGGCCGCTTTGCTCTCGGTCCTCTCCCCGGGTGACGAGCTGCTGCTCGCCGACAGCGTCTATGATCCGACGCGCAGCTTCGCGACCGGCTTCCTGAAGCGCTTCGGCGTCACCACCCGCTTCTACGATCCGATGATAGGCGGCGGCATCGCGGAGCTGATCACGGACAAGACCCGCGCGATCTTCATGGAGACGCCGGGCAGCCTGACCTTCGAGGTACAGGACGTGCCCGCCATCGTCGCCGCGGCCAGGGCGCGCGGCGTGGTCACCCTGCTCGACAATACCTGGGCGACGCCGTTGCTGTTTCCGGCGATCGAAAAGGGCATCGACCTTTCGATCCTCGCCTGCACCAAATATGTCGTCGGCCATTCGGACGTGATGCTGGGGAGCGTCACTTCGACCGCCGAGCATTGGCAGCAGCTCCGCGCCACCAGCTTCGCGCTCGGCCAGACCGCCAGCCCCGACGATGCATGGCTCGGCGCGCGCGGCCTGCGCACCATGGCGCTGCGCCTGAAGCAGCATGGCGAGGCGGCGCTGGAGATCGCGCACTGGCTGGAGACCCGGCCCGAGGTCGCGCGGGTACTCCACCCGGCCCTGCCGTCCTGCCCCGGCCACGACCTCTTCGTGCGCGACTTCAAGGGACCGGCCGGCCTGTTCAGCTTTGTCCTGCGCGGGGGTAACGAGGCCGCGTGCGCCGCACTGATCGACGGCCTCGAATTGTTCGGGATCGGCTACAGCTGGGGCGGCTTCGAAAGTCTCGCCATCCCGGTCGACCCCGATCGCATCCGGACCATCGTACCCTGGGAGGCCGAAGGCCCCGCGGTTCGGCTCCAGATCGGCCTGGAAGACCCGGCCGACCTCATCGCCGACCTCGCCGCCGGGCTCGACCGCTTCCGGGCCGCAACATGAAGCCGGTCATCCCGTCAGCGCTCGCCAACTGGCTCATCGCGAACGGGGTGGATCTGCCGTCCAACGCCGAACTGATCGAAGGCGCGGTCGCCGGGGGCCTGGCGATCCTCGCGCTCGGTGCGGGCTGGCTCGCGGGCAGGCGGCTGGGGCCGAAACTCGCTTCACTGTGGCAGGAGCGCGTCGGCAATCATGTCGAGGGGCTCGCGCACCGCATGCACATCATCGTGCGCCACGGTGTCGCCGCCCTTTTGCTCGCGATCCTTGCCAATGCCATGCCCTGGGGCGGGTTTGCCGCGCTGCTGCTCGGCATCGCATTGGGTGCGGCGACCGCGGCGCTTACGCTCAGCTTCCTGCGCGGCCTGCACACACCGCGCTGGGTCGCCTGGCTCACCGCCGCCATCGTCTTCGTCGCGATCCTCAGCCACGCGATCGGCGGGTTCGACGTCATCACCACCACGCTCGACCGGATCGGCGTCGATTTCGGCCGCCGCCGCCTGTCGCTGCTCGCGCTCGCCACGCTGGTGGTCACCGTGGTGGCGCTCTATGCCGGCGTCCGCCTCGCCAACCGCATCCTTGGCCATTCGATCGCGCAGGCGCGGGGGCTGGACCCGACCCAGAAGCTGCTGTTCCAGAAGATCGCCAGCATCGTCGTCGTCGTCGTCGCCTTCTTCTTCGGCATCGACCTGCTGGGGATCGACCTCACCAGCTTCGCGATCTTCTCCGGCGCGTTCGGCCTGGCGATCGGCTTCGGGCTCCAGAAGACCATCGGCAACCTGATCGCCGGAATCATCCTGCTGATGGACCGCTCGATCAAACCGGGCGACGTCATCGTGGTCGGCGACAGCTTCGGCTGGGTGAACAAGATCGGCGTACGCGCGGTCAGCGTCATCACCCGCGACGGCAAGGAGCATCTGATCCCCAACGAGATCCTGATGACGCAGGAGGTGGAGAACTGGTCCTTCTCCGACCGCAACGTCCGCGTCCGGATCCCCGTCGGCGTCGGGTACGAAACCGATCTCAAGCTTGCGCAGGAGCTGATGCTCAAGGCCGCGACCGACAGCCCACGCGTGCTTACCAGCCCGCCCCCCAATGTCTGGCTCACCAGCTTCGGCGATTATGCGGTGGAGCATGAGATCCTCGCCTGGATCAGCGATCCCGAGGGCGGCGTCGGCAATGTGAAGTCGGACGTGCTCAACCGCCTCTGGGTGCTGTTCAGGGAGAACGGAATCGCAATCCCCGTGCCGCGGCGGGAGATCATGGTGAAGAGCTGGCCGAAGACCTGAGCCGCTGGCGTCAGGAAGGTTCGGCAAAGCCCCCGGGGACGGTTTCGAATTCGGCCTGAATCACCGGCGCGCCGCGAAAGACAGTATATTCGTTCGTGGCGACGCAGATTTGCGGGCGCTCGGGCGCATTGTCCGCATCGTCGCGCGTCACGGGCCAGCGGCCTTCGCAGTCTGCCGTCTTGCACCAGCACACGAGCAGCGGCGACGAACTTCGAGACTCCGCCCGGCCTGCTTCCAATTCGTCGCGCGCGACAAAGACTCGCGGCGCCCCGGCCTGCAGCAGCGCGGCGAACTGATCCCGCGACCTCGATGCCGCCCTGAACCGTGCCCGCGACTCTGCATTGCGCTCTTTGACGCCGTCCTCTCCCGGCCCGGCGATCTCGACCGAATCGAGTTTCACGAACCGCTTCTCGTCGCCACGGGCGACCGCTTCGATCAGGCTGCGCGCCGCTTCCACCTGTTCGGCGTAACGTGGCAAATCCACCGGCGCGATCACCAGCCCGCGCCGTTCCGGCGGAACCTCGGCTTCGCGCAGACGCGGGATCGGCGCCCGCGACAGCATCCGGGTGGAAACCGGCCGGATATAGGTCTCCATCGACGTGTGGCAGTAGCCGGACGTCATGATGATCGCTCCCGGCTCCCGCGCCTGCAGCGCCTCGGTCGCCGCGTGATGGTCAGCGCAGCTGCCGACCGTTCCGGTCACTTCGACCTGCACCGGCCGTGCCCTCCTCAAGCGCGACACGCCATAGAGATGAAGGCTGCGTTTCTGCACGTCGTCATAAGAATCGCGCAGATCGAGCAACGCCTCACGATCCGCCAGCAGCTTCGCGCGCCAGGCGATTCCGCTCACGCGTACGCAGGCACCCCGCCATGACTCATAGTGGTTCTGGATCGCCTCGATCGTCGTGGCGCGCGCCTTGGCCGGTGTACAGGATGCCGTCGCCTCCTTCCCGGTTGCCGAGCCGGCGAGAAGCAACAGGGACAGGCCGATCCAATGCCGCATGGCGGAAAGGTGCATGGCCGTACGCATCGCGTCAACGCCCCCTCCCGAAAGCGCCGCAATGCTCCTATGTTCGCTCTGTGCCTGCCCCCGTTACAGCCCGCATCGCCGAAGGAGTGACGTCGATCCCGGCGGCGCATTGGGATGCCTGCGCGGGCGACGCCAACCCGTTCGTCTCCCACGCCTTCCTGTCCGCACTCGAACGCTCCGGTTCCGCGACGGCAGAGACCGGCTGGCAGCCGCTCCCCATCGTGATCGACGGCCCATGCGGCACGCCGGCGGCGATCGTCCCCGCCTATGCCAAGAGCCACAGCCAGGGCGAATATGTCTTCGACCATGCCTGGGCCGATGCCTGGGAA
>Ga0247822_10003602_pt1 | contig 10114 bp, 10 predicted proteins | sample 13C_Cellulose_Da_FD_192423 | JGI IMG/M metagenome (GOLD analysis project Ga0247822, IMG submission 192423) | Soil microbial communities from agricultural site in Penn Yan, New York, United States - 13C_Cellulose_Day30 | ecosystem: Environmental > Terrestrial > Soil > Agricultural land | place... | reverse complement strand
GTTTCGGGCAGCGGCACCAACCCGACCGACTGCGCCTTCATGCCCAACGGCGACCTGCTGGTGCTCGAGCGCGGCATCGCGCTCCTCGCCTTCCAGATGCGGCTCGTCCGCATTCCGGCCGCCGAGGTGAAGGCGGGGGCACACATGAAGGGCGAGCTGCTGCTCCATGCCGCCGGTGGCGACATCGACAATATGGAAGCCCTCGCCGTCCACACGGCGCCCGACGGCTCGACCCGCATCACGATCGTGTCGGACAACAACTTCAACGACTGGGAGCGCAACCTGCTCCTCGAGTTCAGCCTGCCGGAGTGAGTTGCACGATGTCGGCGCGGGACGTGCTTCAGGCCTACACCGACCGCATCAACCGGCAGGACTTCGACCTCCTGACCGACCTCATCGCCCCTGATGCGACGTTCTGGTTCACGAGCGGGACGCACAGCGGCATCGACGCCATCCGCGCGGCGTTCGAGGCGACGTGGCAGATGATGGGGCCCAGCGAGCGCTACTGGCTCGATCAGCTCGAATGGATCGCCGAGGGCGACAGCGCCGCCGCCTGCACTTACCGCTTCAACTGGGAGACCGTTGCCGACGGCAAGCCGATCTCGGGCTCAGGCCGCGGCACCACGGCACTGAGGCGCGTGGACGACCGCTGGTGGATCGTCCACGAACACCTGAGCCGGCTGCCTGGCTAGGCGGCGGCCTTGAGCGGCGGCAGCGGCATGAGCTTGCCCATCAGCATCCGGTAGGGCGCGAGCAGCAGCAGCGCCGCAAGGAACTTCACGAGGAAATCGCCCGCTGCCAGCGAGAGCCACAGCGGCACCTCGGGCCCGAGGCTGAGGAAGGGCGCCGGGAAGCCGAGCGAACCATCCTCGCGACCATAGAGGCCGTCGACGAAGCCAAAGGCCGGCGCGAATGCGATCGAAAAGAAGATCGTGGTATCCAGCAGCGAGCCCGCCAGCGACCCGACCAGCGGCGGCAGGAACCAGTTCTTGCTGGCCCTGAGCCGCGAGAACACCGAAATATCGAGCAACTGCCCGATGAGGAACGCCGTCACCGAGGCCGTGGCGATACGCGCCGTCGTCGCCGGTGCGCCACCAACATTCCACGGCAGCGGATTGAAGCTCAGGTAGAACGAGAGAGCGACCGCCGCGACGAAGCCGACCACCACCACCTGCCGGGCGCGCGCCGCGCCGTCATAGCGGTTGGTGAGATCGGTGACGAGGAAGGCGAAGGGGTAGGTGAAGGCACCCCAGGTCAGAAGGTCCGCCAGGTTGATCGGGCCGAGCGTGGCCTGAACCGGGTAGAGCACGAGAATGTTGGACGCGGTGACGACCACGACCATGGCCGCGATGGCCGCGGCAAAGCGAGCGAGCATATCCTGCACCTCTATGGTACCCGCTGGCCGGCATCAGACCGGGGCGGAATGCGGAGCATCTGCTCCGATGGGGTCTTCTAGCCTCGATGCGGACGACCAGCAACCGCCCCAAAGCAAACCGCGCGCCCCTTGCGGAACGCGCGGTCGAAACTCTATGCGGAAGTGGCTCAGGCGGTCGCGAGCGACGCGCGCACTTCCTTCTTCACGGCGAGCGCGACGGGCGACAGCTCGGCGTCGTCTGCCTTGAGCAGGAACGCATCGAGGCCACCGCGGTGCTCGACGGTGCGCAGCGCGTTCGCCGAGATGCGCAGCTTGACCGTACGGCCGAGCGTATCGGACAGAAGCGAAACGTTGAGGAGGTTCGGGAGGAAGCGGCGACGGGTACGGTTGAGCGCGTGGCTCACCTTGTTCCCGGTCATGACGCCCTTACCGGTGAGATCGCAGCGGCGAGCCATGTCAAATCCTGTCAAAAGTCCCTGGGCGCAGGACGATCCCGCGCAACGGGCTGTAGTCTGTTCTTGATTGTGGGCGGGTCCATAGAGAAAGAAGCCCTCCTCGTCAAGCTTGTGAACGCCGTTTGCCTTGCCAGCAAGGCCTCCCGGCGGCAACTTGGCCACACATACTGATTCGCCGTTTCCCGCGTCCGATGACGCCGCCAGAGGTTCCACTTTCGTGTCGAGCGCCGGTTTCCGCCAAGCCTTTCGCGTCGCGGCCCTCGCCCTGGCGTTGGTCGGCCTGCCTGCCATGGCGCAGGAAACCCGCACCCGCGCGGAATACACCGTGACCATGGGCGGCACCCATATCGCCAACGTCACCATCACTCTCACCGACAATTCCCGCCAGTATGCGCTGGCCCTCGATGCCAAGATCGCCGGGCTGGCACAGCTCGTCGCCCACGGCAGCGCCCGGGCCAACTCGACGGGGATATCCGCCGCCGATGGCCTCCGCTCGGCGAAGTTCGACCTCCTGACGCGCGCCCAGGGCGAGGAGTTCACCTCCAGCATCACCTACGCGGACGGCAGCGTCGCGACGTTCCAGGTCGCGCCGCCCATCGTCAACAACATCGACCGGGTGGCGATAGAGCGGAAGCACCTCGTGAGCGCCACCGACATGATGGCGCCGTTCGTGCTCAAGGGTGCCGCCCTCGACCGCGGCCTGTGCGACAAGCAGATGCCCATCTTCACCGGCGTCGAGCGCTTCAACCTCTCGCTCAAGTACGTCAAGGACGACACCGCGACCTCCAAGCGCACCGGCTACCAGGGGCCGCTGGTCCTGTGCAGCGTCCACTACACGCCGATCTCGGGCCACTACCTGAACAACGAGATCACCACCTACCTCGCCCGTAACGAGCGCATCCTCATCTGGTTCGCGCCGCTCAAGAAGCCCGGCTATTTCATCCCCTATCGCTCGCTGATCACCACCGAGGCGGGCGACCTGTCGGTCGTGCTCACCGAACTCACCGAGTAGCCGCCCGCGGCCTCGGGGTCGATGAACGCCGGCTAAATCCTTGCCTCAGCACGCGTTCAAGCGGTGCGGCGCATCTTCCTGCCAATGGCTCGCGCCAATGGAGGAAGACATGACGATCACGAAAGCCGCACTCGCCGCTCTCGCCACCACCGTCGCGCTCGTCGGCGCGGCCACTGCCCTCGAGCTCAAGGCCGGTAACTCCGGCAAGCTCGTCCCCACCAAGATCCAGCTCGGCATCATCTCGCCCCAGGACAACGTCTGTCCCGGCAACGGCAAGCTGACCGCCTGGGTCCAGACCAACAAGCCCGGCAAGCTCGACATCATGCTGGTGCGCAAGGGCGGCAACGTCGCCGGCCCCTACTCGGTGACCACCACCAAGGGCGCCAATGGCGTGATCATGGGCAGCTACACCCAGAACCTGATGGTCGCCCAGCCGATCGACGCCGAGTACCGCGTCGTCGTTGCCGGCACCCCCGTCGTCAGCAACTGGGCCCCGCTCGTCGCCGACTGCTAAGCCTTGCTCCGTCGCCCCGGACCGCCGGCAACAGACCGGCGGTCCCTCGTGCCGGCAGACCTCCAAACGGGGGGCTGCCCGCCGGGCGGCGGAAAATTATGGTTAACGAAGTCCTGCCAAAAACGCTGTCCCGTTCCGGGACGGTCAATGGCTTTATTGCCAACGCCGCGGCCGGAAAGGCCCGCGTTGCGGCACTGCCTCTGTCAATGCCGAAAGAATCTTCACGGGAACGTGCTTTACGTCCCGTTCACACTTCGCTGATTCCGGTTCGAAATCAGCCGAAATCAACCACTTGGCAACCTTGCTGAACGCCGCGGACGATGAAATCCCGCCGCTGTCGTACCATTGCCGCCTACTTGGGGCAGAATCGAAAACCGACCACAACATGCAGTGGTGAACAAACCCGGATTCCCGAGTCGCAGCCGATTCCTTTCCGGTTTGTTCCTGCTTCGTACCAGTGGTTAATTTCGGTCATGGAAAGCAGTGCCGATATGTTCCGCAACGAGACACTCGTTTGTTGGCCCGCGATCACCTAAATAGGGCCCAATGACTGGTTACGCCTCCTCGCTCAAGGCGATTCTTGGGCCCACCAACACCGGTAAGACGTTCTTCGCCATCGAGCGCATGCTGGCGCATCGCTCGGGCATGATCGGCCTTCCGTTGCGCCTGCTGGCGCGCGAGGTCTACCACAAGGTGGTCGACCGCATCGGGGCCCAGCATGTCGCCCTCGTCACCGGCGAGGAGCGGATCGTCCCGGCCAAGCCGCGCTACTGGGTCTGCACCGTCGAGGCCATGCCGCTCGACGTGCCGGTCGAATGCCTCGCCGTCGACGAGATCCAGGTCGCGACCGATTTCGACCGTGGTCACATCTTCACCAACCGGCTGCTCCACGCCCGCGGGCTCAGCGAAACACTGCTGCTCGGCTCGGCCACCATGGCCCCGATCATCCGCAACCTGCTGCCCGATGCCGAGATCATCCACCGGCCGCGCTTCTCCGAGCTGCTCTATGCCGGCTCCAAGAAGATCTCGCGCCAGCCCAAGCGCTCGGCCATCGTCGCCTTCTCGGCCACGCAGGTCTACGCCATCGCCGAGCTGATCCGGCGCGAGCGCGGTGGCGCCGCCGTGGTGATGGGGGCCCTGTCGCCCCGCACCCGCAATGCCCAGGTCGACATGTACCAGAACGGCGACGTCGACTTCCTCGTCGCCACCGATGCCATCGGCATGGGGCTCAACCTCGACGTCCACCATGTGGCCTTCGCCGACGACCACAAGTTCGATGGCCACCAGACGCGCCCGCTGACCCCGGCCGAGTTCGGCCAGATCGCCGGCCGTGCCGGGCGCCACATGCACAACGGCACGTTCGGCGTCACCGGCAACGCGCCCGAGTTTGAAGAGGAGCTGATCAAGCAGCTCGAGACCCATGATTTCGAGCCTGTTCGCGTCATCCAGTGGCGCAACCACGAGCTCGACTTCCGCTCGATCGCCGACCTCAGGGCCAGCCTCGACCGCACGCCGCCGGTCCGCGCCCTCACCCGCGTGCCCGTCGCCACCGACCAATACGCGCTCGAGTTCACCGCACGGAACGAAGCGGGAGCGCTGGCGAGCAACGAGGCGGCTGTCCGCCTGCTCTGGGAGTGCTGCGGCATCCCCGACTACCGCGACATCTCGCCGGCCCAGCACGGCGAGATCATCACCCGCATCTATTTCGACCTGCGCCGCCACGGCCATGTCGACGCCGACTGGATTGCCGAGCAGGTGCGCTTCTGCGACAATGTGACAGGCGACATTGATACTCTGAGCAACCGGATCAAGCAGATCCGTACTTGGACGTTCGTCGCCAATCGCAAGAACTGGCTTGAAGACCCCGCATATTGGCGCGAAAAGACCCGCGACATCGAAGACCGCCTGAGCGACGCCCTGCACGAGCGTCTCACCCAGCGTTTCGTCGACCGTCGCACCTCGGTGCTTATGCGCCATCTGAGAGACAAGCATATGGTATCGCCTGAAATTAACGACCTCGGCGAAGTGAGCCTCGAAGGCCACCTGATCGGCTCCATCGAAGGGTTCCGCTTCACACTGGCACGGTCCGAAGGCGGCGATGCCAAGGGCGTAGCGACCGCCGCCGCGCAGGTCGTGGCCCCCGAGATCGCCCGCCGCGCCGAGCGTGTCGCCGGGGCGCCGAACGAAGAGTTCGTGCTCGCGACCGACGGCTACGTGCGCTGGCGCGGCCAGGTCATCGCCAATCTCTCCGAGGGCGAGCAGCTCTTCACGCCGCGGCTCATCATCCTTGCCGACGAGAACCTCACCGGCCCCGATCTCGAGCGCGTGCAGGACCGGCTGAACCTCTGGCTTCGCCACCTCATCAACACCCAGCTCGAGACCGTGCTCGCCCTCGAGGCGCCGGCCGATATCGAAGGCGCCGCCCGCGGCCTTGCCTACCGGCTCTACGAGAACCTGGGCATCCTGCCGCGCAGTGCCGTCGCCGAGGAGGTCAAGGCCCTCGACCAGGACGTCCGAGGCAAGCTCAGGAAGCTCGGGATCAAGTTCGGCGCCTACCACATCTACGTGCCCGCGAGCCTCAAGCCCGCGCCGCGCGAGCTGGCGCTGATCCTCTACGCGCTGAAGAACGGCGGCATCCGCCAGCCGGGCATTTCGGAACTGCCGCAGATCGTGCTCTCGGGCCGCACCAGCTTCCTCATCGATCCCGAGGTCAACACCAAGCTCTACGAGCTGGCCGGGTTCAAGGTTGCCGGTAAGCGCGCCGTGCGCGTCGACATCCTCGAGCGCCTCGCGGACATCATCCGTCCGCTGATCGCGCTCGATGCCCGCAACCACCAGGGCGAACTGCCGGCCGGCGCCGCCGAGGCCAATGGCTTCCGCGTCACGGTCGAGATGACCTCGCTGCTCGGGACCGCCGGCGACGACTTCGCCTCGATCCTGAGTTCGCTCGGCTATCGTGTCCGCCGTACGCCCAAGGCTGTGGCTGCTCCCGCGACCGAGGCAGAAGCAACCGATGCCTCGGTGGAAGCCCCTGCCCCCGCCCCTGAGGCTGCCGAAGCGATCGTGAACGCCGAAGCGACGCAGGCCGTCGAAGGCGCTGTCGCCGTCGAGGAGACCGTCGCCATCGAAACCGCTACCGCCGATCTTGGCGCTTCGGCTCCCGGCGAGGCGGACAAGCCCGCCGAGCCCGAGTTCGACGAGGTCTGGTTCCCGGCTGGCCGCCGTCCCGACAATGCGCGCCACGGCGGCAACCGCAGCCGCGGCAACCGCCCCGAAGGAGCGGCAGCGGAGGGCGGTGAAGGCGAAGCCGCCAAGCGCAACTTCCGTCGCCCCGATCGCGAAGCCGGCGACGGCAAGCCGGCCGGACGCCCGCGCCACGATGACCGCCGCAACGGCAAGCCGTTCGAAGGCAAGGGCGGCAAGCCCGCTGGCAAGCGCTTCGATAAGCCCCGCGAGGACTGGAAGGAGCACCGGCCGCGCGAAGACCGCAAGCCCGCTCCTCTCGATCCCAACTCGCCCTGGGCCGCGCTCGCCGCGCTCAGGAACCCCAAGAGCGAGTAGCTGCGCTTGGAGAAGCAACGGCTCGACAAGTGGCTGTTCTTCTCGCGCGCCGTCAAATCGCGCACCCTGGCGCAGAAACTGATCGAAGCCGGCGCCATCCGGGTCAATTCGGAACGCACCGACAGGTCCGACCACAAGGTCGGTCCTGGCGACGTGCTGACCATGACGGTCCACGAACGCCTGCTCGTCTGGCGCATCCTCGACCCCGGCAGCCGACGCGGCCCGGCGCCCGAGGCAGCCACGCTCTACGAGGACCTCTCCCCGCCGCCAGTGCCGCGTGAGGATAAGCCCGCGCCGCACGCCGCACGCGATCCCGGCGCCGGCCGCCCCACCAAGCGCGACCGCCGCGAAATCGACCGGTTGCGTCAGGAGGAGGACGGCGGCGAGGAGTAGCCGCAGGCACCACCAGCACGCGACCCTACCGACTTATCCCCACGCATCGCCACCCATGCGACTCTCCCCCAATCCGCTGCACCGAAGCGAGATCATGACGAGTGGTTGGTGCGGAGGAGACCGGGTGGTGGTGGAGTCGTTCGCCATCAGGCCGAAAGCACGACGGCATGATCCGGTTCGCCGGGGACGCCGCTATTACGCGGGAGCCATCCGAATGCAGGGTGGTTCAGGGGACAAGGTTGCCACGCATGAGGCAGCCGCAGAGGCGGGGCGGTTCGGTGGATTCCGGCCGTTCGCAGCCGGCACGTTCCTCGCGATGCGGTACGGGATGCGCCCGAGCCATCGTGCCATACGCCCAAAACCCTGATCGGCCGGCGAGGCGCGAGCCTCGTTTCATCTGCGGACTACCCGCGTGAGGCAATCGCCTCGCCGGCCCGCTTCATCTCCCGCGCGGGAGATGCGCTCTTTGAGAACTCCGAAGCCGCGTGGCTGTCGGATGCATCGGCACGCCCGCCACCGGCTGTCATGGTTGTCGCACCGCCCACCACCCAGCGTTATCCCCGGGCTGACCCGGGGACCCATGCGATGGAGCGGCCCCACAGCATTCGAAAACAACACGGTAAGCTTACGGCCGGCCTCGCGCCCGTTTCCCTTGCGATGGCTGAGAAAAAGGGCTAGCACCGCCCGAGGTGCTGCATCTCCTGCATGCGCCTGGCCAAGACCCAGCGGCCCGACAACCCTGAGCAGGAAACGCTCGCGAATATGACCTACATCGTCACGGACAACTGCATTAAGTGCAAGTACATGGACTGCGTCGAGGTTTGCCCCGTCGACTGCTTCTATGAAGGCGAGAACATGCTCGTCATCCATCCCGACGAGTGCATCGACTGCGGCGTGTGCGAGCCCGAATGTCCGGCCGAGGCCATCAAGCCCGATACCGAGGGCGGTCTCGACAAGTGGCTGGAGATCAACAGCAAATACGCCTCCGCCTGGCCCAACATTACCGAGAAGCGTGACGCTCCAGCTGACGCCAAGGAGTGGGACGGCGTAGAGGGCAAGTTCGAGAAGTACTTCTCCGAGGCTCCCGGCGAAGGCGACTGACGTCGTCCCTCGGCAGTCTTGCCGCGAAAATGAATGGCCTCCTGACCGCCGGATACGTGGTTTCCGGTGGTCATTGATTCGCGGCTTTTGATTTTGCTGAAATTTTGTGCTAGGCTCCCTATATCGAATGGAGCTTGCCCGTCATCCAGCGTGCCGCAAGGCACTTTTTTTATGACACCAGCAGATATTGGGGGCGCAGTTCAGGGGTCACGCGGACCCTTGGGTGCGTGTTGGGCTCTGCTTACATTCGGGCAGGCCAATGAGCAACAACAAAGGACAGCCTTTCCGCGGAGAGCTGTCCGGCGGCGGCGTTAATAGGAGTATCCCTTTATGGTCACCAAGAAGCCTCAGCAGCGGCTTGGATTCAAGACGGGCGAGTACATCGTCTATCCGGCACATGGCGTCGGCCTGATCACCTCGATCGAGGAGCAGGAAGTCGCAGGCCTGACCCTTGAGCTTTTCGTGATCTCGTTCGAGCAGGACAAGCTCACGCTTCGCGTTCCCGTTGCCAAGATCAAGTCCGTCGGCATGCGCAAGCTGGCCGAAGAGGACGAGGTCAACAAGGCGCTTGAAACCGTTACCGGCCGGGCTCGCGTCAAGCGCACCATGTGGTCGCGCCGCGCCCAGGAATACGAGGCCAAGATCAATTCGGGCGACCTCATCGCCATCTCCGAAGTCGTGCGTGACCTCTACCGCTCGGACGACCAGCCGGAGCAGTCCTACTCCGAGCGCCAGCTGTTCGAGCAGGCCATGGACCGGATGAGCCGCGAAGTCGCCGCGGTCAACAAGCTCACCCTCACCGAGGCCGTGCAGCTGATCGAGAAGAACCTGCAGAAGTCCCCGCGTCGCGGCCCCAAGTCGGATGCCGCGGACGCCGAGGAAGCCGCAGCGTAAGCTCGGGCAACAATAATTCGGGAAGGGCCGGCGGCAACGCCGGCCTTTTTCATTTGGAGAGGATGCATCAACCCGCCCCGACTTGTCTTAACCCCACGCGCTGATAGTGTCCGCGCGCAATCATTCTGGGAGGCAGGGAATGTCGGGCGCCGCGGACACAAATAATGCCAAGCAGTACGGGGACAGCCGCAAGCTCGCAGCGCGAGCGCGACTGAACCAGGAGTACACGATTACCGTGACGCCGTGGTTCGAGTGGGTTGCCGGACAGCTGCCGTTCAAGGCCAATAGTTCCGTTCTCGACATCGGTTGCGGCCCCGGCTGGTTCTGGGCAACCATTGCCGGCACCTTGCCGCAGGGCATCGACCTCACCCTCGCCGACCTCTCGCCCGGCATGGTGAAGGAGGCGACCGAACGTTGCCAGGCTCTCCCCTTCGCCTCGGTCCGCGGCGTGGAAACCAACGCCACCGAGCCGCCCTTCGCCGACGAGAGCTTCGATCTCGTGATCGCCATGCACATGCTCTACCACGTGCGCGACCAGGAAAAGGCGATCGCCGAGATGCACCGCGTGCTGAAGCCCGGCGGCACGCTCGCCGTCACCACCAACGGCATGGGCGACACCAAAGCGCTCTACGAGCTGAGCACCGCCTTCGGTGGCACGCCCTACAACATCGTCGCCACCTACTTCGGCTACGACCACGCCGAGGAGAAGCTGCGCGCCCGCTTCGGCAATGTCACCATGGCGGAGCATCCCGCCCGGATGCGCATCACCGATCCCGAGGACGTCTTCCTCGCCCTCACTTCCTATCCCC
>Ga0247822_10003601_pt1 | contig 10117 bp, 8 predicted proteins | sample 13C_Cellulose_Da_FD_192423 | JGI IMG/M metagenome (GOLD analysis project Ga0247822, IMG submission 192423) | Soil microbial communities from agricultural site in Penn Yan, New York, United States - 13C_Cellulose_Day30 | ecosystem: Environmental > Terrestrial > Soil > Agricultural land | place... | reverse complement strand
GCGAACAATGGACCTCGGTATTTCATGATCGGGTATGCGAATGCCTACTGTCTTCTTGTTCACATCAAGGATTTTGGGTACGCGCGACGATGACTCGAGAATAAAAGTATACGGACCCGGCAATGATTTCTTCAACAGCTTGAACACCGGCGTGTCAAGTCGCTTCACATACTCCGAAATATGACTTAGGTCGTTGCAAATGAAGGAAAGATCCAGTTTTTGGGGTTTGATGTCAAGAATATTACATAGACGCTGCACCGCCTTACGGTTCATGAGGTCGCATCCAACCCCGTAAATGGTGTCAGTCGGGTAAACAATAATCGCTCCCTCCCCCAGCAACTTCACGACATGCGCAATTTTGCGCTGCTCAGGATTCAGAGGATGGATTTTCAGAAATTCTGCCGCCATACCGAAAGGTAATAATCGCTGGGCGAACACTTTCGTTAAACTAAACTGGTTTGATTATTTTAGCGTTCTACTTTAAGTATGAAATCGTATAAGCGCCTGATATTGTTCCTGTTGATCTCGATTCTCGGGATTTCATTCTCCTTTTACGCGTTCCAGATGGTGTATACTCCGAACCTGCAGGTGGGCAAGGAAGACCGGATCCTCTTCATACCGGAAGGAGCAACATTTAAGGATGTTCAGAAAGAATTGCACGAAGGCAACTATATCCAGGATCTGGTGTCATTCAGTTTCCTCGCGAAACTTATGAGCTATAACGAGCACATTAAGCCGGGTCGGTATATCATCGAAAAGGATATGAATAATATCCGCGCCATTCGTCTGCTGAGATCCGGTAAACAGGAACCGGTGAAGATCACATTTAACAACGTCCGGTTGATTAGCGACCTGTCTGAAAAAATAACCCGCAATCTTGATATGGAGCCTGCCGAGTTCGAGGCTGCACTCGTGAAGTTCGCCATGAGCAACTCCGACGGTTTCACGAAAGACAACGTGATGGCTATGTTCATCCCAAACACTTATGAAGTGTTTTACAACGTATCCCCTGATGCACTCGTAGCAAAGATGGAAGCGGAGTACAAAAAATTCTGGAATGAAGAACGAACTACCGCTGCCCGGAACGTCGGCTTCACGCCGCTGGAAGTATCGGTCCTGGCCTCCGTTGTACAGGCAGAGTCAGTCAGGCCCGACGAAGCGCCAATCATCGCCGGACTTTATATCAATCGCCTGCGCAAAGGCATTCCGTTACAGGCAGACCCTACGTTGGTATTTGCAGTCGGGGATTTCTCCCTGAAGCGCGTCCTGAACGAGCACAAGGCTATCGACTCGCCTTACAATACATACAAGTATGCCGGCTTGCCTCCGGGTCCCATCAACCTTCCGGAGATACGGTCGATCGATGCTGTACTGAATTATTCTCCCAGCGACTACTTGTATATGTGTGCAAAGGAAGACTTCTCCGGACGTCACAATTTTACCGCCGATTATCAACAGCACATGAACAATGCCATTCGCTATCAGCGCGCACTGACCATCGAACAACGAAAGGGTGCCGCCCTGAGACGCCAAGCCCGAAACTAAACATGTACCGATCAGAAACACGCGTCCGCGTCCGCTACGGAGAAACTGATCAGATGGGTTACGTGTACTATGGCATGTACGCCATGTACTATGAGGTGGGCCGCGTAGAAAGTCTCCGTCAGCTCGGGTTAACGTATCGCTCTATCGAAGAAATGGGCGTGATGATGCCCGTGCTCGAAAATAAATCGCGATACCTGGCCCCGGCATTATACGATGAAAATCTGCGTATTGTCACTACGTTGCGCGAAATGCCAAAGGTCAGAATCCGTTTCGAATACGAAATCTATAACGAAGCAGGTTCGTTACTTCATACCGGTGAAACACTTTTGGCATTTGTTAACAAAGCCACAGGCCGGCCTTGCCGTCCACCCGAAGTAATGACTTCAATATTGGAGCCGTTTTTTAAATGAAGTTCAAACACAGACGACTCGTATTCCAGTACAACCCCGGGATCAGATTGATATCCTGGATGAAACGCATACGCTTCTCAAAGCACGAGAACGTCTCATTGTACAGGATCGTGAAGATTTTCGTTCAGAACCTCAATGAGGACGAGATCCTGGATCGCTCTAACGGTGTCGCATTCAACTTCGTTCTCGCGATCTTCCCCGCGATCATTGTCGTCTTTACCCTGGTGCCTTACATATCCGCGTTCTTTCCAGAGCTGAACGCAGAAACGATTATGGAATTCCTCGGCGATCAGATTCCCGGTAGCATGTACGAAGCAATGCGAACAATCATCGGAGAAATCCTGGAACGCAAACAGGGAGGCCTGCTGTCCTTTGGTGTCATCTTCGCCCTGTATTTGTCAACGAACGGAATGATGGCCCTGATGCGCGCATTCAATGCGTGCTATCGCACCACCGACAATCGTGGCACATTAAAAATGCGTCTCATCGCCACCGCACTTACCCTGACGATGGCTATGGCATTGTTCCTCGCTGTGGTGCTGCTGATCGTCGGCCAACTGGTATTGGAATATATACTGGAGCACCTTCCCGAATACAGCTGGCTCGATATCGATTCGTTTACCATACTGCTCCTGTTTGCTTCGCGCTTCCTGGCCATCTTTCTCGCATTCTTCCTCTCCATCTCTTGCGTATACTATTTCGGACCCGCCATTCATTACAACTGGAGATTCTTCTCCATGGGTTCCATCACAGCTACACTGCTAAGCCTGGGCGTGATGTACGGCTTCTCCTTCTACATCACAAATTTTGGTACCTATAATAAAGTGTATGGATCGATTGGCGCGCTCATCGCATTGATGATCCTCATTCAACTCATCACCATTGTTTTGCTGATCGGATACGAAGTCAATATTAGTATTCACGACGCTATACGTAAACAGGCCCTTTGGAATTCCCGGATGCATCGTCTCCGGCGGACAACGCCGAATGTCTAGAAGCGTACCCTTACCTCATCCTTGTAGTTAATCGGAACACTGAACGGCACTCCTTTATAAGAGAGCTTCAGCTTTCCTTCGTATCTCACTTCGAATTTCTTGCCGCCCAGCACGCCGAGCAAAGTATCCATAAATCCCAGCTCTTTAATGTTCAGCTTAACCTCCAGGGGTACCGTGAACTCACCTCTCGCAGGGATCTTTGTGTGAAGACGCTGGTCTACATGCGCCGCCTTCTTGCCGTTGACATAAACTACAACGTCGATCTTTTTCAACTTCCCGTGCATATCGTTAGGATTGAAAAAGATCGCATTGCCTTTCAACAGGGGATCCGTGTTTGCATCAACCACAACATCCCTGATGTCGCGGAGTACAATGCGTTCCTTCGGCTTTTCACATGCCGTGAACATCAATGCCAAGATCAGCACCAGCCATCCGCCAATATTCATGCATCTCAATCTATTTGTCATCTTATAACAATCGTGGTAAGTATAGACATTCTATTTCTAAATTTGTTACATGGAACAGCACTTTGAAGCCATTGCCGACGGTTTGGCGGAACGAGGGTTTGCAATTGTAAACAACTTCCTTACACCTGCGGAGGTTTCCGCTATTCTACAGCTCGATTCTTTCATAAATCATGCCGCCTCCTTCAGGAAGGCGGGTATCGGAAAGAGCCAGGAAAAACAAATAAACGAAGCCGTGCGAGGCGATTATATACAATGGATCGACAAAAGCACAGCACCCCCTGAATTATTGGTCTACCTCGACCGACTGCATGAACTCGCCTTATTTCTGAACCGCAGCCTCTTCCTGAGTTTAAAAGATGCGGAAGTTCATATGACGGTATACCCAGCCGGAACTTTCTACAAACGCCATCTCGATCAGTTTCGTAAAGATGACCATCGCATCTTATCTGTGATCTGTTACCTGAACGAGAATTGGACTGAAAGCGATGGCGGACAACTGCGGCTGTATCTTGATGATGAAAACCTCGACGTTCAACCCACAGCGGGTACGTTGGTTTGTTTTCGCAGCGATCAGCTTGAACATGAAGTGCTTCCCGCGCGTCGCCAACGTTTGAGCCTCACGGGCTGGATGCTCGATCGTTTTGCGGATATCGCAGGGTGAATTCTTACCACCGGTGCGCCTACTTGATGAAAAGCTTGTAACTTGGGCCCCGATTTACACCTTGTCCCATGAAAAGATATTTTCTGAAGCTGTATCAATACAACGCCTGGTGCAACAAACGCGTGCTCAAGGCACTCACTTCTCAGCAAGTGAGCGATGAAAAGATACTGAGCCTGATGGGACACATCGTCGCTGCACAATACCTCTGGTTATACAGAATCAAAGGATTGCCTCCTGCCCAGGTGAAGTTATGGGGAGCATACAAGCTCGATCAGCTTGTTAGCATGGCTGACGAGATCGGCGCCGAGTGGCTCGAATTCATCGAACAGACAGAAGACTTTAACCGGGAACTTACCTATCACAACTACACCGGCGATCCTTACGTGAATAATGTTGAGATGATCATGATCCATTTGGTTAATCACGCCAGCTATCACCGCGGACAAATAGCGATGCAGCTCCGCCAAAAAGGATTTGAACCAATTAACACCGATTTTATCACTTACGATCGGGTACTCACCGGTCAATTAAGTGAGTAAGCCGAACAGCATCCACGATTGATTTCACCATCACAACAAGGTAACTGAACCCAGGTAGCCGCTTTCCGTGATATCAATCACGTCGGTTTGATGATAACAATCATCGATTGAAATCCACCAGGACCAACAATAACACAATAATTTTATATACGGAATCAAAGTTATCAGTCATCTCCGACCGTTTACATTTTTTACCGAATTCTGGTTGTGACCCACGCACCACCAGGCCAACCGTTGTAGTTAGCTAGCTGACAACAATTCCTGCTTGAGTCTTTTTTATGCAAGCCATTTTTTTGAAACCGGCGGCAAGTGGTCTTGTATTGCTCTGACTCATTCTTCACATCAGTACTTTCCTTTTTATGCGATACCTTCACAACCCATTCCGCTATTGCTGTCTGTTAATTTTTGCTTTACCGCTCACCGTAACAGCGCAATTTGATGCCTCGTATCTGGTGCTATCCACACAGGCGCAGGTAAACGCCTTTAATCCTGCTGACCTTCAGGGTAGAAATCTTGCCATCTCCGGAAATGATATAACGCAGCTTTCAGCGCTGGCTGTGTTAGACTCTTTGCCAGGAACATTAGCTATTCATAACAATCCACTCCTTTCAAATCTCGATGGATTAAAAAATCTTAGAGACATCCACGGCTATCTTAGCATCTCTGGCAACGGGGCGCTTACGAGTATCAACGGCTTCGATTCGCTGCGAGGTTCATCAAGCATACGGATAACAGATAATCCTGTCCTCAGCACAATTACAGGCTTCCCGAAGTTGTCCGTCACTCATGATGACTTGTCACAAATGTTTCCCTCGGGAGCCGTTATGCTCATTGCGTTCAATCCGAACCTTATTTCATTAAGCGGATTTAATGGTCTTGAAAGGATAAGACAAATCAATATCAATGACAATCCAAAGCTGCAGGCAGTCACAGGATTTAAATCATTGACGCAGGTACAATTCCTATATCGGTTTCCGCTCGGTGGATTATACATTCAGAACAATGCCGCACTTAATAATTTAAGCGGTTTCTCTCACCTCACTCAGGTGTCCTTTTTCACCATCTCAGGCAACAACAGCCTGACTAATGTAGACGCGTTCTCGTCGTTTACTACGATCGCGACAAACTTGACAATATCCAACAATGCTGTTCTGACTAATCTTGACGGACTGACCAATCTTAAGCAAACAGCTAGTTCCCAAGCCTCTCAAATCAATATAGACCTTACGAATAATCCACTATTGACGAGGCCATGTGGCATCTATCCGTTGTTGACCGTTCTCCATCCAATAGAGGCCACCGCACTGAACATTAAGGTCTCTGGAAGCGGGTTTACATTGACGCAACTATTGTCATGCGGTGACTTCAGGATTCCTATTACTCCGGAGCCGTCTGTCTACCTGGCATTTAATGAAGCTAATGGGGTGGCTCCGGTAACGTATGGAAGCTTCAAAGACTTTACGTTTAAAAGATCTCCTAATTTGCCCGCGTCAACTGCCAATGTACCAGTCCAGGTCGGCGGGGCCAATGCTTTTGATTTTGGCGTCGTACCCGGAAACAACTACGTAGAGAGCTCCGCCGTAATTCCATATCTTTCGTCACATTCATTTACACTCACAGGCTGGATAAATTGCAAGTCAGCTACAGCAGGCAGTGGAGGTAACAGGATCATATCATGGATCAACAACGGAGGCGATGGTGTTGATCTCGTTTATCAGAGCAACGGAAGTCTGCGTATTGGGATCGACCAATGGCCCGACTATTCACCAGCATCAAGTTCACCGAACAAAGTGACAACCAACACATCGGGAGCAAACAGCAACTGGGTATTCTTCGCAGTGACGTACGTACGATCAACCAATGAAGTAAAATTCTATTTTGGGAATAACACGACCGATGCTACGCTCGACGTAACCAGATCCTATCCACGACCTATCTCTCCTGGCACTAACATTGGCAAGCTGGCAATCGGTGCATTCAATGATGCGACCAGGAACAGTGGAACGTGGGACAGAATGTTTCGCGGAATGATTGACAATGTCCACATCTTTACCGGAACGGTGTTGGATCAGGAAAAGATCGTTGCCATCCAGCGTGGCATAATTAATGCCGACGTCGTTCCGCCGACAACTCCAACGAATCTCAGACTGATATCTCAAACAGGCAACAATTTTACGCTTGCATGGGATCCATCGGTAGATGATGTGAAAGTCAAAGGTTACAATTTACAGGCAACAGATGGCTTTTCATGGGCGGTTCCCGGCGATGTCAGCACGTACACAATAGAAGTATTGCCAAACACGTCACGGGAGCTAACATTGATTGCGTTCGACGATGTCGAAAACTTTTCGCCTGCCAGCAACAAACTGAAAGTGCTGAATGTCGGCCCATTGACACCGCTCGTTCGCCTTAGCATGGATGAAGGTCCCGGAATTGCCCCGCAGAATTCAGGCTCTCTGCCAGTAACATTCACGCGGTCATCAGGCACACCACAGTCCAATCTCGATGTGCCCCTCCTTGTCGGCGGGGCCTACTCACTGGATTTCGGCACAACCCCCGGAAACTATTATGTTCAAACTACCGCACCTGTAGATGCATTAAAAAACATGTCAGCATTTACGCTCACTGGCTGGATCAACGTAAGATCATTCAATCAGGGTTCCGGCGGTAATCGAATTCTGTCCTGGATCAATAACGGCGGCGATGGCGTTGACCTGGTCTATCAGAACAACGGCACCCTTCGCCTTGGCGTCGATGGATGGCCTGACTATTCGCCTGCAATAAGCTCGAATGCAATAACGACAGACGTCACCGGCACAAATGATAACTGGAAGTTCTTTGCGGTAACGTATCAATCCAACGGACAAGTGCAGTACTTCTTTGGGGACAAATTGCTTGATGCAACACTCGACGTTACGAGGAATTATCCTGGACCCGGCGTTACGGGAAGCAATATTGGAAAACTCGCCATCGGCGCATTCAACGATGCAACAAGAAATCCGGGCACTTATGACAGAATGTTCAGGGGTTTGCTTGATGACCTGCGCATTTACGGTTCGGTAATTAGCCCATCGGATATCGTCGGCATTCAACGGTCAGGAGTGGATAAGACACCGCCATCGACCCCTCAGAATTTCGCTCTCGTAGGAGTAACGTCATCCACTGTTGAATTAAAATGGGATGCCTCAGTGGACGACTTCGGTGTTAAGCAGTACGAAATTATTGCGTTGCCAAATAACAATGTCGTAGCAACGGTAGGCTACCCGCAAACATCGACCATCATAGCAGGTTTAACTCCAGGCACGACGTATGAATATACAATGCGCGCAAAAGACTTCGCGAGCAATGTATCACCGGTGAGCAACAACGTCACCTTCTCCACCACGGACCAGCAAATTCCACAACCCCTGGTCTGGTTAAAGTTCAACGAATCAAGTGGCAACTTTAGCAATGATGGCTCAACCGGAGGCTCATTTGCAAGATCCGGTGGATCACCACTGTCAACGTCAAACACGCCAGGCGGATCAGGAGGTGGCAGTGCTATCGATTTCGGCATAGCGACCGGCAATTATTATGTACAAAGCACTTCAACTATCGATGGACTAAAGAACCTCAATTCTTTTACCCTCACAGGATGGATCAACAACCGATCTAACGTAGCGGGTAGTGGCGGCAACAGAATCATATCATGGATCAACAATGGCGTCGATGGTGTGGATCTGGTCTATCAAAGCAATGGAAGTCTCCGACTCGGCGTCGATGGTTGGCCGGATTTTTCACCGGCCTTCAGCTCTGCTAACAGGGTACCCACCAACGCATCGGCACCCTCATCCAACTGGGTATTCTTTGCTGTAACGTATCAATCCAATGGCCAGGTTCAGTTCTATTTCGGGAACAACGCAGCCGACGCTACGCTCGACGTGACAAAGACTTACAACGGACCTGGCTTAACGGGTGGCAATATCAACAAACTCGCCATCGGTGCCTTTAATGATGGCACTCGTAATCAATTCACTTACGATCGGATGTTCCGTGGATTGATCGACGAGATTCAGGTATTCGGAACAGTGCTTACACCATCCCAGATCGTGCAGGTTCAAGACCGAAACAAAGCTGGCAACAGCCTGGCAAGAGAAGTTTTTAATGCCACCGCGCAGGCCACTGAGATGCGGGAACCGGAAATTGTTACAGAACTTTACCAGAACTTCCCCAATCCATTTGCAGACGCCACACAAATAGACGTTACCCTGCGCAATGATGTACGCGCGGCACACATCATGGTGAGCGACGTGACAGGACGACCTCTGAGATACGTGGAATTAAATGAGCGTGGCTCCGTGCACGTAGATTTTTCGGCCACGGATTTGAGAGCTGGATTGTATATCTACACACTCGTCGTCGATGGAAAAACAGTCGGCCTGAAGCGCATGGTCATCAGTAAATAAACGATGACAGGGAGTTATTAATTTCCACTACAATTATCGAAACAAAATTTATCAGTCGGTCCTTATGGGGGCCGACTGATACTTTTTAGGGGGAGTGACGTTGGGGGTCTAAAGATTTACGCAAACTACGGGCAACTCTTTTTTCATTCCTGCCGTCTTGGTGCAGACCTCGAAGTAAAGGTGATAATGAACCTCGTTTAACCCTATGAAAACTTATCTGTTTCGCATCTCGATGCTCGGAGCAATCGCTGCTGTCTTGTTTAATGCATGTTCAAGTGATGATCCTGAGTCTGCCGACTGCAGTACTCTTTCAGTATCCGTTCCCGACTCAGGAAAAAAGAATCCAACAGATTGCGCCTCGACTGATGGCAGCATCACGGCCACAGTAAGCGGAGGATCGGAACCGTATCAGTATTCACTGAACGGCGGTTCCTTCCAGGGCAACCCCGAGTTTGTGAATCTCAGTTCTGGCGAGTATACCGTGACCGTTAGAGATGCGAACACCTGTGAAACATCGTCAACAGCGGTAACGCTTGCTGTTACCGGCGCCACAGTAAACTTCACAGCGACCACATCCAATAGTGGTTGCAAAACAGGACAGGGCATACTCACGATAACAGCCACCGGAGGATCAGGAAGCTACAGTTATCGCGTAGGCAATGGAAGTTTTGGAACAAATAATGTCTTCGACGCACAAACCGCCGGTGAGAAATCGGTGACCGTTAGAGACAATGGCGACAACTGTACGATCACCAAGAGCGTGATGGTCACGAGCGGCACAAGTTACGATGCTGACATCAAACCGATCATCGAATCTTCGTGCGCAGTGTCCGGATGTCACGTCACTGGAGGTGCTGCTCCTTTCGTATTCAACAGCGTTGCCAACGTTCAGCAACGCGCCGCAGCCATAAAAGTAGTGACCGCCAATGGCTCAATGCCGAAGTCGGGCACACCTCTCACTCAGGCACAGAAAGATCGTATCGCGTGTTGGGTAGATGATGGCGCCCCGAGTAATTAGTAATGAGTAATTAGTAGTGAGTAATTCGGGGTGGCGG
>Ga0247822_10003600_pt1 | contig 10119 bp, 8 predicted proteins | sample 13C_Cellulose_Da_FD_192423 | JGI IMG/M metagenome (GOLD analysis project Ga0247822, IMG submission 192423) | Soil microbial communities from agricultural site in Penn Yan, New York, United States - 13C_Cellulose_Day30 | ecosystem: Environmental > Terrestrial > Soil > Agricultural land | place... | reverse complement strand
ACTCAGCCGGCCGTGCAGCGCGTCCGCAACGGCCTGGGTGGTGGCGGCGTCGATTCTGGCAAGCTCGATGTCGTACACAAACAGCGCGTCGCTCTCGGACCGGGCCGAAATCTCCAGTTGCGCGGCAACCGTCAACGACCGATCGAGGCTCGCCGTGATGGCGTCCTGAATGGCCTCGATGGCCTTGTCGTCGAGACCGGCGTCGACCAGGGCGACGACGTCGGCTTCCGGGTTCGGGCTGATCGCGGTCATCAGCGTCGTGAGCAGGTCCTTGCCGCGAATCGGAAGCGACACCCCTGAGATGACCTTGGCCGACACCGACAGCGACCGGCCGTGGCGTCGGAAGTAGGACAGCCGCACCACAGACTTGGTGACCTTTTCCACCCGCAGCTCGAATCCGCCATTGAGACGCCATTCGGCATTGACCGACGCCGATCCCGCCTGCGTGAGAGCCACCGTTCCGATGAGTGGAAGTCCTGGTGTCGCCAACAGGTTCGACGTCGCACTGAGCGTCGCCTCGCCACTGAATGAGAGCTCGCCCTCGCCCGCAACCGTAGCGATGCTGCCGACGGGAAGACGTGTGAGATCGTCCACATCGGCGGGGACGACGGTGGCGCCAAGCAGCGTGACGATCGCCGACTTCACCGTGGGCGAATTGCCGACGACATCGAACGGATGGTAGTAGCCGTAGCGCATCGACGTGCCGCCGCTGAACCCGAAGCCGATGCTGCCGCTTGTGACGCTGCCGCTCACACCGAGAACGACCTCGAAGCCCAGGGAGGTAAACGTCGTGCCGTTCGGCACAATGCGGGTGCCTTGCAGGTCCCCATCATCGAAGAGCGTCGACCCGGAGGGATGGATGCCGAAGCCAACCGATGCGCCGCCATTGATCGAGAGGACGGCGTTCTTGCCAACCGGGATCTCGGCGTCGTGCGCCAGCGCCAGCGTGCGGCTGCCTTGTCGTTCGGTGAGCGGACTGGCCAGGACTTTCTTGGCCGGGAAGAGCGCCCGGAGCGTCGCCGCCGATTTCAGATACTTTCCGAGGCCGGTGGCAGCAAGGTCCAGCTCGACCAGCGCCTCTGCGTTTTCGTCCGTGATTGTCAGACGCGACATTCAGGCCTCCGTGTGGGCGCACGTTGTCGTCGGGGGAATCTTCACTCACTTGGACGGACGAGCACCAACTTTTTCTACGTTCCCACTGCGACTCCACGGCGACTCGGGGCGCGTCTCGGTTGGAGGACCGTCCAAGCATGCGTCAACCGCCTCGACTGTGGCGTCGCGTCACTCGCGGGTACCGGCGAATCGAAAGAAGGGCCGGCAGGGTAGGCCTTACACTGCCGAGTCGGCCTTCGGCCAGCGCCGGCGTGTGGTATTTAACGAGGTTTGAATATGGCGGGCATCACGTTCGTCGTGCCAGGTCAACCGTCGGCGCCGGGCACGCCGCGCGCCGCATCGTCCGCGGCACCCGACACGGTACAGTGCGGCGACGTCAGCTGTCGAACGTCATGATTGTAAATTCCCTTCGGACGGGATGCATGATCGGGGCTGCGTTGGTCACGCTCACGGGAGTAGCGGCCAGCATGGGCGATGTGGAAGCCGAAGGGCGGGTGCAGTCGCCAGCGGCTCCGGCCGTGATTGAGGTGGCGAGCGGCGACATCAAGACGAACACCGCTCTCGACAAGTGGATCACCGAGATACGGGACCGCTCCGACGCCTTGGTGTTCCTGAGTGGTGGTGCGTCGCGGATGTCGGAGGATTCGAAGCGGCAGCTGCTCTCCTTGCTAGGTGCGCTGACCACGCTGTCCGACGGAGGCCTCCGGATCGCCGTGGGCGACGGTGGCACGCAGGCAGGCATCATGGAGGCGGCCGGGCTCGCCCGTCGAGCCGGTCGGCGGCCCTTCCCGTTGCTCGGAGTCGCGCCGGCGCCCGAGATCTTGATCGGGAGCACCGCGGGCCGCACGCCGATCGATCCCAATCATACGCACGTGATCGCGGTGAGCAACCCCGCCTGGGTGAAAGAGCGAACGGCCGCTGGCTGGACGCCGGACGACGGGTACTGGGGCTCCGAGACGGACGCGATGTACGAGGTGTTTGCCCGGCTGGCGCGCGGCAAGCCGTCCGTCACGGTGGTGGCCAATGGTGGCAGCATCACCCTGGACGAGGTCCGCGCGAACGTGGCGGCCGGTCGGCGGATGGTTCTGATTGGCGGCAGCGGCCGCGCCGCGGACGCCCTGGTCTCGGCCCTCACCGGGTCGGAGCCGCCGGATGACGACGTCCGGGCCCTCAAGTCGCGGGTGGATGCGGCAGGCCTGGTCAAGCGTCCCGAGCTGTTCCGCGTATTCGATCTCCGTGATGGACCCGAAGCACTGGCCCGAGTACTGAAAGCGCTGCTCGTCGACGGCTGACAAGATCAACGGCATCATCCGCGTGCTGAACGGCATCGTGGCGAAATTCACGCCGCGGCCTTGTGGTGGGATTGAGTAAAGGGTTCGACCAGCCAGTCCTCAGGACTATTGCCGGCTGTTCGCGGAGACATTCGGGCCCATGGTGGCCATTCGCGCGGGGCTCGATCGCGTTCCCGCGGAACGCACGGCCCTGGATCGGGCGTTCCTGGACGCGGTCATCCGCTGGAACCATGGCCGAGCGAGCGGCCCCGTCGAGATTGCGTACGAATATCTGCTCGTCGTAGCCCCAGTCGCCGTGGGCGATGGTCGCTAAGGCGCGGCCGTCGTCGAGCGAGGCTTCGAGGCACCTGGCGACGTCGGCGGCAGTTTGTGGGAGGATTCCGAGATGCGCGAACCCTCCGACGCCGTCCGCGATCATCTCGCCCGTGTCCTCGACTGGGAGGACGCGCACGTCGGCTTCGACAGCGCCGTCGCCGATATCCCGCCGCCGGCGCGCGGCGTCCGCCCGCCGGGCTTCGGGCACTCCGCGTGGGAATTGCTGGAGCACATCCGTCTCGCCCAGGACGACATCCTCGACTTCTGCGAGAACGCGAAATACGTGCACAGCAAGGCGTGGCCCGAAGACTACTGGCCGCGGGATCCGGCGCCGCCGGATGAGCGCGCGTGGTCCGACAGCATCGCCTCCTGCGTCCGGTCGCGCGAGCGGCTGCAACAACTCGCGCGGGACGTGCAGGACCTGACTGCCACCGTCCCGACCGGGACCGGCACACAGACATACCTCCGCGGGCTCCTGCTCGCCGCCGATCACGTCGCCTATCACGTGGGCCAGATCGTCGCCGTGCGCCAGGCGCTTGGCGTCTGGCGCTGAAACCGCAGAGGTGCACACAACCTCAGCCGCGTAGCTCGGACTCGGAGTCTTACCGAAATCTCACGACTCCTTGACCCCAGCCTCAGGACTTGGCCTCACCTCCCTCGCTATCGTCAGCGGAGTGGAGGATCGATGATGGAACACTTGCAACCGACCGCGCGCATCCGCAACGGCCATCGCGGCGTGGCCAGGAGCTCGATCGCGGTCGCCGAGGACTTGGGGAGCGAGGCGGCTCTGGACATCCGCCGGCCAACACTGCTCGATGCGCTCGGCAGTGAGTCCAGCGTGCAGCGCATTGTCGATCGGCTGGCCGCGCGGCTGCTGGACGACCCGTTGCTGGCGCCGACGCTGGCCGGGGTCGACGTAGCACAGCTGAAGCGCACCCAGGCCCGCTTCTTCACCGAGGCGTTCGACGCCGTTCGGGTGCACGAACCCCTGGCGCCTGTCACCGTCCGGGCCACCGGCGAACAATTCACGCGCGTCGTGCTCCACGTCCACCAGACGCTCGAGAGCCTCGGGCTGCCGGAGGACCGCACCGAGCAGCTGATGCTCGCCGTCCTGGCCCGCGCGGTGTCGTCGGAGACGACCCGACCCGCCTCACCGGCAGGTGGAACGACGCGCGACCCGGGCGCTTCGAAGAGCTAGTGGAGCGTATCAGCGATTTCTATAGCGTCCTGCGGCGGGCTCGGGGAGCAGTTCCGGGCCGTTCCTACGGAACGGCCCCAGTGGAAATCGACCATACATCCCACTAGTGATGGTTCCGACGCAGCCATCGCGTGCCGGATCCGCGGCACTGTCTCAGGATCGCTCGGGATGTACAGGGCTGCCGATGAACGCCCGATAACGAAGAATCGCGTCCTCGAGGGCGCGGCGTTCGGCGCCGGTCAGGCGCCGGCGTGGCACCACGTCGAGTTCAGCGGCGCCAACCCTGGGCGTGGTCCTCCAAGTTCCTGCGACCTGCCCGGCAATGATCAACGCGTGCTGGAATGTGACCGGCTCACCTCCGTCGCCGCGCCGGTCGGACGAGAGATGCGGCACCGCCCGGCGGTCGCGATAGGCGATGAGGTACTCGTCGTAAATCGGCAGCAGGTAGACCAGCCGGTCGCGCGTCGCGCCCCGGCGCGCCGGGCCGACGGTCCAGTAGGTGAGGCCGTCGATCTCTTCGCGTTTCGCCCGGTTCATCTCGAGACCTCGCCGGGCATCGGCGACGGTCAAGCCGGACCACCAGACGAAGTCGCGGATCGTGGCCGGGCCATGACTCCTGAAGTAACGGCGGCTCAGGATCGCGAGCGCTTCGTCGCGGGTCGGGGCTGTCGCCTTCGGCACGCGTTCGCCGAGCAGCGCGTAGGTTTGCTGTTTCACGCGGCGAGGGCCGCTGCAGACGATGGCCTCGAGCTCGGCGTGCATGACCAGGTTCGTCAGCTGGAGCCGCTCGAGGGCGACTCCGGCGCGGTGCAGGTGCTCGCCCAGCTCGGCCCGCGTAAGGAACCGGCCGCCGCCAAGTGCCTGCTCGATCGCCGCGGTACCTTTCACGAGGGTCCTGGCGTCGAGCCCGAGCCGGCGATTGTAGGACGTCAGGATCCGGTGGACCCTCGGGCCGGTGAGCGCGAGCAGCCAGCGAATGTCGGGTGCGGCGACGAAGTGCCAGGTCGGACGCATGACGTGCGTGCGCAGGATGCGGCCGGACTGGCAGGCGTGCTCGACGTCGCCCGCTACCACTCCGTCGCGCATCCGGAGTCCTAACGCCCACTTCGCCGGCTCGTATTCCTGGGCCTGCACCGCGCCCTGCCAGGCCACGACGTCTTCTGGGCGGCGGAGCCCTTGCCGTGCGATCAGCTGGCTCCGGAGTCTCCTCCCTGCGATGGCATCGTTCATCAGACATAACTCTACCGGTGGCCCAAGCTCGTGCATATGATCGCGCCAGCTTGATGGCAGGCGTCAGCGGGCGGGGGCGTGGATCCGGCGTGGCAGCCGCTCGAGCCATGAGGTCGTCGCCCTCGGTTCCGCCGCCGTATACTTCTGCTCCACGCCGGCGTCCGGCTTCGTCCACCAGAGGGGGTCTCCGTGCGACATTCGCGACTCGAGCACCTGGCACCGAGGCTGGTGCTCACCGCTGCTCTCGCGCTCGCCTTCATGTTGAGCGGGTCGGTACCTGGTGCCATCACCCGCGGCTGGAGCACCGCGATTGCGGCGGCGCCCAGAGGAGCCCGCGACCTCGCTCCGGCCGATCCCGCCACGGTCGGCTTCTCGACAGATCGCCTCGCGCGCCTCACCGCCGGCATGCGGAAAATGGTCACGGACAATCGCCTCGCGGGAGTGGTCACGCTGATGGCGCGTCACGGCAAGGTGGTCAGCTTCGACGCCTTCGGCAAGCAGGACACCCGGAAACCTGACCCGATGGCGAAGGACTCCATCTTCCGCATCTACTCGATGACCAAGCCGATCACCGGCGTCGCCATGATGTTGCTGTACGAAGAAGGCAAGTGGCGGCTCGACGATCCCGTCTCGAAGTACATCCCCGAGTTCGCGGGGCTGAAGGTTCACGCGGGCGAGAACGCAGACGGCACGCCTAAACTCGGAGATCTGCGCCGGCCGATGACCATGAGGGAACTGATGACGCACTCGGCGGGTCTGGGGTACGGCCTGACGACCACGAATCCCGTGGACCGGATGTATCGCGAGGCACGGGTCCTCGACCCGATGGCCTCGCTCGGTGAGATGGTCGGACGTATCGGAAGACTCCCGCTCCTCGCCCAGCCCGGCACGCAGTGGTCGTACAGCATCGCGGTGGACGTGCAGGGCTACATCGTCGAGAAGGTATCGGGCCGCCCCTTCGATGCATTTCTGAAGGAGCGGATCTTCGACCCGCTTGGCATGAAGGACACGGCCTTCTACGTTCCGGCCGCGAAGCTGCCGCGGCTCGCGCAGCTCCACGCCGAAGCCACTGGCGGCGCGCTCGAAGTGGCCCCGGATCAGCAAGCTGGCCTGATGGCCGATCCCACCACGCCGCCGCCCGGGCCCTCTGGTGGCGGCGGGCTCTACTCGACAGCCGAGGACTACCTGCGCCTCTGTCAGATGCTGCTGGACGGCGGCGCCTTGAATGGCACCCGACTGCTCGCACCGCGGACGGTGGAGATGATGCGGACCAATCACCTGTCGGCCGAGGCACTCAAGACGTACCGCCCTGGACAGGGCTTCGGGCTCGACTTCTCGGTGGTGATGGACGCGGGCGAAGCCGCGGTCTCGACACCGAACGGGACCTATTCCTGGGCCGGCGCGGCCGGCACCTGGTTCTGGATCGATCCCGCGACGGATCTCGCGTTTGTCGGGATGATCCAGCACCGCGGCAACGCCGTGGCCGACGTGCAGGGCTTCTCGCGCAACCTGACCTATCAGGCGATCGTTGAGCCCAGCCGCTGAGGAGCCGGGCCGGGAACCTACTTGTTGGCGTCGCGGATCCGCGCCGTGAACTGCCCGACGAAATCCTGCAATCCTCGCATGACCGACTCGGTATGCGCGGCGGCGGCGCCAGCGGCGAGGCTGCCCTTGTGCATCAGGGACACGTCCACGAGCACCGGAGTGGGGTGATACGACAACCCCGCTGTGGTGTGCGTATAGAGGAATGCGTCGTAACGTGAGAGGCACATGCCGTTTCCAAGCGTCGCGGACATGACGTTGACGTACACGTACGTGTCTTCATCCGAGTTGAGCGACACCTTGAGTCCCGCGGCAGAGAGCTGTTTCACGATCGCCGATTCGATGGCGTCCTGGCGCAGGCCGCAGGTCGTGGCCTGTGTGCCCAGGCCCTCGACGACGACACCGAGCGTCGTCAACCCTTTGAACTGGGCATCCGGCTGCCGATCGTAATCCCCGGCCGCTCCGCGATCGCCTGACGCCGGCGCGGCCTCCTGGGGCGGAACCCGGGCGGCGGGCGCTTCGGTCTGCCGCTCCGGTTGGTACACGCGCTTGATGCTGTCGCCCTTGCCGCGATCGAGGAACTGCACGTCGACCACGAGTTGCGGAGGGCTCTCGATTCGCGAATAGGTGTAGCGAAGCTCGTGCTGCTGATCCACCTTGTAGCGAACGACGAGGCGGCCCGCTTCGCGAATGGCCGTCGTGGTGACCGCCACGCCTTCGAGCTGCAGCACTTCCTCCTTGCCGGTGAGGTGGAACGTGCGCGCCGCCCCCTTGTCGGGAGTGATGACGACCTCGGTGGCCGTCTCGGTGATCGCCAGGAGCGCTGATGGATCGCGCACCTCGCTTGTCAGCAACGAGTTCCGCATCGAGTCCTCGCGGCTCACGCGGCTGACCGGGAACGAAGTCCGGCCGCCGCCGCCGGGCGCGCCGCCCTGGCTTCGCCCGCCGCCGCCCGCCGTCGAGTCGCCGCCGGATCCGGAATTGGCGATCCAGTCCGCGCTGAACCCGATCTCGCGCGGGAACTGACTCAGGTCGCGGTTCAGACTCCACCGCCCCGCGAGCGTCGCCGCGTCCTGGGCCGACGCGAGGGCGGGATGAACGAGGCCCATGACGATGGGAATTGCGAGAACGGCCGCCGGCCACGAACGCGTCATACGAGCTCCTCCACGGACGCTACCACAGGCGTGCTGCCCGTGACGGAGGTGGGTCTGAACTCAGCGCGGCGCCTTGGAAGGGTCGGGGACGCGGGCAGCTCCTTGCTCGACCTGTTCCATCACGCGCAGGATGTTGCCGCCGAGGATTTTCTCGACGTCAACCGCGGAGTAGCCCTTCGCCGTCAGCGCCGCCGTGAGCTTCGGCAGCTGCGACGCGTCCTCCATCCCGATCGGCATCGTCGCGCCGTCGAAGTCCGAACCGAGGCCAACGTGATCGACGCCGGCCACCTTGGCCGCATGATCGATGTGCTCGACGATCTTCTCCCAGGACACGGCGGGGAGCGTGCCCTTCGCCATCGCCTCGCGCGTGACACGCGCCAGCTCCAGCGTGGAGCAGGCCTCGTCGCCGCCGCATTTCTTCGACATCTGGCCCAGCGCCGCCACCACGCCGCCGGATTTCTCGCCCGCGGCCCGGTGTTCCTCAGAGAGGAAGCTCACCTCGTAGTTGATCATGATCACGCCGCCGTTCTTGGCGAGCGCTTGCATCATTTCATCGGTCATGTTCCGTGGGTGCCTGGCAATCGCGCGGCACGAGGAGTGCGACGCGATCACGGGCACCGTCGTGATCTCGAGCACGTCGGCGAACGTCTTGTCGGCCACGTGCGAGATGTCGACCATCACCCCCAGACGGTTCAGCTCGCGGACCACGTCCTTGCCGAAATCGGTCAGCCCGTTGTGCGCGGGCGTGTCGGTGGAGGAGTCGGCCCAGTTGTTGTTCTTGAAATGGGTCAGCGTGAGATACCGGACCCCGAGGCGCGCGTAGTCGCGCAGTGTGCCGAGATCGTCGTCGATCATGTGGCCGCCTTCCATGCCCATGAGCGCGGCGATCTTCTTCTCCGAGGCGGCCCGGCGGACATCGCTGGCGGTGGTCGCCAGCACGAAGTCGTTCGGGTGCTTCCGCACCGCCTCGTGGACGCTGTCGATCAGCTGCAGGGCACGCTTCACGGCGATGGGGCCGGTGACGTCGCTCGGCACCCAGATCGAGAAGAACAGCGCGTCGAGCCCGCCCTCGCGCATGCGCGGGATGTCGATGTTGCCGTCAGGATGCCGCGCCCCCAGGTCGAACGCCTTGTCGTAGAAGAGCCGCTGGGTGGTGTCGTCGTGGGAGTCCACGACGAGGGCACGGGCATGGATGTCGGCAGGCGTGGCCGGAGCCGCGGCGGCCTTGTCGGCCGCGGCGCCGGTCGGGGACCGCTCCGGCGGTGCGCAGGCGACGCCAGCCATCATGAGGAGGGTGAACAACAGCCGGCGGGATCGCATGCCGCTGATTCTATGCGAGGCCGACCGGCGTCCGGAGTGCACTTGCGACTCGCATGGCTCGTCCCGACCACGCATTTGACGTCGGTCCAGGGCCCGTGCGCGACGCCGCAGACTGGGCTCGTGAGCGCTCTCGCCACCTACCTGCGTGATCGAGCAGCGGAAGACATCCGCCGCATGGATCCCGAAGCTCGCATCCGCCTGGCGCTCAGCCTCGGAGACGACGACCTGACGCTCGATTGCGCGGCGGCGGGACTCGACCCTGTTGAAGCCCGAATGCGAGTGCTGCGGCAGAGACAGGTCGGGCGCCGGCCGAGCGTCTCGGCATCTCGATGACGCGGCCACCGAGGTTGACGAGGGCCATCGTCTCATCCTGTCCACCATCGTCTTGTATCTGACGTCTGACGAATGCCGACCATTTGACTCCGGTACGAGTTCTGCTTTGACAACCCTCTACACGCCGTTTTTGCCGGAATGCCGGCAGCGGCAACGGGGTCCCGTCACAGCGATAAGGAGTCCAGGATGGCCGGTTCGAAGCTCTTTTTCAGGCTGTCGGCGGTCATCGCCGCCGGCATCCTCGCACCCGGATTGGCCCACGCAGCCGGTACCGCTTCTCCGGTGACGTTCTCGAAGGACGTCGCCCCCATCTTCCAGGCCAAGTGCCAGTCGTGCCACGAGCCGGGCTCGATTGCCCCGATGTCACTGGCCACGTACAAGGAGTCTCGCCCGTGGGCGCGGTCGATCAAGGCGCGCGTGCTGTCGCGCCAGATGCCGCCGTGGCACATCGACCGCAGCGTCGGCGTACAGCACTTCAAGAACGACATGTCGCTGACCGACGATCAGATCGCCACCATCGTGGCCTGGGTCGATCAGGGCGCTCCCGAGGGCAACCCGGCGGACTTCACGCCCAAGCCGATCTCCACAGGCCTCTACTGGCAGGCCGAACGCGACGGCTACG
>Ga0247822_10003599_pt1 | contig 10119 bp, 5 predicted proteins | sample 13C_Cellulose_Da_FD_192423 | JGI IMG/M metagenome (GOLD analysis project Ga0247822, IMG submission 192423) | Soil microbial communities from agricultural site in Penn Yan, New York, United States - 13C_Cellulose_Day30 | ecosystem: Environmental > Terrestrial > Soil > Agricultural land | place... | reverse complement strand
GTGCCGGCAGCCCGGTCATCTTGTGGATCGCCGTCTCGACCGGAAACAGCCCGACGTCGCGCGCATAGTGGCCGACGACGCGCGGGAAGCTGCCCCATAGCCGCGGATGCGGCATCCGGTCATGGGGCAGGCCGTCGCTGCCGATCATCGTGCGCGGGTGTGCAAGGATGCGCCGGACATCGGCCTCATCCATCGAGAAATAGACCGCGCCCGCCGGTTGCAGGCGCCGCGCCGCCTCGCGCTGATCGATGCCCCAGTCGGTGGCGATATCGGCGAGCATGCGCCCCGCGGCCTCCGGGCAGGCGAGTGACCAGGTGATCTGTACCGGCAGGTCGTCGCGCAGCAGCTCGACCAGCAGCGCGGTCGATGAGGCGGCATAGGGATAGGCGTCGAGATCGACGCGCTGATCTGCGCTGGATCGCTCGATCAGCGCGAGCGTATCGCGCGACCTGCCGAAATTCTCGCGCAGCGCGCATTTATGGTGGCTCAGCACGACCGCGCAGCCGACGGTTCGTCCGATCGCCAGCGCCTCCTCGATCGCTTCGACGACGCGCGTCCCCTCGTCGCGCAGATGCGTGACATAGAGGCTGTCGCGCGCGGCGAGCGGCGCGGCGATGCCGATGACCTCCGCCGTCGTTGCGGCGCCGGACGGCGGATAGGCGAGGCCGGTCGAGAAACCCGCGGCCCCCTCGTCCAGGGATTGCTCCAGCAACTGACGCATCGCCGCGACCTCGTCGGGCCGCGCCTCGCGGTCGAGGTCCTCGCCCATCACGGCGGCGCGCAGGCTCATATGGCCGACCAGCGCCAGCGCGTTGACCGCGGGCGGCTGCGCGGCGAGGCGATCGGCATAGGCTGCAAAGCTGCCATAGACCCACCAGCTCTCGTCACCGAGCAGATCGAGCGGCGCGACCGGCCGGGTGGCGGAGCGGAGCGGGGCCAGGCTCACGCCGCAATTGCCGGTGATCACGGTGGTGACGCCCTGCGACACCTTGCAGGTCATGTCCGCGGGATCGCCAAGGATCGCGCGATCGTCATGCGTGTGCGAGTCGATGAAGCCGGGACTGAGCGCCAGGCCGTCTCCGGCGATCTCGCGCGTCGCGGTCCAGGCCGCCAGATCGCCCATGGCTGCGATGCGGTCGCCGGTCACGGCGAGATCGCCTCTGGCGGGTGGCGTGCCGGTGCCGTCGATCAGCTGGACGTTCCGGAACAGGATGTCGGTGTGTGTCATGCGGGGTTCCGGATCCTTGCTGGCCGGGCGTCGTGCCCGCCATTCCTACCCCGAAATCCTCCGGAACAGAGCGCACGGCGTCTTAACCGATCCGGAAACCGGCTTTGCCGGCGCGGACGGATGACCGGCCCAAAGCGCACCTTACAGTGAAGCGCCGGATCGCATAGGCAAAGAATGGCACCTCGTATGACGGTCAGATGACGGCCGTGTCCCGACACAGCCCGGCAAAGGCTGGCGGGCGTTCGTTGATCGGGGAGACCAGGAATGACTATCGGCAAGACCATGTTGCGCACCACCTCAGCCTTTTTCCTCCTTGCCGTACCGGCCACCGTGGCGATGGCCCAGGAAGCGCCGGAGGACAGCCGCTCCGAGGATATCATCATCACCGGCGTGCAGTCCCAGCGGGCGGGGAAGACCGCGGTGCCGCTGATCGAGACGCCGCAGAACATTCAGGTCCTGTCCACCGCGCTGCTCAAGGATCAGGGCGTGAACCTGCTCGACGATGCGCTGCGCAACGTCGCGGGCGTTTCGGCGGGCGGCGTGGCACGTGCCTATGACCTGTTCCGCATCCGCGGGTTCGACGCCAGCAGCTTCACCTATGTGGATGCGCTGCCGCGCGGCCTTGCCATCAATGTCGAATTGGCCGGGATCGAGCAGGTCGAGGTGATCAAGGGTCCGTCCTCGGGCCTCTATGGCAGCGGTTCGGCCGGCGGCATGGTCAATCTGGTCAGCAAGAAGCCGGTGCGCGACGCTTTCATCGACATCGAGGGCAGCTTCGGCAGCTTCAACTCCACCAATGCGATGATCGACGGTGGCGGCACGCTCAACGGCTCCGGCACCCTCTATGGCCGCCTCGTCGTGAACTATCGCGACGACAAGAGCTTCATCGATTTCCGCCCGGGTACCGAGCGGCTCTATGTCGCGCCCTCGCTGACCTTCGAGCCGAGCGACCGCACCAAGATCACGCTGCTCGCCTCGCTGTCCAAGGATTGGAGCGAGCTGATCCCGGGTCAACCGGCCGCCGGCCTGGTCTATGCCGGGCCGCGCGGTTTCTACGACCGCCACGTCTACATCGGCGATCCCAAGGCGATGGGGAGCATCCTCCAGACCGTGGTCACGGCTGGCTATGAGCTGACGCACGATTTCAGCGACAGCGTGTCGCTCTACCAGCGGGCGCGGATCACCGACCTGGATTTGTCCTGGCTGAACCTGCAGCAGCCGCTGGTCTACGATCCGGCGACCGGCGTTCAGACCGAATTCTCGCAGGACTATTTCGAGGACCGGCGGGTCTATGGCGTCGATACCGGCCTCAACTTCGCGGTGTCGACCGGCCCGGTGGAGCATCGTTTGTCGGTGGGGGTCGAATATGACGGCCGCCGCACCAATGCGGAGAGCCGGCTGGGCTTCGCGCCGGGGGTCAATCTCGACCTCTACAACCCCGACTACAGCGTGTTCGTGTATCAGCCCCGCACGGCGATCTCGACGCTCGCCTCCAAGTCGGATTCATTCGGCTTCTACCTGCAGGAGAACGCCAAGATCGGGCGCCTCAACCTCCAGCTTGGCGGCCGCTTCGACACGATCGACTATGGCAATGGCGGCGAGAGCCAGAGCGCCTTCTCGCCCACCGTCGGCGCCACCTACGAGATCGGCGAGGGGCTGGCCCTCTACGCCAATTATGCGCGATCCTTTGCGCCCCAGGCGGGACTGTTCGACGCCAATGGCGACCAGATCGACCCCGAGCGCGGCGAGCAGTTCGAGGCAGGCTTCAAATTCGCGCCCGCGGGCAAGCGGCTGAGTGCGACGCTGGGCATCTACCAGCTCACCCGCAGCAACGTCGCGACCGGCATTCCGACCATGCCGGGCCGCTATGCCGTGACCGGCAAGCAGCGCAGCAAGGGCATCGAGTTCGACGGCCAGTTCGCGGTGACGCCTGCCTGGCAGATCATCGCCAACTACGCCTATACCGACGCGAAGATCCTGCAGGACAATGTGCTGCCGGTCGGCGACCGGGTACTCGGCGTGCCGCGTCATCAGGCCGGCCTCTGGACGCGCTATGAGATGAAGAGCGGCGCGTTGCAGGGCTTGGCCTTCAGCATCGGCGGCCGCTATCTCTCGAAGCAGGCGGGCGGGGTGCCCAACACCTATTTCCTGCCGGCCTATACGGTGGTGAACGCCAACATCGCCTACCGCACCGGGCCGCTGTCGTTCCGGCTCAACGTCAACAATCTGTTCGACAAGAAGTACTTCATCAGCTCGGTGGGCGAGTATTTCGTGGTGACGGGCAACCCGCGGACGGCGATGCTGACCATCGGGCTCTCCTATTGACGGGGGCGGGCGGGCAGAAAGGATCCGGCGTCATGTCCATCTATCTGCGTTTGGCTCTGCCGCTGTTGCCGATCCTCTGCGGGGGATCGGCGGCGGCGCGCGATCCCGCCAGGACCGAAATGTCCGCACCGGCACGGCCCTGCATGACGCGTGACGTCGCGATCGACGCGAAGTCGCTTCATTTCGTGATCTGCGCGGGCCGCCGTCATGGCCCGGTCGTCCTGCTGGAGGCGGGCGCGACGCTCGATTCAAGCGAATGGACGGAGGTCATCGCCCGGCTCGCCGGCCGGACCGATGCGACGATCATCGCCTATGATCGCGCCGGGATGGGGAGGAGCCAGGCGCTCGATACGCCGTACGACATCGTCCAGGAGGTCGACCGGCTGCATGCCGGGCTTCGCAAGCTTCGCTTGAACCGGCCGCTGCTGATGGTCGGTCACAGCTATGGCGGCTATCTGATCCAGCTCTATGCCCATCGCTACCCTGCGGACGTGATGGGACTCGTCTATGTCGATGCCAACACCGTGCAGGGGATTGGCGGCGTCGAGGGCGCGAAGGCGCTGATCGATCCGGTCATCGAGGCGGACCGCGGCGGCAAGGGCAAATTCAACGACATGCGCCTCGCGTACGGCTATGTCGCCGCGACGGAGGTGATGACTCGAATCCCTCCTCCGGCTCAAGTCCCGGTGACCGTCATCACGCAAGGCGCCGCCGATTTGCCCGGGGCCGAGCCGGAATCGAGGCGCTGGCGCGCTGGTCATCACGCGCTCGCGGCGGCCACCGGCGGGTGCATGATCTATGCGGATGGTGCGGGCCATATGATTCCGACCGAAAAGCCCGCAATCGTCGTGGACGCGATATTGGCGATGTTGCGCTCGCCGCATATCACAACGTGCCGCTTCTAGGGCGGCGCGGCGCGCGCACCGGCGGCGAAGCGGGCGGCCGCGACATCCTGATCGAATGCTGCGACCAGCTCCTTCGCCGTGCGTCTCACTTGTCGGGCGAGGCGTCCGGCCGCCAGCCAAAGGCGTTCATCATCACCTCGAACAGATAGCTGTTGGGGAAATAGCCGCGCACGCGCTCTGCCCCCGCACCGGTCGCCAGCGTCGCCACCTCTTCCCCGGTATGGGTGCGGTTGACCAGGACGTTCTTGAGCCGGACTATGTCCTCCTTGTCCTTCGTGGCCTTCCATGCATCGTAGCCGGCGAGCAGTTCATCGCCGCGGCGGCCGCCATCGACCTGAAGGCCGAAGCTGTGGTCGGCGGTGAACAGCAACAGCGTGTCATCGAGGTTCACGCGCGCCTGGACCTCGGCGATCAGCTTGTCGAAGTCGACGACGTTCTGCAGCCCCTCGCGCGGGTCGTCGGTATGCGCGTCCCACTCGACCACGAGGAAGTAGCCCTTGGGCGATTGCTGCAGGATATCGAGCGCCTTGAGCGTTGCGGCCCGGGCATCCATGTCTTCGCCGACCACCACCGGCCGCTTCTCGCCGGCACCGATCTCGGCCAGCGTGGTGTGGATCGGGCGGCCATGGGTCTTGCCGAGCTGATCGAAGCTGGTGCCCGCGGCGGCAAGCTGCTCGCCGATCTTGCGGCGGCCGGCGCCGAACAGCACGTCGACACCGTCGCCGAAGCGCGGTGCGAAGGCCTGCGGAAAGATCTCGCCCCATTTCTTGCGGTCGTTGGAATGTGCATAGTTGGCGGCCGGGGTGGCATCGGCGATCGACTGGGTGGTGACCACGCCGGTCAGCAAGCCGCGCTGTTCGGCATATTCGAGCACGCTCTTGGTCGGCGTGCCGTCCTGCTTGCCGCGTACCGTGTCGGGGCCTTGGCTGATCACGCCGTTACGGGTCTTCACGCCGGTGACGATAGCGCTCATGCCATTGGCCGAGTCCGAGACGAAGGCGTCGATTGGCGAGGTCTCGCTGAGGCCGAGATAGGGCCATTGCTGGACCCCGAGCCGGCGCGGTTCGCCATAGCCGAGCAGGCTGGCGCCATGCAGCACCGGAACGCCGCCGGCGTCGGCGAGGAACAGGATGACGTTCTTCGCCTTCCGCCCGGTTTTCGGCTGGGCGACGGGCCTGGCGGTCTGGGTTTGCGGCTTGGCCTGGGTGCGGGCGCTTTCCTGCGCATGACCGGCGGCCGGCATGAAGGAGACGGTGGCGAGCAGGCAGGCGAGATGGGGCAGTGCGTTCTTCATGATCTGAATTCCCGTGATCAGAATTTGTACTGGAGGCCGAAGCGGTATTTGCGGCCGGTGAGGCTCGCGTCCTCCACGAACTGGCGATACCCGGAATAGGAAACCTGCGGCTCGTCGGTCAGGTTGGTGACCGAGGCATAGATCCGCAGATTCTTGTTGATCGAATAGGCGGCACGCACATCGACGCGCTGTTCGGCGGCGTAGAATTCGTCGCTCTCGATGCTGTCGCCGAGCCCCTCCACATAGTCGTCGCGGTAGATATAGTCGCCGCGCAGCTCGATCCCGCGCCACGCCCATTCGAGCGAGGCGGTGAACAGGAACTTCGAGAAGCCGGGCAGCGGAAGCTTCCGGTCGTCATTGCGATTGGGGTAGCTCGCCTCGCTGTCCGAGAAGGTCGCGCTGAGGCTGGTGCTGAGACCGCGCAGCGCGCCGGGCAGGAAGGTGAAGCGCTGACGGGCGATCAGCTCGATGCCGTAATTCTTGGCGGCCGAGCCGTTGAGCGGCACCTCATATTCGAAGTCGCCGTCGGGATCGAAGACTGGCACACCGTTCGCGTCGACCGTGTTGAAGTTGTAGACCTGGGTGTACGAGAAGTTCCGCACGTTCTTGTAGAACAGCGCGATGCTGTAGAGGCCGCCGCCCTTGGTGTAATATTCGAGCTGGGCATCGAAATTATCGGACAATGCGGGCTTGAGGTTGGGGTTGCCGTCCGAGATGTCGCCGTCCTCGTTGACGAAGCGGCCCTGGGTGATCTCGCTCAGCCGCGGACGCCCATAGCTGCGGTTGTAGCTCTCACGCAGGATGAGGTTCGGCGCGAGTTCATGGCGGAAGTGGATGCTCGGCAGCCAGTAGCCATAGGAATCGCCCTGCTCGACCGGCGCGAAGCTGGGATTCCCGTCGAGATAGCTCACCTGATAGTTGGTGTTCTTCCAGTTCACATGCTCGTAGCGCACGCCGCCGAGGACGGTGTGGGCACCGAACCGCAGAGTTCCCATGATGTAGCCGGCGGCGGTTTCCTCGGACGCGTCATAATCCTCGAAATAGCTGCCTTCGAGCGAGTCTTCCTCTTCGCGCTCGAACAGGCCGGGATTGCTTCGCAGCAGCGCGACGCCCTTGGCCGGATTGACGTCGAAATACTTGTTGCCGTCGAGGATGATGTTGTTGTTGGTCGACACGATGTCGGCATAGGGGAAGGCGTCGTCCATCGAATAGACGTCGGACACCTGGTCGAAGCGCGGCTCGCTGCGGTAATATTTGGCGCCCGCCTTGATCGTCAGCGCGCTGGAGCCGAGGTCGAAGCTGCGCTCGAAATCGACCTTCGCGCTGTAGACGTCTTCGGTGCGGACCGAGTTGTTCATGATCAGCTCGCCTTCGGTGACCAGCGACAGATCGGTCGGATCACGCCCGGTCAACTCGTTGATGACCACGTCGCCGCGCGACACGTCGATCAGGTGGTATTCGAACTGGAGCCAGGGATCGTCCGGCTCCATCAGGAAGTTGAGCTCGTTGTCGTTGGTCGTGGTCTGCTTGTTGCGGGAGTAGAAGAAATCGTAGGTGAGCAGGCTGTTGGGGCTTTCGTGACGGCCGCCGAGATTGACCGAGAAGAGCTCGGTCTTGCGGTCGTCCTCGGTACCGATCCACCCGCGCGAGGCCCGCGAGTTGGCCGATCCCCGGCCATAGTCCGGGGTCAGCGCTGCATAGGTCTTGCGGCCGCCCACGGCGTCCTGGAAGCGCGTGTCGATATCGATGTCGGTCTCGTACTTCACGCCGCGACGGTTGGCGTTGCTGTAGAAGAATCGGGCGTAGAAGGAGTTGAACGGGTCCGTCCGGAAGTCGAGGTTGAGGTTGGCCGAGGTCGTCTTGGTGACGCGCGTGTCATACTCCCAGTGCGACGCTTCCATGAACCACACCGGCTGGGAATATTGGCCGAGGTTCAACGTCGGATTGTTCGCCGGGGTGACCTGCACCCAATCCATGTCGCGGTTCAGCGAATAGCGGTCCGTCTGGTAGCTGCTGATCGTGCCGCTGATGCCGAAATTGCGGTCGCCGCCGCCGATGCTGAAGATGTCCGAATATTGCGCCGTCACGGCATGGCCGAACTTCTCGGGCAAGTCGCTGTAGACACCGCCGAGGTCGACGCTCATCTGCCGGCCGGTCCGCTGAAAGGCGGTGCGCGTGACGACGTTGACGATGCCGCCGATGGCGTCGCCGTCGCGATCGGGGGTGGGGGCCTTGATCACTTCGATATTGGTGATGCCGTCGCCGGAGAATTGAGTCAGCGCGATACCGCGGCCGCCGCCCGAGGTCGGTACGCGATTGCCGTCGACCTGGAAGGAGTTGTAGTCGCCCTCGATGCCGCGGATGTTGATGCCGGTCGGCGAGCCGTCCTGGTCGGTGTCGACGCTGAGGCCGGGCAGGCGCTGGAGGACATAGCCGAGATTGCCGTCGGGCGAGGGGCCGAACGTCTCCTCGGACACGATGTTGACGATGCCGTTGGCCGTCTTCTGCTGGTTGATCGCCAGCGCCTGTCCGGTCGCGGCGGCGCGGATCACGACGTCCTCGTCATGAAGCTCGCTGCTCGTCAGGCCGATATTGGCGACGACATTGCCGCCGCGGGGCACGTCGAGAGCGCGGGTCTCTGTATCGAGGCCAACATATTCGACGCGCAGCGTGACCGGCCCCGCCGGCACGGCGACCTGGAAGCGCCCGTCATCGAGCGTGACGTCCTGCACGTTGCTGCCGTTGACCCGGACGATCGCGCCGCGCAGCGACTGGCCCGTCGCCTCGTCATAGACCCGGCCCGTGACGGTGCCTTCGGCAGTGTCCGCAGTGCTCGCCGCGGTTGCGATCGCGGTCTGGGCATGCGCGGTTCCGGCGACGAGCGCGATCATCGCGGTCGAGGCGAGCACGGCGACTTGCCGCGCGGGCGAAAATTTCCTCATGTCTTGTCCCCCGAAATCTGAAATGACCGTCGCCGGCTGAGTGAATGATGAAGGCAGGTCCTCACGCTCCGGGCCGGTGGTGGCTCGAAGTCTGGAATTATGGTTCAGTAAATAATGCGAATCTTTGCGCTATCGTCAGGTAGTCAACTGGATGATATTGTTGATTCTATTTTGCATGCTCGTTGTCAGTTCAACTCGCGATTCGAAGTTTTTTGACGTATCTTTCGAGCTGCTGTCTCCTGAGGCAGGGCGACTAGATAGGGGGCGTGACAAGGTTGTTACACGGCGGCCGCGCGCGCCCTTAAAAATTCCTAATGTTGCGGATTGTCACGGAAGCGTCGCGACATCTGCCTAGCTGGCCCGAGTGACGTTCGAAGCTGCCAGCGATCCACGCGACGACAAGCCGGACGGCGCGGCGCGGAGCCGCGCGAACGAGCCCCGAAGAGTCCTGATCGTCGAAGACGACTCCGCTGCCGCCGCATTCCTCAGATCGGGGCTTGCGGCCTGTGGCTATGCGGTCGAGTGGGCGGCGGACGGGCAGACGGGACTCGCCGCGGCCCGGCGTGGCGGGTTCGACGCGATCGTGCTCGACCGCATGCTCCCGCAGATGGATGGCCTGTCGCTGCTTGAGGCGCTGCGCGAGCAGGGCGACGAGACACCGGTGATCTTCCTGTCGGCGATCGGATCGACCGACGAGCGCGTGCGCGGACTGCGCGCCGGATCGGACGACTATCTGGTGAAGCCGTTCGCCATGAGCGAGCTGCTCGCCCGCCTCGAGGTATCGCAGCGCCGGCGTGCCATGACCGCCGCGGTGGTAACCCGGCTGGCGTGTGCGGACCTGACGCTTGACCTTCTCGCGTCGCGTGCCGAGCGGGCCGGGCAATTGCTGCTGTTGCAGCCCCGCGCGCTTCAGCTGCTCGAGTTCCTGATGCGCAATTCGGGGCAGGTCGTCACCCGCTCGATGATCTTCCAGAAAGTCTGGAACTATGATTTCGATCCCGGCACCAACGTGATCGACGTCTATGTCAGCAACTTGCGGCGCGAGATCGACCGGCCGGGGCTGGTGGCGCTGCTGCACACGATCCGCGGCGTAGGCTACCGCCTCGGGCCTCGGGCATAGCGTTCGTGCCGCAGCCGTACGAAACGGTCCGCAGGAAGCGGCGGCGTTTGTCCTGGCGCTCGACGAGCGGACGCTTCGCGCTGCTTCACTTCCTGCTCAGCTTTGCCTGCACGCTGCCGATCCTGCTCTATCTCTATCACGAGATCGACGACATCCTGCTGGACGATTTCACCCGCCCGCTGGAGTACCGGCAGAGCAATCTTGAAAAACATTATCGCAGCGGCGGGATCGCAAGGCTGCGCACGGCGGTCGCGAGCCGTGCCGAGCGCGCGCATCGCGACCAGACCGCGATTCTGCTGATCGAT
>Ga0247822_10003598_pt1 | contig 10120 bp, 10 predicted proteins | sample 13C_Cellulose_Da_FD_192423 | JGI IMG/M metagenome (GOLD analysis project Ga0247822, IMG submission 192423) | Soil microbial communities from agricultural site in Penn Yan, New York, United States - 13C_Cellulose_Day30 | ecosystem: Environmental > Terrestrial > Soil > Agricultural land | place... | reverse complement strand
CATCTGCACAGGGGATCATTTGTGGCGAAGCTGTCGATTTCTAAGGCCTGGGACGAGACGCGAGACGTCTTGAGCCGTGAAGGAAAGCTTCTGACTACGGTCGCCTTGGCGCTCATCGTGCTTCCGGGCGTCATCCAAGAATTGTTCGCGCCTGCCGTTCAGCCGGGGAAGATTCCGCCGCTCGGAGCGTGGGTCATCGTGGTGTTCGCCTGCATCCTGATTGGCTTGATCGGACAGCTTGCGATCATTCGTCTTGCCACCGGTCCGGCGACGACCGTCGGGGAGGCAATCACTCACGGCGCCCGCCGCCTGCCGTATTACCTCGGCGTCGTAGTGCTGGTGTTCGTTCCTCCTCTGCTAGCGATGTACGCCCTTGCTCAGCAGTTTCGCGGCCCGACGCCTTCGGGCGGTGCCGCGATCGCGTTTCTGCTGCTCACCGTCCTCTTCATCTACATTCTCGTTCGCTTCGTGATTTCCTCGGCCGTCTCAAGCGCCGAGAATGTTGGGCCGATCGGCATCATTCAGCGGACCTGGTCGCTGACTCGCGGCAATTGGTGGCGGCTGTTCGCCTTCGTGCTGCTGTTCCTGATCGCCGTGCTCCTGCTGATGGTCGCGACCGGCGCGATCGTCGGTATCGTCGTCGGCATCCTGCTGGGCACGCCGGAGCCGATGAGCGTTGGAGCCTTGATCGCTGCACTGATCACTCAGCTCGTCATGGCTGCAATCACGGTCGTGTTCGTGGTGATGATTGCGCGAATTTACCTGCAGCTGGCTCGTCAGAACGTCGAGGCGACAGTTCCCAGCACCGGCGACTGAGGCGCACAGTCCATCGGCAGGACACCAAGCAGGCGCGGGTCAGGAAAGCGTTCGATCGCGCGCCTGTAGGGCGTGAAGCCGGCGCGCCGATAGGCGGCGAGGGCGGCTGGGTGGTCCAAGGTGCAGGTGTGGACGTGGACGCGGCTCACACCGTCTCTCCAGGCGCGGTCGATCGCTTCCGCAAGCAGCCAGCGGCCGTGACCCTGGCCCGAAAGCTCTGGGATCAGACCAACAAACGAGAGTTCGCACTCATCCGGCTCGCGATAGTCGAGTTCGAGCATGCCCGCTTCGTATCCGGATTCGTCCAGAATCGCGAAGAGCTCGACCTTTGGATCGGCGATGATCGCCAGGAGAGCCGTGTCATCCATGACTAGTCGCGAGAACCATAGCCACCGCGCGCCGACCTTGCGGAACAGGTCGCGATAGGCGTCGGGCGTCGGGCTTTCGATCCGCATGAGGGATAGCGGCGAGGGCGGAACGGTGACGCCTGGCCGCGCCTTCATCTCTAGGAATGTGACGACCGCCGCGAGGTCGCTGTCCCGAACGGGCTCGTAGCTCATTTCCAGGCGGCCAGCGGCGGAAGGCTCATGAGGATGGCGTCGATGTTCCCGCCCGTCTTCAGACCGAACAAGGTTCCGCGATCGTAAAGCAGGTTGAACTCGACGTAGCGGCCGCGGAATTCCAGCAGGCGCTGCAGGTCCGCTTCGGAGGACGGTGTATCGAGGCGCCGGCGAACGATGGCCGGGAAAATGTCGAGGAAGGCTTCGCCAACATCGCGAGTGAAGGCGAAATTGTCTTCGAAGGACGCGCCTTCTCCCGGTTGGAGGCACTCCAGATGATCGTAGAATATGCCGCCAACGCCGCGCGACACGTTGCGGTGAGGGAGGAAGAAATAGTCCTGCGCCCATTTCGAAAAGCGGGGGTAGAAGGTGGGGTCGTGCGCGGCGCAAGCCGCCCTTAGCCGTGCGTGGAACGCTTCGGTGTCCTCGGTATAAGGGATCGCCGGGTTGAGGTCGGCGCCGCCGCCGAACCAGCGCTTTGCGGTACAGAGGAAACGCGTGTTCATGTGCACTGCGGGCACATGCGGGTTGGCCATGTGCGCGACGAGGCTGATGCCCGTGGCGAAGAAGCTCGGATCGTCCTGCGCACCGTGGATGCTGGCCGCGAATTCGGGCGAGAAGCTGCCGCCGACGGTGGAGACGTTCACGCCGACCTTTTCGAAGACCTTGCCGTTCATCTGACCCCGCACGCCGCCGCCGCCCGGCGAGCCGTCGGGATCGGTCCGCTCCCAAGGGATGAACTCGAAGGAGGCATCGCTATCGGCTTCGCGCTCGATGTCCTCGAACGCGGTGCAGATTCGTGTGCGCAACGCTTCGAACCAATCGCGGGCGGATTGTTGCTGGTCGTCCAACGGCTTCACGAGGGTAGTCTCCCGGTTTGACGGAGCGCCTCGCCAAGCCCGAGGGCAACGGCGCTGGCAAGGTTGAGCGAGCGGACTTCGGGACGGATCGGCAGGCGTACCGAGGCGCCGACGGCATCGCGTACGTCTTGCGGGACTCCCGCGCTCTCCTGTCCGAACAGCAGGACGTCATCCCCGCCGAAGGTGAAGTCGTATGGCGATACGTCGGCCTTGGTCGTGAACAGGACCAGCCGGGCATCTCGGGCGCTGTCCCGAAAAGCATCGAATCCCCGGTGCCGGACGACCTCCACATGGTCGATATAGTCCATGGCAGTGCGACGTACGCGGCGGTCGTCCCAGGCGAATCCCATAGGCTCGATCAGGTCGACGGCCACTCCGAGGCAGGCGCCGAGGCGCATGACGGCCCCGACGTTTCCGGCGATTTCGGGCTGGTAGAGGGCCACTCGCATGCCGCGCGCTTAGGCGAGGATGGGCAGGAACCGCAAACGATGCCAATTCCGCCTTGGCAGTGCCGAAACGCTTGGCTATCAGGCCCGCCAATCGCCCTTGGGGTCCTCCCATGGGCGACTTCGTTATGTGCCTGTCCGGCACCTACAGCACACTGCGTCATTAGGCGTTTACAAGGGGAAGCATGGCCACGCTGGATCAATCCGCACAGGGCTCGGAACCGGTAGAAACCGGTGACGGCGTTCGTCGCCGGGATTTCCTGAACGTTGCAGCCGTAAGCTTCGCTGGTGTCAGCGTCGTCGCGGTCGCATTCCCGCTGGTCAAGCAGATGAACCCGCCGGCCGACGTGCTGGCGCTGGCATCGACCGAAGTAGACATTTCGAAGATAGCCACGGGCCAGGCGATCAAGACTGTCTGGCGCAAGCAGCCCGTGTTCATCCGCAACCTGACGGCGGCGGAAATCAAGGCCGCCAACGCCGTGCCGAAGTCTGAGCTTCGCGATCCGCAGTCGCTGGCGGAGCGTACCAAGCCCGGCAAGCAGAATTGGCTGATTACTCTGGGCGTCTGCACGCACCTTGGCTGCGTGCCGCTGGGCACCGGCGAGGGCGAGAACCGCGGTCCGTACGGCGGTTACTTCTGCCCGTGCCATGGTTCGGCCTACGACACCGCGGCCCGCATCCGTAGCGGTCCGGCTCCGACCAACCTGGTCGTGCCCGACTATGAATTCGTTTCCGATACCACCGTTCGTATCGGCTGAGGGGAAAGAGCCTAAGATGAGCTTTGCCTGGGCAAAACCCTACGAACCGAAGGCCCCGTTCATGCGCTGGCTGGACGAGCGGCTTCCGCTTCCGCGCCTCGTATACGGCGCGATCGGCGGCGGCTATCCCGTTCCGCGCAACCTGAATTACTGGTGGAACTTCGGCGTTCTCGCCGGCCTGTTCCTCGCCATCCAGATCGTCACCGGCATCGTGCTGGCGATGTGGTATTATTCGAGCGCCGACGGAGCCTTCAATTCCGTCGAGCACATCATGCGCGACGTGAATGCGGGGTGGGCGATCCGCTACACTCACATGAACGGCGCCAGCTTCTTCTTCATCGTCACCTACATGCACATCTTCCGCGGCCTTTATTACGGTTCGTACAAGGCGCCGCGTGAGCTGGTGTGGATGCTCGGCCTGGTCATCTATTTGCTGATGATGGCGACGGCTTTCATGGGTTACGTGCTGCCGTGGGGCCAGATGTCCTACTGGGGCGCGCAGGTCATCACCGGCTTCTTCTCGGCCTTCCCATTAGTGGGTGAGCCGATCCGCGTGTGGCTGCTCGGCGGTTATGCGCCGGATCAGGCCGCTCTGACGCGCTTCTTCTCGCTTCACTATCTCCTGCCGTTCGTGATTGCGGCGGTCGTGATCCTGCACATCTGGGCACTGCACATTCCGGGTTCGAGCAACCCGACGGGCGTGGACGTGAAGGAAGAGAAGGACACGCTCCCGTTCCATCCGTTCTACACGGCGAAGGACGGCTGGTTCGCAGCCGGCTTCCTGACCCTGTTTGCGCTGGTGGTCTATTTTGCTCCGAACATGATGGGCCACCCGGACAACTACATTCCGGCCAACCCGCTGGCGACGCCTGCGCACATCGTGCCTGAATGGTACTTCTGGCCGTTCTACGCGATCCTTCGCGCCTTCACGATGGACTTCATCCTGCCCGCGAAGCTGTGGGGCGTGCTGGCGATGTTCGGATCGATCCTGATCCTGTTCTTCCTGCCGTGGCTCGACAAGTCGCCGGTTCGCTCGGGTTCCTATCGCCCGGTGTTCAAGCGCTTCTTCTGGCTGCCGGTCGTCGATATCTTCCTGCTCGGCTGGGCGGGCGGTTCGCACGCGACCCCGTTCTGGATCGGCGTCAGCCAGCTGGCAGCGGCATATTATTTCGCGCACTTCCTGATCATTTTGCCGATCATCTCGGCGTTCGAGACCCCGCTACCGCTGCCGGACTCGATCAGCTCGTCGAAGCTGCATGGTGAAAAGCAGGAAGCCGCTCCGGTCGGGATTACTCCGCCGGGCAGCGCAACGGCAGTGGCCGAGTAAGGGGGCTCCAGAGCATGCTTCGGTTTTTCATGGGCATCGTCGGCGCCGTCTTTGCGGTGGTGCTGCTGATTTCCTTCTTCAGCAACGTTTCGACCGCGTTGACCAGCCCCGCTCCAGAGACAGCGGAGGAGAAGTTTCACCTCGCGCCCGAACCTCTTGCGCTTGCGAGCAACGGCCCGTTCGGGAAGTTCGACAACAAGCAGCTCCAGCGCGGCTTCCAGGTTTACAAGGAAGTTTGCGCCGCTTGTCACGGCCTGAGCCTGGTGTCGTTCCGCGACCTCGAAGCGATCGGCTACAACGAGGCTGAGGTTAAGGCGATCGCCAACCAGTGGCCGACCGAAGTTCCGAGTGTGAACCCGGAAACGGGTGAAGCCGCGACGCGCAAGGCGCTTCCGTCCGACCGCTTCCCGTCGCCCTATGCGAACGAAGTTGCGGCCCGTGCGGCGAACAACAATGCGCTTCCGCCGGATCTTTCGCTGATCACCAAGGCTCGTGAGGGCGGGGCGGCCTACGTCCACTCCTTGCTGATGGGCTATCGTCAGCAGCCGGCAGAACTTTTGCATGAGTTCCCGGCGGCCAAGACGCCGGAAGGCCTGCATTACAATCCATATTTCCCGAACCTGAACCTCGCGATGCCGAAGCCGCTCACCGCGGATGGCCAGGTGACCTATGCCGCGGGCAACCCGGCGCCAACGGTCAACCAGATGTCGACGGACGTTGCGGCGTTCCTGGTCTGGACCGCCGAGCCGAAGCTGGCCGCTCGCAAGGCGACCGGCCTCGCCGTGGTGATCTTCCTGCTGGTGGCGACGGCCCTGGGCTATGGCGCCTACCGGAACATCTGGGCCAGCGAGAAGCGCAAGGTCCGCGTGACCGGTGCCCTCGATCCTGAGAACCAGGCCAAGTCGGCAAGCGCCAAGGCGGCCGCCGGGATAGAAGGCTAGGGCCGCTGTCCGTCCCACCGTCGCCGTGGTAAGCGGCGACGGATAAGGGGGCGGGTCGATGGCTACTGCTTCTCGGGGAATTTACAGGCACGCGCGTACCGATTTTCTAATCGGCCCCGCATTAATCACGTCGGCGATATTCGTCTGGCTCATCGCGGCACCGGTCTTCGGACCTGTCCGCCAGAAGATCCACTCCGGTCACTTGCCCGTCCTTTACCTGCATATTGTGGGTGGGACGACGATGCTCTTTGCCGGAGCAATCGCATTACGCATCGGGCTCACGCGAGACTGGTTCCGGTGGCACAAGGTCGCTGGCTACACCTACATTGCTGGAGGCACGGTGGCCTCTGTCGTTGCGATTGTCCGGTCGTTCGATACTCAGCACACTCCTGGCATTTCGACAGGAGCGCTGGGCGCCGTTTGGCTAGCCTTCACGGCAATGGCCTTCCGAGCCATCAAGAACCGCCGCATCGACCAGCACCGAGCGTGGATGATCCGGAGCTATGTCGCCGCATGGACTTTCGTCGCTTGCCGATTTTGGACGCGAGCTATGCCGTCGGCATTCCAGGGCGGCGAGACGGACATGATTTGGGCGACCTGGGTGCTTCCGTTGTTCCTGACCGAGATCCTGTTGCAGTGGCATGCCGGTAGCCGCCTGAGCCGCAACTCATATTCAAACTCTGGAACATCCGACTGATATCACGCGCTTAATTCAGTAAGCATTCACCCGCTGGGGCGGAGTGAGGCGCCAACATCCTCCGGATGTACTGGAGAACTGACATGAGCGTTTTCAATCTCAAGACTGCAGCTTTGGCTCTCGTCGCGGGCGTCGGCCTGAGCGGCTGCGCCTACGGCCCGTACGGCGGGCTCGGCGTCGGGGTCGGCTATGGCAATGGCTACGGCTACGGCTACGACGACGGTTATTACGGCGGCGGCTATTATGGCGCCGGCTACAGCCCCTACGGCTATGGCTACGGCCAGCCCTATTACGGCTGGTACGACGGCTATTATTACCCCGGCACCGGCTATTACGTGTACGACAGCTATCGCCGTCCGCACCGCTGGTCGGATGCGCAGCGCCGTTACTGGGAATCGCGCCGCCAGGGCACGCAGACCTCGCGCAGGGGCACGACGGGCATCCTGCAGAACTGGGTCGACTTCCAGAATGGTCCGCAGGCCAACACTGCGAACAATACGACGCGTCAGCGGGCGTATGAGCAGAACCGGGTCGTTCGCCGGGAGGTCACTCCCGAGCAGCGTGCCGCTTGGGCGGAGCGCCGCCAGCAGAATGCCGAGCAGCGTGCCCAGCGCGCCGAGCGCCGTTCGACGCGCGTTACCTCCGACGGTGAAGGAACGACCGAGCGTCGCACCCGTCGCGGCCGCAATCGGGACTAATGAAAGGGCCGGGGCGGCGCCATGCCGTCCCGGTACTTACTCCGCCGGTTTCCGCCTGATCAGCACGATCGACGTGAATCGCATGACCGGGACATCGTCCTGATTGGTCACCGTCGTTTCCGATCGGAACGAGCCGATGTCCGGCTTTGAGCGCGAAGGCGTCTTCTCGACGATCTTTGCATTCACGTGGATCGTATCGCCGGGATAGACCGGCTTCAGCCATCGCAACTCATCGATACCGGGAGAGCCGAGGCCTTCCTGACCGCTGCCGACGATGTGCCGAGCAATCACCGCCATGGTCATTGCGCAGGTGTGCCAGCCGCTGGCCGCGATCCGCCCGAAATGCGTCTTCGCTGCCTCTTCGTCAGACAGATGGAAGGGCTGCGGGTCGTACTTCCGCGCGAAGTCCAGGACCTCTTCGCGAGTGACTTCGTAGGAGCCGAAATGAGTCTCGGCGCCGATCTCCAGATCTTCGAAATAGCGCATGCGAGCCGCATAGCCGCCACCCGGGCTTGGCGCGAGGGCAAAGGCCGCGCTACGGATTGCGGGTGGGGACGGAAACAGCAGACACGCAGCGTTGGCATCCGCGGCTCGTCGAAGCGGCGCTGGCGCTCAATGAAAACCGCCTGGACGTCGCCGAGCGGCTGCTGAAGCCGCACCTCAAGGAAGATCCGTTCGACGTCCGTGCCATGCGCATGCTCGCCGAGCTGGCAGCGCGGATCGGGCGCATGAAGGATTCGGAAGCGCTGCTGAGGCGGGCGCTGGAACTGGCGCCCAACTTCAACGCCGCCCGGGCGAACCTCGCGTTGGTCCTCGGGCGCACGGGGCGGCCAGCCGAGGCGCTGGAACTGCTTGAGCCGCTGTTCGAGGCCGAGCCGGACGCGATCGGTCACATGAACCTCAAGGCCGCGACCTTGGGCCGTCTCGGAGACTTCGACGAGGCCATCGAGATTTACGAGGCCGTACTCGCCCGTACGCCCCGCCAGCCTCTCGTGTGGCTGAGCTACGGCCACATGCTGAAGACGGTCGGCCGCCAGGCGGACGGCATTGCCGCCTACCGCAAGGCGATCGAGCTGAAGCCGGAACTGGGGGAGGCGTGGTGGAGCCTCGCCAACCTGAAGACCATCCGCTTCGACGATGCGGACATCGGCGCGATGCAGCTTGCGCTCGGAACTCCCGCGCTGGGCGATCAGGACCGGCTTCATCTCGACTTCGCACTCGGCAAGGCGATGCACGATGCGGGGAAAACCGACGAAGCCTTCGCTTACTACCAGAGCGGCAATGCGCTCCGCCGGGAGCATCACCCCTTCGACATCGGCCAGCTCAGCCGCCGGGTTGACCGCAGCGTCGAAGCCTTCACTCGCGAATTGCTGACGTCTCCAGGCGGCAGCGATGCTCCGGACCCGATCTTCATCGTCGGCATGCCGCGGGCGGGCTCGACTTTGATCGAGCAAATCCTGTCGTCGCACAGCCAAGTGGAGGGCACGTCCGAGCTTCCGGACATTCCAGCGATCGCGGGAGAGGGCGGGGACTATGTCGCCCGCGCCGCGAAGATGACCGCGGAGGAGCGGTGGACAGCCGGCGAGGACTACCTCAAGCGAGCGTCCGTTCAGCGGCGGACCTCACGACCCATCTTCATCGACAAGCTGCCGAACAACTGGATGTTCGTGCCCTTCATCCAACTGGTGCTGCCGAACGCGAAGATCATCGACGCGCGCCGGCATCCGCTCGGCTGCTGCGTCTCCAATTTCCGGCAGCATTTCGCCCGCGGGCAGGACTTCACGTACGACCTCGAGGATCTCGGCCGTTACTACGCCAACTACGTGCGGCTGATGGCGCATGTGGATGCAGTCCTGCCCGGTCGCGTCCACCGCGTGATCTACGAGCGGATGGTCGACGATACGGAAACCGAGATCCGCGCCTTGCTCGATTATTGCGGGCTGGACTTCGAGCCGGCCTGCCTCGCTTTCTACGAAACAGACCGGGCTGTTCGGACCGCAAGTTCAGAGCAGGTGCGCCAGCCGATCTACCGCGACGCGACCGACGAATGGCAGCGCTACGATGCGCATCTCGGCCCGTTGAAGCAGGCGCTCGGACCCGTTCTTGAAGTTTACCCTGACGTCCCGGGCGATTTTTTGCAGTTTTAGGGCAACATTCGCCGCCGAACCGTGACCTTTCGACCAAGGGCCGTTGACAAGCCGTAACGGCTTTGCAGCTATGCGGTGATCTTGGTGGATTGGGGGCAATTCATGACTGCTCGGAATTTGCGTGGACTGACTTTGGCGCTGCTCACTTCGACTGCGCTTGCCGCGCCCGCATGGGCGCAAACGGCTCCGGTCGAAGATACGACTCAGTCGCCAGCGCCGGCGACGAACGCGACCAACGTCACTGGCGAAACGCCGGCCGAACAGACCGCGCGCGACGGGCTGGAAGCGGATCCGACCGAGATCATCGTCACCGCGCAGAAGCGCGAGGAAAACCTTCAGAACGTCCCGATCAGCGTCCAGGCGATCGGCACGCGGCGGCTCGACCAGCTGAACATCTCGAACTTCGAGGATTACACCAAGCAGCTTCCGTCCGTCAGCTTCCAGAGCTCGTCGCCGGGTTCGACCACCGTCTACATGCGCGGTGTCGCCAGCGGCGGCGACGGCAATCACTCGGGCTCCTTCCCGTCGGTCGGCTTCTACCTAGACGAGCAGCCGGTCACGACGATCGGCGGAACGCTCGACGTCCACATCTACGACGTGGCCCGCATCGAAAGCCTCGCCGGTCCGCAGGGCACGCTCTACGGCGCGTCGTCGCAGGCGGGCACGATCCGGATCATCACCAACAAGCCGGAACTCGGCGTCACCACCGGCCGCGTCGATGCCGAAGTGAATTCGGTCGCCCATGGCGGGATGGGCGGCAGCCTGGAGGGCATGATCAACCTGCCCATCGGCGATCGCATGGCGTTCCGTGCCGTCGCTTTCTATCAGCGCGACGCGGGCTACATCGACAACGTCTTCTCCGAACGAAGC
>Ga0247822_10003597_pt1 | contig 10122 bp, 10 predicted proteins | sample 13C_Cellulose_Da_FD_192423 | JGI IMG/M metagenome (GOLD analysis project Ga0247822, IMG submission 192423) | Soil microbial communities from agricultural site in Penn Yan, New York, United States - 13C_Cellulose_Day30 | ecosystem: Environmental > Terrestrial > Soil > Agricultural land | place... | reverse complement strand
CATCTATGACTCAACAAATCGCATCAAGTTTTGTCATCAAAGCTTCATCTTCTTGACATGATTTATTCATAAACCCTCACCATTCTTGCGGGCTGATTGTCTCCCTATTCAACCTTTAAGGATTAGCCATGCAATTTGCAAAAAGAATACTCTCTCTGGCCGTGATTGCCAGCTTGCCTGCCTTGATGGTTGGCTGCGGTGGTGATGATGGTAAAAACGGTACCAACGGTACAAATGGCAGCAATGGGACTAACGGTAGTAACGGTGCCCAAAGTTTGATTAGCCAAACCGTGCTGGCTGCTGGCAACGCCCAATGTTTTAAAGGCGGAATCAAAATAGATTCAGGTGTTGATGCAAATAACGATAAGGTATTGCAAGCAACCGAGATTAGCCAAACGACTTATCAATGCGATAAATCTTCAGTTAATTCGCAACTGAATTTTAACCGCGTTGCAACCATACAAAGTTGCATGCAGGTCAATGCTACCTGTAACACTAACGATGTAACTGCAGCAGAAATTGTAGCGGCAAGCACAGATGGTATGACATTAATTTATACCGACAGCCCTAAAAACCAAATTGGTTTTGTGAATATCGCCAACCCAAGTTCACCGAAGGCAACGGGTGTTCTTGCGATGGGCGGTGAGCCAACATCGATTGCAGTTAAAGGCAGCAATGCATTAGTTGCGGTAAATACATCTGCTGACTATGTAAATGTATCGGGTAAATTGGCGATTGTAGATATCGCGACTAAAACAGTTATTCACTCAATAAATCTCGGCGGCCAACCAGATTCTATTGCTGTGAGCCCGGATGGAAAATATGCGCTGGTGGTTATCGAAAACGAGCGCGATGAAAGTTTAAACGGTGGCCTTCCGCCACAATTGCCAGCAGGTAAATTGGTGATTGTGGATTTGACTGCAGCAAGCCCAAGTGCATGGACGACACGCGATGTAAATTTAACCGGTATCGCAACCCTGTATCCATCTGATCCAGAGCCGGAGTATGTTGATATTAATTCTGACAATATTGCCGTAGTCACTCTGCAAGAAAATAACCATATCGCGTTGGTAAATTTGGTGACTGGCACAATCGTGCGTCATTTTACGGCGGGTAGTGTGGATTTGGTTAATGTCGATTTAACGGATGATCGCCCTGCTGTGATTAAACCAGTCGAAGCCCAAAATGCACGCCTGCGTGAGCCAGATGGTGTGAGCTGGATTAATAATGAATATTTTGCGACTGCCAACGAAGGCGATTTAAACGGCGGCACCCGTGGCTTTAGTATTTTTAACAGCATGGGTGAAGTAGTGTGGGATTCGGGCAGTGAGCTGGATGATCTGGCAATTCGTTTCGGTCATTATCAGGATCGCCGTTCCGATGCAAAAGGTAACGAGCCAGAAAATATTGAGCTGGGTATTTTTGGCGATGAGCGTTTCCTGTTTGTAAATTCCGAGCGTTCCAGTTTGGTATTTGTTTACGATTTGGCTGATCCGAAAAAGCCGGTATTCAAACAAGCGCTGCCTGCTACTGCAGCGCCTGAAGGCGGCTTGGCAATTCCATCGCGCAACTTGTTAGTGGTTGCATCGGAAAGTGATTTGCGCAACGTTGCAATTCGCGCCGGCATCAATATTTATTCTTACAACACCCAAGCGCAAAAATATCCAACTGTGCAGTCTGTAAATCGCGCTGATGGCAATCCAATTCCCTGGAGTGCGCTCTCTGCATTATCGGCAGATGCAAACAATCCCAATATTCTTTATTCAATTGAAGACAGTTTCTTCGGTCAAAATCGCATTTTCACCTTGGATGTCAGCACTAAACCCGCATTGATTGTGGGCGAAACAAAAATCATGGATAGCAAAAACGTGTTTGCGACCTCAGGTGTAAATGCTGGTTTGCCTGCGTTTACCAACGCGGAATTGGTAGCCATGATCAATGCAGATAAATCAGTCAACATCGACCCGGAAGGTTTGGCGAAGGCGAGTGACGGCGGTTTTTGGATTGCGTCAGAAGGTTCGGGTGCAGCGGCAGCGGCTGCGTCTATGAACCTGATTTTTAAAACCGATAGCCAGGGCGTAATTGAATCTGTTATCAGCCTGCCAACAGCAGTTAATGCATTGCAAACTAATAATGGTTTTGAAGGTATTGCCGAGTACAACAATAGTTTGTATCTCGCATTCCAACGCGCGTGGGGCACAGAGGCAAATCCACGCATTGGTATTTATGATCTTGCCAGCAAAACCTGGAAGTTTGTATTTTATCCGCTGGACGCTTACAGCTCACAATACGCGGGTGGTTGGGTAGGTTTGTCGGAAATCACCTCAATCGGCAATGGCGAATTTATGGTGCTGGAACGTGATAATCGCGGCGGCCCGGATGCCTCTATCAAACGTCTGTACAAAATAAACCTGCAAACTTTTGTTGAAGGCGAGACCATCACCAAAACCCTGATCAAAGACATCAAACCCATTTTGGGCGGCACCACCGGACCATTGCTGGAAAAAGTGGAAGGCACCGCATTAGTGTCTAACGGCGACGTTTACATAGTGACCGACAACGATGGTGTGAACGATCACAGCGGCGAAACCCAGCTGATTAACCTTGGCAAATTATTTTAACGATTGACCCTTAGATGTGTGGTTTGAGGGAGCTTCGGCTCCCTTTTTTATTGCGTCCAAATACTGAGCTGGCTTTCGTTATATTGCATAAAATTTGGTATCACCTATAATACCAAAATATGAAGCCCAATCTTGTTATAGATACCAATATTCTGGTCTCAGCCCTCAAGTCCCGTGCTGGTGCATCCTTTCAGTTACTAATGGCTCTGCAGGCTGATGCCTATAATCCCTGCTTATCCGTACCTTTATTTGTGGAATATGAAGCAGTATTAAAACGGCCCGGCTTGTTGCCTCATTTGGCAGCCAATGACATTGATGCGATATTGGATTACCTATTGAGCCGCGCCAGCATTCACGAAGTTTTCTTTTTGTGGCGCCCCTTTCTTAAAGACCCCAAGGATGATCTGGTATTGGAAACCGCAGTGGCATCGCAAAGCCGCTATCTCATTACTTTTAATCTGCGCGATTTTGCTGATGTTGAAAAAGCATTTGGGATTAAAGTAATAACTCCGCAAGAATTTTTAACCGAGCAGAGGTTGATATGAGTACCCTAAGCCTGCGTTTACCGGATTCAGTTCATGAGCAAATTAAATTGCTCGCGAAAAAAGATGGGATTTCTATCAATCAATTTGCTGCCTCTGCAATTGCAGAAAAAATGGCAGCTTATCTCACTGAAGAATATTTAAAAAAGCGCGCAGCCACGGGTAATGAAGTTGCGTTTTTAGCTGCAATGGAAAAAGTGCCTGCTACTAAACCTGATGACGAAGATCAATTCCCTTGGTAGCTTCAGTCATTTTTAATTTGTTTTTTAATTTATACCCTTTCTGGTTTTGTATATGGCCCGTTCCAAAAGTAGCAACCGTTGGTTGGAAGAGCATGTCAATGATCCTTATGTCAAAAAGGCGCAGGTTGATGGTTATCGCGCGCGCGCGGCTTATAAGCTGATTGAGCTGAACGACAAAGATAAATTGATTCGTCCGGGCATGATGGTTGTGGATTTGGGTTCGGCGCCGGGTAGCTGGTCGCAAATTGCCGGGCGTTTGGTTGGGGTAAAAGGGCGGGTGATTGCATCGGATATTTTGCCGATGGATTCGCTGGAGCACGTTGATTTTATCCAGGGCGATTTCACTGAAGAGTCGGTGTTCAACCAAATCATGGAAAAGCTCGGTGGTAATCGTGCCGATGTAGTTATCTCCGATATGGCTCCCAATATCAGCGGTGTTGATGCTGTTGATCAAGCCTCATCTATGTATCTGGTCGAACTCGCGTTGGATATGGTGCGCAGCGTGCTGAAACCGAAAGGTGATTTTGTCGCAAAAGTTTTTCACGGCGAAGGTTACGATGACTACGTGAAAGATGTGCGCACCTCGTTTGAAAAAGTGGTGATCCGCAAACCCGATGCTTCACGTCCGCGCTCGCGCGAAGTCTATGTAGTTGGTAAAGGGTTTAAGCAATAACATCTAGTTCATGTTAGATAATAACTTGATTGCATTGGTAACTTGATTTGCTAAATCTTCCAGCAGTGCGCGGCAGTTTTCATTTGGATCTGTATCGCGCGCATTGTTGATTAATTCCTGCAGGTGTTGCTCAGCTTCAAGGCGTTGTGCTATGGCTTCATTGGTGTAATCGGGCGTGAGGGCCGCGCCCAAATGATGAAGTAGCATTTCTCCGGTTTCCTTGTCGGGGTCGGGAACCGAAGGTAAATCGCCTAATTCCCTGATGGCGGCAGACAAGCGTTTAAAAAATAATTTTCGCTGCTGCGCGATGTGTTGGAAGCGTTCAGCTACCTCAGTATTTTCAACCAGTTTAATAGCATCTTCATAATGGTCGACACTTTCGCGGCTGGCGACCAAAATCTCGTTAAGTGCAACTTCCGTATCCGAAAGTAAATGAAACATGATGTGCTCCTGGTTACGCGGGATCTATTGGTAATGGGCGAATAACTTCCAGTGCTTGGGGAATCACTTCAAACACGGCGGGAGTTTTACTGACTGGCTCGCCATCCGCATGAATTTCTTTGGGGCGTTTGGTTTTGATTTCAATACGTTGGGAAAATAGCGTAAAGGTTTTTTCCATTTCCCGGTGTCGACCGTAGCGCAATAAATGTGCGCGGGTCAGTAGCTCCCAAAAAGTCGATGGCGGCAAGCTGTAAAGACAAAGTTGGCCGTCATCAATTTCAGATTTTTCATCAATCACATTGCCGCCGCCGTAATAGCGACCATTGCCAACCGCTAATTGAATTGAGCGTAGCTTATAGGTTTTTTGATTAGCCAAAATCGTCACGTGGAATGGGTTGTTGTGTTTGAATGCTGAGAATACGGCTTTCAAATAACTGAAAACCCCCCACTTCTTTTTTACTTCCGGTGTTAATTCGTGAGTGACTGTTACACCCAGACCGATATGGGCCGCGTTGAAAAAATAATGGCCGTTGATAACGCCCAGATTTATTTTTCCACGATGGTTATCGATAATCGTCTGGAATGCATCGGGCAAGTTGTTGGGAATTCCAAGTGAACGAGCTAAATCGTTAGCAGTACCGAGTGGTAGTATCGCAAAGGTCATTTGGTGCTTATAAAGCGCTGGTGCGGCGGAGCTGATGGTGCCATCGCCGCCGCCCAGAATTACCAGCTGCACTTGATCGCGATATTCCTCAATTAGTTTGGCCGTCTCTTCGGGGCTATCGGGTTTTTTCTGAATAAGTTTGATGCCTGCATTCCCAAGTGATGCGAGGCCTTCTTCGATATCGGCATCTGCGCCGTTGCGACTTTTGCAGTTTAGTATCAGTAACGCGGTTATGCTCAAGCCCATTTTATCTACTCATTTTTACATGGTTTTTTGTAGTATTTTCCTGATTCCTTATCGTTGTTGTAACGCCGATAGTAATTCAGGATTTCTCACCATCTTTTGTTGCGGTCTCATCGCCATTCGGTGTGCTAACAGTTTCCACCTTCTGATGAAGCTGCAACCAACGCGCCAATAACCAGCATCCCAATGCCCAACCTGCACCGGCGGTCCAACCGGCGAGTACATCGGTTGGCCAATGCACTCCTAAATAAACCCGACTAATTCCAACAAGTATCGTGATCGTAATGCAGATCATCAAAATATAGGCTTTGATTATTTTGCGCCGCTGCAACTGTGCGAGCAGTGCGCCCAGGGTGAGATAGGTGCTTGCTGCGAGCATTGAATGTCCGCTCGGAAAACTGGCGGTGTAGACGATACTGCCGTGCGGCACCAGATCCGGACGGTCGCGGTCAATGGTCTTTTTTAAAGCGCTGCTAACACCCAAAGCTCCCAAGGTCGCAATCAGCACCACAATTACCATGCGCGGTTTCCTGTCTAACAATAGATAACCAATGACTGCTGTGGTCAGAAAAATCAGCACGGCGTTGCCACCAAGTGCAGTGAAGTCGCGCCCGATTTCCTCGGCCCAACCGGGACCAATTGGATCACTCAAGTCGGCCGGATTACGCATGCTCAGCAGCAGCGCGCGATCAAATTCGTGTGGATGATTCTCCAGCGCCATCTCGGTAAGCAATGCGAACCCCCAGAGGGAGGCCATGATTGAGAAGAGTGCAACCAGCACCGGCAATTCGCGATTACCGATCCATAACATCATTTTTACGATTGGGTTTTGCTTGGGAATAACTCCCCACAACTTTTGCGGTGGTGATGGGAGCGGAGCTTGTTTCTTCATAGAACCTATTCCGAATGCCTGATGGATGAGCTGTTAGTTGGCTTTGGTCGTTACCATTTTCTGGTTCTTACATTCTCTGCTAATTCCTTGCCATCTTGGTGGATCATCTCAATTAGAAACCATCAATCCACAGTTAAAGTGATAACAATGTTAAGTGTTATTGATAATTATTATCATTAAGGATATTATTGGCATATAAATTAATAGCACTCAGCCGCAATGGCTGACCTTAAGGAGCTTGCCGATGAAATCCCTTGCCCGTCTTTGCCTTCCACTCGTTTGTAACCTTGCGTTGAGCGCATCTTTGGCCAACGCGCATACCCCATTTCTCGTTCCCATCAGTTTTGAGCCTTTGCATCAAGGTTGGGTAAGTCTGGATGCCGGTTTTGCTGAAGTGTTTTTTCAATCGGAAGTAGCTTTTGATAAAGGCAATTTCCAGGTGCTCACTCCAAAAGGTGAGTGGGTTGCGCCGGCTCGTCTTGAGCAATTTACCACTCGCAGCCTGGTTGAGTATCAAACGAAAGACGAAGGTACTTATCGTTTCTCTACCGGTGTGCGCAAGGCGGCAATTTTCCGCATGTACGAATTAAATGGCGAGCGCAAACACTCGCGTGATCCAAAAGAAATGTTGCCGAAAGGCGCCAAGTTGTTGGATCACTATCAGTCAGTCACCTTGGCCGAAACTTACGTAACCCTGAAAGCGCCAACTCAAACTGCGCTTAAGCCATACAACCAAGGTTTGGAAATCGTTCCTGTTACTCATCCAAACGATGTTTATGCCGGTGAAGCTTTTGCGTTCAAAGTATTGCTGGATGGTAAGCCGCTCGCGGATAACGACGTAAGTTTGTTTACCGGTTACGACGGTAACGAGCACGAGAAAGAAACGCTTAAAGTTAAAACGGACAAAGATGGCAAAGCAGAAGTGAAATTGGATAACACCGGTGTTTACCTGCTTTACGCACGCAAGAGCGCGCCAGCGCCTAAAGGTGCAGATGCACCAAATTACGGTTACGTCTACACCCTGACTTTTGCAGTGAATGCGCAGTAATTTTTACTGCCTAATTTATCGTTAAAAAATGTTTGCCGAGTTAGCCACGATGAAAAAAATGATCACGATGAAAGCTTCGTTAACGGCGAGCACGCTCGCGTTGTTAGTAGCACTTGCAGGTTGCCAATCGACCGCCCCAAAAACGGCTGCACCTGCAGCAGATGACCGCAGTAAGCACCAAGCGGATCACGGCGCGAGCGCAGGTCACCGCGCCGCGTTTATTGAAGATTTTGATAAAGATGCAGATGGCAAAGTAACGCGTGCTGAATTTGATCTTGGTCGCGCTGCGAAATTAAAAGCGATGGATGCAAATGGCAATGGATTGGTTGATGAAAATGAATATCTCGACCATTTTGCGCAAGATTTGGAAAAACGCATCAGCAGTGAACGTAAAGATCAGGTTGAGCAGAGCGTTGTCCGGTTTAAATCTATCGATACCAACAACGACGGCAAGATGACGTGGGATGAGTATTGGGCATCGGGTCAGAAAACATTTAAACACTTTGCAAAAAGTGCTGATGGTGTTGTCACGCTTAAAGCCAAAGACAAAGAGTGGGATGCTGCTCCCGGTAATAACCAGCAGCAAGGTGCTGGTGTGACTCCGGCAGCACCAATTCGCTCATCGGTTTTACGCATGCCCAGTTCACATTCGCTGGAAGGTTTTATTGATATCAATGATCTCAATGGCGACCAACAAGTGACTGCGGAGGAATTCAAACAAGTTCGTCGCGATATTTTTGATAGCACTGATACCAATAAAGACGGTTGGGTTAATCCGGAAGAGTACACGCTCGAATTCACTAATCGCCTTGACCGCCAGGCCAAGCAAGTGCGCACTGCACAAATGAAGCAGGCAAAAGTTCGCTATGACATTCTTAATGGCAATAAAGATGAAGGTATTAGTCTGGAAGAATTCGGCGTGTCGGGCAGCCGTATTTTTGCTGGCTGGGATTTAAACGATGACGGTGTTGTTACCAACGATGATCCCCTGCCAAAAGTAAAAAGCTATGCTGAAGCGAAAAAAATCAGCAGATAAAAAGGCTAACTAATTGTGACGAGCAAGCGCTGGATTTTATTTTCAGGATTGTTGCTGGCGCTGATTTTAGCAAATGCGGCGAAAGCACTTGAGCTCGCAGGTTTACCATTGGTTGTAAAAGCTGATTCAACCAACCAAGCAAAATTTGAGCAAGCATTAAAACCAAGAGTAGAGCAGCTCGAAAGAGTTGCTCAGCAACTGGAGCAATTAAACCGTGACGGTAAGTTAACTGCACCATCGGTGGAATTGTTGGAGTTGTTAACCTTGTGTGAGCAATGGCAAAACCAATTGCACAATGCATTTAGTTGTCGCTTGGGAGCTTTGCAAAAAGATTGGCAAGCCGCTGAGATCAATGGAGAGTTGCTTGATCGAGCGGCATTGCGACAAAAAGCGCGCAACCATTTGAAATTACAGTGGCGTGCAGACAAAACCGAAGTACATTTAAGTAATGAGGCCCAAAAAGAAGGGTTGCAATTGAATTTACACGGACTTTGGCATGGCTGGGTGCTGGACCAGCTTGCCACTGAAGCAAAGCGTATTTCAGCTCAGCAAAAGCTCGCGCTGGATAATATAAGTTTTCGCTATGGCGATCTGTTGTTGCTGAATAAAACAGATCTTCATTCGGTTGTTATTGAAGGATTATCGCCTCTGCAGCTGACATTGGATAAACAAGCGTTAGTTGTTTTGGATCGCCAAAAGAATTTGCGCAAGGTCGGCCATTATTGGTTGAGCCGAAAATTAGTTTCCAAGGAAGGTTGGCCTGTGGAATTTGCACCTTCGTTATTGGTGCGCGCTTCCAGTGCAGTTCAAGCGGGGGTGATGGCGCAAGCGTTAATTACTATGCCCATCTCAGCGGCGCTTGAGCAGGCGGACAAAGTTACTGGCGTGGAGGCATTGGCCATCACGGAGACAGGGATGTTTTTTGCCAGTCAGGAATGGTATAGCGCACAGCTTGCGAATGGTACTTCACCGTGGAAACCAGAGCAGCGTTTCCAAATTGAATATGAAATTCCTGCGCTTGATGTTGCTGAATATCGCCGCCCTTATCTTGCGATCTGGATTACCGACAGCGAAGGAAAATCGATTCGCCAATTGCAAGTGTTGGGAGACAGTAGCCGTTGGTTGCGTGAGTTGCGTTCCTGGTGGCGCAAGATTGGTCGCGCCGATGACTCGCTGATTGGATGCTTTAGCTGGCGCCACGCGTAAACCGGGTAGTTACACTCTGCTGTGGGACGGCCGCGATGCACACGGCAATTTTGTGATTCAAGGAAATTATGAGCTACATATTGAGGCGGCACGTGAGCATGGTGAACATGAGTCGATAGTATTGCCATTTAGCTTGACTGGTAAAACATTAAAGGAAACTGCTAAAGGTAATAAGGAAATTGGAAGTGTACGTTTGAGCCTGCATTAAAAAATATTTACCGCATATTGATTTAAAAGTTTATATCAAGAGCCACGCAGTGGCCGAAAGGAATTGCTGATCGCATAATGAAATCACAGTCTTGCAATTGAGCTAACTAAATATGCTTCAGCTGCTGCTGTGAACGTGCATGCAACCGTTTGTAGTATTAGTGGTTTCCAGCACCACTTATAAATAGGTATTCGTAAATTAATTTTCCTCGCTAAAAAAACTTACAACGTTTGTAGCGAAAAATTTTTACGCACGGTTTCTATTTGTCCCGATAAATCCCCTTTGATCTTTTTGATAACAAGAGGT
>Ga0247822_10003593_pt1 | contig 10128 bp, 9 predicted proteins | sample 13C_Cellulose_Da_FD_192423 | JGI IMG/M metagenome (GOLD analysis project Ga0247822, IMG submission 192423) | Soil microbial communities from agricultural site in Penn Yan, New York, United States - 13C_Cellulose_Day30 | ecosystem: Environmental > Terrestrial > Soil > Agricultural land | place... | reverse complement strand
CAGCCGGCTGGGGGACGGGGGGGCACCAGCCGGCTGACGCCGGCCGTTCGCCTACGGGCCGAAGATGTCGTCGTCCGGCGGCGGCTCGGCGGCGCGCAGCTCGGCGGCGGCCACCTCCGGCAGCACCGCGTTGATGAAGCACCCCGAGCCCCACTCGAACCCCGCCGGCCGGGCCGTCCGGGGCACGACCTCCAGGTGCCAGTGGTAGTGCGGCAGCTCGCCCGAACGGGCCGGGGCCGTGTGCAGGTAGTAGTTGTACGCCGGGTGGCCGAGCACCCCGTCCAGCTTGCCGAGGACCGACTTCGTCAGCCGCGCCAGCTCCGCGGCGTGCGGGTCCGTGATCGTCTCGTAGCGGCTCGCGTGCGCCTTCGGCAAAACCCACGTCTCGTAGGCGAACCGCCCGGCGAACGCGGCCACCGCCAGGAAGTGTGGCGTCTCCGCCATCACACGCACACCGGCTTCCGACTCTTGTCGCGCGATGTCGCAGAAGACGCACCGGCCCTCGCGGCGGTGGTAGTCGGCGGCGCCGTCGAGTTCGCCCCGGATCGCCTCCGGGACGAACGGGGTGGCGACGACCTGCGAGTGCAGGTGGGCCAGCGACGCCCCGGCCTCGGCCCCGACGTTCTTGAACACGGTGACGTAGGCGAACCGCGGGTCGGCCGAGAGCGCCGTGATGCGGTCGCGGTAGGCGCGGAAGACGGCGGCGAACTCGGCGTCGGTCAGCCCGGTCGGACTCGACGTGTGCCGCGGGCACTCGATGACCAGTTCATGCACCCCGACGCCCGGTGCCAACTCGAACAGGCCGTCCCGGCTGGCCGCGGCGTTTGCCGTCGCGGTCGGCCGCACGGCGGGGAAGCGGTTCGGTACGACGCGCAGCCGCCAGCCGGGGCCGTCGGGCTTCGAGCCGGGGTCGCGCTCGGCGAACAGTTCGCGGGGCGTGTCGGTTTCGTGACCCTCGCAGAACGGGCAGGTGTCGCGTTCGGCGTCCCAGCGCGCGTGCGGCTTCGAGTGCGACAGGGCCAGCGGCCGCAGCGACCGCTCCGGGGCGAAGATCACCCACCGGCCGGTGACCGGGTCGCGGCGGTACTCGGGGGACAGGGATGCGTCGGCCATAAGGTTCTTTTCACGAACCTGCCGGCCGCTCGTCGAGGGGGGAACCGGGTTCGTCGTGTTCGAGCCGCTTGCCGAGGCCGGCCACGTCATCGACGGCGTACCCGAGTTGCCGGTAGAACGCGATCACCGCGGCGTTCGTGGACCGCACCTGGAGGTTGATCTTCGGGCACCCCTCGGCCCGCAGCCGCCGCTCGACCTCGCCCATGAGCGCCCGGCCGTATCCGTTGTGCTGGTGAGCCGGATCGACGCCGAAGTAGTAGACCCAGCCGCGGTGGCCGTCGTAGCCGGCCATCGCGGTGGCGATGATCTCGCTGCCGAGGACGCCGACCAGGAACAGGTCCGGGCGGACGGCGAGCTTGCGGCGGATGTCCTTGCGGGGGTCGTTCCACGGCCGGGTCAGCCCGCACCGGTCCCAGAGTGCGACGACCGCGTCCTCGTCGGCCGGCTCGAACGGGCGGATGTGCATGGCTACGGTTGCCCGCCGACGGCCCGCTGGACGGCGGGCATGAGGTCGTCCGTCTCACCGACCCGCAGCATCCGAATTTGCCGGGCCGACGCCGCGAACCACGGCAGCGATCGCGCCAGGTCCTGGGCCGCCAGGACGCAGGTGACGGCCGTCACAGACTCGCCGCCGTAGTGAACACCGCCCTGATGCCGGGTGAACCCGTGCTGCTGAAGCACCCGGCGGAGTTCCTGGTCCGCTGTGGTATTTGCTCGCAATCGTTCGGCGTCCAGGTCGATGGCGAGCGCGTAACTCGGGGCCGGCGTCGCGGCACCGAAGGGGGAATAGGCGTCGGCGGTCGCCCCGGCCGGACCGGTCCGCGGCTGGCGGACGAACCAGCCGACCAGCAACCCGGTGACGGCCCCGATCCAGGCGCCCAGGACGATCCGCTCGGTTATCAACTCCCGGGTGTACACGTCCCAGTACGGGCCCCGGTTCGGGGCCGGCCTTACCTGTGGTTTGAAGACGGCGGGCGATGTGGTGGCAAACGCCCCGCCGGCCACCACACCGACCCCGGCCCCTACGATCGCGGCGCTCACCAGGCCACGAACCCGCCAGCGCCGGCCGACCAATCCGAACACCAGTCCCACTGCGGCCCCGGTCCCGGCCCAGAGGGGAGACGGCAGCGGCACCCCGCCGATGCGTGCGGACTTCGCTGGCCGGTCGAACCGCTCGCCGTGGACGAGCGCCTGCCAGGTCGGCTCGACCCAACTGGCGATGAACGCCCCGAGGCCGGCGGCGAGGACCGCGTAGAGCAGGCGGGACTGGAGGGGTTTGCCGAGGGAAGGTGTGGTCATCGGATCGGCCCGCGCAGGGAAGTCGAGCGGACGCCGGGTATGAGGCGACGTGCAGACCCGTATCCGCGATTCCATTATGACCAGCGATGGCAGCCGATGCGATGCGGTTCCTGCCCAGTCCGCGGTTAAGACTTGTAGTACTGCATCCAGCCTAAATCGGTGGGTTGGGAGGGCGAGGCTCCTGCCGAGCCGTGGGAGCGCCCGGCTCGGCAGGAGCCTCGCCCTCCCAAGGTCAGGGAGCGCCCGGCTCGGCAGGAGCCTCGCCCTCCCAAAACCAGCCCACCAGATAAGCCTGGACGCTCTACTACAGGATTCGTCGGTACAGCTCCTCATATGCCGCGGCGCTGCGGTCCCAGGACCAGTCCTGTGCCATCGCGGTTCGGATCACCTGGCGGAAGTCCGACGGGCGGTCGCGGTAGAGTGTCAGCGCCCACTTCACCGTCTCGAAGAGCGCGTGTGCCGTGTAGTCCCGGAACGCGAACCCCGTCCCGGTGCCGGCCCGCAGGTTCTCCTCGGTGGTGTTCACGATCGTGTCCGCCAGGCCGCCCGTCGCACGGACCACCGGCGGGGTGCCGTACTTCAGCGAGTAAAGCTGGTTCAGGCCGCTCGGCTCGTAGCGGCTCGGCATCAGGAACAGGTCGGAGCCGGCCTCGATCAGGTGCGCCAGCGGCTCGCTGAACCCCAGGTACACGCCGACCCGGTCCGGGTGCTGGGCCTGGAACTGCGTCAGCTCGTTGTGAAATTCCGGGTCGCCCTCGCCCAGGAAGACCAACTGACAGCCCAGGTCCAGTAACCCCGGCGCGGCGCCCAGTACCAGGTCGATCCCCTTCTGGCTCGCCAGCCGGGCCACCATCCCCAGCACCGGTCGGTCCGGCTCCTCCGGCAGGCCGAACTGCCGCTGGAGCGCCGACTTGTTCTGCGGCTTGCGGTCGAAGACCGTCGCGGCGTCGTAGTTCGCCGGGATGTGCGGGTCGGTGGCCGGGTCCCAGACGCCGTAATCGACGCCGTTCACGATGCCGGTGAGCTTACCGCGGTACTCGCGCAGAAGCCCCTCCAGCCCGCAGCCGTACTCGGCCGTCTGGATCTCGCGGGCGTAGGTCGGGCTGACCGTGTTCACCGCGTCGGCGAAGACGACCCCGGCCTTCAGGAAGTTGAACAGCCCGTGGAACTCCAGTTGCCGGTGGTTGAACAGCCACCCCGGCAGGCCGGTGATCTGCATCACATCGCGCGGGAACATCCCCTGGTAGGCGATGTTGTGGATGGTGAACACCGACCGCACGTTCGCCAGCCCGACCGACTGGCGGTAGACCTCGGACAGGTACACCGGGACCAGGCCGGTCTGCCAGTCGTTGGCGTGGACGACGTCCGGGATGAACCCGACTCCGCGGATCGCCTCCAGCACGGCGCGGCTGAAGAAGGTGAACCGGGCGGCGTTGTCCGGGTAGTCGGCCTTGTAATCGCCGGGCATGGCCTGCTGGTAGAGCCCCATGCCCTGAGCCGGGTCGTCGCGGTCGAAGAACTCGGGGGCCTCGACGAAGAAGATCGGCACGGTCGAGTTCGGCAGCGTCGAGCGGAACAGCCGGCAGGCCAGGGTGCGCGTGCCGACCGGGACCGGGATGACGTGCGGGGTACGCTCGGGCGGGTTCTTGCCGAGCCGGACGCCGCGGTAGTACGGCATGACGACCGCGACCTGGTGGCCGCGGGCCGCCAGCGCCCGGGGCAGGGAGCCGGCGACATCCGCCAGCCCGCCGGTCTTGGCGAACCCGACCACCTCCGACGACGCCAGCAGGACCCGCAGCCCGGACACGGTGACGGCCCTCGTTAGGATGTGGGTGATTGTAGGAGCGTCGCAAGCCTACCCGTGGCCACGGGTGGGCTTGAGGGCCATTCTCTACTTCTCGATCCGCTTCGTGATGCTCAGTGTGCGCAGGACCCGTTCGACATCGCGGCCGAGTTCGTCGCGGTCGGCCCACGGCAGCCGCGCGGACACCGTCACGCCGCCCTCCGGCTGCGACACCACCGCGTACTCCAGCCGCACCTTCTCCTTCTTGACCTCCGCCTCCAGGGCGAAGCGGTCCAGCCGCGGCCGGTCCGACACCCGCCGCGGGGCGTCCGCGCCGGTGATCGCCGCGCCCTGCTTCGTCAGGAAGTCGCGCACCTCGGCGAGGTACTTGTCGGCGCCGGGCAGCCGCGACGCGGGCTCGACCGTGATGAGTACGCCGCCGCCGCCGGGTTCGTCGAGCGTCACTTGCTGACCCTGCACGGTGCCGACGCGCCACCGCCGCGGGTGGTGGAACCGCACCCCCAGGTCGGGGTTGTCGTAGAGCAGCTCGGTGTTCGCCGCCGTCGGCCGCAGGTCCACCCCGCGTAGCGCCTCCTCCGAGATGTCCGCGGTCTTCTCAGCCGGGCCGCGAGTCATCACGAACGTACCGTCGATCCGGCCCGATACCGTCTTGCCGTCTGGCCCGAACATCTCCCGGGTGCCCTTGAGGTTCAGGTACGTCAGCCGGTGCGCCTCCAGGTCGAAGTATCCGGAGCCCTCGAACTTCTGCTGGCTGGTGCCGTCCTCGGTCCCACCCCGGACCGAACCGGACACACCCAGTTTGGCGTACCGCTTATTAGAGATGGTGACCACCGAGACGAACTCTGCCATCAGTTCGCCCGAGTCGATCGGGTCGAGGTCGGTCAACTCGACGACAGCCGCGGGGGTCAGCCGCCAACGGTCGCCGGGGCGGACGGGTTTAGGTGGTAACAGCCCGGGAACCAGGGCCGGCGAGAAGACGTCGGTGCGAACCACGTCGATCTCGCCCCAGGTGAGCGGGCCGTCGGGCGAGAACGGAGCTTTCTTGCCGCGGTCCGAGCGGAGGACCACCATCCGCCGCACGGACGGCCGGACCTCCGCCTTCTGGTCCTTGCCGCCGGCCGTCCGGGCGAACTGCACTTCCCGGTAGGCCCGGACCGTCCGCGCCGTCTGCGGCTCGTCCGCGGGCAGCACTCGTTCGTCGTATGTAACGGTGCTCTCGCCGCTCATCGGGAGCACCTGTGGGGGTTTCCCCGGCTCCTGGGGAACCGCCAGCCGGCCGGCGAGTCGAACTTTCAGTTCGACCCGGTACGCAGTGGACGGGTCGAACCGCTCGGCCAGGGTGACGGGATTCTGGGCAAGGGCGTCCGGACCAGCGAGTACCCCGGCCGTAACCCCGAGGAACAACGATAAGGTTTTACAGGCCATGGGGTTTCGCCATCAGTGGGAAGAGAAGGCGGGCAGCATCCGCCGTATTCTAACCCCGCGGTTCCGACGGCTGCGGCGCAAACCGGAGGCTTTTCCGCATCCCCCCGTTGGAGAGGGCAAGCGGCGTAAGGTTGGTCGGTTGTGCGAGTTGGCCGTTCTGGATGTGCCGCGTTCCGAGACAGTGCCCGGATTGCAAATTTGAACAGAAGTCCTGTAAGTCCGACTCGACGCTGGTAGGAGTTGGATGTCCGTCACGAACCCGTAACACGACGCAACCGCGGGATGATGTCGGAGTCGCTTGCAAAACCACGATTTAGAGCCGGATGGGGTGGCATCTGGCGGGAAAACGGAGTCAGTCGATGGGAATTGGTCCGGGGATTGCAATGTGATTAAGCCGCATTCCCGACTCGACGTACTCCGTCCGTGTGAATTCGAGAACCAGGGCCGCCTCTGTCCGGTCGGTAAGGGCAGCGGATTCCACCGCTTCTGCGAACCTGACAGGTGGCAGGGTGTATCCAACCCTTAGAGGTTGGTCAAGACCGGGTTCCGGCAGGATTTCGACGGAGAGTTAAGGGAACGGCATCCGAGTTGTATCTCAATTGGGCGAGCGGTGGCCGGCCGGACAATCCGAAGCCGGTCGCCGCGAACAGAAAGATGGCCGCGGGCCGAACGACAGTACGACACGGAGGGGGCTTCAGCGCCCACACAGGAGGGACACCCGTGACCGACTTCAAACACCCGGTGCTCAGGGAGTTGACGGACCAGCAGGTCCGGTTCGCCCCGCCCGCCCGGCGACAGGAGCAAGTGGCCCGAGCCGAGCGGCTGCTCGGCGAGGTCGAGCCGGCTCGGGTGTACCCCTACCAGTACGTCTGCTTCCGGCTGACGGACTACCGGCCAGACGCCCACGTGGACCTGCTACTCGCGGGCGGCGAACTCAAGCACGACCTGGCGCTGTTCGTCAAGCGGGTTGAGCGGTCGCTGCCGCCGATGCCGGTGGAACTGGCGGCCGAGCCGATGCTGACGCTCGACGAGGTCAGCCGCCAGTTCAACGTCTCGACCAAGACGGTCAGCCGCTGGCGGATGCAAGGGCTGGTGGCCAGGCGGGTGATCCGCGACGGCCGCAAGCAGCTCGGGTTCCCGAAGTCGGCGGTCGAGGGGTTCGCCACCGCCCACCGCGACCAGGTGGAGCGCGGCGCCCGGTTCAGCCATCTTACCGAGGCGGAGAAGGACGAGATCGTCTCGACCGCCCGCCGGCTGGCTGCCGAGGGCGGGTGCCTGACCGAGGTGAGCCGGGAGATCGCCAACCGCCTGGGCCGGTCGGCCGAGGCCGTCCGGTACACCATCAAGAACTTCGACCGGGACCACCCCGAGCGGGCGGTGTTCCCGACCCTGACCGGGCCGCTGGACGCGGCCTCCAAGACCCGGATTTTTACAGCCTACCAGGAGGGCGACAGCGTGCAGTTGATTGCCAAGCGGTTCGGTCGGACGGCCTCCAGCATGTACCGCGTAATCAACGAGGTGCGCGCCGAGCGGTTGGTCCGCGAGCCGATCTCATATATCTACAACGCCGAGTTCGATGATCCCGCGATGGTGGCCGAAATCCTCGGGCCGATGCCCAACGAGGAAGACTTCTTCGGCAAGGTGAAGTCGATGCGGCCGCCCAAGGATGTCGAGCCGCACATGGCCTACCTGTACGAGCGGCCGCTCTTGAGCCGCGAGCAGGAAGCGCACATGTTCCGCAAGATGAACTACATCAAGCACGTCCTGGCCCGGCTCCAGGAGCGGATCGGCGACGGCCCGGTCCGGGTGCCCGACCTGGAGCGGATCGAGGAGCTACAGTCCGAGATCAAGGCCGTCCGCGACCTGCTGATCGAGTGCAACCAGCGGCTGGTTCACAACCTGGCGACCAAGCACCTCAACCCGGGCCAGAACCTGGACGAGTTGAAGTCCGACGCCAACGTCTCCGTCATGCGGGCGGTCGAGAAGTTCGACTACGGCCGCGGATTCAAGTTCTCGACGTACGCGACCTGGGCGATCATGAAGAACTTCGCCCGGTCGATCCCGGACGAGAACACCCGCCGGTCACGATACCTGACCGGGACCGACGAGCTGTTCGACGGCAAGGCCGACATCCGCACCGACGAGCAGGAGGTTTTGACGGCCGCCAGCCAGGCCCGCGACCGGGTGAACCGGTTGCTGGACTACCTGGACCCGCGGACCCGCGAGGTGATCCGCATGCGGACCGGGCTGGACGGCTCCGAGGAGATGACCCTGGAGCAGATCGGCCAGCACTTCGGCATCACGAAGGAACGGGTGCGGCAGATCAACGTCCGCGGGATGAAGCAACTGCGGGAGAAGGCCGCTCAGGAGAACGTGGAACTGCCGTGAGTCGGTGGCCGGTCGGCTTTAAGCCCGGCCGCCGATCGCAAGCGCCGCGGGGTCGGTCGGAAGACCGGCCCCGGTCGTTTTTACGGGGTCAGTGCCCCGGCGTGATCCACTGGCTCATCTGGGCGGTCACCAGCCCGAGGCCGACCATGCAGGCGGCCAACATCAGGAGTTGCCCGCTGCGACGGTACTTGGCATTCACGTCCCGCACCACGAACCGCTTCTGCTCGATAGCACCCTGACAGTCCCGGCAGACCCGCAGCGGCACCCCCTCGCAGTGGGGCAGCCGGCGGATGGCGGCCAGCATGACCGGGTCGGTCTGGGTCTGGACCTCGACCAGATAGGCGAATTGCTGTGCGAGGTCCATCTCGCGCCGGCAGAACCGGCAGGGCATCGCTGCGCTCATGCGGGACAGTTACCCTTTCGTGCGGTCGGCTGTCAACCGGGGTCGGGCCGGACGGACCGCGGACGCGGCGAGCCGGGGCCCGGCCGGTCGCCGTTACAATCACAGAGAGGAACACCGCGGGCCGAGGCCCGGCGGGGTGGTGACTGTTAAGAGGACGTTTCGCAGAAGTTTAGCTTGCGCCGGTGGAAAGACAAGCCGGAGTTGGCGGGCGACCCTGGGCATCGAGGTCATTCGGCCGCTTTGACGAACTCGTCGTGGATGCCGCGGAGCGCCGGGAACCGGCCGGCCAGGGCGTCGAGGGTGGGTCGGAACAGATCCTCGAACTCAGCCGGCCGGAGTAGGGATTGCGGGAGGACTTCAGCGGCGTCGAGGATGTCGGCCAGCGCGGCCGGGTCTGAGCGGTCGTAGGCCATCCCGCGAGCTACGACCAGGAGGCGGTGGATCGCCCGCAGGGCCGCGCGGGTTTCGCCCTCGGTCAACGGGGTCGTCCGGTGGCTCGGTCGGACGGGCGGGGTGGAGATCGGTGGTGTCATGTCAGCACCTGAACGGCAGCCAGCGGGGTGCCGTGGTTGCCGGGCATCACTTCGATTGGGTCCAGGCTCACTCCGGCCAGGAGCAAGCTCTGAAGCCGGCGGAAACGGATCAGGGCGACAGCACTACTTCGCAAGTCCAGTATACCCTTCGGCGAGAGCAGGCTGTCGAGTGGAAGGAGCCGAACCTCGACCAGCCGGCCGTCCTGATCCAAGATCGCCGCGGAAATGTTGGTGTGGCCTACCGACTCGGCGGCCTTGGCCCGCCGAACACCGTTCAGGACCTGGAAGGTCTCCATCTGCTACCACCCGGTATGGATCACTGGGCCGATTCACCACCGGGCGACCTGCTGCGCCGCCCGCAGCTCGGTCAGGCTGCACGTCGCGGTGCCGACCTTGCCGACCACCACCGCGGCCGCCAGGCTCGCCAGCCGACACGCCTCCGCGGGCCCGGCCCCGACCGCCAGTGCCAGCCCCAGCGTCCCGGCCACCGTGTCGCCGGCCCCGGTCACGTCGTACACCTCCCGGGCCTGCGCCGGGACATGGACTAGCGGCCGGTCCCGCTCGAACAGCGACATCCCGTGCGGCCCCCGGGTGATGAGGACCGCTGTCTCCGGGCCGAGCAGTTCCAGCAGGTCCGCCCCGGCCCGGTCCACGTCCTCGGAGGTCTTCAGCGGTCGGTTGAGTACCTGCCCGGCTTCAAGTTGATTGGGCTTCACCAGGGTGGCGCCGCGGTATTTCTCGTAGTCCAGACCCTTCGGGTCGATGACCGTGGGCACCCCGGCGGCGCGGGTCTTTTGCAACAACTGGCCAACGAAGCCCGGGGTCACGACGCCCTTGCCGTAGTCGGAGATGATGCACCCGCGGACCCGCGGCAGCGCTTCCGTGATGGCATCGAGCAGGGCCGCCTCCACGGGATCGGTGATTGGCCCTGGGGCCTCGTGGTCGATGCGGACGACCTGCTGGCTATGGGCGATCACCCTGGTCTTGGTGGTGGTCGGCCGGGCCGGGTCGCGGACCACCGAGGCCGTCTCGACGCCCTGCGAGCGGAGCAGTTCGCGGACGCGGTCGCCGTCGGGGTCCTGGCCGACGACGCCGGCCAGGTACGGCGTGCCGCCCAGGCTGCCGACGTTCGCTGCGGTGTTCGCCGCCCCACCGGGGACGAA
>Ga0247822_10003592_pt1 | contig 10128 bp, 11 predicted proteins | sample 13C_Cellulose_Da_FD_192423 | JGI IMG/M metagenome (GOLD analysis project Ga0247822, IMG submission 192423) | Soil microbial communities from agricultural site in Penn Yan, New York, United States - 13C_Cellulose_Day30 | ecosystem: Environmental > Terrestrial > Soil > Agricultural land | place... | reverse complement strand
CTTCCGCCTCCGACACCCGGCCGTGACCGCGAGTGCGGCGATCACGGTGGCCTGGATGCTACTGGGGTGGCTGGGGATGGCGCTCGGGTTGGCGATCGCGCGGGCCGCGTGGACGCTCGGCTGGCTGATGTTGTTGGCCCACACCGCTATTGCGTTCGGCGTGGCGCACGGATGGTCGCACGCGGCGGCGGTCGAACACGTCCGAGAAGTCGGCGGCACCGGCGCCGGGATCGTGGTGAACTACCTGTTCGCCGCGGTGTGGGGGGCGGACGTGGCGTCGTGGTGGTACGACCCGGCCGGTCGCGCCAGCCGCCCGCGGTGGGTGGCGGTCGCGGTCCACGGGTTCCTGCTGTTCGTCGTGCTGAACGCGACGGTCGTGTTCGGCCCGCCGGGCCGGCGGTGGGCCTATGCGGCGTGCCTGGCGGCTCTTGCAGTGACCTGGTGTATCAGCGGACGACCGGGGGCGCGCAAACGCGAACGCGGCAGGTGACACCTGCCGCGTTCGCGCGGTTGACCGGGCAACTCACTCACCGACGTAGGGGAGCAGGCCCATGAAGCGGGCTCGCTTGACCGCGTCGCTGGCGGCACGCTGGAAGGTCGCGCACAGGCCGCTCCGCTTGCGGCTGAACATCTTGCCCTGGCTGGTGATGAGCTTCTTGAGGTTGCTCACGTCCTTGTAGTCCACGAACGCGGGCCGCGGGCAGCCTTCCTTCGTGCAGAACCGGCACCGGTTCTTGCGGTTCTTGCCGAGCTTCTTGCGAATCATGTTCGCTTCCCGTCCTGCTGAACTGGAACTTGCGGATTTTGTTCCGATGTTTCGGAAAGTAACAAGCTATTCGCGGCGGGCAGGACCGTCAACGGCCGAACCGGCAAACCGCCGCGATGCCCGCCGCCTCGCGCGGCCGGGAGTCGTATACGATTCCGGTAGTCCCAGGTGCCCCTCATGCCGCCCGCCGACCCGCCGCTGAACCTCATCCGGCTGTTCGACTTCTACGTCGCCCTCTTGTTCCTCATCAGCCTGCTGCGGCGGTGGACCGTCTACTGGGACGCGATCCGCCTCGTCTTCCGCGTCCGCGGCCGGTGGCCGAAGCTCATGAGCGCCCTGGCGGAGCACAAGAGCCTGCTGCTGAACTGGGCGTTCTTCCGACCGGCGATCCTGGCCCTGGTCGTCATGCTGATCCAGTTCGCGTTCTCGCGGCTGATCTACCCGCGGGCGGTTCTGACCGGCCCGCAACTCCGCGAGGAGTGGTGGCTGGTCCCGATTATCCTCGTGCCGCTGGTCCCGATGCTCGCGGTGGACCTGTACTTCATCATCCGCGTCGGGCGGTTCGACCACGACGAGACGGTGAAGTACCTCGACCAGGCCGAGACGTGGCTCGGGTGGCGCGGGCCGCTGGTCCGGGTGGTGACGCTGGGCATCGTGAACCCGCGGAAGATGGTGGACGAGGAGGTGCAGAAGAGCCTGGCGCAGATGCATTCGACGTTCGCGTCGTCGATGTGGTGGGTGATCGTGCAGATGAGCCTGCGGCTGGCGTTCGCGGTCACGCTCTGGACAATCTGGGCCGTTCACGGATGATGACGCCACACCACCTCTCGGAGGGCACCGCCGTGACCACGCGTCGCCAGTTCCTCGCCGCGGGCGCGATCCTCGGGGCCGCGGCCGCCGCCCCCGCGGTCGTCGCGGACGAGCCGAAGCCCGCGCGCCCCACGCGCATCGGCGTCTCGACGTACTCGTTCTGGCAGTTCAAGAACAACGACCTCCGCGACCTGGAGAAGTGCATCGACCTCGCGGGGGAGATGGGCTTCGACGCGGTCGAGATCCTGCACCGCCAGATGCGCGACGAGACGCCCGCGTACCTGCAAAAACTCAAGCAGCGGGCATTCCTCAATGGGATGTCGCTCAACGGGTTCTCCACGCACCAGGGCTTCCTCTTTCCGAAGAAGGAGGAGCGGCAGAAGAACGTCGATCACACGGTGAAGTGCATCGAGATGGCGTACGCGATGGGCATCCCGACCATGCGCGTGAACACCGGCACCTGGCGCACGAGCAAAGACTTCGACGAGTTGATGAAGAACCGCGGCATCGAGCCGCCGCAGCCCGGCTTCACCGACGACGACGGCTACAAGTGGGTGATCGACGGCCTCACCGCGTGCCTGAAGGCCGCGGAGAAGTGCGGCGTCACGCTCGCGCTCGAGAACCACTGGGGCCTCGGCCGCACTCCCGAAGGCGTGCTGAAGATCGTGGACGCGATCGACTCGCCGTGGCTCCGCGTGACGATGGACACCGGCAACTTCCTCGAAGACCCCTACGAGAAGCTCGAAAAGCTCGCGCCGAAGACCGTGCTGGTGCAGACGAAGACGTATTACGGCGGCGGACTCTGGTACACGCTCGACCTCGACTACGACCGCATCGCGAAGATGCTGAAGAAGCACAACTTCACGGGCTTCGTGTCGCTCGAGTTCGAGGGCAAGGAAGACCCGAAGACCGCGGTGCCGAAGAGCCTCGCGGTGCTGCGGAAGGCGTTCGCTTGAAGCGCCTTCTGGATTGGTTTTGTACCCCGAAGGGGTTGTACTCCACAGCCTAGGGTCGCCGTCCTTGGCGCACCCTGGGGACGCGTGACGATCCGGCCGCGTTCGCGTAGCCCAGGGTGCGCCCGAAGCCGGGCGACCCTGGGCTGAGGGTATACAACGCTTTCAGCGTAAAGACACAGGACCCGATCCCCGCTATGACTCCCTCCCAGGCCCAGGCACTCTACTTCGACCGGGCCGCGAAGATCCTCGGGATCGACGACCGGTTCCGGCAATCGCTCCTGACCCCGTACCGCGAGATCAAGGTCGAGTGCCCACTCGTCCGCGACGACGGCTCGCTCGCGACGTTCGTCGGCTTCCGCGTGCAGCACGACAATACGCGAGGCCCGATGAAGGGCGGCATCCGCTACCACCCGCAGGTGGACATCGACGAGGTGAACGCCCTCGCGGCCCTCATGACCTGGAAGACCGCGGTGGTGGACCTGCCCTACGGCGGAGCGAAGGGCGGCATCGCGGTGGACCCGAAGCAACTCACGCCCGGCGAACTCCAGCGACTCACCCGCGTGTTCACCAAGCGGATTCACGACGTGATCGGCCCGCATCTGGATGTGCCCGCTCCCGACATGGGTACGAATGCCCAGACGATGGCCTGGATCGTGGACGAGTACGAGAAGTTCCACGGCCACGCGCCCGGCGTGGTCACGGGCAAGCCGATCGAACTCGGCGGCTCGCTCGGCCGCGAGGCCGCGACCGGCCGCGGCGTCCTCTACGCGGCGGAGTGCCTGTTCGAGGAGATGGGCAAGACGGCCGCCGACTTCACTTACGCGATCCAGGGATTCGGCAACGTCGGCTCGTGGGTCGCGCGACTCGCCCACGAGGCGGGCGGGAGAGTGGTCGCGATCAGCGACGTCTCCGGCGCGGTGCGGAACCCGCAGGGGCTCGACGTTCCGGCCCTTCTCAAGTACGCGGCGGAGAGGAAGACCGTCGTCGGCTTCGCGGGCGGCGAGTCGTTCCCCGGCGAGCAACTCCTCGCGGAGCCGTGCGACGTCCTCGTGCCCGCGGCGCTCGGCGACGTGTTGACGAAGGCCACGGCGGGGGCGGTGAAAGCGAAGATCATCCTCGAAGGTGCGAACCACCCGACCGACCCCGAGGCGGACGAGATGCTCCGCGCCAGGGGCGTGGTACTCCTCCCGGACATCTACGCGAACGCCGGCGGCGTGACCGTCAGCTACTTCGAGTGGGTGCAGAACATCCAGCAGTACCGCTGGGACGAGGACCGCGTCAACGCGGAGCTGCGCAAGCGCATGCGCGCCGCCTACGCCGACCTCCGCGCCGTGCGCGACCAGCACAAGTGCGACCTGCGCACGGCCGCGTTCGTGCTGGCCGTGGGCCGCGTGGCGAAGGCGACCGAGCTCCGCGGGCTGATGTAAGGAGAAGATGCCATGGCCGAACCCCTCCGCGACGCCCTCAATCACGCCTTATGCGACGAACTCGACGCCGCGGCGTCGCGGATCGCGCACTGCGTGAACCAACTCACCACCGAGCAGGTCTGGTCCCGGCCGCGTGCCGACATAAACTCCATCGGCAACCTTCTGCTGCACCTGGCCGGCAACGTGCAGCAGGCGATCACGAACAACCTGACCGGCGCTCCGGACACCCGCGACCGCCCCGCCGAGTTCGCGGCCCGCGACCCGGTCCCCGCGGATCAACTCCTCGGCCGCCTCCTGGTCGTCGTGAAACAAGCCCGCGACGCCGTCCTCTCTGCGAGCGACGAACGCCTCTGCGAGCAGACGGTGGTGAACAACAACAACTGGACTGGGATTCAGGCCGCGATCCGCAGCATCGCGCACTTCCGCGGGCACGCGCAGGAGATCATCCACATGACGCGGACGATCCTGGGTGACGCGTACCAGTACGCGGGGCCGAAATGAAGTCCCTCCGGAGCACGGGCGTCGCGCCCGCACGCAACCATGGGTAGCACGGACCAGGACGCCGCGTCGCCGCCGTCGCCGGACGAGGTCAATCGACTCTGGCAGCACGGGATGCACGAGGAGCGGCTGTTCCACGACCGGCTGAACTACTTCTCGTTTCTCGAGACCGGCCTGCTGACGATCTGCGGCATCCTGTACCACAAGGAGCCCGCGATCGGCGTGTTCCTCCCGCTCGCCTTCGTCGCCCTGTTGTTCACCATCCTGTGGATGGTGATCCAGACGCGGCACTGGGCGTACTGCGAGCACGTCCACGCGCGCATCCGCCAGTTCGTCCCCGAGTACCGCGCGACGCTCGACGGCTTCCGCGGCGGGGTCGGGACGGGCTTCTCCATCTCCAGGCCGCTGGCGCTGGCGGTGCCGACGCTGTTCGCGGTCACGTGGGTCGCGTTCTTCGTGTGGCTCCTGGCCCGCGAGCCGGCCCCCGCCCCTCCGGCGGAAACGAGCGTCACCGCGGAGCGCGTCGTGCTGGTCATGCTCGTGGCGGTCGTCGCGTGGCTACTGTGGCGGCTCCGACGCCTGGAGCGGCGGCTCGGTGAGAAGCCGCGCGATTGAGTGGACCGCCGCGCGGGTGGGATTCCCGGCAGCCTCGCGGCCCGCGGCGGCATACAGTTGTCCGTACCCTCCCGCCGTCACTTTCCGTTGGAGTTCCCTTCCATGCCCCGAATGGCGTTCGTACTCGCCGCACTGGCGGTTCTGCCGCCGCTTGCCGCGGCCGACTGGTCCCAGTTCCGCGGCCCGACCCAGAACGGCCATGCCGGTTCGGCCAAGCCCCCGACTGAGTGGGACGCGAAGAAGAACGTGACGTGGCGGAAGGAACTTCCCGGCGAGGGGTGGTCGTCGCCGGTCGCGGTCGGCGGAAAGATCTTCCTGACGGCCGCGGTGCCCGGCGCGGGTAAGGGCGACTACTCGCTCCGCGCGCTCTGCCTCGACGCGAAGACGGGGGAGATCGTCTGGGACCGCGAGGTATTCCAGGAGAAGGTCGGCAGCGCGCCGAAGATCCACCAGAAGAACAGCCACGCCAGCCCCACCGCCCTGGTGGACGGCGGCGACGTGTTCGTCCACTTCGGGCACATGGGCACCGCGTGCCTCGCCGCGGCCGACGGGAAGATCCGCTGGACGCAGCAGGCGCTCGCCTACAAGCCGGTCCACGGGGCGGGCGGCTCTCCGATACTCGCCGCGGGCAAGCTGATCTTCAGTATCGACGGCACAGACTTGCAGGCGGTCGTCGCGCTCGACCGGAAGACCGGAAAGATTGCCTGGCAGACGCCGCGGAAGACCAGCCCGGTCAAGGCGTTCTCGTTCTGCACGCCACTGTTGATTTCGGTGAACGGGCGGGAGCAACTGGTCTCGCCGGGGAGCGACGTGGTGATGGCGCTCGACCCGCAGACCGGCCGCGAGGTCTGGCGCGTGCGGTACTCCGGTTACTCCGTCGTCCCGCGGCCGGTGTTCGCGAACGGTGTCGTCTACTTCTCGACCGGCTACGACTCGCCTGTCCTGTACGCGATCCGCGCGGACGGAAAGGGCGACGTGACCGACACGCATGTCGTCTGGACGGCGAAGAAGGGCGTCCCGCGGAACGCGTCGCCGCTCCTGGTGGACGGAGCGCTGTACCTTGCGGCCGACGACGGGACCGTGACGTGCCTCGACGCGAAGACCGGCGCCGAGCGGTGGAGCGAGCGCGTCGGCAAGGCGTACTCCGCGTCGCCGATCTACGCGGGCGGGCACGTCTACCTGCTGGACGAGTTCGGCCTCGCGACCGTTCTCAAGCCGGGATCGTCATTCGACCCGGTCGCGACGAACAAGCTCAACGAGAAGTCGCTCGCGAGTCCCGGCGTGGACGGCGACGCCCTTCTGCTGCGGACCGAGAAGGCGCTGTACCGTATCGAGGAGAAGTGAGACGCCGGCCTATAGCGTGCCGCGGAGCGCCGCCAGGGCCGCGCGGAGCGAGTCGAACGCGACCTCCCCGTCCGCGATGTCGCGCGGCAGCCGCCACTCGATCCCCAGAACCGCGTCGAGTGGTCGGGCGTCGTCCGGGTTGATCGCGGTCGCGGTGAAGTACAGGTCGAGGACGGGGTAGGTCACCTCCGCGTAGGGGTAGAGGTTCGGGGTCGAGACCAGGAACTGGAGCCGGCCGATCTCGATCCCCACCTCCTCGCGGACCTCGCGGCGCAGACCCTCCTCGGCCGACTCGCCGAAGTCGATGAACCCGCCGGGCACCGCGAGCTTCCCCGCGCTCGGCTCCTTCGCCCGGCGGATCAGCAGCACGCGGCCGCCCGCGTCGAACAAGAATGCGCCCGCGGCGACGGTCGGGTTGAAGAAGTACGCGAGCGAGCAACCGCCGCAGCGGTAGGGGGACTGGTTGTGGTTTTCGGCGGGGCGCGGGGTGCCGCAACGCGGACAGTGGCGGAACAGTTCGACGGGTCGCATGCGGTTCAGACTACGGCGCGGCTCACAGGTCGCCCGCGTTGTAGACCTGGCTGTCGTTGCGGACGCACACGCGGCGCCAGGTGATCGGGGTGACGGTGTAGCGGATGAATCGCACCGAGCCGTCGGCGAAGACGCACCCGAACCCCGCGGTGTGCGCCGAGCCGAACGCCCGCGACGCCGCGGTGACGCCGGGCGAGTTCGTGTCCGCGGCGGGAGAACTCGCGCCCCACCGGTACACCTCCCAGTCCCCGTTCCAGCCCGGCGTGCAGTACGACTCGTTGTCGTCGGTCGTCCGGCCGAACATCGCCCGGTTGAGTTGCTTCTCGCCCACCATCACCGTGCCGCTGGTCCCGTCGGTCACGTCCGCGATTCTCACCACGCCGCGAGTCGTCCGCATCACCAGCCCGTTCTGCCCCTCGGTCTGGTCGCCCGCGCTGCCCGCGTAGTCGATCTTCGCCGTGCCGTTGTACGCCTGCGCCGACCGCCGCGACGGGCAGTAATAGACCTTCACCGGAGTGTTGCGAACGGTCGCGTTGCTCGTGCTCTTGAAGAGGTTGTCCTGCTCGACGTAGGGGAGCAGGAGGTAAGCCCAACTCCAACTCGCCGCTCGCGCGACCGGGCTGTTCGCGGACGTATCCGCGGAGGAAGTGTAAGTCGGCGGGACGTGTGTTCCGCCCGCGGGGAAATGGCCGAGTACGTCATGATGGTTGTGGAACGCCAGTCCGATTTGCTTGAGGTTGTTCTGGCACTGGAGCCGCGCGGCGGCCTCGCGGACCTTCTGGACGGCGGGCAAGAGCAGGCCGATGAGGATGGCGATGATCGCGATCACCACCAACAGCTCGATCAGCGTGAAGCCAGATCGCCGCAACCGAGACATGGGCCGCGTCTCGCACCCGCCGCGTGATAGGAAACCGGCCGCGGGGCGGGGCCGCGGTGGTACGGATCTCTGTCAAAAGTGGCAGCAATCGCACGAAATCAGAGAGGTCGTGATGAGGATAAGCCAGTCGTCGGAGGGCGGTCAAGGTAGAAATGAAAGAATCGTGAGCAATGAGTGCATGACCCACTTTGCGGTGCCGAGTGCGGGAGAACCCAGACGGGATAGTATTTCCTCCGGCGGTTGGTGCGGAACCTCTTGCCGGGAGGGAACATGGCCACACGCGAACCGACACCCGAGGATCTGGACCGGATCACCGAACTCGCCAGGCGGCGGGGCAAGATCATCGTCCGGGAGCACTGGGGCGAGCACGGCCCCGGACTCGACGTCAACCTCGACCAGGTGGGACGAGTCGCCCTCGCGGCGGTTCGGGGTCTGCTCGCCGGAACCCTCGAGACGGCCACCCGGAAGCAGGCCCGGCAACTCGGTGAGCACCACCCCTGTCCCGGCTGCAAAAGACCCTGTCCTCTGGTTACCGAGGACCGCACCGTCACCACCGGCGAGGGCTCCTTCGAGCACCACGAGCCGAAGGCCCACTGCCCGGACTGCCGCCGGGACTTTTTCCCCCCAGCGGGTGCCACCGGGGCTGACCAGCCACGCCTATAGCCCGCGCGCGACCGGCAAGATCGTAGAAGCCGGCGGCGGGTTGAAGTCGTTCGCGGTCGCCGCCCGGGTGCTCAAGAGCCTGGCCGGGATCACCATCAGTGCCCAGCACGTGCGGCGTCTGACCGAGGAAGTCGGCGGGGAGTTGGCCGCCCGACGGGACCGCGAGGTGGAGGATTACGTCCACCACCGGCGGGTCGAGCCGGGCGATCCGATCCCTTCGGGTGTGGTCGTGGCGGTGGACGGCGGGCGGATTGAGACTCGCGTGCCCACCCCGGGCAAAGGGCCGGGCATCCACGAGCACGGGTGGAAAGAAGACAAGGTCGCCTGCCTGTACGCGCTGGACGGCCCGGCGTTCGGCGAGGACCCACACCCGCAACCGCCGCGGGCGTTCACGGACCGGAAGCGCGTGGACGAGTTGGCCCGCGACACCCACGCCCAGCGGGGCACGAACCCGGACTGGCCGGCGTTGCCGGCATCGGCGGGCGAACCGCCGCCGACCGAACCGCGGCCGGTCCGCGAGGCGAGCGAGTCCGCGCGGGCATGGCCGCCGCCGCGGGCGGAGCGGACGTGTGTGGCGAGCACGCGGGACAGCGACGAGTTCGGGAAGGTGGCGGCGGCCGAGGCGCACGCGCGGCACTTCTACCGGTCGGCTCGACGGGCGTTCCTGGGCGACGGCCGGCGGTACAACTGGGCGATCCGGGACAGGTGGTTCGCCGACTTCGAGCCGATCGCGGACCTCGTCCACGTGCTGTCGTACCTGTACGCGGCGGCGACCGCCGTGTCGGCCGACGTGGGGGAGCGCTGGACGCTGTACGTGGGCTGGATGACCGCGTGCTGGCGGGGCAAGGCCGGTGAGGTCGCGTCGTCGATCCGCGGGCGAGCCGAGGGGAAGGGCTGGAGCCCGCCGGACGCGGAGACCCCGGAGAGTGACTGGCGTGTGGCGGTGGGGCGGGCGTGGACGTACGTGGGGAACAACGCTCCTCACATGGACTACCCGCGGTACCGCCGGCTGGGCCTTCCGGTGACGAGTGCGGCGGTGGAGTCGCTGATCAAGGAGGTGAACTACCGGGTGAAGGGGACGGAGAAGTTCTGGAACCACCCCGAGGGAGCTGAGGCGATCATGCAGGTGCGGGCCGCGATGCTGTCGGACGACGACCGCCTGGGGCGATTCCTGGCCTCGCGGCCCGGATCGCCCCACCGCTACACACGGCGGGCCGCCGCATAGCCCGAAAAGGCAAACCCGGTCATGCACTCGTGAGCAATCGCTGATGCTACTCAAACGCTACGGTCGGTATCAGACGCGGCGGAGCCGTCGCCACCTCGACTCCGCATCGGTTAGCATGGTGCCATGAACGACGGCGATGCCCTCCTCGCGGCGATCCTCGCGAACCCTGACGACGACACGCCGCGCCTGGTGTACGCGGACTGGCTGCAGGAGAATGGAAGGCCCGAGTGGGCGGAGTACCTGAGACTCGGGGTGGAGGCACCTCGTCTCAAGAAGGGGAAGAAACGCAGCCAGTTGGAATCGCGAATTGAGGAACTGCGCGGCCGGCTCGATGGCGGATGGCTGGCACTGTTGGCGACGTTGGGAGTTCCCTTCCGCGAGCGTCAGTTCAGTTTCGAACCCGGTGGGTGCAGTAA
>Ga0247822_10003591_pt1 | contig 10129 bp, 10 predicted proteins | sample 13C_Cellulose_Da_FD_192423 | JGI IMG/M metagenome (GOLD analysis project Ga0247822, IMG submission 192423) | Soil microbial communities from agricultural site in Penn Yan, New York, United States - 13C_Cellulose_Day30 | ecosystem: Environmental > Terrestrial > Soil > Agricultural land | place... | reverse complement strand
TGCGCGTGCCTTCCCGCGCCGGGCAGGAGCATCTCCGAAAAGGGCGTCAAATAGCCGGACAGCAAAAAGGGGCGCGCCGGTTGGCACGCCCCTTTTGTCTTCGCAGCGGATGTGGCCTCAGGCGGCCTGCTTGACCTCCGCCACGATCTTGCGCGCGGCGTCGCCCAGATCGTTCGCCGGAACGATGGCGAGACCCGAATTCGCGAGGATGGCCTTGCCTTCCTCGACATTGGTGCCCTCGAGGCGGACGACCAGCGGAACCGACAGATTCACTTCCTTCGCCGCGGCGACGATGCCCTCGGCGATGATGTCGCACTTCATGATCCCGCCGAAGATGTTGACGAGGATGCCCTTCACCGCGGGATCGGCGAGGATGATCTTGAACGCTGCGGTCACCTTCTCACGGCTCGCACCGCCGCCCACGTCGAGGAAGTTCGCCGGGAACATGCCGTTGAGCTTGATGATGTCCATGGTCGCCATCGCCAGACCGGCGCCGTTGACCATGCAGCCGATGTCGCCGTCGAGCTTGATGTAGGCGAGGTCGTACTTCGACGCCTCCAGCTCGGCCGGATCCTCTTCGGTCACGTCGCGCAGCTCGACCAGGTCCTTGTGACGGAACAGCGCGTTGCCGTCGAAACCGACCTTGGCGTCGAGCACCAGCAGGTTGCCCTGCTCGGTCAGCGCGAGCGGATTGATCTCGATCTGCTCGGCATCGGTCGCGAGGAACGCGTCATAGAGCGACTTGGCGACCTTGGCCGCCTGCTTGCCCTGATCACCCGTCAGGCCCAGCGCCGCGGCGACGGTGCGGCCGTGATGCGGCTGGAAACCGGTCGCGGGATCGACCGAAAAGCTGCGGATCTTCTCAGGAGTCGAATGCGCGACTTCCTCGATGTCCATGCCGCCCTCGGTCGAGACGACGAACGCGACTCGGCTGGTCGCGCGATCGACGAGGAGCGCGAGGTAGAATTCCTTGGCGATGTCGGCGCCGTCGGTGACGTAGAGGCGATTGACCTGCTTACCGGCCTCACCCGTCTGGATCGTCACCAGCGTGTTGCCGAGCATGTCGGTGGCGTGCGCGCGGACCTCGTCGAGCGAGAAGGCAAGGCGGACGCCGCCCTTCGCATCGGGGCCGAGTTCCTTGAACTTGCCCTTGCCGCGGCCACCGGCATGGATCTGCGACTTCACGACGAACAGCGGCCCGGGCAGCTTCTTCGCGGCCTCGACGGCTTCCTCGACGGTGAAGGCGGCATGGCCGGCGGCGATCGGCGCGCCGAACTTGGCCAGCAGTTCCTTCGCCTGATATTCGTGGATGTTCATGGGCAGATCCCTTGCGTTGCAGCAAAATCCGCCCGCCTTAAGCACAGCGCCTCGCGGGAATCAAATACCCTTTGTATGCGATTGAGATGCAATTGCAATAAGATAGGATTCGAGACGCTTTGCGCTCTGCCCGAAGCGGCAAAACCTGCGGGTTCGCAGCCGGTTAGCCGCCGCCGATCCCGGTCGCGCAAAGCGCCGCGGAACTGGTCGCAACCGCGACGATCTCCGGATCGCCGAGTGAACGGATGCGGCGCAGGAATTTGTCCGCCGACTCGGCCTCGCGGGCTTTGGGCAGATCGGCGATCCGCATCAGCTGGGCGAGGCTGAGCCGGTCGACCATCCGCTCCGCCATGCACGCGGCGAGCGGACGCGACAGGCCGGCGTTGACGAGGCCCGCGCGCAAGCGCGCCTCGGGAACCGCGCAGGCCGACAGGGAAAGGGCGATCAGGAGAAGAGGTGCGCTTCGCATGGCGGATCGCTATATCGCCGCCCATGAACGCCGCAATCGGCATCCTGCTGTTCCTCGGCACCATCGCGCTGATGGAGGGCGTGGCTTACGCCGCGCACCGCTGGGTGATGCACGGGCCGGGCTGGTTCCTGCACAAGAGCCATCACGAGCCGCGCGCAGGCATGTTCGAGCTCAACGACCTTTACGCGGTGATCTTCGCCATCCCCTCGATCGCGCTGCTGTACGCGGGGGTGCAACTGGGCTGGTGGCCGGGCCTCATCTGGATCGGCACGGGAATCGCCGCCTATGGCGCGATCTATTTCGGCTTCCATGACGTCATCGTCCACCGCCGGGTGGGACACCGCTATGTCCCCCGCTCTGGCTATATGAAGCGGATCATCCAGGCGCACCGGCTGCACCACGCGGTCGAGACCAGAGAGGGCAATGTCAGCTTCGGCTTCCTCTGGGCGCCCGCGCCCGAGACGCTCAAGGCCGAGCTCAATGCGCGCGGCAATAGCGGGGTACGCAAGGCTGACGGAGCCGGGGTCATCCGCTCCTGATTACCGATCCGGTCTTCTACGCGCTGGCGATACCGGCGGTCGCGCTGATCGGCTTGTCCAAGGGCGGGTTCGCGGGCGCCGGCGCGCTGTCGCTGCCGATGATCGCCTTCGCCACCGACCCGGTCCGGGCCGCGGCGATCCTGCTGCCGCTGCTGATCGCGCAGGACGTGGTCGGCGTCTGGGCGTTCCGGCGCACGGTCGACTGGTTCGTCCTCGGATGGACGCTGGCGGGCGCGGTGATCGGGATCGCGCTCGGCTATTGGTATGCGGCAAGCGTATCGGCGGACGCGGTGCTGGCGATGGTCGGCGGCATATCGATACTGTTCGGCGCGTACCGCCTGTGGCGCGACCGGCTGGGCGCAGCGGCGCCGTCGGATTCGCCGGGCTGGATCGGATCGCTGTTCGGGATCGCATCGGGCTTCACCAGCCAGATCGCTCATGCGGGCCAGCCGCCATGGCAGCTTTGGGTGCTGCCGCGCCGCCTCTCCCGCGACATGCTGGTCGGGACGACCGCGGTCTATTTCGCGCTGGTCAACTGGATCAAGGTCCCCGCCTATCTCGCGCTCGGCCAGTTCACGCGGGAGAATCTGCTGACCTCCGCCGCGCTGTTGCCGGTGGCGGTCGCCTCGACCTTTGCTGGCGTCTGGCTGGTACGACGGGTTTCGCCCGACCGCTTCTACACCGCGATCTACTGGCTGATGATCGCGGTGGGCGGCGTGCTGGTGTGGAAAGCGGTTGGCTAAAAAGAGGCCGTGCCCTCCGGAGAAAGGCACGGCCGAGAAAGTCTGGAAAGGAGAGAGATTTCCTGACCGGGCCTCCGGAGGGACACCTCGGGGAAGGCACCAGAGACCCGGGCTTCAATATCCATCAATTTAATGTGATTTAAAGCCAAGTTTCGATTGGCCCCGGCAAAGCGCTGCTAGGGCCGGGCAATCGTCCCCGGGGCCGGCCCTAGTCGAACAGGCTGGAGACCGAGCTTTCGTCCGCGATGCGGCGGATCGCTTCGGCGATCAGCGGGGCGATGGTGAGGTGACGGATACGCTGCGCCTCGCCCACGATCGCGTGGTTGCCGATCGAATCGGTGATGACCAGTTCTTTCAGCTCGGAGCCGTCGACGCGCGCGACCGCGCCGCCCGACAGCACGCCATGGGTACAGTAAGCGACCACATCCTCGGCGCCGGCGGCCTTCAACGCCGCGGCGGCGTTGCACAGCGTCCCCGCCGAATCGACGATGTCGTCGATCAGGATGCAGAAACGGCCCGCGACGTCGCCGATGATGTTCATCACCTCCGACTCGCCCGCCTTCTCGCGCCGCTTGTCGACGATCGCGAGCGGAGCATTCTCGAGTCGCTTGGCCAGCGCGCGCGCGCGCACCACGCCGCCGACGTCGGGCGACACCACCATCAAATTCTTGTCGGAGAAGCGCGCCTTGATGTCCTCGCTCATCACCGGGGCGGCGAAGAGGTTGTCGGTCGGGATATCGAAGAAGCCCTGAATCTGCCCGGCGTGCAGGTCGACCGAGAGCACGCGGTTAGCGCCAGCGGTGGTGATCAGGTTGGCGACCAGCTTGGCTGAGATCGGCGTGCGGGGGCCGGGTTTGCGGTCCTGACGGGCATAGCCGAAATAGGGGAGCACCGCGGTGATGCGCTTGGCCGACGCGCGGCGCAGCGCGTCGATCATGATCAGCAGCTCCATCAGATTGTCGTTCGCCGGATAGGCGGTCGACTGGAGCACGAACACATCTTCGCCACGGACATTCTCGAGGATCTCGACGAAGATCTCCTCATCGGCGAAGCGACGGACATTCGCCTGCGTCAGCGGAATCTCGAGATAGGAGGCGATCGCCTGGGCGAGCGGCAGGTTGGAATTGCCGGCCATCAGTTTCATGTGTCTCGCTCCCCAGCGATGTTTGTCCTGAAACGCTCCCCTTAGGAGCCACAGGCCGATCGGGAAAGGGGGTCGCTTATGCGTTTCGTCCGCGATTCGCCTCGACGACCCGGTCGCGATACAATGAAATTCACGACAGTGTTGCTGTCCCATCTCGACTCGCCCGTTGAAAGAATATAACAGGGGGCTGAAATCATATTCCGTGCGTTGAACGCGACACGGAGGCCCTTTTGACGCTGGAGAGAGCATGACCGTGGACGCCGCGCGCCCCAATCTGCCGCCGCTCAGCCTGCATGTGCCGGAACCTAAATTCCGGCCGGGCGATGCGGTCGATTTCAATGAGGTCCATGTCCCCCCGGCGGGCGCCCAGCCCCGGCCCGACACCGCAGCCGCCCCGTCCAGCTTCCACGGCCTTGCCTATACGCTGGTGCGCGTGCTCGACGAGCAGGGCCAGGCAGTCGGCCCGTGGAACCCCAAGCTCGACCCCGATACGCTCCGGAAAATGCTGCGCGACATGGCGCTGGTGCGCGCGTTCGACGAGCGCATGTTCCGCGCGCAGCGGCAGGGCAAGACCAGCTTCTACATGAAGTGCACCGGCGAGGAGGCGGTGGCGATCGCCGCGGCGCACGCGCTGGCGAGCGACGACATGTGCTTCCCGAGCTACCGTCAGCAGGGCCTGCTGATCACGCGCGGCTACAGCTTGGTTCAGATGATGAACCAGATCTACTCGAACAAGGGCGACGATCTGCAGGGCAAGCAGCTGCCGATCATGTACTCGTCGAAGGAGAAGGGCTTCTTCTCGATCTCCGGCAACCTCGCCACCCAATATCCGCAGGCGGTGGGCTGGGCGATGGCGAGCGCGGCCAAGGGCGACACGCGCATCGCCGCGACATGGTGCGGCGAAGGGTCGACCGCTGAGGGCGACTTCCACTCCGCGATGACCTTCGCCACCGTCTACAAGGCGCCGGTGATCCTCAACGTGGTCAACAACCAGTGGGCGATCTCGAGCTTCTCGGGCTTTGCCGGGGCCGAGGCGACGACCTTCGCGGCACGCGCGCTGGGCTATGGCATCGCCGGGCTGCGCGTCGACGGCAACGACGCGCTCGCCGTGTATGCCGCGACATTGTGGGCGGCGGAACGCGCGCGGACCAATCAGGGCCCGACGCTGATCGAGCATTTCACCTATCGCACCGAAGGCCATTCGACCTCCGACGATCCGACCCAATATCGCAGCGCCGGCGAACCGACCGCATGGCCGCTGGGCGACCCGATCGCGCGATTGAAGCAGCATCTGATCGCGCTCGGCGAATGGGACGAGGAACGCCATGCGGAACAGGACCGCGAGCTCGCCGAGGAAGTGAAGGCCGCGCAGAAGGAGGCCGAGAAGAACGGCATCCTCGGCCACGGCCTTCACCAGCCGCTCGATTCGCTGTTCGACGGGGTGTTCGAGGAAATGCCCTGGCACCTGCAGGAACAACGGCAGATGATGCTCGACGAGGAAGAGGCTTCGGGCCGTCCCTGGGCGCGCAAGAAATGAGCGAGGCAATCGTGAGCGAAGCCCCCGAATCCATCAACGGTGCCGGTGAGGCGGGCGAGAGCGCCCGCATGAACATGATCCAGGCGATCAACTCCGCGCTCGACGTGATGATGGCGCGCGATCCCGACGTGATCGTGATGGGCGAGGATGTCGGCTATTTCGGCGGCGTGTTCCGCGCCACCGCGGGGCTGCAGACCAAGTTCGGCAAGACGCGCGTGTTCGACACGCCGATCACCGAATGCGGCATCATCGGCGTCGCGATCGGCATGGGCGCATACGGCCTGCGTCCGGTGCCGGAGATTCAGTTCGCCGACTACATCTACCCGGCGCTCGACCAGCTCGTCAGCGAAGCCGCGCGCCTGCGCTATCGCTCGGCCGGACAGTTCACCGCGCCGCTGACCGTGCGCTCGCCGTTCGGCGGCGGCATCTTCGGCGGGCAGACCCACTCGCAGTCGCCTGAGGGCATCTTCACCCATGTCTCGGGCGTGAAGACGGTGATCCCGTCCACCCCGTACGACGCCAAGGGGCTGCTCATCGCGTCGATCGAGGATAATGACCCGGTCATCTTCTTCGAGCCCAAGCGCATCTATAACGGCCCGTTCAACGGCCATTGGGACCGCCCGGCGGAGAACTGGTCGAAGCATCCCGGCGGCGCGGTGCCCGAGGGCTATTACCGCATCGATCTGGGCAAGGCGGCGATCGTCCGGCCGGGCGAGGCGCTGACCATCCTCGCTTATGGCACGATGGTGCACGTCGTGACGGCGACGGTCGAGGAGATGGGCGTGGACGCCGAGATCATCGACCTGCGCACGCTGGTCCCGCTCGACATCGAGACGATCGAGGAATCGGTGAAGAAGACCGGCCGCTGCATGGTCGTCCATGAAGCGACGCGCACCAGCGGTTTCGGCGCCGAGCTGGCCAGCCTCGTGCAGGAGCGCTGCTTCTATCACCTCGAGGCGCCGGTCGAACGTGTCACCGGCTTCGACACGCCGTACCCGCACTCGCTCGAATGGGCGTATTTCCCCGGGCCGGTCCGCATCGGACAGGCGCTCAAGAAGATCCTGAAGGACTGATCGCCATGGCTCGTTTCACCTTCCGTCTCCCCGACATCGGCGAAGGCATCGCCGAGGCCGAAATCGTCGCCTGGCACGTCAAGATCGGCGACCGCGTCGAGGAGGATCAGCAAGTCGCGGACATGATGACCGACAAGGCGACGGTCGAGATGGAATCCCCCGTCTCCGGCATCGTCGTCGAACTGGCCGGCGAAGTCGGCGATCAAGTCGCGATCGGCGCCGCACTGATCGTGGTCGAGACCGACGGCGACGTCGCCGAAACGCCCGAGGCGGCACCCGTGGCCGAAGCGGTCGAGGAGCAGATCGAGGCTGAAACACCGGGCGTCGAAGAGCTTGTCGAAACCCCTGCGCCTGCCCCGGTCGCGACGCCGGCTCCGGCACCCGCACCGGTGGCCGAAGCCCCGGCGTCGGCACATCGCGATGTCCTCGCCTCGCCCGCGGTACGCCAGCGCGCCAGGGATCTCGGCGTCGACCTGAGCCAGGTAAAGGCCGAGGGCGACCGCATCCGCCATGCCGATCTCGACGCGTTCCTGCGCTACGGCAGCGGTCAGGGCTACCACGCCCCGCACGCCAGCCGCGCGCGCGAGGATGTGCCGGTCAAGGTCATCGGCATGCGCCGCAAGATCGCGGAAAACATGGCCGCGTCGAAGCGCGCCATCCCGCACTTCACCTATGTCGACGAGATCGACGTGACCGCGCTGGAAGAGATGCGCGCGGACCTCAACGCCAATCGCGGCGCGCGGCCCAAGCTGACCATGCTGCCGTTCGTGATCGCCGCGATCTGCCGCACCCTGCCCGACTTCCCGATGCTCAACGCGCGCTATGACGACGAAGCGGGCGTGGTCACCCGCCATGGCCGCGTGCACATGGGCATGGCGACGCAGACCGACGCGGGGCTGATGGTTCCCGTCATCCGCGACGCGCAGGACCTGAACGTGTGGCAGCTCGCATCCGAGATCACCCGCCTCGCCGAAGCCGCGCGCACCGGCAAGGCGAAGGTCGAGGAGCTTTCGGGTTCGACGATCACCATCACCTCGCTCGGGCCGCTCGGCGGCATCGCCACGACCCCGGTGATCAACAAGCCCGAGGTCGCGATCATCGGCCCGAACAAGATCGTCGAGCGCCCGGTCTTCGTCGGCGACGACATCGTCCGCGCCAAGCTGATGAACCTGTCGATCAGCTGCGACCACCGCGTCGTCGATGGCTGGGACGCGGCGAGCTATGTGCAGGCGCTGCGCAAGCTGCTGGAAACCCCCGTGCTGCTGTTCGCGGACTGACATGCGACCGCAGGCCCGTCTCGCTCTCGCGGTCGGCCTGTCCCTCCCCGTCGCGGCGGCGATCTGGTTGGCGCTCGCCAACGGGTTGCCGCCGGTCACGGTCGAGCCGCTGCGCTTCGTGCTCGGCTGTATCGGCGCGGCGGCGCTGCTCGGCCTCGTGCCCGGAATCGAGGCCGTCGCGCATGAGCGGCTGTTTTCGCGAGCGATCGATCCGCTCGCCGGAGCCGATTCGCGGCGGTTGATCGTCAACCAGCGCTACGTCCAGAACACGCTGGAGCAATTCTGCCTGTTCGCCCCCGGATTGGCACTGCTCGGCCTTTATGCACCCGATCTGCGCACGATCGCCGCGACCGCGATCACCTGGGTGTTCGGCCGCTGGGCCTTCTGGATCGGCTATCATCGCGACCCGCTGCTGCGCGGCATCGGCGCGTCGTCGCTGGCGCAGAGCCTGATCGTGCTCGCTTACGGCGTCGGCTGCTTCGGGCACGAGCTGGCGGGATGGATCGGGGTGGTTGCCCTGCTCGGCCCCTTCGCGGCGATCGAGGTCTGGCTGTTCGCGGTGCTGCGGCGGGCGCCACGGGACTGAACCCTACCGGGGCTGGCGCGTTCGAACCGCCATGCCCGAGCTTCACCATCGCCGAATCGATGTGGACGGAGTCGATATCTTCTACCGCGAGGCCGGGCCCGCCGATGCGCCTGTCCTGCTGCTACCGCACGGCTACCCCGCCTCGTCCTTCGTCTATCGCAATCTGATGCCGCGACTCGCCGACCGCTGGCGCACGCTGGCGCCGGACTTCCCCGGCTGGGGGCACAGCGCGACCCCGGCAGACTTCACCCACGATTTCGACGGCTATGCCGCGTTCCTCGCGCGCTTCACCGGGAAGCTGGGTGTCGACCGCTTCGCGATCTGGCTGCACGATTTCGGATCTCAGATCGGCCTGCGCCTCGCGATCGGGCACCCGAACAGAATCGCCGCGGTGATCATCCAGAACGGCGACATCTACGAGGACACGCTCGGCCCCAATTACGACCCGCTCAAACAATATTGGGACGACCCGACACCCGAGCGGAAGGCCGCGCTCGCCGATGCGATCACGCTCGACGGCTACCGGCATGAATTCGTCGGCGGCACCGAGGGGGAGGTCGCCGAACGAATCCCGCCCGACCTCTGGACGCTGCACTGGGCGCTGACCGACCCGCAGCGGCGCGGCATCTATCGCGACGTGATCGCGGGGCTGCGCGAGAACCGCGACTGGTTTCCCCGCTACCAGTCGTATTTGCGCGAACATCAGCCGCCCGCGCTGATCCTGTGGGGACCGCGCGACGGCTTCATGCCCGAAGCGGCTGGCCGCGCCTATCTGCGCGATCTTCCGCAAGCCGAATTGCACCTGTTCGACGATGGCGGGCACTGGCTGCTCGAGACGCATCTCGATCAGCTCACTTCGCTGATCCGCGGCTTCCTGAATCGGATCCCCGGTTAGCGCATCAGCGCTTCGCGAACCGCCTCGCGTCCAGCGATGCGCTGGTCCTTCGCCGCGCGCTGCAACGCCTCGATCTCACCCGCCGCTTCGAGCAGGCGGCCGGTGGTTTTCGTGAACTGAGCGCGGTCACCGCCATTCGCGAAGCCGAAATAGCCCGCCGCATTGTGCCAGCTGCGGCGCGCCAGCAGCTCGCATTGCGCGCGGCTGGCGCGGATGATCTCGATCCGCGTCGCGAGCATCGCATCGGCGTCTCCCGCAGTGACGATTTTTCGCGCACCGGGCTTGGTCTCGACGGGAAGCTCGGAGCGATCGACCGCGGCGGCCAGCCGCGCCGTGCGTTCGCGGCCGCGCTTGCTATGGTCCTGCGCCACTTTCTCCAGACCGGAGATCGACGCGCAATCCGCCAGAACCTGCGGCTGCTGCTGGAGCAGATAAGGGCTGCTCAGCACGCCCAGATTGAATTTGCCCATCGCCTCGGCATAGGCGCGCTCGTCCTGATCCGCCTCGCGGATCGCGGCCAAATAGGCGGCCGACGCCACGCCGCAGAGC
>Ga0247822_10003590_pt1 | contig 10129 bp, 7 predicted proteins | sample 13C_Cellulose_Da_FD_192423 | JGI IMG/M metagenome (GOLD analysis project Ga0247822, IMG submission 192423) | Soil microbial communities from agricultural site in Penn Yan, New York, United States - 13C_Cellulose_Day30 | ecosystem: Environmental > Terrestrial > Soil > Agricultural land | place... | reverse complement strand
CGGCATTCCGATCATGATCGGAATGCCGAGTTTACGCAGCCCCTCGACGATATAGCCCTCGGCGATATCCGAGCCCTGCACCTTGTAGCCGAGCTGATGCATCACCTCGGCGATGCCCGACATGCCGATGCCGCCGATGCCGACGAAATGGATGACGCCGACGTCCGTCCCGAAAGCCTTCACGCCGGAACGCCCACGGCTGGCGCTTCGGCACGGACGCGCGGGGTCAGGCCGAAGCCGACTTCCATCGGTGCCATGCCCTCCCCGATCCGCTCGACGAGGTCGGCGAGATTGCTGGCGGCGTGCGGCTTGCCCACCGAGAGGGAGCGCGCGGCCGCGTTGATCAGCGCCTGCGGATCCTCCGCCATCACTTCGATCTGCTTCGCAAGGGCGCCGGCGGTGAACAAAGGCTGGTGGATCATCCGCGCGCCGCCAGCCTCGGTGATGTCGCGGGCGTTGGCGGTCTGATGGTCGTCGGTCGCTTCCGGATAGGGAATGAGGATCGCCGGACGGCCCGCAGCGGTAAGCTCGGCAACGGTCGAAGCGCCGGAGCGAGCAATCACCAGATGCGCCTCCGCCAGCTTGGCTGGCATATCCTCGATGTAGGTCATCAGTTCAGCGGGGATGCCGAGTTCGGCATAGCGCGTGCGGACCGCGTCGATGTCGTCGGGGCGGCACTGCTGCATGACCTGCAGCCGCAGTCGCAAGGACGGCGACAGCAGGCCAAGGCCCTCAGGCACGACCTTGCTGAGAACCGTCGCGCCCTGGCTGCCACCGGTGACGAGGATCTTGAAAGGCGCGTACGCGTCGAACGGCGGGAATGGGATTTCGCCGAGCTTGGCGATTTCCTCGCGCACCGGATTGCCCACCACGACGACCTTCCATTCAAAGCCGCGCTTGATGCGTTCGACTTCGGAATAGGCTGTGGCGATCGCCTTGGCGTCACTGGCGAGAAAACGGTTGGCGCGGCCAAGCACGGCGTTCTGCTCGTGCAGGACGGTCGGGATATTCATCCCGCTGGCGGCGAGCAAAGCCGGGACCGCCGGATAACCGCCGAAGCCGATCACGGCGTCAGGCCGCCCCTGCTTATAGAGCATGCGCGCTTCGCGGCGTCCGGCCAGCAGCGAGCGGACGCCACGAACCAACCCCATCGGGCTTTTCGTCAGCCGGCCCGCCGGGAGGATGTGCACCGGAATACCCTGGAAGAGCCCGGGAAAGCGCGCGCCGCGGTCGTCGGTGACCAGCAGCACCCCGTGCCCGCGCTTCCTCAATTCCGCCGCGAGGGCGTGCGCGGGGACCATGTGACCCCCGGTGCCTCCTGCGGCCAAAACGAAATTCATGCGGTCGCCGTCTCCCCGCTCCACTTCACCACGTAGGGCGAGCGGCTCAAATACGGGTTTCGCCTCGTGAATGCGAGTAGCAGGCCCATGCCGATCGACAGCGCCAGCATGGACGATCCGCCGTAGCTGATGAACGGCAGGGTCATGCCCTTGGAAGGCGCGATCTGCACGTTGACCGCCATGTTGATCAGCGCCTGCAGTCCGAACTGGATGGTCAGGCCCGCAGCGGCGAGGATGGCGAAGGTGGATTCCTCGTCGAGCAGCTTGATCAGCACGCGGGCGACGATGACAAGGTAGAGGACCGCGATCGCCAGGCAGGCGATCAGGCCAAACTCCTCGCCGATGACCGAGAAGATATAGTCAGTATGCGGCTCCGGCAGGCCGAACTTCCGCGTGCCTGCGCCGGGACCCATGCCGAACATGCCACCCGCCGTAAGCGTGCGCATGGCGTTCTCGACCTGGAAATTGTCGCCTTCGCCGAACAGGAAGCCGTCGATGCGGGTCGTGGCGACGTCATAGAAGAAATAGGCGAGGATAATACCGACAAGCCCAGCCGCGCCGAGGCCGAGCAGCACACGCATGCTGACACCCGCAAGCGCGAGCATCGCCAGCCAGACGCAGCCGAAGATGATGGTCGAACCGAAGTCCGGCTGCTTCATCAGCAGAACCGCGACCACGCCGGTGACGCCCGCCGAGATCCAAAACACCGGAAGCGACTTGTCCTGCTCCCGCAGCGACAGCAACCAGGCCATGGCAACGACGAAGAAGGGCTTGAGAAACTCCGACGGCTGAAGCTGGCCGACGCCGATGTCGATCCATCGGGTGGCGCCGTTCACCTCCGGCCCGATGATGGGCACGAAGACTAGCAGAACGATGAAGATGGCCGCACCGGCTAGGGACAGGCGCTTGGCACGGTCGCGCGGCATCATCGAAATGCCGATCATCACCGGCAGTCCGATCGCGATCCAGGCGATCTGGCGATAGAAATAGTGAAGCTCGGAGAAGCGGACCGAGCCGCCCGAGTAGCGTTGCCCGGCGGCCGGCGATGCGGCAGCGACGGCAATCAGGCCGATGCCGATCAGGGTCGCGATCAACAGCAGCAGGACCTTGTCGATTTCCCAGAACCAGCGGCCGACAGCCGACGTGTCCGAGCGGCCATAGCTGCTCGGATCGAGCCGCGCGGCCTTCGCCTTGATCTGCCCTGAAATGCTTCCGATCATAACGCCCCCACCAGGTCCCGGAACCTGTCCCCACGCTGCTCGAAGTCCTTGAACTGGTCGAACGACGCGCAGGCTGGCGAGAGTAGAACGGTATCGCCCGCCTGTGAATCCCGCGCGGCGTGACTCAGCGCATTTTCAAGCGTTTCGCAGTTGGTCACCGGCATGTGCGGCGCAAGCAGCCGCTTGAAGAGATCGCCGGCCTCGCCGATCGTGTAGGCGGAGCGGACGTTGCCGAAGTGCGGCGCGCATTCGTCGAGATTGTCCGTTTTCGCCTGCCCGCCGAGGATCCAGCGGATCGACGGGAAGGCGGCGAGCGCCGGAGCGGTTGCGGTCGGGTTGGTCGCCTTGCTGTCATTGACGAACAGGACGCCGTCCTTCTCACGCACGCGCTCCATGCGGTGAGGGAGGCCGGGGTAGGTTCGGAGGCCCTCAGCAATTTGCTTAGTCGTCAGTTCGAGTTCGCTACAAATCTCGATCGCAACGGCGGCATTCTGCGCATTGTGCGGGCCCTGTAGCGAGGGCCAATCAAACTGCGAGGCAAATTGTTCTCCACTCTCGTATGCCTTGCCGCCGAAAACAGCGGTCGCATAGTTGCTTGGATCGTAGTGATTCAGCGCCCCCGAGCGAACAATCGGTAGGCTCGTGTACCGCATCCGATCGAACACCGGTGAATCCCACGTTTCATCGGTCATGATTGATACATGCGGATATCCCTGCATCTCGTAGAGACGCATTTTCGATGCTGCGTACGCTTCGAAGCTCTCGTACCGATCAAGATGGTCGGGTGTGATGTTGAGCAGTACCGCGACCTCGCAATCCAGGCTCTGCGTCAGGTCGATTTGATAGCTCGACAACTCCAGCACATAAACTCCGCCTTCGGGCAGCGGGTCCTGAGCCAGGATCGGCAGGCCTATGTTGCCGCCCATCGTCGTCGGAACGCCCGCGGTGTTGAGGATGTGGTGGATCAGCGCGGTCGTCGTCGACTTGCCGTTGGTTCCGGTGATGCCGACGACCTTATGCGCCGGAAGCTCGGGCCGGGCGCGGGCGAACAGTTCGATGTCGCCGATGATCTCCACTCCGGCTTCGCGGGCGCGTTGAGCGATCGGGTGGCGGTTGATCGGCAGGCCGGGGGTGACGACGAGGCTTTCGAACTGGCTGAGGTCCGCCTCGTCGAGATTGGCGATCTCGGTCCCGGCGGGCGCCTTCGCTCTCGCCTCCTCTTTTGAATCCCAGCCGGTAACGCTCGCACCACTGGCGAGCAAGGCCTCGGTGGTCGCCAGTCCCGACCGGGCGAGACCGTAAACTGCGCACTTTTTTCCGGCGAAGGCCTTGGCGGTGATCACCTCAGCTTGAGAGTGCTGAGGCCGGCCAGCGCCAGCACGAAGCTGATGATCCAGAAGCGGATGACGACGGTCGGTTCAGACCAGCCGAGATGCTCGAAATGGTGGTGGATCGGCGCCATCTTGAAAATGCGGCGGCCGGTGCGCTTGTAGAAGAAGACCTGGATGATCACGGACAGGGCCTCGACGACGAATACGCCGCCGATGATTACCAGCACGAACTCATGGTGTGTCGCGACCGCGATGGCGCCAAGCGCTCCGCCCAATGCGAGGCTGCCGGTGTCGCCCATGAAGACGGCGGCCGGCGGCGCGTTGAACCAAAGGAACGCTAGGCCCGCCCCCACGATGGCCAGGCACAGCACGGTGAGATCGCCGACGCCGAGGATGTGCGGAATGCCGAGATATTCGGCGAAGCGCGCATTGCCGACGAGGTAGGCGATCAGCAGGAAGGCGATGGAGGCAATGATCACCGGCATGGTCGCCAATCCATCGAGTCCGTCGGTGAGGTTGACCGCATTGCCGAACGCCACGATCACGAAGGCGCCAAACGCGATGTAGAACCAGCTGAGGTCGAGCACCGGCCCCTGCACGAACGGCAAATACAAATTGGTCGTCCCCGATCGGACGATCAGCCAGGTAGCGAAGCCGGCAATCAGGAATTCCAGCACCAGCCGCGTCTTGGCCGAAAGCCCTGCGTGGTGCGCCTTCTTCACCTTGTCATAGTCGTCGAGGAAACCGATCGTCCCGAAGCCGACGATGACCAAAAGGCAGGCCCAGACGTAGGGATTGCGCAGGTCCATCCACAGCAGAACCGACGTCGCCATGGCAATCAGGATCAGCAGCCCGCCCATGGTTGGCGTGCCCCGCTTGGCGAGGTGGCTTTGCGGGCCGTCAGCGCGGATCGGCTGGCCCTTGCCCTGCCGCTCGCGAAGGTAGGAAATCAGCCACGGCCCAAGCAGCAGGCCGATCAGCAGCGCGGTCGCGCTCGCCGCGCCTGCGCGGAAGCTGATGTAGCGAATGAGGTTGAGGACGCCCGGAAATCCGAGCTGTTCGGCGATCAGATAGAGCATGCGACGCCCCCTTTGACGCGCTCCACCAGTCTCGCAAGCCCCACCGAGTTCGATGCCTTCACCAGCACGGCATCGCCCGGCTTGAGCATCGACAGCAGCGCGTCGGTCGCCTCGTCGACATCGCCAACGAGGTCGACGCCGACCTTGCCGACGATCTGTTCGCCCAACGGCCGCATTTCGTTGCCGATGAGGATGACGCGGTCGATCTTCGCGTCGAGCACTGCGGGTGCGAGTCCCGCATGCAAAGCGTCGCTGTGGTCACCGAGTTCGCGCATGGGACCGAGAACCGCGATACGGCGATCGATGTCGCGTTCCGCGCCAAGGCTTTTCAGCGTCGCCGCCATCGATGCCGGATTGGCGTTGTAGCTCTCGTCGATCAGCAGGAACTCGCCATTGTCGAGCTGCACCTGATGGCGCTCGCCGCGACCCTTCAGGCCTCCGAGATCGGCCAGAGCAACGCCCGCAATGCCGACGTCCAGACACAGCGCCTCAACCGCGGCCAACACCGCAAGCGAGTTGGACACCCAATGCTCGCCGCGCTGCGAAATGGTGAAGGTTACGTCGCATTCGAGCAGCGCCGCAGTGATCAGGCTGCCGCCTTCCGACGACCGAACCGCGTGCACTGCATGAACGTCGGCATCGCCGTGCCCAAACGTTAAAATCTGGTCGGCATAACGGCGCGCGGCACGAACCAGGCGGTCGCGGTGCGGCGTGTCGTTGGGAACGATGGCGATACCGCCGGGCTCCAGTCCTTCGAAGACTTCGCCCTTGGCGTCGGCGATCGCCTCTTCGGAGCCGAGGTTCTCGATGTGCGCTGGGGCAATGGCGGTGATGAGGGCGAGATGCGGGCGGACCATGCGGGTCAGCGCGGCGATTTCGCCTTTGTTGTTCATGCCCATTTCGAGCACGGCGAATTCCGCCTCGCGCGGCATACGGGCGAGACTCAAAGGCACGCCGGTATGGTTGTTGTAGCTCTTGACCGAGCGGTGCGCCCGGCCCCCGCTGCAGCGGTCGAGCGCGGCGAAAAGTGCTTCCTTGGTGCTAGTTTTGCCGACTGAGCCGGTAACGCCGACGATGCGTGCATTCGAACGCTCGCGCGATGCCCTGCCGAGGTCTTCGAGGGCGCGCGCCGTGTCCTCGACGAGGACGTGCGGCCCGTCGACCGGCTGCGAGACGATCGCGCCCACCGCCCCTGCCTCGAAAGCACCGGCCACGAACTTATGCCCATCATAGACACTGCCCGGCATGGCGATGAACAGGTCGCCCGGCTGCACTTCGCGGCTGTCGAAGGTGACGCCGGTCACCTCGAAGCTTGCGCTTGCACGGCCGCCGGTCGCGGCTTCGATCTCCGCTGAGGTCCACAGCGGGCTCATGCCGCGCACTCCCGCGCCACCAAAGCGTCGTCGAATGGAAGTATCTTCTGATTGGCGCCGGCGCCGATGATCTGACCAGTCTCGTGTCCCTTGCCTGCGAGCAGGATGATGTCTCCTTCGACCCCCATGCGAATGGCCTCGGCAATGGCATCGCGGCGTTCGCCGATCTCAATTGCGCCCGGCGCTCCGGCGAGGACTTCGCCGCGAATCTTGGCCGGATCTTCGCCGCGCGGATTGTCGTCGGTGACGATCACGACGTCGGACAAACGAGCGGCCACCGCTCCCATCTCCGGCCGCTTGCCTTGATCGCGGTCGCCGCCGGCACCGAATACCGTGATCAGGCGATTGCTTACGTGAGGCCGAAGCGCGGCAATCGCGGCTTCCAAAGCGTCCGCCGTATGCGCGTAATCGACGTAGACCGGCGCACCGGACCGGCTGATCACGGCACGCTCAAGCCGCCCGCGAACTGGCGCGAGCCGCTGCATCCCGGCGAAGACCGTTTCGAAGCTGATGCCAGTCGCCATTGCGAGGCCTGCCGCGACCAAGACGTTGGATGCCTGGTACGCGCCGATCAAAGGCAGAGCGAGGCGATACGTTCCCTCGCCATGGCGCATGACGAGCTTCTGACCGAGCGCCGTCGGCGATTGCTCCTCTAGTTTCAGCGTTTCACCCTCGCGGCCAACGGTCATCAAATTGATGCCGCGACGTCGGACGCGCTCGATCACGTCCTGCGACTTCGGATCGTCAGTCCAGACGACCGCCGTCCCGTCCTGCGGCAGTAGTTCGTCGAACAGCCGCATCTTCGCTTCGAAATAGGCGTCCATCGACGGGTGATAGTCGAGGTGATCGCGGCTGAAGTTGGTGAACGCCGCAGCCTTCAGGGGCACGCCTTCCGCCCGATGCTGGTCGAGCCCGTGCGACGATGCCTCATATGCGACATGGGAAATGCCCATGCGCTTCAGGCCCGAAACATTGTTGAGGAAGGTGACGATGTCCGGCGTTGTCAGCCCGGTCTTCACCTGGTCGTCCGAGGTCGTCACGCCCAGCGTTCCGATGGACGCCGATCGATGCCCGGCCATCCGCCAAAGCTGCCGCGTCATCTCGACGGTGGACGTCTTCCCGTTCGTGCCGGTCACCGCGACGACAGTCTCCGGATACGGCCCGTAGAATTTCGACGCGAGCTCGGCGAATAGCCGCCGAGGTTCCGCGTCCGACAGCAGCGGAACTTCGGCATGGGCCTCAGGTGCAGCGACCACAGCCACCGCACCGCGATCAACCGCTTCAGGGATGAAATCCTCGCCGTTGAACACGGCACCTTTGAACGCGCCGAAGATGCTGCCCTTCGTCACCTTCCGGTGGTCGATGGCAAATCCGGTCACTTCTGAATCGCTGTCGATGCCCGCCAGGCTCTTCAGGTTCACTTGGCTCTACTTCTTCGCTTTTTCGTGGATGAACGGGAGCACAAGCGACATGTCAGGTTCGCGGTTCTTGTCCGGACGAACACCGAGCATTGGAGCGACCCGGCTGACCGTGGTCGACATGATCGGCGCCGCATTCCAGCCCGCGGTACGGAAGCCGTAGGTTTCGGCAGTCGGCTGCGGCTCGTCCAGCATGACGACCATCGCATAGCGCGGTTCGTCCATTGGGAACACGCCCGCGAAGCTGGTGACCACACGGTTCTGCGAATAGCCTCCCGCTACCGGCTTGTTGGCCGTGCCCGTCTTGCCGCCGACGCGGTAACCGGGCGCATCTGCTTTCTTGCCGGTGCCCTTGGTCACGACGACGCGCAGCAGAGCGCGCATCTTGTAACTCGTATCCTCGGTAAAGACGCGATGACCCTTGGCGGCGGCATGGTTGCGGTCGACCTTGAGCAAGGTCGGCGGCCGATAGATGCCGCCGTTGAACAAGGCCGCATAGCCGGTGGCGAGGTGAAGCGGGGAAACGGCGATCGAGTGGCCGAAGCCGACCGTCATGACGTCGGTCCGGCTCCAGTCGCGCGGGCCGAGCGGACGGCCGGTTTCACGAAGCTCGACGGGGACTCGGTCGAAGAAACCCATCTTCTTAAGGAATTCCCGCTGCCGCGTCGCGCCAAGCTCATCGGCGATCTGAGCGGTTCCGATGTTGGAGCTTTCCTGCATGATTTCGGCGACGGAACAGGGACGATTGAACGGGTGCGTATCGCCGATCGAGCGGCGGCCGACCACCAACTTGTTCGGGCAGGGATAGATCTTGCCAAAGGATTTGATGATGCCGGCGTCCATGGCCATCGCCACGGTGAACGGTTTGAAGGTCGATCCCAATTCCCAGACGCCCAGCGTCGCGCGATTAAAGCGCGCTTCGTCGGTACCCTGCCCCGCAGCGTTCGGATTGAGCTGCGGCAGCGAGGTCATCGCCAGGATCTCGCCGGTGTGGATGTCGATGATCACGCCGGCTGCGCCAAGCGCGGAGAACTTCTGCTTCGCGGCAAGCAGTTCATGCTCCAACGCCTGCTGCACCTTGCCGGAGATCGAAAGCTGCAACGGCTTGTCGCGCGTCTCGGGGTTCGACAGGCGATCGTTCAACGCCCATTCGAGGCCCGCAACGCCCTTACCGTCGACGTCCGTGTATCCGATTACGTGGGCCGCCAGGCTGGTCTGAGGGTAGAGTCGATCCGGCTCACGCTCGAGCGCAATGCCCGGCTCGCCGAGTGCATTCACCGCTTCCACCACGCCGGGAGCGGCGCGGCGACGGAGGTAATAGAATGTCTTCCCCGACTTGAGCATGGCGAAATAGGCCGCCTCGTCGCGCTCGGGCATGATCTGCGCGAGCTTGCGCGCGATATCGAGCTTGTCGCCAATGATCTTCCCCGGCCACAGGCCAATGGTCCAGGCGTCGATGGTCCGAGCGAGCGGCTGGCCGTCGCGGTCGATGATGTCGCCCCGCTCCGGCACCAGAGACGTGATGTTTCGCTTCGCCCCCGCATGATCGCCGAACGCGGCGAGATAGAGAATACGCAGGACGATGACGGCAACGACGCCGGCGTAGACCAGCAGGCCGAACATCAGCCGCTGGTGCATCATGGTCAGGATTTGACGCCGCTGCCCGACGAGTCGGAGCCGCTCGGGCCGTGCTGCGACGAGAGCGGGAGTCGGAGCGTTCATCGGGCCGAGCCGGAATCCTTGGCTGTTTTCTTCTGGTTAGCCTTCGCCGGAAGCGGGGCCAGCGGATCGACCTTGGCCATCCGCACCGGCTTTGTCACCGGCTTGGCGGCTGCTTCGACCTTCTTATCCCCAGCTTTCTTGTCGGCAGCAGCCGGCTTCTTGGCGGGCGCCTCGGCGGCCTTCACGGGCTGTGCTGCTGGCTTTGTTTCAACCTTCTTCGCGGCGACCTTTGCCGGCTCGACAGTTTTCTTCGCCACTGGCTTCGGAGCTGCCTCGACGGCCTTGCGAGGCTGCGGCCGGACGACCGGAGCAGCCTCTTCCTCGATGTCGCGGACCGGGATCTTCAGGCTTGCTTCCCGCATCAGCTGCGCGGCCGACTGAGGCCGGTTGGCGCCCGCGCCAATCGCGCTCTGCTCACCCTCCGAGAGCGGCGCAGATTGGGGATGCGGCGCGGGCGCCGAGGCTAACACGACAGGAGCTTCGACAGCAGACACAGGATCGGGTCTGCCGAGCCGGGCGAGCTGGAAGCCGCCTTCAAGGAATTGGTCCGCGGACGGAGCCGACAGTGCGAGCACCTTCACGTTCCAGCGTTCGAGCTGGGCAAGGCGACCGCGCGTTCCGATTTCAGTCTGCAGCAGGCGAATAT
>Ga0247822_10003589_pt1 | contig 10129 bp, 7 predicted proteins | sample 13C_Cellulose_Da_FD_192423 | JGI IMG/M metagenome (GOLD analysis project Ga0247822, IMG submission 192423) | Soil microbial communities from agricultural site in Penn Yan, New York, United States - 13C_Cellulose_Day30 | ecosystem: Environmental > Terrestrial > Soil > Agricultural land | place... | reverse complement strand
CTGCAGGAATTTAGAATTTCAGACATAAAAAAGCCTCGCACTAGGCGAGGCTTCTTGTTCAGCTACTGCTTACATGAAGTTGTAAGTGTAGTTCACGATGAAGCGAGTCTGATCTTTGTCGACTGGCGCTTCACCCTCACCACGGTAGACACCGTGACGCAGGCTAGCGCCCAGGCCCTTGAGGGTGCCTTCCTGGATGACATAGTCGATACGAGCGTCACGTTCCCACTCGTGGTAAGTACCGTTACCGGAGAAGTTACGGATATCGGTACCGCGCAGGTAGGCGACCGAAGCCTTCAGGCCAGGCACGCCAACGCGGGCGAAGTCATAACTGTACTGGCCGAAGGTGGTGTTGGTACCAGCACGGGCGAACTGGTTGATCATACTATCGGTGAACAGGTAGAAGCTCGCGCCACCTGCACCTTCTGGTCGGCCATTGCCATCGGTCACCGAACCTTGGTTCAACCAGACGAAACCACCGTCATCGCTAACTTGCTGATGACCCAGCATCAAGGCATGGCCACCCAAGCTGTAGGTAAACATGGCAGACCAGGTCTTGTTGTCGACCTCGCCATTGTTCTTGCGATAGCCGCCGTTGTTGTTGAAGCTGTATTCGCCAGGCCCGTTCTTGCCATCGCTACTGCTGTCGAAGTATCGCAGATCTGTCTTGAACGATTGGTCATCGGAAATCTTGAAGATGTGGGTAGCACCCAGGAAGTGCTGCTTGTAGAAGTCTTTCAGATTCGAGTAGTAGTACTGCAGCGTCAGGTCAGGGGTGAGCTTGTAGTCCAGGCCACCGTAGATGAACTTGTTGCTGTCGGCAGTAGCACCGTTGACCGACAGCCCAGTGCGGTTGCTCGAAGCACGCCCCATAGCGTGGGTCAGCTGACCGGCGTTGATGGTCAAGTTGTCGATTTCTTTCGACTGGATGGTGCCGCCTTCGAAGGTTTGCGGCAGCAAACGACCATCGTTGGAGACCAGAATCGGCAGGTTCGGCGCCAGGGCGCTACCGAAGTGGGCCTCGGTTTTGGAGAAACGAGCCTTGGCGTTGCCACCAATACGAGCCCACTGGCTCACGGCGGAACCATCGGTGTCGCTCGGGAAGAAGGTGCTGCTATTCGGGTGCTTGCCGCGACCGCCGTCGAGGTGGATCCCCCACAGAGCTTGTACGTCTACGCCGAAGCCTACGGTGCCCTCGGTGAAACCGGAAAGGTAGTCGAGCTTGAAGCCCTGACCCGACTCACGGTTGTCAGCACCACCTTCGCGGTTGTCATCGTTGAAGTACATGGTGCGCGAGCTGAGCGACAGTTTGCTGTCTTCAACGAAACCGGCAGCGCCTGCTTGTTGGGCGAGAACCCCCAGTGCCACGGCCAGGGCCAGGCTGGACTTGTACATGTTTTGCTCCTCTACGTTCTAATTCTTGTGTATCTCTGGCGGAAGGGTCTTGTGCCCCGCTCACCGTGGATTGGCGATTTAGTCCCAAAGCGTGACCATGAAGTCAATCGTTTCTAAACGTTTCGCGACTTTGGTCTAAGACGCCAGCTGCGCTACAGGATAATGACAATCCTATAAATCCAAAATGACCGTTTTATGAATTGCTAAGATTTTTACGGAATATGTTAGGAACTGTTACTGCATTTCGTTGTATCAACGGCCATTGTCATAACTAAAGGTTATTTGCAAACGTTTGCTCATAACCTAATTCCGGATCGTTCTATCGGGACGGAAAAGCCTAGCAGCGGTCTCTGGTTTCGCCATTGAGCGAAATCACCCCGAGTCGCGCCGTAATGCGATCGATGTGGGAGCGGGCATGCCCGCGAAGCAGGCGACGCGGTGGATGGCACCGGCGTCGCCGGTGTTCGCGGGCACGCCCGCTCCCACATCGGTCGCACTACGGTGGCATGGATTAGCAATTGGCTCCTAAGCTAATGCAAAAAAGTTATTTATTTTAGTTTTCTTAGATCATTTAGCCTTCTCGCCATCCATCACACCCGATTGCCTGACGAGAGGTTCACCATGATCCCGCACGCTCCGCTGCGCCTGTTCGCCGCCCTGACCCTCGCCAGCGCCAGCTGGTTGGCCCAGGCCGCAGACCTCACCGTGGCCTACCAGACCACCGTCGACCCAGCCAAGGTGGCGCAGGTCGATGGCAACTACGAAAAAGCCAGCAAGGCCAGCATCGACTGGCGCAAGTTCGACAACGGCGCCGACGTGATCACCGCCGTAGCCAGCGGCGATGTGCAGATCGGCTACCTGGGCTCCAGCCCGTTGGCCGCCGCAGCCACCCGCAAGCTGCCGGTCGAGACCTTCCTGATTGCCACGCAGATTGGCGCCGGTGAAGCACTGGTCGCCCGCGACAGCATCAAGACTCCGCAAGACCTGGTCGGCAAGAAGGTCGCCGTGCCGTTCGTCTCCACCGGCCACTACAGCCTGCTGGCTGCGCTGAAGACCTGGAACATCGACCCGTCCAAGGTGCAGATCCTCAACCTGGCGCCGCCGGCAATCATTGCTGCCTGGAAGCGCGGCGATATCGACGCCACCTACGTCTGGGACCCGGCCCTGGGCGTGGCCAAGGAAAACGGCAAGGTGCTGATCACCTCCGGCGAGCTGGCCAAGAAAGGTGCGCCGACCTTCGACGCATGGATCGTGCGCAAGGACTTCGCCGCCAAGCACCCCGACGTGGTCAAGGCCTTTGCCAAGGTCACCCTTGACGCCTACGCCGACTACCGCAAAAACCCGCAAGCCTGGCTGGCCAACCCCGACAACGTGAGCAAGCTGGCCAAACTGTCGGGCGCCAAGCCTGCTGACATCCCGGTGCTGCTGCAGGGCAACGTCTACCCGCTGGCCGCCGACCAGGCCAACGCACTGGGCGCGCCGACCACCCAGGCGCTGACCGACACGGCCACCTTCCTCAAGCAGCAAGGCAAGGTCGACGCGGTACTGCCGGACTACTCACCGTACGTCAGCGCCCAGTACCTCCCCAACTAAGCCTGTAGAAAACCGACCGGAGCCTGCCATGGCCTTGCTCGAACTGGAGCGCATCAGCGCACAGTACCCCGGTGCCGAAACCCCGGTACTGGCCGACATCAACCTGAGCCTGGGGCCACGCCAACTGCTGGTGGCCCTGGGGCCTTCCGGCAGCGGCAAGACCTCGCTGCTCAACCTCATCGCCGGCTTCGTCGCCCCCAGCGGCGGGCGCATCACCCTGGACGGCGTGCCCGTCCAGGGCCCCGGTGCCGAGCGCGGCGTAGTGTTCCAGGACGATGCGCTGCTGCCCTGGCAGAACGTGCTGGGCAACGTCGCATTCGGCCTGGAACTGGCCGGCGTGCCGCGCGCCGAGCGTGAAGCCAAGGCTCGCGAAATGCTGGCCCTGGTCGACCTCGAAGGCTTTGGCGAACGGCGTATCTGGCAATTGTCCGGTGGCCAGAAGCAGCGCGTCGGCCTGGCTCGGGCATTGGCAGCCAACCCACGGGTGCTGCTGATGGACGAACCGTTCGGCGCACTTGATGCCTTCACCCGCGAGCAGATGCAGGAGCTGTTGCTGCAGGTATGGCAACGCACCGCCAAGCCGGTGTTCCTTATTACCCACGACATCGAAGAAGCAGTGTTTCTTGCCAGCGAGCTGGTACTGCTGGCGCCCAACCCGGGGCGCGTGGTGGAGCGCCTGCAACTGGACTTCGGCCAGCGGTACGCAGCCGGTGAACCGGCGCGGGCGATCAAGTCCGACCCGGCCTTCATCGAAACTCGCGAACACGTACTGGCGCGGGTGTTCTCCCAACGTCAAAACCTGCAGGAGCGCGCATGAGCAGCCTGGACCTGCCGGTCGCCGGCAAACACAACCCCCAACCCCGGCCAGCCACCAAGCTGCGCCGCACCCTGCCCACCCGCTGGATCAGCACCCTGACCCTGGCCAGCTTGCTGTTGGCCTGGTGGCTGGTGACAGCGGCCGGCTGGATCGAGCCGCTGTTCCTGCCCTCGCCCGCCGACATCCTGGCCAAGGCCGGGACCTTGCTGACCCAAGGCTACATGGATGCCAGCCTGTGGCAGCACCTGGGTGCCAGCCTGGGGCGCATCGGCGTGGCCCTGCTGGCGGCCACCCTCACCGCCATCCCGGTGGGTATCGCCATCGGCTACAACCGCGTGGCCCGCGGCATTCTCGACCCGCTGATCGAGTTCTACCGGCCGATCCCGCCGTTGGCCTACTTGCCGCTGATCGTCATCTGGTGCGGCATCGGCGAGCTGTCCAAGGTGCTGCTGATCTACCTGGCAATCTTCGCCCCCATCGCCATTGCCACCGCCACCGGTGTGCGCACGGTCGACCCGGCCAAGCTGCGTGCCGCGCAGTCGCTGGGCGCGACCAAGGCCCAGCTGATCCGTCATGTGATCCTGCCCAGCGCCCTGCCCGACATCCTCACCGGCATCCGAATTGGCCTTGGGGTCGGCTGGTCGACCCTGGTGGCCGCCGAACTGATCGCCGCCACCAGCGGCCTGGGCTTCATGGTGCAGTCGGCGGCACAGTTCCTGGTTACCGATGTGGTGGTGCTGGGCATCCTGCTGATCGCCCTGATCGCCTTCGCCCTGGAAATGGGCCTGCGTGCCCTGCAACGCAAGCTGGTGCCTTGGCACGGGCAGAGCCACTGAACCCTGTTGACCACGCCAGCAGCCTGGCGCCTGATTGAAGAGACCGACATGAGCCTGACCATCACCCCCCTCAGCCCGGCGCTTGGCGCCCAGATCAGCGGCGTGGACATCAGCCGTGATATCACCGTCGAAGAACGTGACGCCATCGAGCAGGCACTGCTGCAACACCAGGTGCTGTTCTTCCGCGACCAGCCGATCAACCCGCAGCAGCAGGCGCGTTTTGCCGCCCGCTTCGGCGACCTGCATATCCACCCGATCTACCCCAACGTTCCGGAAACCCCGCAGGTACTGATCCTCGACACAGCGGTGACCGATGTGCGCGACAACGCGGTGTGGCACACCGATGTGACCTTCCTGCCGACCCCGGCCCTGGGCGCGGTGCTCAGCGCCAAGCAGTTGCCGGCCTACGGTGGCGATACCTTGTGGGCCAGCGGCATCGCTGCCTTCGAAGCCTTGTCGGCACCGCTGCGCGAGATGCTCGACGGGCTGACCGCCACCCATGACTTCACCAAGTCGTTCCCGCTGGAGCGCTTTGGTACCACGCCGGAAGACCTGGCGCGCTGGGAAGCAACCCGGCGCAACAACCCGCCGCTGTCGCACCCGGTGGTGCGCACGCATCCGGTGAGCGGGCGCAAGGCGCTGTTCGTCAATGAGGGGTTCACCACGCGCATCAATGAGCTGAGCGAGCTGGAAAGCGAGGCGCTGCTGAAACTGCTGTTCGCCCATGCGACGCGGCCGGAGTTCAGCATTCGCTGGCGGTGGCAGGAGAATGACGTGGCGTTCTGGGACAACCGCGTGACCCAGCATTTTGCCGTGGATGACTACCGACCGAACCGGCGGGTGATGCATCGGGCGACCATCCTCGGGGATGCGCCCTTCTAGTTTTTGCCTGTACCGGCCTCTTCGCGGGTAAACCCGCTCCCACAGGTGCTACACAGGCTTCAAAACCAGCGCCGTACCTGTGGGAGCGGGTTTACCCGCGAAGAGGCCGGTACAGGTTATTACCTGACCAGATGCAGGAACTGCATGTGCCGCTCGTACTGGTCGAGGATGTCGTTGATGATCTGCTCTTTGCTGTAGCCCACCAGGTCATAGTTCTGGCTGCCTTCGCTCAGGTGCACCTCCGCCCGGTAGTAACGGCGGTTCTTCAACTCCTGCGTACCCAGCCCACCCAGGGCGAACGATGGCGTGAAGTAGCCACGCATCTGCACCTGGTAAATGAACGGCTGTTCCTCGCCATGGCCAATCTTCAGGCTGACGTTGTCATGGCTCGGGTCGTCCTGGGTAATCAGCACCAGGCCCTTCTGTTCGAACACTTCACGCACATCGGCAATTGCCGGGCGCACCACGTCGTCCATGAAGCGGTACACCTCATCACGCGACGGGAAGTGCACCGCCTGGCTCAGGCGCTGGCGCCAGCCGCCACGGCCGCGGCGTGACTGGGCGAACGGGGCCAGCGAATGCATCTGTGCGATCTGCCGTTGCGACTCCAGGTAGAACGCCTTGTGCAGCCCCCACATCATGCACAGCAAGATAAGCGAGAACGGCAATGAGGTCAGCACCACCGCCGATTTCAGCGAATCGATGCTGCCAGCGAACAGCAGCGCACTGGTGATCAGCGCCGTCATCGCCCCCCAGAAGATACGCAGCCAGTTCGGCCCGTCCTCGTCGGCATCGCCACCCTTGGCCGACAAGGTCGACAGCACCACGGTACCCGAGTCGGCAGAGGTGACGAAGAACACGAAACTGATGAACACCGTCATGGCGATCACCGTCTTGCTCCAGGGGTAGGTCTCCAGCAGCAGGTACAGGCTCATCGACGGATTATCCAGCGCCGACTGGCCCAGCGCTGTCATGCCGTGGTTGATGACCTGGTCCAGGGCGCTGTTGCCGAAGATGGACATCCACGCCAAGGTGAAGCCCAGCGGAATCAACAGCACGCCAAAGACGAACTCGCGGATTGTGCGGCCACGGGAGATGCGGGCGATGAACAGGCCCACGAACGGCGCCCAGGCAATCCACCAGGCCCAGTAGAACACCGTCCAGCCGCCCAGCCAGTCGCGATTTTCGCCATAGGCATAGACGTCGAAGCTCTTGCGCGGCAAGGCACCCAGGTAGTCGCCGAGGTTCTGGATCAGCGTGTTGAACAAATGCTGGGTAGGCCCGGCGAACAACACGAACAGCAACAGCGCGCAGGCCAGGAACAGGTTGATGTCGCTCATCACCCGCACGCCCTTCTCCACCCCGGCGACGGCGACCGCCACCGCCGCGCCCATCATCAGGGTGATGAGCAGCACCTGCACCCACTGGCTGTGGTCGATGCCGAACAGGTAGTCGAGGCCGGCGTTCAGGTGCAGTACGCCAAACCCCATGTCGGCACCCAGGCCGAACACCGTGGCGATGATGCCGAAGCCGTCCACCGCATAGCCGATCGGCCCGTTGATGCGCTTGCCGATCAGCGGGTACAACGCCGAACGCAAGGCCAGCGGCAGGTTGTGCCGGTAGGCGAAATAAGCGAGGGCCATGCCGACGAAGGCGAACACGCCCCAGCCATGCAGGCCCCAGTGCAGGAACAGGATCTGCATCGCCTGGCGCCCGGCCTCGGCCGTGCCCGCTTCGCCCTGGGGCGGCTGCAGCATGTGGGTCAGGGGTTCAGAGACGCAGAAAAAGAACAAGGTGATGCTGATACCGGCGGCGAACAGCATGCCGGCCCACGACAGGTAACTGAACTCGGGCTCGTCGTGGTCGGCACCGAGCTTGATCTTGCCGTAGCCGGACAAGGCGGTGACCACCACGAAGACCAGGTACAGCGTCATCGCCAGCATGTAGTACCAGCCGACCGTGTTGGCAGCCCAGTTCTGCGCCGCCAGCAACCAGTCACCTGCTGCTTGCGGAAAGGAAATGACCACCAGGCCGAAGATGAGGATGAAACTTGCCGCGAAATAGAACACCGGAGGGTTCATGCGGATCTTGCCATTGGCAAGGGAAGGGGTCGGTGCACTCATTGGGGGCGCACCTCGTCGAATGACGTAAGGCTCGGAATGAACGGGTTCAGCAAAGGAATCCTCCTGTTGAACACCGGCAGCGGACCAGCGTTTTTCATTGAACAAGCGTTCAAGTTAACCATGGATCGGATTTCAATGCGAATTGGGGCGCTGATTGGTGTCCTCCTGTTCCGGCCCTTTCGCGGGTAAACCCGCTCCCACAGATACTGCACAGAATTCAAAATCTGTGGGGGTTCTGTGGGAGCGGGCAAGCCCGCGAAGAGGCCGGTACAGGCTGAAGAGATGCTAGATCAATTCTTGTCCTGGCAATCCAGCTGCAGGTTGGCCTGGGTGATGTTGCTCTCGGCCGGCACGCTGCGGGTCAGCCACACATTACCGCCAATGGTCGAGCCTTTGCCGATGGTGATTCGCCCCAGCACCGTGGCCCCGGCATAGATAACCACATCGTCCTCGACGATCGGGTGGCGTGGCAAGCCCTTGTGCAGGGTGCCCGACTCATCGCTGGGGAAGCGCTTGGCGCCCAGGGTCACCGCCTGATAGATGCGCACGCGCTCGCCGATGATCGCGGTTTCGCCGATCACCACGCCGGTACCGTGGTCGATGAAGAAACTCGGGCCGATCTGCGCCCCGGGGTGGATGTCGATCCCCGTGGCCGAATGCGCCAGCTCCGAGCTGATCCGCGCCAGCAGCGGCAGGCCGGCCTGGTACAGGTGGTGCGCCAGGCGGTGATGAATGATCGCCAGGATGCCCGGGTAGCACAGCAGCACTTCATCGACACTGCGCGCCGCCGGGTCGCCGTGGTAGGCGGCCAGCACGTCGGTGTCGAGCAGCACGCGCAGGCCCGGCAGAGCGGCGGCGAAGCCCTGCACCAAGCTCAGCGCATGGGCATCGACGCCGGCCAGCTCGCCTTTGCTTTGCCGTGCGGCGTAGCGCAGCTCCAGGCGGGCCTGGGCCAGCAAGGCGGTCAGCGCAGCATCCAGGGTATGGCCGACGTAGAAGTCTTCGCTTTCTTCGCGCAGGTCGACCGGGCCAAGGCGCATCGGGAACAGCGCGCCGCACAGTTGCTCCAGAACCTGCCGCATCGCCTCGCGCGAAGGCAGCTCACGCCCGCCTTGCTCGCCAATGCTGCGGCCGTTGCGGGTACGCCATTGTTCACGCGCGCCGCGCAGGCCGGTGACGATGCTCTGCAACTGCCAGTGCCCGGATGAAGGTTGTTCGCTCACGGTTTTCTCCTGCCTGAAGAGGCCAACTATTTTTATCGGCAGGGCCGGCCCTTTCGCGGGTAAACCCGCTCCCACAGGGACCCCAGGAGGCACAAGATCTGTGGAGTCCCTGTGGGAGCGGGTTTACCCGCGAAAGGGCCATGCCTGCCTACATAAAACCACTCTACGGCAATCCGTCCCTTGGAAAAAACAACGCTTTATTCCATCCTGCGCTAAGTCAGGCATAAGCCGCGATGACGAAGCAGGCAACCTCGCCTACCCTCAAAGCAGCCAGCACCTGGCAAAAACAAAAAAGGGAATAACAAAATAATTTTTTAGTATTTCCTGGCCTAAGCAGCCGCACCTATAGTCGCCACCCACTACTTCCACAACAAGCGCGGGGCTCTGAAATGTCGAAATTCGCCAAACCGCTACTCAACGCCAGCCTGGCTCTCTTGCTGGGTGCCGGCCTGCTCAGCCAGGCCTTCGCCGGCGAGCAACTGAAGACCATCCAGGAAAAAGGCGTGATCAACGTCGGCCTCGAAGGCACCTACCCACCGTTCAGCTTCCAGGACGAAAACGGCAAGCTGACCGGCTTCGAAGTGGAACTGTCCGAACTGCTGGCCAAGGAACTCGGGGTAAAGGCCAAGGTGCAGCCGACCAAGTGGGACGGCATCCTCGCCGCACTGGAGTCCAAGCGCCTGGACGTAGTGATCAACCAGGTGACCATTTCCGAAGAGCGCAAGAAGAAGTATGACTTCTCCGAGCCTTACACCATCTCCGGCATCCAGGCGCTGATCCTGAAGAAGAAGGCCGAGCAGCTGAATATCCACAAGGCCGCAGACCTGGCAGGCAAGAAGGTCGGCGTGGGCCTGGGCACCAACTACGAGCAATGGGTCAAGCAGGATGTGCCGCAAGCCGATGTGCGCACCTATGAAGACGACCCGAGCAAGTTCGCCGACCTGCGCAACGGCCGCATCGACGCCATCCTGATCGACCGCCTTGCTGCGCTGGAATACGCGCAAAAAGCCAAGGACACCGAACTGGCCGGCGATGCCTTCTCGCGCCTGGAAAGCGGCGTGGCCCTGCGCAAGGGCGAGCCAGAACTGCTGGCGGCGATCAACAAGGCGCTGGACAAGCTCAAGGCTGACGGCACGCTGGCCAAGCTGTCCACGAAATACTTCGGTGCCGATGTCACCAAATGATTGCTGAAAGCCTGCAACTCGTTGTCGACTCCACGCCCTTCTTGCTGAAGGGCGCGGGTTATACAGTGCTGCTCAG
>Ga0247822_10003585_pt1 | contig 10132 bp, 9 predicted proteins | sample 13C_Cellulose_Da_FD_192423 | JGI IMG/M metagenome (GOLD analysis project Ga0247822, IMG submission 192423) | Soil microbial communities from agricultural site in Penn Yan, New York, United States - 13C_Cellulose_Day30 | ecosystem: Environmental > Terrestrial > Soil > Agricultural land | place... | reverse complement strand
CCGTCGGCGCGACAGGCCTGGCCCTGCACGGCCTGGACACGCCCTGGCCGGTTTACAGCCAGTGGACCCTGGCGTCCCTGACAGTCCTGATCGCGACCCATACGGTCTGGAGCCTTCTGGTCGCGGGCTGGCGCCGCGGCGGGACCCTGACGCCTAATCTCGTTGTGGTCGGAGCGACGCGACATGCCGAAGCCCTGATCCAGGAAGCCTTGCAACGCCGCGACCTGAATGTCCTCGGCGTGTTTGACGATCGTCTGGCGCGCTCTCCCCGCGCCGTCGAGGGCGTGCCGGTCCTGGGCGAGGTCGACGCCCTGCTGAATCATCGCCTGACGCCCTACATCGACCGTATCGTCCTCGCCATAGACCCCAAGGCGGAAGCCCGCGTAAGCGAGCTGACCCACCGCCTGGGCGTTCTGCCCATCCCCCTGACCCTGCTGGTCGATCCCAGAACCGCCAGGCAGCGCAATGCGGCGCTCGAACGTCTGGCGCAGGCGCCGCTGGCCCTGATGCATGGTGCGGTGTCACCCGATCGCCGCGCCTTCCACAAACGTCTGCAGGACGTGGTGCTGGCCTCGGCGGGCCTGCTGCTGCTGTCTCCCGCCCTGCTGCTGATCGCCGGTCTGGTGCGCCTCGACAGCCCGGGCCCGGCCCTGTTTCGCCAGCGACGGCACGGGTTCAATCAGGAAGAGATCGTGGTGTGGAAGTTCCGCACCATGCGTCACGAGGCCGCCGACGCCACCGCCAGCCGCCAGGTGACGGCCGACGACGATCGCATCACCCGCATAGGTCGCTTCCTGCGGGCCACCAGCCTGGATGAATTGCCGCAACTGTTGAACGTGATCCGTGGCGAGATGTCTCTGGTGGGTCCCCGCCCCCACGCCATCGGCATGAAAACCGGCGAAACCGAGTCCGCCCGCCTGGTCGCCGACTATGCCCATCGTCACCGCATCAAGCCTGGCATGACCGGTTGGGCGGCGATCAAGGGGTCGCGCGGCCCCATGCACACAGAGGCCGAGGTGCGCCGCCGGGTGCGGCTGGATATCGACTATATCGAGCGCCAGTCCTTCTGGCTGGACCTCTGGGTCATCGCGGTCACCATCCCCGTCCTGCTGGGCGACCGGATGGCGGTGCGCTGATGTTCTGGCGCGGGGTGCTGGGCTACCTGCCAGCCAATGTCATGCAGGGCGTGATCGGTTTTCTCACCATCATCGTCTTCACCCGTCTGCTCAGCGCGGAGGACTACGGGCGCTACGCCCTGGCCCTGTCGGTCATGACGCTCGCCCACGTGGCGACCTTCAGCTGGCTGGAAGCCGCGATGGCGCGGTTCTGGGCGGCCCAGCGCGAGGGCGCGGACATGGCCAGCCATTTCGCCAGCCTGTATCGCACCGCCTTCATCGTGACCGCCCTCTTCCTGCCTCTGGCGGGGCTCGCCGTCTGGTTATGGCCCATGCCGGCCGAGTTTCGTTTTCCTCTGGGCGTGGCCCTGATCGGCATCCCGGTGCGCTGCTTCGCCAAGCTGGCGCAGGAGCGCTATCGGGCGGCCGGAGAGGTGCGCAAGGCGGCCACTCTGGATATCTGGAACACGGTCGCCGGATTCGTCGTCGGAGCGGCCTTCGCTCTCGGCGGGGCAGGCGGCGCCTCGCCTCTTGCAGGTCTTCTGATCGCCCCGCTGATGGCCCTGCCCTTCTTCCTGCCCGGTGAGTTGCGCGAGGCGCGTCAGGGCGTGGTGGATACCCGGCGGCTCAAAACCTACGCCGTTTATGGCTATCCGATCGCGGCCTCGCTCGGGCTCTCGCTGGTGCTGGCCTCAACCGACCGCTTCCTGCTGGCCATCTTCCTCGATGAGGCCGCGGTCGGCGCCTATCACGCCGGCTACAGTATCGCCAACCGGACACTGGACGTTCTCTTCATCTGGCTGGGCGCGGCCGGGGGACCGGCATTGGTCATGGCGCTGGAACGCGGCGGGCGTCGGCAGCTGGTCGCCGCCGCGCGTGAACAGGCCTCGACCTTGGTCCTGATCGGCCTGCCTGCCGCTGTCGGCGTCGCCCTGGTCGCGCGCCCGCTTTCGGAGTTCATGATCGGCGAGGACCTGCGCGAAGCCGCCATTCTGGTGACGCCGTGGATCGCCCTGTCCGCCTTCCTTTCAGGCGTGACGGTCTATTACTTCCATCAGGCCTTCACCCTGGGCCGCCGGACCGGCTGGCTGCTGCTGGCCATGAGCATTCCGGCCCTGGCGAACGTCGCGCTCAATCTTCTGCTCATCCCGCGCTTTGGCCTTGTCGGCGCGGCTTGGGCGACGACGGCCAGCTTCGCGATCGGCCTGCTCGCGTCGGCATGGATCGGCTACCGCATCCTGCCGCTGCCGATCCCCTGGAACGCCCTGATCCGTTGCTCGCTGGCCGCTGGCGTCATGGCCTCGGTCGTCTGGGTCCTGCCCCCCATTGGCGGCTTCGCAGAATTGATGCTGGACGCATCGGTCGGCGCCCTGGTCTATGGCGTCTGCGCCTGGGGCCTGAACGCCGGCGGGGTGCGCCAACTCGGACGGCGTCTGATCGGCGCCGTTCGCGCCAGAAGAGCGACTGCATGACCGCCCGACTGCACGACAACCCCGCCTGGACCGGGGCCCAGCCGATCCTCTCGGTGCTGATCCCGTTCCTGCGCGACGACCCCTCTGCGCTTCTGGCCCTTCTGGACCGCGAGACGGTTTCGCTGAACGGTCAGGTCGAACTGGTCCTGCTGGACGACGGCACGGTCGATCCCGAGCTGACCGACCGTCTGACGGCCCGGATCGACGCCCTGACCCTGCCTGTCCGCCTGATCACCCTCGACGCCAACGAGGGCCGCTCCATCGGGCGCAACCGTCTGGCCTCAGCCGCGCGCGGGTCCAGCCTGCTGTTCCTCGACAGCGACATGCGGCCCGACCACGACCGCTTCCTGCAGACCTGGGCCGCGCTGGCCCGCGACCAGTCCCCCGCCGTAGCCTTCGGCGGCTTCTCCCTGTTGCAGGCCCCCGACGAGGCCCGCTTCGCCGTTCACCGCAGCATGGCCGCACGCTCCGACTGCCTTCCCCACGCCCGGCGCGCCCTGCAGCCCGAGAAATACGTCTTCACCTCCAACCTGCTCGTCCGCCGCGACGTGTTCGAGGCTGAGGCCTTCGACCCGGGATTTTCGGGCTGGGGCTGGGAGGATGTCGAGTGGGCCATGCGCGTCTCGCGCCGGTTCGCCGTCGTGCACCTGGACAACGCCGCCACCCACATGGGTCTGGACACCGTGGAGGCCCTCGCCGCCAAATACGAGCAATCGGCCCCCAACTTCGCCCGCGTGGTCGCGCGACACCCGGATTTCGTCGCCGCCTACCCCAGCTATCGCGCGGCGAGAAAACTGAAGGCCGTGCCGGGATTGAAGGCGATCCGCCCCCTGTTCAAACGCGCCGCCCGTCTGACCGCCCTGCCGGTGCCATGGCGCGCCTTCAGCCTGCGCCTCTACCGCGCCGCCCTCTACGCGGAGGCGATATGATCCAGCCCTACACCCCCGACGTGAGTCTGAAAGGCAAGCTGCGCCGCCGCCTCGCCCGGCTGGCGCATCGCCGCCCTGCGCGACTGGACCTGCCCCGGCCGACCGTCAGCTTCACCTTTGACGACATTCCCGCCAGCGCCGCCCACGCGGGGGCTGGGGCTCTGGAGGCGCATGATGTCCGCGGCACCTTCTACGTCTGCGCCGGCCTTTTCGGGCGGGAGGGCCACATGGGCCGTTTCGCCGGCGCCACCGAGACCGGCGACCTGATCCGACGCGGTCACGAGGTCGCAGGGCACACCTTCGACCATCTGGACTGTCACCGGACGCCCGAGGCGCAGTTGATCGCGGATCTGGACGCCAATGACGTCGCCCTGCGCGGTCTGGGCGCCGCTCCTCTCCATTTCGCCTACCCCTACGGCGAGGTCTCGCCACGCTCCAAAAGACTGCTGGCCGGGCGCTATTCCTCGCTGCGCGGGGTGCACAAGGGGCTGGTCCACGACGGCGGAGACCTGAACCAGTTGCCCGGCGTCGGCATCGAGGGCGCGGACGGCGAAGCCGTCGGCCGCCATTGGATCGACCGCGCCGCAGCCGGGAACGCCTGGCTGATCCTCTATACCCACGACGTGCGCGAGGCGCATTCGCCCTGGGGCTGCACGCCCGACGCCCTGTCGCGCCTGATCATCCATGCCCGCGACGCAGGCTGCGACATCCGCACTGTAGGCGAGGTGCTGGCTGCATGAGCCCGCTCCAGGTCGCCGTCATCGTCCCGACCCTGCGTCGCCCCGACAGCCTGGAACGCGCCTTGCGTTCCCTCTTCCTCCAGACCGGCGTCGCGGACCGCCTGCGCGAGATCGTGGTCGTCGATAATGATCCGGCGGCCAGTTCGCGCGACGCCGTGGACCAGCTTCGCCCTGCTTCTCCCGTGCCGCTGATCTGGCGACACGCGCCTCGGCCGGGCGTCGCCACCGCCCGCAACGAAGGTCTGGCCGCCACAGACGCCCCCCTGATCGCCTTCCTCGACGATGACGAGGCCGCCTCGCCCGGCTGGCTCGCAGCTCTGCTGGCGGCTCAGGAGACCACCGGCGCCGACGCCGTCTTCGGACCGATCCGGGGCCGGGTGCCGGACGGGACCGGCTGGACCACGAGCTATCTTGAAGCCTTCTTCGGTCGAGAGGGCCCGGCGCAGTCGCAGCTGATCGGCCACCCCTATGGCTGCGGCAACGCCCTGCTGGTGCGGGCCGCCGCCCTGCCCGGCAACGCCCCTTTCAATACAGCGACCGATCAGTCTGGTGGCGAGGATGACGCCCTGTTCGCGGCCCTTGCGGCGCGCGGCGGTCGTTTCGGCTGGGCCGCCGACGCCTGGGTGGACGAGTTCGCCCCTCCGCATCGCGCCACGCTGCGCTACGCCCTGACCCGGGCCTTCGCCTATGGTCAGGGCCCCAGCCAGACCGCCGCCCTCGCCCGCGACTGGTCCGCCGTCGCGCGCTGGATGGCCATCGGCGTCGCCCAGACCGCTGTCTGGGGCGCGGCCGCGCTCGGCCTGACCCTGATCGCCAGCCCCCGACGCGCCGAGATGCTGGACCGCAGTGCGCGCGGCCTGGGAAAACTGTTATGGATGAAGGGCTTCGAGCCGCACTTCTACGGCGCGCGCGAACTGGCGCGGCTGGAGCGTCAGCAGACCTAGCCGACCAGCCGCTTCAGCATGGGCGGCGGCGCCCAGGTCGAGCGGTTCATCACCACGCCGGCTATGCGTCCGCCCACTGCGTCGATCTCGTCACGCAGGGCCACCGGCTCGCTGGCCGCGGTGGTTTCGGCGGCGACCACCAGGATGGTGGCGTCGACAAAGGGCGCCAAGGTGATGGCCATATCGCTGCGATCGGCGGCGGGCGTATCGATCACCACCGTATCGGCATGAGCCCGCAGGGCGGTCCAGTAGCGCGCTTCCGCCACCGGCTCGACTCTCTGGCCTGCGCGCAGCAGCTCGGTGTGGAAACGGGTGACGAACAACCGCCCCCCCAGGCAGGCGCGAGCTGTCACCAGCCGCGCCGGCGCCACCGGCAGACCGTCTCGCCCGCGCATGGGCGGCGTCACGGCATAGAAGGCCGAACCGTCGGGTGAAGCCTGGACCGGCGCCGCCAGACGCCCGAACCGTTCAGGCTCGGCAGCGATGGCGTCCAGCTGCCCCTGCTGGGTCAGGTCGCCGTCGATCAACCAGACAGGCTTGCGGGCGCGAACGGCGGCCAGACGGGCGTACTCACGCGCGACGGTGGAAACGCCGTCGCCGGTCGTGGCGGCGGCGAACTGGATGACGCGGCCGCGATGGGCCGACGCTGGTCCCAGCGCCGCCCATAGTCCCGCCATTTCCGTCGTCAGATCGACCATCGAATCGGTTACGCGCTCACCATTGAAGCATCAGCCTAGCATGGCTGGCCGCCATCAACGGGATCAGCCCGCCTTCATCGGCGCCACGGCCAGCACCGGCATCTGCAAGGTGCGGCTCGCTGTCGACGGCAAGGAGAAGCCGCGTCGCAGGAAGACCCTCAACAAACCGATGCACAGGGCCGTGAAACCGGCGAACAGGAAGGCCGCGATCATCAGCGGCGCCTTCAGGCTCTTGCCCTTGGACGGAGGTTGGGCGCGTTCGATCACCGTGACGTTGTCGGCGCCCGCCTTGACCAGTTCGTTGTCGGCCCGGCTCTGGGTTTCGCGCTGCTGGAACTCGCGGATCGAGGCGGTCAGGACTTCGCGATTGCCGGCTAGGGTGGCGTTACGCGATTCCAGCTCGGTCAGACGCGCCTGACGCGCGCCCAGGTCAACGACCTGGCGATCCAGAACCGCCAGACGCGCAGCCAGGGAATCCCGCTCGGCCTGGGCGTTGATTCGCGTGGTCTCCAGCTCGACCCAGACCGGGTTCGGTCCCGTGCGGACCTCCTTTGCACCGACTGCAGTGCCGGTGCCGACATAGGCCTGCATCTGCGCGATCCGCGTCTCGATCTCGCGAACAGGCTGGGCGTCGGGCTGATAGCGGCTCAACAGTTCCTCGCGCTGGGTCCTCAGTTGCAGGATCTGATCCTGCGCCGAGATATTCAGATCCTGCTGCAAGGCGATCTCGACCGGGGTGCGATTCTGCTGGCCCGCGAGGGTGTTCAGCCTCTGCGCCGCCTGGTTCAGTTGCGCCTGAACCCCCATCCGTTCGGCGAAGACCGACTGATAGCTGGCTGCCAGCGTCGCCTTGGCCGTGGCGAAATCACCGATGTTGTTGGTGCGCAGAAACTCTTCATAGGCCTGGTCCGCCGTGGCGAGCTCATCCTCGAACGCCCGGCGCTGCGTCTGGATGGCCGGGGTGGCGCGGTCCTGGAAGACTTCGCGGCGATAGGTCAGGTACTGCTCGATGATCGTGTTGAGCACCCGCGCAGAAAGTGCGGCGTCATCGCTCTTGTAGGTCAGGCCGACGACCGGACTCAACGGGGTCACCACGACATCCAGACCCGCGCTCACCGCCCGGACAGCGTTGTCTTCCTGCTTGGTCGCGCTGAGAGTGGACGGCTTTCCATGCTGGAAGCTCTCGACGCCCATGGCGCGAACCACCCGGCGCTTGACCTCGGTGCTGTTCAGGATCGCCGCCTCGGACTGGGCCACCTCGGTCGCGGTTGGAGGCACGCCGCGATCTGAAACGCCCACGCGCGGCTGATAGACGTATTCCTGACCCACGCCGACAAAGAGACTGGCCCCGGCCGTATAGGTCTTTTTCAACGTCAGGACCGCTGCAGCGCCAAGGGCGAAGAGGACAGCGAAAACCAGCAGCATGACCCACAGTTCGCGGAACAGCAGCGCCACGACGTCGAGAACGCCGTAACGTGGTCGAGCAGCTGCGCGAGAGGTAGAGGGCATGGGCCGGGAGCATCCATCCTGGGAACTTCGTACCTACCCTTGAATGACCCGCGTTAACCGGGCGTTACCCATAAGGGTCCAGCTTCAGCTTCACTCTAAAATGACAGTTGTTCCCCGCGCCCATGACCTTTGATCGTCGCCTTATCCTGATGGGCCTGGCCGCCGGCCTGGCGGGCTGCGCCAGCGGTCGCGGCGTGACGAGCGGCGCGTCGACGGAAGCCGTCGATCTGGCTTTCGCGCCCTGGACGGATATCGCTCCCGAATACCTGCTCTTCCCGGGCGACGAGATCGAGGTCGCCCTGCCCACCGCGACCGAGCTGACCCGCCAGCTCAGGATTGGCCCCGACGGCCGGGTCTCCCTGCCCTTGCTCGGCCATGTCATGGCGGCGGATCGCACCCTGGCTGAACTGGAAGCCGACATTTCAGAAGGCTACGCCGCCCAGTTGCGGCGTCCGGAGGTCGAGGTCACCCTGCGCCTTGCAGGACCGCTCAAGGTCTGGGTGGACGGCGAGGTTCGCAACCCGGGCGTCTTCGACATGCCGGGTGATATTGACGCCTACCAGGCCGTGGTCATGGCCGGCGGCTTCCTGCCCTCGGCCCGGTCAAGCCAGGCCGCGCTGATCCGCCGCGGCCCCGGCGGCGTGCGCATGATGCGCGCCATCGACCTGCGCCCGCGCAAGGCCGAGGTCGTCACCCTGCATCGCGGCGACATCATCTTCGTGCCGCGTTCGACCCTGGGCGAACTGGCCGCCTTCTTCACCCTGTTCCGGTCCGCCCTGCCGATCGGGTTCAGCTACGCCCTGAACGGCGGCTACGCCTCGACCTGAGGCCTAGCCGCAACGGGTTCGCGTCGAGATCGGGCGCTACGAGCGAACGCGCGTCAGATCCCGCGGAGAAACGGAGCCGCCGCCAGGGCGGCCTGACTGCGGTTGTTGACCTCGAGCTTCTTCAGAATGGCCGACACGTGCTGCTTCACAGTGCCCTCGGTCAGATCCATGTCGCCCGCAATCTCCTTGTTCAGCTTGCCGTCCGCGACTCCGCGCAGGACACGCAACTGCGCCGCCGACAGGCGGGCGACCCGGCGGTGAAAGTCGATTGCGACCGGATCGGCCGAGGCTTCGCCCGGGAAAACCTCCTCGCCGCGCAACACCGCTCCCACTGCATTGACCAGCGTCTCCACGGGAGCCGCCTTCGACAGATAGGCCTTGGCGCCGAATGCTCTGGCCATGGCTACCGAATGGGCGTCGATCCGCGACGACACCATGGCGAAGGCTGCCTGGGGCAAGCGCTGCTGCAACCTCAGGAGCGCGTCGAACCCGGTCGCGTCGGGCAGCATGAGGTCCAGCATGACCAGCTTGACCCGCCCGCCGCCTGTCCGGGCGAACTCTTCGGCCTCCGTCGCGCCCAGGACGCGCGCGACATCCAGATGCACATAGGCCGCGCGGATGGACAACTCGAGCGCTTGCCCGACCAGGGGGTGGTCGTCCACGATCAGAACCATCCAGCGCATTTGCGGCGCTCACCTCGCGAACCCAAAAACCAACCTCAGATTGAAGCGCAATCCTTAATCATACGTATCGACGTTCTTTAAGCTTGGCTTTGGGAGGTCTCTGCGAAGGACGCCCAACCCTATAACTTTGGTTCGATTTGGGCCTTCTGGCGGGTTCCGCTTGTGGACAGCAGGGCGTTTCGGGATGATTTGGACCTCCAACAACGGCGCAACCGACGCCGCTCACGCAAGTTGGAGATGACCATGAACAAGAGCCTGATCGCCGTCGCCGCCATCGTCTTCACCGCCGTCGCCGCCCCGGCGCTGGCCCAGTCGGCCTCGACCACGGGTTCGGGCTCGATCACGGTGATCCGCCCGCTGACCATCACCAAGACCGCCGACCTGAAGTTCGGCACCGTGGTCCGTCCCGGCACCGGCGCTGGCTCAGTCGCCGTCAGCGCCGCCGGCGCCCGGACGGTGGCGGGCGGCGTGGTCGGCCTCAACTCGGGCGACACGCCCGCCGCCGCCGCCTTCACGGTCGCCGGTGAAGGCGGCCAGTCGGTGTCGGTCACCATTCCCGCCACCTTCTCCATGGCCAATGGTTCGGACACCCTGACCGTGACCACCAGCAACAGCCTGACCGGCTCGGCTGCCAGCCAGACCCTGTCCAACGCCCTGGGTTCGGCCGGCTCGCTGGCCTTCACGGTCGGCGGTTCGGTTCCGGTCGCATCGACGACGGCGACGGGAGCCTACACCGGCTCCTTCACCGTCTCGGCCGCCTACAACTGAGCCATGTTCCCGCTGCACCGGGACCTTGAGCCGCGCGCACAGCTTAACGAGTCGGAAGGGTTCGCCCTCCATCGTTTTGATCCTGTGTTGCGCGGAGTCAGATCATTGATGTTGCGTTACCTCCTGCCGGCCATAGCCGCCCTGCTGGTCGCCGAACCTGTCATGGCGCAGGTCGGAGCCGATCTGAACATCTCCCCCAAGCGCGTGGTCTTCGGCCCGGGCGAGCGCAGCGCGACGGTCTATGTCTTCAATCAGGGCGACCAGCCGGCGACCTATGCCGTCGAACTGGTCGACCGCGTGATGACTACCGATGGTCGCATCGTCGCCGCCGACGAGGAACCGGGCGCGCAGATCGATTCTGCGCGCGATCTGGTTCAATTCACGCCCCGCCGCATCAGCTTGCAACCGCGCACCAGTCAGGCCATTCGCGTACGCGCCCGGTTCCTC
>Ga0247822_10003584_pt1 | contig 10133 bp, 6 predicted proteins | sample 13C_Cellulose_Da_FD_192423 | JGI IMG/M metagenome (GOLD analysis project Ga0247822, IMG submission 192423) | Soil microbial communities from agricultural site in Penn Yan, New York, United States - 13C_Cellulose_Day30 | ecosystem: Environmental > Terrestrial > Soil > Agricultural land | place... | reverse complement strand
CGCCGCGTCGCGAAGGGCGTCGCGTGGAGCTCGCGCCGCTGGGCGCACCCGCCGCGGGACACTGGGAAACGCCGATCGAGATCGATCCGTTCGCACTCCATCCGAGCGAGGTAGCAGACTACCTCGGCGGGCTGTCGCTCTTCGTGGGACGCGTGCCGCGCAGCACCGGAGCCGTCACGTCCATCCGCTTTCGCGCGCAGGAGAGCGCGCTGGCCACGACCGACGGCGTGTGGGTCACGCAGCGGACCACGCTCGGCGAAGGGCGGTTCCTCTTCGGCATCAAGAACGTCGATGAGACCGACAGCACGCGGCGCGAGCTCGGTTACACCATCTTCACGCCCCAGGGTCGCGGGTGGGAGATGTTTCGCGACGCGGACGCGCGCGGGGAGATCCGCCGGCTGGTCGAGGAGATGCGTGTCGAGATGACGCTGCCGAAGAAGCCGGTGGAGGTGGGGCGGTACGGGGCAGTGCTCGACGCGACCAGCATGGCGCGGCTCCTCGATGCCACGCTCGGTCGCGCGACGGAGCTCGATCGTGCCATGGGATACGAGGCCAACGCCGGCGGCAGCAGCTACATCGACCGTCCGCTGGAGATGGCGGGGAGCTACGAGGCAGCGGCGAACCTGGTGACCGTCCGCGCGGACCGCGTGGAGCCGGGGTCGGCCGCCACCGTCCGCTGGGACGACGAGGGCGTGCCCACCGGGCGCTTCGACCTCGTGCGAGACGGTGTGCTCGCGGACTTCCAGACGACGCGCGAGGGCGCGGGGCTGCTGGCCGCGTACTACGCGAAGCAGGGGACCGCGGCGGCATCGCGCGGCTGCGCGGCCGCGCCGAGCGCACTCGAGGCGCCTATGACACACACGGCGAACCTCATCCTGGCCCCCGGCAGCGGCGGCGACTTCGATGCCCTGGTGCAGTCGCTGGGTGACGGGGTGGCGATCCGGGGCGCGCAGTTCGAGCTCGACTGGCAGGCATCGAGCGGCGTGGGGAACGCGATGGTGCTCGAGGTCAAAGGCGGCCGGCCGGTCGCGCGCCTCGTGGGCGCCGGGATGCTGTTCCGCGCCACCGACCTGTGGAAGAGCGTGCGCGCGCTCGGCGATCCGGGGAGCGCATTGCGCCTTGGGCTCCGCGCGGCGAAGGGCGAGCCCGAACAGGAGACCGTGCACAGCGTGACCGCGGTGCCGGCGCTCGTCGAAGGGCTCACGATCATCGATCCGACGAGGAAGGCATGAGCGAGCAGAATGGGCGCTCCTGGTGGGACGACGGCGCGCGGCGCGTGCTGTCCCGCGAGGCATGCGAGGAAATCGCCGCGCGCGTGCAGCGGTTCGCAAGCGGGGGCGGGTCGACCGGTGTGACGATCACGAGCTGGTGGAACGGCGAGCTGCGGTGGGGGCGCAACGAGGTGACGCTGGCGAGCGACCGACGCAGTGTCGTGGTGGAGATCGAGCGCACCAGGCTCGGTGGCCCGCAGGCGGCGGGCACCGCGAGCTGCAATCAGCTCGACGACGAATCGCTCCGCGCCGCGGTGCGCGCTGCCGAGTGGGCGGCGGGGCTGGAGAACCCGACCAGGCGTCCCCCGCTGACCCCGCAGCAGCCGGACCTCGCGCTGCCCGAGACACGCATCTGGAGCGACACGACGCACGATGTGCCGGCGACGGCGCGCGGTGAGGTGGCGCGGGCGATGATCGAGCCCGCGGCGCGCGAAGGGATGCTCTCCGCCGGGTACCTGGAGGTGCGGACGCAGTCGGTCGCGCAGTTCGGCGGGCGCGAGACATACCGCTCGCACCCGCTGACCACCCAGCCGCTCTACGCCGCCGCGACCCAGGCGCAGTGCTCGTTGACGGTCCGCAATCGCGCGGGGAACGCCTCGGGATGGGCAGGGGCGTCATCATACGATTGGAACGCCCTCGCTACCGGCGAGCTGGCGGCGCGTGCGCTGGAGAAGTGCCGGTCCTCCGCCGATCCGGTGGCGATCGAACCGGGGCGGTACACGGTGATCCTCGAGCCGCAGGCGGTGCACGACCTCATCCAGCCGATGTTCCGGCCGATGGAGCAGCGTGAGCACAACGAGGCCTTCCCGTCATACCCGTTCCATCTCGGCATGGACGAGGCGCTTGGCATCGGGCGAACCAAGCTCGGGCGGCCGATCATGGACCGTCGCCTCAGCATCACGCACGATCCCGCCGATCCGCTCCAGGGGGTGCTCCCCTTCAACGGGAGGGGGGATCCGTATCGGCCCATCACGCTCGTGGAGAACGGGGTGATCACGGCACTCGCCTTCGACCGCTACTACGCGGCGGGTCGGCTCAACGAGCAGCAACCGCTGCCCTTCGCCGGGGCGTATCGCATGACCGGCGGCGACACCTCCGTGGAGGAGATGATCCGGAGCACGCGCCGGGGGCTGCTCGTGACGCGCCTCTCCAACGTCCGCATCCTCGACCTCTCGAGCATGCTCTGCGCGGGGCACACCCGCGACGGGCTCTGGCTGATCGAGAACGGGCGGATCAGCCGTCCCGTGCGGAACTTCCGCTTCGTCGAGTCCTCGCTCGTCGCGCTCAACAGCATCGAGCAGATCGGGCCCGCGGTGCCGGTGTTCCATCCAGCCCGCGACCCCGCCCACGCGGCGCTGCACTCGGCCATCGTGCCGGCGCTCAAGGTCCGCGACTTCAGTTTCACGTCCTCCGTGGACGCCATCTAGGGGATGCCGATGCGCACATCTTTCATGCGACCGGCGGTGGCGCTCGCGCTGCTGGCCGGCGCGGCGGCACCGTGCCCGTTGGCGGCGCAGCTCACCTTCGCGCCGCCGGCCGCGCCGGCGAACGTCGGCGGCTACCTGCACGTCGAGGAGTGCCTCGCGGCCTCGGCGCGCATCCGCGACAGCGTCGACGCGTGGGGCGCCCACTGGGCCGACACGCTGGCGCTCGTGGAGCGGCAGAAGCCGCAGGCCAGCATCGGGCACACGCGTGATGCGGCGCGCCGCTGTGCCGACGCCCAGCCGCGCGGCGATGCCGACCTCGTCGACTTCGTGCAGTGGTTCGAGCTGCACCTGTATGCCGGCCGGGACGACCGCGCGGAGGCGCTGATCGAGCGGCGCCTTGCCGCCATCGCCCCGCGGGCCGTCGTCGAACGGGCCGCGGTGCTCGACAGCGCCGTGGCGATCGCCGCCGGCTCCGTCCGGCCGGCGCGCCTGGCGCTCGCCGAGCGGCTGCTCGACCTGCGCGACGAGCACGATTCGGTCGTCACGCCACGCGAGCTGTACTTCACGCCCTTCACTGTCATGGTCCGCGCGCAGCTCGCGGGCGACTATCCCGCCGCCGTCCGCGCCGCGCACCGCATCGTGCGGCTCGACGAGCGCGCGACGCGCGCCACGCGCGAGCGGGCGAACCGGACGGGACGCGTGCAGATAGTGTTCATGGCCCGGACCCGGGTGACCATGGACTCGGCGCTGACGGCGCTCCGTACGCGGGGACCGGAGGCGTACGTGGCGATCCGTCGCGATACCTGGGCCCGCGCGAGCGGCGAGCGCCCCAATGCGCTGGCGATTCCGATCGGCGAGGCTGCGCCGGAGCTCGCCGCCGACGTCTGGATCGGTGATCGCCGGGACGATGCGCCGCGACCGGGGAAGGGACGCGTCGCGCTGGTGACATGGGTCTCGCCGAACTGCGGCGACACGTGCGAGCGCGCCTACGCCACCGTCCGGCGGCTCGCCGCACGGTTCCCGGAGCTCGAGGTCACGTGGCTCGCGTCGACCGATGGCCACGTGCACTCACGCGTCGCGCCGACGGTCGCGGATGAGGCCGCGCTGATGCGCGAGACGCTGATCGCCGGCCACCGGCTGCCTGGTGCCCTGGCGCTGGAGGACGCGAAGCCCTGGTACCTCGAGGCCCCCGACGGCCGGCGGATCGAGATGCCCACGCCCAACGAGGAGGCATTCAGCTTCGTTCGGGGCTTCAGCAAGGCGGGCAACGCGTACATCGTGGACCGCGACGGGACGATCGTCGAGCACCAGGACCTCTCCAATGCCCTCAACAACGCCCTCGGGGAGGAGGTCTTCGACCGGATCATCAGGATCCTGCTCGACCGGCCGGCCGCGGCCGCCGGAGGCGCGCGATGATCCGCACGGCGTTGCGCGCCGCGGCGCCCATGCTGATGGCGTGCGCCATCGCCGGTGGAACCGCGGCTCCCGCGTCGGCACAGGGCGCGGCGCCGGCGGGCTCGCGCGCGGTCACGGATTCCGCGCTCCGCACGGGGACGCTCCCCAATGGGATGCACTACTACGTTCGCGCCAATGCGACCCCGGCGAAGCGCGCCGCCTTCCGGCTCGTCGTGAATGCCGGCTCGCTGCAGGAAGACGACGATCAGCAGGGGTTCGCGCACTTCCTCGAGCACATGGCGTTCAATGGCACGACGCACTTCCCGGGGCTCGAGCTGCTGCGGTTCGTGGAGAACGCGGGGATGCGCTTCGGCGCCGACCTGAACGCCTACACGAGCTTCGACGAGACGGTGTACATGCTCACCGTCCCCACCGACGACCAGAGTATGCTGTCCGGCGCGGTGCAGGTGCTGCACGACTGGGCATCGGGCGGGATCACGATCGACAGCGCCGAGGTGGTGGCGGAGCGCGGCGTCGTGCTCGGCGAGTGGCGCTCGCGCCTTCCTGACAGCCTCGGCCGCGCCATCCGCGACGCGGATATGCGCGCGCTCCTGGACTCGGACTCGCGCTACCTCGCGCGCATGCCCATCGGCGACACGGCGCAGCTCGCGCGCGCGACGGTCGAGCCGCTGCGCCGCTACTATCGTGACTGGTACCGCCCCGAGCGGATGGCGGTGGTGGCGGTTGGTGACTTCGACGCCGAGGCGATGGAGCGCACGATCCGCGAGCGGTTCGGCGCGATCGCGGCAGCGGCAGCGCCGCGCACGGCGCCAGCCGCGTCGCCCGCGGTGCTGAAGGCGCCGCGCGTGAGCGTGGTGCGCAGCAATCGCGTCGCACCGGTGATGCAGTTCGTCTGGCGCGAGCCGGAGCCGCCGGCCGACGCCGGCGCGGCGATCCGGCGCGCGCTGGTGGCCGACATCCTCCTGATGGAGGTCCAGCAGCGGCTCTCGGCCATGCACGCCGAGCGTGGGAGCGCGCCGTACGTCCACGCGGTGGTGGGGCGGGGCGCGGTCGCGCGGCCGCTTCCGCTGCGCCACCTGTTCGTGATGGCGCTTCCGGACAGCCTCGAGCGCGCCGCCGCCGTCGCACTGGGGGAGATCGAGCGCATCGCGCAGCACGGCCTGCCCGCGCCCGTCCTGGAGCGGCGCAAGGCCGCGCTGCGCCGGAGCCTGGAGGGACAGCAGCTCCGCGCGGACGTCATGCCGTCGAACTACTACGCCGGCGTCTACGCGGATCACTACCTCACCGGCCGCTCGCCGCTCGCCAGCGTCGGGCAACAGGCGGAGGCCGCCGCGCGCCTGCTGGCCGGCGTCACCAGCGACGATTTGGCCGCGGCCGCTCGCTTCTGGCGCGAGCGCGATCTGCGCGTGCTGGTGCGCTTTCCCGAGTTCATCAACGTCGCGGCGCCCGACGAGCGGCGCGTCGTTGCACTGATCGACTCGGTCGCGAAGAGCCGTACGGCGCCGCACGACGTGCGCGTCGTCGCCGCGGCCCCGGTGCTCGAGCGCGAGCCAGCGCCCGGGAAGGTGGTCGAGGAGCGGCACCACGAGCGCTCCGGCATCACGGAGTGGACGCTCTCCAACGGCGCGCGCGTGCTCCTCAAGCCGACGCCCAACGAGCCCGACGAGGTGCTGATCCAGGCGTGGAGCCCGGGCGGCTTCTCCGTCGTGCCCGACCCGGTGTTCTTCACTCCCGCGCGCATGGTGGCGCGGCTCATGACGGCGCTCGCCGGCGGCGCCGGGGCGGGAGCCGGGACGGTCGTCGAGGGGCGCACGGCCGACGTGCTGCGGCAGTTCGAGCTGGACATCGGCTACGGCCACGAGTCGATGTCGCTCGCGGGCTCGCCGCGCGACCTCGAGACGATCTTCCAGCTCATGCACCGGCAGTTCACCGCGCCGCGGCTGGACACGGCACAGGTGCGCACCTGGCAGTCGCTGGGCAAGTACATGGGCAGCGGGACTTCGATCGACGACATGCTCGACCAGGTCATCGCGCGGGGGAACCCGCGGATGCGCCCGGTCTCCACCCAGCTCGCGGAGCTGGTGAAGGTGGACGACGCGCTCGCGCTGTACCGCGACCGCTTCGGTGACGCGTCGGACTTCACCTTCACGATCGTCGGCGCGGTCACGCGCGACGAGGCGCGCGCGCTCGTCGAGCGCTACGTCGCGAGTCTTCCCGCGAGCGGGCGCAAGGAAACGCCCAAGGATCCGCGCCTCCGCCCCTTCATCAGCAAGGTGGTGCGGGTGGATCCCGTGCTGGACGTGCCGAAGGCCAGCACGACGCTCGTCTTCGACGGGCAGTTCGCCGAGGAGCCGGCGGAGTACCTGGCGGAGCGGGAGAAGCTCTCCCTGCTGACCTCCATCCTGAGCGAGCGGCTGCGCCTGCGGCTGCGCGAGGAGCTGGCTGCCACCTACGGGGTGGGTGTCGGGAACTCCACGTATCCGCTCCCGCGGGAGCACTACCGCGTTCGGTTCAGCTTCGACGCGGCGCCGGAGCGCCGCACCGAGGTGACCGACGAGCTGTTCGCCGCCCTCGACGACATCCGCACGAACGGGGTCACCGCCGAGGAGCTGGAGCGCGTACGCTCCATTCGGGCACGCGTGCTCGAGACGCAGCGACAGGACAACCGGTACTGGATGTCGACCATCGCGACCTTCCAGCGCCTGGGGCTTCCGCTGGACGCTATCGTGGCACCGCCCCCGGTGACGGTGTCGCCGCAGGAGATGGCCGAGGTGGCGCGGCGGTACCTCCCGCACGACGCCTTCATCCATCTCACCGCGATCCCGAAGGAACGGAAGGCCAGCGACCACTCGCACTAAGGGTCGCGCGCGCCTCGCGTGTGGATCGCTGGTAGGGCTTTCCCGCCGCGCGGGCCATGACGGCCCGCGCGGTCCGCATCACTCGTCGTCAATCGTCACCCGGGGGATCCGTGCGTCGTTCGGCACTCGTCGCCATCTGCCTCACCGTCGTCCTGTCCGCGTGCGCCACGTCCGGCGGCACCGCGAGCGCCACCGCCGCCGCCGCGCCGGGCGATGCGCGCACGAATGCGCCGCGCATCACCGCGCAGGAGATCGCCGAGGCCAACCTGCCAACCGCGTACGACGTGGTGGACCGGCTGCGGCGCCCGTGGCTCCGTCGCTCGGGCGCGGGCGGCGAGGTCGTCGTTTACATGGACGAGCGCAACATCGGCGGGGCTGCTGAGCTGCGGAACATCCCGGCGACGACCGTCGCCGAGCTGCAGTACGTCACGCACGAGGACGCGGTGCGCCGCTGGGGCGGCGGGATGGGCGGCATCCGCGGTGGCGTGATCGTCGTGATCCGCCGGCGATGACCATGGATCGTGATGCCCTCCTCGCCTCCGCCGCGCGCCTCCGCACCGAGGTCGCCAAGCGGATCGTGGGCCAGGAGAAGGTGGTCGAGGAAGTGCTCATGGCGATGCTCGCCGGTGGGCACGCGCTCCTCGTCGGTGTCCCCGGCCTGGCGAAGACGCTGATGATCCGCTCCATCGCCGAGGCGATGCGGCTCGACTTCCGGCGCATCCAGTTCACCCCGGACCTCGTGCCGAGCGACATCACCGGCACCGAGATCCTGGAGGAGGACCAGGCGACGGGGAAGCGCGCCTTCCGATTCGTGCAGGGGCCGATCTTCTCCAACATCGTCCTCGCCGACGAGATCAACCGCACGCCGCCGCGCACCCAGGCCGCGCTCCTCGAGGCGATGCAGGAGCATCGCGTGACCGCGGCGGGACAGACGATGCGGCTCCCGGAACCGTTCTTCGTGCTGGCCACGCAGAACCCGATCGAGCAGGAGGGAACGTATCCCCTCCCCGAGGCGCAGCAGGACCGCTTCCTCTTCGACATCCGCGTCGACTACCCGACGCGCGACGAGGAGATCGGGATCCTGCGCGCGACGACCGCCGAGGCGAACGCGGAGCTCGCGCCGGTGCTCGATGCCGAGGAGACGCTCGCGCTGCAGCGCCTGGTGCGCCGGATGCCGGCCGCCGAGCCGATTCTCGCCTACGCCGCCGACCTGGCGCGGGCGACGCGGCCGGCGAGCGCCGACGCGGCGCCGCTGGTGAAGCAGCATGTGCGCTGGGGCGCGGGACCGCGCGCCGGGCAGGCGCTGGTGCTCGGCGCCAAGGCGCATGCGCTGCTGCAGGGACGCCATGCGGTGGCACCGGAGGACGTGCAGCGGGTGGCCGTGCCGGTGCTCCGTCACCGGGTGCTCGTCAACTTCGCCGCCGAGGCGGAGGGGGTGACGACCGAGCAGGTGGTGGCCGCGCTGCTCGAGCACGTGCGCCCGCCCAAGAGCGGCTTCGCGATCTAGCTGGCACGCGTCGTGGCGGTATCGGGAAGTGGAGCAGCGTTCGCGTCGGTGATCGACGCGGTGCGCGGGCTGGGCTGGCCTGCGCTCGCGCGTGTGCGCAGCGGCGCGCCCGGCCCGCACGTCTCCCGCGCGCGCGGCGCGGCGGCGGAGCTGGTGGAGTACCGTGCCTACCGGCAGGGGGACGAGCCGCGGCTCATCGACTGGAAGCTCGTCGCGCGCACCGACCGCGTGTTCGTGCGGCTCTCCGAGGAGCAGGCGGTGCTGCCGACGATGCTCGTGCTCGACGCGAGCGCGTCGATGGCGTTCCCCGCGGAGACCCACGCCAAGTGGACGTACGCGCGACAGCTCGGCCTCGGGCTCGCTGCCGTCGCGCGGCACCGCGGTGACCCGGTCGGAATGATCGTCGCGGCCGAAGGCGCTGTGCGCGTCGTCGCCCCGCGCACCCGCCGCACGGTGCTCGAGGAAATGATGGTCGCGGTCGATGGCGTGCCGTCCGGCGCGACGCCGCTCACCCCCGCGCTGCGCGAGGCGATGCGGCTGGGAAGGCGCGTGGCGCTCGTGAGCGACTTCCTGGGCGACACGGCGGAGCTGCTCGCCGCCGGCCGCGTCTTCACCGCCGCCGGCGGGGAGCTCTTCGTGGTGCACGTGGTGGATCCGATCGAGCTCGATCCCGGCGCGCGCGCGCGCCTCTTCGCCGATCCCGAGCCGCAGCCCGGCGCGGCCGAGCTGCGCCGGCCGATGACGCCGCAGGCGCGCGAGGAATACCTGCACCGGTTCGGCGCCTGGCGCGAGCAGCTCGCGCGCGACTGGCGGCGGATGGGCGCGATCTACTCGATGGTGGTGCCGGGCGCCGAGCCGCTGCGGCAGAGCGTGCGCCGCATCGTGACGCCCGGTCAGAGCGCGCACGGGGGCGGACGATGACCTTCCTCGCGCCCCTGTTCTTCTATCTCGGACTCGGCGTGGCCGGCGCCGCGCTCGCGCTGCACTTCATCGTCACGCGCCAGCCGCCGTCCAGCCCGTTGCCGACGGTGCGCTTCGTCCCGCAGGGATCGGTGCGCGTGACGACGATCGCGCGCCCGCGGCACTGGTGGTTGCTCGCGGCGCGCATGGTCGCTGCCATTCTCGCTGGTGCCGCCTTCGCACGTCCCGTGCTCGTGCCCGACAGCCGGCCGGTGGCGCGCGTGGTGATGGCCGACGTCTCGCGCGACGTCGCCAGCGTGGACGAGCTGCGCGACAGCGTGCAGGCGCTGCTCGGCGCGGGCGACGCGCTGATCGCCTTCGACACGGTGGCGCGGGTGGTGGTCGCGGGCGCGGGCGTCGTCGGCCGGAGTGCCGATGACGGTTCCGTTAGCAGCTCCACCAGCAGTGCCGAGGGAAGCAATCATCCAATCGCGCTCGAGCGGTCGACCGTTCCGGCGCGGCTCTCCCCCGCGCTCGTGACGGCGCTGCGCACCGCGACCGCGATGCGCGAGCGGGCCGACTCGATCGAGCTGGTGCTCGTCTCGCCGATGCGTGCCGCGGCGGTGGACGAGGCCACGCACCCGATCCGCGAGCTCTGGCCGGGCTCCATCCGCGTCGTGCGCGTCGCGCATGCGGATACGGACACGGCGCGGGCGCGCACAGGCATCGTCCTGAGCGGCGCGCGCCCGCGCCG
>Ga0247822_10003581_pt1 | contig 10136 bp, 5 predicted proteins | sample 13C_Cellulose_Da_FD_192423 | JGI IMG/M metagenome (GOLD analysis project Ga0247822, IMG submission 192423) | Soil microbial communities from agricultural site in Penn Yan, New York, United States - 13C_Cellulose_Day30 | ecosystem: Environmental > Terrestrial > Soil > Agricultural land | place... | reverse complement strand
ACGCCCGGCTGTTCCATCGGGTGGTGGCGTGCGGCCCGGGGGACCCGTTCCCGCCGTCCATCGATGCGGCGACCGTCGACAAGCACTGCGCCGAGATGACCAAGCGGTACGAGAGCTTCCGGGCCAGGTACCTGACCCCGGCCGGGGCGTTCTTCGCCAAGCTGCGGCCCGCCGGGCTGCCGACCACGGTCGTGTACCCGTTCGGCGGCGGGGACCTCGCGAGCGCGCTCGTGACCTACCCCGATGCGACCGAGATCACCACGATCTCGCTCGAGCACGCGGGCGATCCCACGCGGCTCGCGACGCTGACCAAGGCCCAGCTGCGGACCGCGCTCACCGACTACCGGGCGGCGGTGGCCGGCCTGCTCACGCTCAACGACTCGACGAGCGAGAACATGCGCAAGCTCGAGCGCGGCGGCATCCCCGGCCAGCTGTCGTTCCACATCACGGGGGCGGCCGCGCACGGGTACGAGCCGGTTAGCCTCAAGTACTTCACGCTCGAGCCCGACGGATCGATCCACTACCTGACCAAGGCGGAGATCGATGGGCTCGCGGCGAAGAAGGCCAAGAAGAAGAAGGGCGGCTGGGTCGACACCGACTTCTCCGAGGCGTTCACGAACATGGAGCTCACGCTCGTGAAGTCGAGCGATCCGACCGGGCGCAAGGTCGTGCACCGGCACCTCGCGGCGAACCTCGCGAACAAGGCGTTCACCGGCTCGCCGCTCGAGAAGCACCTGCAGGCCAAGGGGAAGATCGTCGCGCTGACCAAGGCGGCGAGCTACCTCATCTGGACCTCGTCGTTCTCGGCGATCCAGGACTATCTCCTGGCCAACATGGCTTGGATGGCCTCCGATGCGACGGGGATCGCCCCGAAGGCAGCCAAGAAGGCCGGGTTCACCCAGACCACGTACGGCACGTTTGCCGGCGCCTTCCTCGAGGAGGCCAGCCCGGCGGTCAACGAAGCGATGGTGAAATTGTGGGCGTCACAGCCCCGACGCAAGCTGCCGTTCAGGTATGGCTACCCCGACGCCGAGAAGCACGTCCACCTGATGATCACCGCCCCCTCGGAGCCCAAGAAATGAATTCGTTTGCCGCGCTCGTCCTCGTCGCTGCATCGTTCACGGCCGCGTACGCCGACGATCCGACGATCGATGCCTCGGCTCCCGAGGAGCCTCCGGCGGCGAGCGAGCCCGCACCCGTGGTGGACGAGGGCCCGGTCACGTCCCCGACGGAGACGCCCGCGGCGCCGGAGCCGAAGGTGGTCCCGCCGCGACGCGCGCGGATGATGGATCCCTCGCCGCGCTCGATGACCCCGCGCGTGCGCGACGACGGCCAGAGCCGGCTCGACAAGACCGAGGACGAAGTCGCCGGCGGCCGGCACTGGCGGATCAAGACGGCGCAGGGCGCGGTCCATGTCTGGGTGCCGCCCGGCTACGACCGCGCGACCGCCGGGACGGTGTTCTACGTGCACGGCTACTGGACCGACGCGGACGGCGCGTGGCGCGAGCACCAGCTCGCGCGCCAGTTCAAGGCGAGCCGGCAGAACGCGATGTTCGTGGTGCCCGACGCGCCGTCGTCGAACGAGGAGCGCGTGCAGTGGCCGGCGCTCACCGATCTGCGCAAGGCGGTGACCCGCGCCAACATCAAGCTGCCCGACGGGCCGGTGGTGGTGATGGGGCACTCCGGCGCGTTCCGCACGATCATGCAGTGGGTCGATCACCGGGCCGTCGACAAGATCATCCTGCTCGACGCGATGTACGCCGGCGAGGCGGCCTTCGATCAGTTCATCGGTAGCGGCAAGCGCGCCGAACATCATCGCTTGATCGTGGTCGCCTCGAACACGGCGGCGGGGTCACGCAGCTTCGCCAAGCGCTACAAGTTCGCGGTCACGCGCGACAGGCTCCCGGACTCGGCGAACGGGTTCAGCAGGCGCGAGCGCAGCGCGAAGCTGCTGTACGTGCGGTCGCAGTACGAGCACATGGCGATCGTCACGTCGAAGAAGGTGATCCCGATGCTGCTGCGGGTCACCTCGCTGAAGTCCCTGTAATGGGGGCCACGGGGCTCGACTGGCGACTACAGGCGTAGCCACTCGGGCGACAAGTCGGCGAAATCACGGGCCTGGGTGGGTGCACACGGGTTGCATTTAGCGGCTGCATGTCGATGGGTGCTAGGTCGTCGTCGCTTCGCCGTCTGAGGGGTTTGCTGCGCATCGCCCGCGAGGCCGATGCCACCGGGATGTCGTCAGCCGAGGCGATCGAGGTCGCCCGCGAGCGCGAGCGTGCCGCCCTGTCGCGCCGGACGTTCCTCGGTGGGATGGCCGCGGCCTCGGTGATGCTCGCCGGGCGCAAGGCGTTCGCTGCGCCCAAGACGCCGTCGATCGACGTCGCGATCGTCGGCGCGGGGCTCGCCGGCCTGCAGTGCGCGTACAACCTCGGTCAGGCCGGCGTCGCCGCCACGATCTACGAGGCGGGCGATCGCGTCGGTGGTCGGCAGTTCACGCTGCGCGGGATGTTCCCCGGGCAGGTCGCGGAGCGCGGCGGCGAGCTGATCGACAACCTCCACAAGACGATGCTCGGCTGGGTCAATACGCTCGGCCTCACGCGCGAGGACGTCAACAAGGTCGAAGGCGAGCTGGTCTACCACTTCGACGGACGCCGCATCCCCGAGGCGACGATCGTCGACGAGTACCGCGCGTTCGTGGCCGCGATGAGCGCGGACCTGCGCGCCTCGAGCGGTGCGCCGACCGCGGATGCGTTCAATGCCGCCGACCGCGCGCTCGACCTGACGAGCCTCGCGGACTACCTGACCTCGCGCGGCTGCGGTCGCTACGCGCAGAAGGCGATCGAGGAAGCGTACGTCGCCGAGTACGGCCGCGAGCTGAGCGAGCAGTCGAGCCTGAACTTCCTGTACTTCATCCACGCCGATCGCCGCTCCAAGTTCACGCCGTTCGGCGTCTACTCCGACGAGCGGTTCCACGTCGTCGAGGGCAACGACAAGATCGCGACCGGCATCGCCGCGCGGCTGCCGCGTCAGCCCGACTTCGGCATGCGCCTCGAGGCGGTGCGCAAGACGTCGGCCGGGCGCATCGAGCTCACGCTGCGCAGCGGCAACCGCTCCATCGTGCGCACCCACGATCGCGTCGTGCTCGCGGTGCCGTTCAGCGTGCTGCGCACCGTGCAGCTCGACGCGAGCCTGGAGCTCCCGGCGTGGAAGCGGCTCGCGATCGATCAGCTCGGCTATGGCGACAACGCGAAGATGATGGTCGGCTTCAACGGCCCGGTGTGGGCGGAGTCCGGCGGCAATGGCGCCTCGTACTCGGACCTCCCGAACCACCAGACCACGTGGGAGACCAACCCGACGCGCGCGACGAGCGAGCACGCGGTGCTCACGGATTATTCAGGTGGCGTACGCGGCAAGACGCTCGATCCGAACCGCGTGCAGCAAGAGGCCGCGAAGTTCGTCGGCGATCTCGACAAGGTGTTCCCCGGCGCCGCCGCCGCGGCGAGCAAGGTGAACGGCAAGTACGTCGCGCACCTCGAGCACTGGCCGTCGAACCCGCTGACGCGCGGCAGCTACACCTCGTACACGCCGGGGCAGTTCACGACCATCGCGGGCAACGAGGCCAAGGCCGTCGGCAATCTGCACTTCGCGGGCGAGCACACGAACTCGTTCTACGAGTGGCAGGGTTTCATGGAGGGCGCGCTGCTTTCCGGCATCGACGCGGCGGCCGAGGTGCTCGACGCCTGATAGGGTCGCGGCCGTGGCAGTCGTCGTCGCTGTTCCGCCCTGTGACCATCAGGCACGCGCGCTGGCCGCGCGGCTCGGGCTGCCCCTGATCGCACCGCACGTGCGGCGGTTCCCCGACGGCGAGCTGCACGTGCGCATCGACGCCGAGCTCGCCGGACACGACGTGGTGCTCGTCGGTGCGGCGCACGACTTCTTGCCGATCTCATTTCTCGCGGGCACCGCGCGCGATCTCGGTGCGCGGCGTGTCGGGCTGGTCGCGCCGTACCTGGCGTACCTGCGGCAGGACAGCCGGTTTCATCCAGGCGAGGGCGTGACCGCGACGTACTTCGGTCGGTTGATGTCGAGCACCGTCGACTGGTTGGTCACCGTCGATCCGCACCTGCATCGGCTCGCCGCGCTCGATCGCGTGTACTCGATCCCGACGACGATCGCGCGCGCGGCGCCGGCGATCGCGGCGTGGGTGGCGGCGTCGATCGAGGCACCCATGCTCGTCGGGCCGGACGCCGAGAGCGCGCAGTGGGTGCGCGCGGTCGCGGAGGCGTGCGGCGCGCCCCACATGATCCTCGAGAAGACGCGCCGAGGCGATCGCGACGTCTCCGTGTCGGCGCCCGAGCACGCGTTGAACGGCCACACGCCCGTGCTCGTCGACGACATCGTGTCGACCGGCAAGACGCTGATCGAGGCGACCCGCGTGCTGCGCGCGGCCGGCAGTGCGCAGCCGATGTGTGTCGCGATCCACGCGGTGTTTGCCGACGCCGCCGAGGCGGAGCTCGTCACTGCGGGTGCGCGCGGCATCGTCACGTGCGACACGATCCCGCACGCGACCAATCGCATCTCCGTGACGGGCGCGATCGCCGACGCCGTCCGCGGCTACCTGTAACTCCTCGAGACTCCTCGGACACCGCGGATCAGCACGCGGTCTTTGAACGCTCGCCTGGCGGGGCCGTCTTCGGTGAGGTGTCCGCCGTCAGCTGCACGAGATCGTGCTTCATCATCACCTTCGTCGCGATCGCGGTGCCCGTGGGAAGCGGGTGCAGCAAAGCCGAGCCGAGCGCGGAGGCTGCCACCGCGCCGCTGCAGTTTCCGGTCGCGTCGCCGCGCCTCGAGGATGTGGTCGTCGAGCGCGCGTACGTGGCCGATGTGCGCGCCGCGAGACACGCCGAGCTACGGGCGCGTTTCAAGGGAGTGATCGAGTCGGTGGCCGTGGACGAGGGCGACGAGGTGCGCGAGGGACAGCTGTTGTTCACGATCAACGCGAGCGCACGCGCGCAGGACGTCGCGGTCGCGCGTGCCGCCGTGCTCGGCGGCGAAGCGGAGCTCCGTGCGGCGGAGCTGGAGCTGGAGAACACGAAGCTGCTCGCCGACCAGAACATCGTGGCGCCGGCCGAGCTCGCGCGCGTGCGATCCAAGGTCGAGCTGCAGAAGGCGCGGCTGGGCGAAGCCGGCGCGACGGTCGCGCGCAAGCGCGTCGATCTCGACCGCTCGCGGATCCGTGCACCGTTCGACGGCGTCGTGGACCGCATCCGCTACCGGGCGGGGTCGGCGATCGACGAGGACGTGATGCTCACGACGGTCTCGGATGCGCGCGAGGTCCTGGCGTACTTCGCGATCTCGGAGCGCGAGTATCTGGAGCTCTCGAGGGGCGAGGACGCAGCGCGCCAGCCACCCGCCGTGTTGCTGGCGCTCGCGGATGGCACGCTGTTCAAGCACGAGGGCGTCATCGACGCGGTCGGCGGCGAGATCGACGCCGAGACCGGCACCCTCTCGTACCGCGCGCGGTTCCCGAACCCGGACGGGACGCTGAAGCACGGCAGCAGCGGGAAGGTCGTCCTGAGGAGCAAGCTCGCGAAGGCCCTGTTGGTCCCCCAGCGCTCGACGTTCGAGACACAGGGCAACGTGTACGTCTACGCCGTCGGCGACGGCAACCTGGTGCATGCACGCAAGCTCGAGGTGAAGTTCCGCCATGGCGATGCGTTCGTGATCGGAGACGGCCTCGCCGTCGGCGAGCGGTTCGTCGTCGAAGGCGTGCAGCGGCTGAAGGACGGCGTCAGGATCGAGCCGATCGCGTCGTCGCCGCGCACGACCGGAACGCGGAGCTGACGGATGCTCGCGATGTTCGTCCGGCGGCCGGTGCTCGCCATCGTCATCTCGATCCTGCTCGCGCTCCTCGGCGTGCTGGCGCTGGTCCGCATGCCGATGGAGCTGTTCCCTGCGGTCGCGCCTCCCGAGGTCAACGTCACGGTCGAGTACACCGGTGCCAATGCCGAGACGGTGACGAAGGCCGCGCTGGTGCCGCTCGAGCGCGCGATCAATGGCGTGCCCGGGATGAAGTACATGAGCAGCGACGCCGGCAACGACGGCGTCGGCGTCGTGCAGATCCTGTTCGAGGCAGGCACCGACCCGGATGTCGCTGCGATCAACGTGCAGAATCGGGTCAACTCCGTCATCGACGAGCTGCCGGCGGAGGTGCTGCGCAACGGCGTGAAGATCGCGAAGGAGGAGAACTCGATGCTCATGTACGTGAGCATCCACAGCTCCAGCCCCGACCACGACGAGAAGTTCCTCTACAACTTTGCCGACATCAACGTCCTCGCCGAGCTCAAGCGGATCCAGGGCGTGGGCATCGCCGACATCCTCGGCGCCAAGGAATACGCCATGCGGATCTGGGTCAAGCCCGACAAGCTGACCGCGTATGGTGTCTCCGTCGACGAGATCGCGACCGCGCTGGACGCGTACAACCTCGAGGCCGCGCCGGGGAAGATCGGCGAGAACAGCGATCGCGGAGCGGCGCCGCTCCAGTATGCGCTGACGTACACCGGGAAGTTCAGCGAGGTCGAGGACTACGCGCGCATCCCGCTGCGCGCCACCGCCGATGGCCAGCTGCTGCGCATCGGTGACGTCGCCGACGTCGAGCTCGGGACCACGTACTTCGACGTCGAGACCAAGTTCGACGGCCGGCCCGCCGCGGCGCTCGTCCTCAAGCAGCAACCGGGATCGAACGCGCGTGACGTGATCGCCGCGGTCAAGGAGCGCATGGCGGCGATCGAGGCCGAGGCGTTCCTGCCCGGCATGACCTACGACGTGAGCTACGACGTCAGTCGGTTCCTGGACGCGAGTGTGCACGAGGTGCTGAAGACGCTGATCGAAGCGTTCCTGCTCGTCGCGCTGGTCGTGTTCGTGTTCCTGCAAAGTGCGCGCGCGACCCTGATCCCGATCCTCGCCGTGCCCGTGTCCCTCGTCGGCTCGCTGATCTTCACCGCGCAGCTCGGGTTCTCGCTCAACCTGATCACGCTGTTCGCGCTCGTCCTCGCGATCGGCATCGTGGTCGACAACGCGATCGTGGTGGTCGAGGCCGTGCACGCGAAGATCGAGCACGACGGCCTCGAGCCGAGGCGCGCCGCCGAGCAGGCGATCGTCGAGATCGGCCCCGCGATCATCGCGATCACGCTGGTGATGGTGGCGGTGTTCGTGCCGCTCGCGTTCATCGACGGTCCCGCCGGCATCTTCTATCGCCAGTTCGCGCTCGCGACGGCGATCTCGATCACGCTCTCCGGCGTCATCGCGCTGACCCTGACGCCCGCGCTGTGTGGGCTGTTGATGCGTTCACACTCGCCCAAGCGGCGCTCGTTCGTGGGCCGGCTGTTCGCCAGCTTCGATCGCGGTTACGCGCGAGTCGAGGAGCGCTACACGTCGGTGGCCCGCGTCGCCGCGAGCCGCCTGGCGGTGCCGTGGATCTTGATCGCCGGGTTCGTCGCGGGCGGCGTGATGATCGCGGCCAAGGTCCCGCGCGGGTTCATCCCCGACGAGGACCAGGGAATGTTCTACGTCAGCGTCACCACGCCGCCCGGCGCCACGCTGGAGCGCACGAAGGAGGTCGTGAACGCGATCGCCATCGCCGCCGATGCGATCCCGGAGGTCGAGAGCATCGCCACGCTCGCGGGAACGAACGTGCTCTCCGATGGTACCGGCGCGAGCTACGGGACGTGCCTCGTCAACCTGAGCGGGTGGGAGCAGCGCAGCCGATCGGTGGACGCGATCATCGAGGAGCTCGCGCGGCGCACGGCGCACATCAAGGACGCCGACCTCGAGTTCTTCCCGCCACCCGCGGTGCCCGGCTACGGCAACGCGAGTGGCTTCGAGCTGCGTCTCCTCGACAAGACGGGGCGCGGCGATCCGCTCGAGATGCAGAAGGTGGTGAAGCAGTTCATGGCCGATCTTCAGGCACGGCCCGAGATCGCGAGCGCGTTCACGATCTTCAACGCGAGCTATCCGCAGTACACGGTCAAGCTCGACATCGACCAGGCTGCGCAGCTTGGCGTGACGCCGGCGCGGGCGCTCCGCACCTTGCAGACGCTGCTCGGCAGCGAGTACGCGACCAACTTCATCCGCTTCGGGCAGATGTACAAGGTGATGGTCCAGGCTCCTCCCGGCGATCGCGTGACCCCGGAGCAGATCCTGAACCTCCGCGTGCGCAGCGAGCGCGGCGCGCTGGTCACGATGTCGTCGTTCATGACGCTCGAGAAGACCTACGGCGTGGACTCGCTGACCCGCTACAACATGTATCCGTCGGCCGAGCTCAACGGCGAAGGCGAGCCGGGGACGAGCAGCGGCGACGTGCTCGCGGCCGTCCAGGAGGTCGCACGCACCAAGCTGCCCCGCGGGTACGCGATCGACTGGGCCGGCATCTCGCGCGACGAGGTGAAGGCCGGCAACCAGGGCATGATCGTCGGGGTGCTCGCGCTGCTGTTCGTGTGGCTCGTGCTCGCGGCGCAGTACGAGAGCTTCGTGCTGCCGATCGCCGTGATCCTGTCGCTGCCGCCCGGCCTGTTCGGCGCGTTCGGCCTGCTGCACCTGCTCGGGCTCGAGAACAACATCTACACGCACATCGCGCTGGTGGTGCTGATCGGCCTGCTCGGCAAGAACGCGATCCTGATCATCGAGTACGCAGAGCTCCGACTGGCGGAGGGCAAGTCGCCGCTCGAGGCGGTGGTCGATGCTGCGCGTCAGCGGTTGCGGCCGATCCTCATGACCTCGCTCGCATTCATCGCCGGCTTGATCCCTCTCGCGCTGGCGACGGGCGCGGGGGCGGTCGCGAACCGCACCATCGGCACCGCCACGATCGGCGGCATGGTGATGGGCACGGTCTGGGGCCTCGTGATCGTCCCGGGCGTCTACGTCGGGTGCAAGCGCATCTCGCGCTGGATGAGCTCGCGCTCGTCGCGGCTCCCGACGGCGGAGGCACGATGAGCCGCGTGCTCGGCTGGCTCGCCTGTGTCCCGCTCGTCGCCTGCGCTCCTGCGGTTCGCTCGCCGTCATGGCAGGCGGTGGAGCTGCCGGCCGCGTATGCCGATGGCGCACCCGGGGCGTCCAGCATCGCTTCCCTCGACTGGCGGACGTTCTTCGCCGACGAGGATCTCGGTCGGCTGATCGAGCAAGCGCTCGCGAACAACTTCGATCTCCAGATCGCGTTGCAGCGGATCGAGGTCGCGCGCGCGCAGGCGTCCCGGATCTCCGGGGCGCGGCTGCCCGAGATCGGCCTCGTCGCGTCCGCGAGCATGCGCCGGTTCGGCGACTACACGATGGACGGTGCGGGTAACGCCGCCACGCAGATCCGGCCCGGCGAGCGCGTCCCGGTGCACTACCCGGAGCTGTTCGCGGGGCTGCAGGCGACGTGGGAGCCCGACCTCTGGGGCAAGCTCGCGAAGCTCGGCGGAGCCGCGCGCGCTCGCTATCTCGCGAGCCTCGAGGGGGCGAACCTGGTGGTGGCGAACCTGATCGCCGATCTGGCGATCGCGTACTACGAGCTCCTCGCCGTCGACGAGATGCTGGCGATCACGCGCGAGAGCATGGCGCAACAAGAACGCATGCTCGGCCTGATGAGCATCGAGAAGCAGGCCGGGCGCACCACCGAGCTCGCGATCCAGCAGTTCGCCGCACAGCTCGCGTCGACGCGGGCGCTCGCCTCGTCGATGGCCCACCAGCAGCGCGCCCTCGAGAACCAGCTCGCCATCCTCGGCGGCCGGCTGCCCGCCGCCATCTCGCGCACGCGCGGCCTGCTCGAACGCGAGGTGCCTTCGGTGCTCGCCACGGGGGTGCCATCGGAGCTGCTGCGGCGGCGCCCCGACATCCGCGCGGCGGAGCTCGCGGTGCAGGCCGCGCACTATGACGTCGGTGCAGCACGCGCCGCGTTCTATCCGCGGCTGCGGATCACGGCCAGGCTCGGCTATCAGGCGTTCAATCCGAAATTTCTGCTGTCGACCCCGGAGTCTCTCGCCTACAGCCTGCTCGGCGGTCTGGTCGCGCCCCTCGTCAATCGATCAGGGATCCGGGCCGAGCTCGAGATCGCGAACGCGATGCAGCTCGAGGCGACTCTGCAACGTGTTCTGGTG
>Ga0247822_10003580_pt1 | contig 10137 bp, 8 predicted proteins | sample 13C_Cellulose_Da_FD_192423 | JGI IMG/M metagenome (GOLD analysis project Ga0247822, IMG submission 192423) | Soil microbial communities from agricultural site in Penn Yan, New York, United States - 13C_Cellulose_Day30 | ecosystem: Environmental > Terrestrial > Soil > Agricultural land | place... | reverse complement strand
TGGCGGCCTGCACCGCTCGCCACCCTCGAGCGAGCCGTGCAGGCCGCCACGGTTCGCGAGGACGCGCACCGGGCCTCGGTGGTCGACCGCTCGGCCACCGACGACCGCTGGCAGGCGCTCGTCACCGCCGACGCCTCGTGCCGCGCCGCGACCGCACGCGCCCTCGCCGACGACCTGGCCCGGCGGCCCGACGAGGCCTCCCGCCGCGCCGTCGCCGCCCTCGCCACCGCGCTGCGCTCGGGACGCGCAGCGCGCCACTCGCACCTCAACGCCATCGACGTGCGCCAGCTCACCAAGGCGCTGCCGCTGTGGGTCGGCACCCTCGGCGACATCGAGCACCTGCTGCCCGCCACCGCCGCCGCGTTCGACGTGGTGATCCTCGACGAGGCGTCGCAGATCGACCAGCTCGCGGCCAGCGCGGCACTCCTGCGCGCCCGGCGGGCCGTGGTCATCGGCGACCCCCGCCAGCTCCGGTTCGTGTCGTTCCTGTCCGATCGGGAGGTGCGCGCCACGCTGGCCACCGAGCACCTCACCGATCTCCGCGACCGGCTCGACCTGCGCCGCGTCAGCGCCTTCGACCTCGCTGCGTCGAGCGCACCCGTCGCCTTCCTCGACGAGCACTTCCGGAGCGTGCCCCACCTCATCGGCTTCTCCGCCGAGCGGTTCTACGACGGCCGCCTCTCGGTGGCGACCCGCCACCCGCGCAACGAGTCGCTCCTCGCCATCGAGGTCCGCCGGCTCGCCGGCGTCCGGGCCAACGGGGTGAACGCCACCGAGGTCGAGGCCGCCGTGGAGCTGGTGGCCGAGCTGCTGGCGACGACCTCCGGGAGCATCGGCGTGGTCAGCCCCTACCGGCCGCAGGTCGACGCCCTCCGCCACGAGCTCGGCGCCCGGATCCCGATCGAGCAGCTCCAGCTCGGCCGGGTGCGCGCGGCCACCGTCCACGGCATGCAGGGCGCCGAGTGCGACGTGGTCATCGCGTCCTTCGGCGTGAGCGCCGGCGGGCGCGGCCGCTCGTTCCTCGAGGATCCGAACCTGTTCAACGTCCTGGTCACCCGCGCCCGCCACCGGCTCATCGCCCTGGTGTCCGAGCCGACCCCCACCGCCGGCCTCCTCGCCGACTACCTGCGCTGGGCCGACCGGCCTCCCGCCCAGCCACCCGATGTGGGCGCCCCGGACCGGTGGACCCAGGACCTGGCCTCGGTCCTCGCCGACCAGGGCGTGCCCCACCGCGTCGGCTACCCGGTGGGGCGCTGGACGGTCGACCTGGTGCTCGGCGACGGACCCGGGGCGGTGGGCGTCGCCACCCACGTCCACCCAGCCGGCCCCACCGCCCACATCGACCGGCACCTCGCCCTCGCGCTGGCCGGGTGGCGCCAGGCCGAGGCGTTCCCGGTCACCCACGACGGCGACCCGGTCACCACCGCCCTCGCCCTGTCGGACCTGGTCCGGCGCTGACGACCCGGCCTCGACCCGTCAGATGGTGCCGGTCCAGATGAGCGGACGGCGATCGGCCCAGGGGTGGGTCTGCTCGAGCTGGGCGGCGAGGCGGATGAGCACGTCCTCGCGAGCGGGGGCGGAGACGAACTGCATGCCGATGGGCAGGCCCTCCTCGCTCTGGTGCAGCGGGAGCGAGATGCCCGGCTGGCCGGTCACGTTGAACGGCGCGGTGAAGTGGGCCGGGATCGCCGACCGGAACAGGCCGGTGAGCGGCTCCTCCTTGGTGGTGGCGAACTGGCCGAGCGTGGGCGGCAGCTCGGGCAGGGTCGGGGTGAGGAGCACGTCGTAGCCGTCGGTGTCCCACCACGCGACCGTGGCCCGGGTGAGGTGGTGCAGGCCGTCGAGCGCCGCGAGGTACTGCTGCGCGCTGGTGGCCCGGCCGGCCTCGGCGATGGCCCACGTGCCGGCCTCGAAGCCGTCCTCGGTGAGCGGCGCGCCCACCAGCTCGCTCAGCCGGTCGAGCTCGGCCGCCACCCAGGCGGAGTAGGCGGGCAGGAAGTACTCGAGGGTGTCGCCGGCGGCGAGCGCGGCAGGCGACGCCTCGGTCACCTGGTGGCCGAGCTGCTCGAGCAGGTTGGCGGTGGCCTCGGTGGCCGCGGCCACCTGCGGGTCGACTTCGATCGACCCGTCGAAGGACGCGTTCGTCCAGCCGATCCGCAGCGGGACCGGCTCGGCGGTGAGCTCGTCGACGTAGGGCCGGGCTGGGGGCGGCGCCCAGTACGGGTCGCCGACGCCGGGGCCGGCCACCGCGTCGAGCAGGGCGGCGGTGTCGCGCACCGACCGGGTGACCGCGAGGCGGGTGACCAGCCCGGCCCACGCCTCGCCCAGCTCCGGCCCGAGGGTGGAGCGGCCGCGCGTGGGCTTCAGGCCGACGAGGCCGCACTCCGCGGCCGGGATGCGGATGGACCCGCCACCGTCGCCGGCGTGGGCGACCGGGACGATGCCCGCCGCCACGCACGCCGCCGAACCGCCGCTCGACCCGCCGGTGCTGCGGTCGAGGTCCCACGGGTTGCGCGACGGGCCGTACGCCTCGGGCTCGGTGGTGGTGACCAGCCCGAGCTCCGGCGTGTTGGTGCGCCCGATCACCACCAGCCCGGCGTTGCGGAACCGGACGGTCAGCTCCGAGTCGGTGTCGGCGACGTAGCCGTGGTCCTTCAGGAACCGGGTGCCGGCGTGCAGGGGCTGGCCCGCCGCCGTCCCGTCGAGGTCCTTGAGCACGAACGGCACGCCGGTGAACGGGCCGTCGGGCAGGTCGCCTCCGGCTTCGGCCACCGCCTCCTGGTACCGGGGGTGGATGATGGCGTTGAGCTGGCCGTTCACCTGCTCGGCCCGATCGACCGCGGCCTGCACCAGCTCCGCTGGCGTCACCTCCCGGGAGCGGACGAGGGCGGCCTGGGCGGTGGCGTCGAGCGCAGCGAGATCGGACATGGCCGAACCCTAGGCCCGTCCCCGATCCACCGCTCCGGGCGGTCGAGGGGTGGATCCGAACCTGTCGTCGTTCGACACCTCATGGCGGTCGTTCGACGACGAGGACCGGGTGGATCCGAGTTCGGCGACCGGCCCCCAGCGGGAGGATCAGTGCTCGGCGAGGTAGGTGGTGACGGCTTCGGTGATGCAGGCCGTGGTGTCGGCGAGCGCGCGCTCGCGGCCGAAGGCCTGGACCAGGGAGATGGCCTCGACCCGGTCGCCGACGCCGTCGAAGACCTCGCCCGCCACCACCAGCACCGGGACGCCGAACTCGGCGGCCAGCTCGGCGAGGCCGCCCACGACCTTGCCGTCGAACGACGCCTCGTCGAGGAAGCCCTCGCCGGTGACGACGAGGTCGGCCTCCTCGACCGCCGTGGTCAGGTCCTGCTCCTCGGCGATCAGCTCGAAGCCCGACTCGACCGTGGCGCCGACCGCGGCGAGCCCGCCGGCCAGGCCGCCCGCGGCGCCACCGCCCTCGATGGTGGTGACGTCGACGCCGTGGTCCTCCAGGTACACCTGGGCGAGCCGCTCGAGCCGTCGGGTGAGCAGCTCGACCTGGCTCGGGGTCGCCCCCTTCTGCGGCGCGAACTGGGCGGCGGCGTCGAGGAACGGGCAGCGCACGTCGACCGCGGCGACCAGCTCGATGCCGCGCAGCCGCGCCGCGGGGTACAGGGCGCGCAGCGCCGCCAGCCCGCCGTCGGTGGTGGCCGAGCCGCCGTGGCCGACGAAGATGCGGCGGGCGCCGAGATCGAGGGCCTCGGCGATGAGCTCGCCCGTGCCGGCCGTGGATGCGGCGATGGGGTCGTTGCCCTCGGCGCCGCCCACCAGGAGCAGGCCGGATGCCTGGGCCATCTCGATGACCGCGGTCTTGCCGCTGAGCCGCCACCCGGCCGGCACCGGGTCGCCCAGCGGACCGGTCACCACGCTGACCTTGTTGGCGCCGCCGAACGCCTCGGTGAACCCCTCACCCCCGTCGCTCATCGGCACCTGGCGGGTGCGGGCCCCGACGCCCCGGCCGGCGAGCGCGATGGCCGCGGCCGCCTCGGACGCGGTGGCGGTGCCCCGGAACTTGTCGGGTGCGGCGAGGATGCGCATCACGCCACCGTGCCAGCCGCCGCCAGCTGCTCGGCGAGCCAGTCCGCCGGCGTGCGGGCCGAGACCGCGGCACGCAGCGACGCGGCTCGCTCCGCCCGTTCGGCGGGAGCGACATCGAGCGCGGCGGCGAGGGCGCGGGCGGTGGCGCCGACGTCGTAGGGGTCGGCCTCCCACACGCCGCGGTCGCCGAGCTCCTCCCAGGCGCCGGCCTCGGGCGACAGCACGAGCTGGGCGTCCCGGTCCGACAGCAGCACCGCCTCCTTCGCCACCAGGTTGAGCCCGTCGCGGATGGGGTTCACGACGACGACGTCGGCCCGCTGCAGCGCGGCGACCGAGCGCGGGTAGTCGTCGGTGGGGTCGTAGTGGATCGGGGTCCAGGTGTCGGTCCCGAACCGGGCGTTGACCTCCTGGACCTTGGCCACCACCGCCTTGGCGTACCGGTCGTACGCCGGGACCCCGAGGCGCGACGGGTAGCAGAACGCCCCGAACACGACCGTGCCCCGGCGCTCCGGCTCGGCCTCCAGCAGCGCCTCGTACGCCTGGAACCCGCGCAGCACGTTCTTCGACAGCTCGATGCGGTCCACCCGCACGACGAACGCGGCGTCACCCACCAGCGCGTCGAGCGCGGCGCGGGCCGCGGCCGCCGCTTCGCCGGACCCGGTGGCGGCGAGGTCCGCGGGGTCGGGCGCGAGCGGGGCGACGAACGTCGGGCCGGCGGCGATGCCGGCGTCGGCGAGGCAGTCGAGGTGGTCGCGCTCCCAGCGCGGCGAGTGGAAGCCGCACGCGTGGTGCGCCGCCAGGCCCTCGAGGAGCTCGATGCGGACCGCGTCGGGGAGCATCCGCAGCCAGGCCGGCGGTGCGAACGGCGTGTGCGAGAAGTGCACGAGGCGCACGTCGGGGCGGGCCGCCCGCACGAGCGGAGCGACGAGGCACAGGTGGTAGTCCTGCACGAGCACGGCCGCCCCCTCGGGCGCGTCGGCGACGACCGCTGCGGCCACCTGCTCGTTGACGGCCCGGTAGGCGGCCCACGGGCCCTCGACCCAGCCCGGCGGCCAGGCCGGTTCGTACACCGGGTCGAACAGGCCGTGGTGCGCGAACCACAGGGCCTCGTTGCAGACCCGGTCGTAGTAGTCGGTGAACGTCGACGGCTCGATGTCGATGAGGCGCACGCGGTAGCCCTCGGCGTCGGTCACGCCGCGGGTGGCCACGAGCCGGTCGCCGTCGCTCATGGCGGCCGCGATCCAGATGGCGTCGGTCCCGGTCACGAGCGGGCCCAGCCCGCTCACCAGACCGCCGGCACCCCGCCGCGACACCACCCCGCTCGGCGCGTCGGGGTCGAGCTGGAACGTGACCGGTCCGCGGTTGGACACGATCACGATCGGTCGGATCCCGGCGGCCTCGCTCATCGCCTCACCCTAGGAGCGCTGCCCGAGGCCCCGGTTCAGACGGCGAGGGCGTCGAGCAGGTCGAGCACCGCCGCCTGGTCGGGCAGCAGCAGGTCGCCCCGGCCCCGGACCCGGTCCGGCAGCTCGGGCCCGTCGACGACCACGCCGAGGACCGCGACGGCCGGCGATGCCGATGCCAGCTGCTCGAGCGCCTCGTACGCCGGGATGTCGCCGTTGTCGTCGCCCACGTAGAGCACGGCACCGGCGCCCTCGGCGAGCGCGAGCAGCGCCGTCCCCTTGTCGGCCGCGATGGGCGGGTGGATCTCGACCGAACGCTTGGCCGCGTGGGTCCGAAGCCCACCGGGCGCGGCCAGCCGCTCGGCCAGCGCCACCGCCTCGTCGGCCAGCTCGGGATGGGTGCGGGTGTGCAGGGTGATGGACAGGCCCTTCGCCTCGACGAGCACGCCGTGGGCGGGCATCCCGGGGGCGGTGGCGGCTTCGGCGCCGCGGACGGCCTCGGCCACCACCGGTCGCCAGCGCTCGGTGTCGGGGTGCTCGACGACGCGCCCGTCGACCCGCGACTCGAGGCCGTAGAGCCCCGACAGCTGGACCGCCGGCGGCAGGTGCTGGCCGAGGAACTCGACGGGGCGCCCGGAGACGGCGGCGACGCAGCGGTACGCGCCAGCGAGCCGCTCGAGCCGCTCGACGACGCCCGGGAGCGGGCGGGCGTCAGCGGGGTCGTCGACGATCGGCGACAGGGTGCCGTCGAAGTCGAACAGGAGCACCGACCCAGCCGGGTCGGCGCGCAGCGGCGCGACCGCGCCGGCGAGGTCGATGGCCATGCGGCGCCGGGCCGGGGTCAGCCGGCGGAGGTGGTGCTGGTGGTGGTGCCGCTGCTGGAGTCGCCGCCCGAGGCCGGGGGCGTGTCGGCGCCGAGCACGACGACCACGTCGGCGTCGCCTTCGGCACCGCCGAGCGAGGCCTCGGTGAGCGGCTTCACCGCATCGGTGCCCTTGCCGAGGATCTGGGCGACGGCGATGGCGTCGGCCTCGTAGCCCTCGGCGTAGTACACGGCCGTGGTGTCGACGTTGGCCGGCGCGTTGCTCGGCGAGAGCATCGTGTAGCCCGACTCGCCGATGGTGGTCGACGTGGAGGCGGCGACGCCGGCCTGGCTGCTGCCGTTCAGGACGAGGACCGACACCTCCGACGGCGAGTGGTCCGAGGTGGCCGCCGTGGTGGTGGTGTCCTCGGTGGCTGCCGTGGTGGTGGTGCCGAGGTTGCTGACGTCGACCGTGGTGGAGGTGCCCTCGTTGCCGGTGGCGACGTTGGTGGTGCCGCCGTCGTCACCCCACGACCACAGGAGCAGGGCCCCGACGACGATGGCCACACCGAGGACCAACAGGCCCCGGACGTTGCTGTCGAGGCCGCTGGGCCGAGCTTCAGGTGCGGTCATCGAACTCGCCGATCGGTCGGGTACATCCGGACCAGCGTGGTCGCCCGGCCCATCTGATGCAAGCACCCCTCCCCCGCTGCAGGCCGCCGACCAGCGCCGTCGAGGGTGACGTCACGCACCGAGGAACCCCGCGATCTCACCGAGGTCGGAGCTGACCATCACCGACTCGGCGTACTGATCGGGCCCGAACAGCTCCTGCAGCACCGGGAGCACGGGCAGCTGCCGGGTCCAGCAGCCGTCGGTGTCGAGGAACGCCATCGGGCTGAAGCGGCCGTCGACGACCCGGTACACGTTCTGGCTCGCGTCCTGGAAGATCTCCTGCACGGTCCCGGCCCGGCCCGGCGCGTAGACGACGCCGTCGACCGCGATCGACAGCAGGCCGTCCTCGCGGAGCGGGTTCGAGAAGTACTTGGCGATGCAGGTGGCGAACGGCGTCGGCGGCTCGTGGCCGTAGAACCAGGTGGGGATGGCGAGGCTGTCGCCGCGGCCGGCGAGGTCCACCTCGTCGAGCAGGGCGAACGCCGGGCGCTGCCACCGGTGCAGCGCGGCGAGCACGTCGATGTCGAACACCCCGCCGGGGCCCACGAGCCCGGTCGTGTCCGGGAACCGTGGCACCGCGCCCAGCGCGCCGATCGCCTCGTCGAGGGCCAGGTCGCCGGCACCGGCGAGGAGGGCACCGAGGTGCGTCGCCTCCATCGCCCCCGGGCCACCGCCCGACACCACGAGGAACCCGGCGCGCGTGAGGGTGCGGGCCAGCGCCGCCACCTCCCGGTACGCGGCGGCGTCGCGCCCGAGCGCGTGGCCGCCCATGATCGCGACGACCCTGCGGCCCTCCAGCAGGACGGTCCGCTGCTCGGTGATCGACTGGTCGTGCAGCGCCCGCAGCATCCCGACCTCCCGGTTGGGAGGCAGGAGGGTCGACCGGTAGGCGAGCAGGTCCGGCGTGGTGGCGTAGGAGGCCGGGTCCTCGAGCGAGAACCCGGCGAACAGCTCCGCCGGCGTGTACAGCTCGGACCGGAAGGGCAGCACGGGGAAGAGGTTCTCCACGGCCCCGACGCTACGACCGCCCCGATGTTCACCTGGCGGACACCTCCCGAGCGGGCTTCGGTGCCGGGGCGCGGGGCAGACTTGGCGCCATGAGCCTCACCGCCGATGACCTGGCCGCAGGTGCCGAGCACTTCCGCGACACCGGGTGGCTGCTGACCCAGACGCTCGACGCGGCGGGTGTCGCCGAGCTCCAGGGCTGGGTCGACGAGGTGGCGTCGTGGCCCGACGACGGCGACGGCTGGATGCACCACCGGGAGCTCACCGACGACGGCCCGAAGCTGTGCCGCAGCGAGAACATCATCCCGTTCCACGCCGGCCTGCGAGACCTGCTCACCACCGGCGCCCTGCTCGACACCGCGTCGGCCCTGCTGGGCCAGCCGGCCGTGCTCTACAAGGAGAAGGTCAACTACAAGCTGGCCGGCGGCGCCGGGTACGCGCCGCACCAGGACGCCCCGGCCTACCCCTTCATCGCGTCGCACGTGTCCTGCATGGTGGCGGTCGACGACGCCACCCTGGAGAACGGGTGCCTCGAGGTCGTCGAGGGGATGCACCACGAGGTGCTGGCGATGGACGACGGCGGCTGCATCCACCCCGACCTCGTGGCGTCCTACGAGTGGAAGGCGGTCGAGGTGCCGGCGGGCTCGACCCTCTGGTTCCACTCGCGCACGCCGCACCGCAGCGGCCCGAACGACTCGCCCGTGCCGCGCCGGGCGCTGTACCCCACCTACAACGCCCGGGCCGAAGGCGACCTGCGAGCCGACTACTACGCCGAGAAGCTGGCCCGCTTCACCGCCGAGGGCGGACGGGCCGACGGCAAGGTGCAGGTCTCGCTCATCAACGACTTCCAGGGCCGGGCCGTCTGATGCCGGCGGGCGGCGTCGCCGAGGTGCTCGCCCTGTTCGAGGCGTGGGGGACCCAGAACTACGACGAGGACGTCTCCCAGCTCGATCACGCCCTCCAGACGGCTGCGCTCGCCCGGGCCGCCGGCGCCGACGACGCACTCGTCGCCGCGGCGCTCCTGCACGACGTCGGCCACCTCCTCCACCTCCGCGCCGGGGCGCAGGGCGACGGGCAGACCGCCGTCGACCTGGGCCACGAGGCGACGGGCGCCCGCTGGCTCGCACCGGTGTTCCCGCCGCAGGTCACCGGGCCGATCGCGCTGCACGTGGCGGCCAAGCGCTACCGCTGCGCCGTGGACCCGGCGTACCACGACGGCCTGTCCGAGGGCTCCCGCCGCAGCCTGGTCCGCCAAGGCGGCCCGATGTCGCCCGAGGAGGCCGAGCGCTTCGCCGCCCACCCGGCGCACGCAGATGCCGTGGCCCTGCGCGGCTGGGACGACGGCGGCAAGGTCGAGGACCTCGACGTGCCGGACCTCGACGCCTACCGGCCGCTCCTCGAGCAGCTGGCCCGCTGAGCCTGGGCCGACCGAGCCGAGCTACCCCGCGGCGATGGCGGCGTCGACGTACTCCGTGCTCGATGCCAGGAACACGGCGAACCGGACGTCGTCGTAGCCGCTGCCCAGCTTCGCCACCCCCGCCTCGAGCTCCTCGGCCGTGGGCGCCCGGTCCAGCAGGTCGTCGTACTGGACGGTGACGCGGCGCGAGCGCGACTCGACGGTGCGGTAGAGGTCGGACGCGACCCGCTGCCGGAGCGTGCCGGCCTCGATCCGGGCGACGTCGGCTGCCCGCTCCGACCCGCTCGGCGCGCGGCCGAGGATGCCGGCGTAGAGCCGGTCGACGTAGCCGCCCACCGTGCCGCCCGCCTTGGTCAGGAACTCGTTCGAGCCGATGAGCTGCATCAGCAGCTGGGACGGGAGCATCCCCTTCTGGATCCGCCGGGCCCAGAACTCCCGGCCGGACGGATCGACGGACCGGCCGAGGACGTCGAGGTACATGCGGTTCACGACCTTCACGCCGTACTCGTGGGACCGCGACATGCGGTGCACGAAGAACCCCCGGCTCTCGTACCCGGTCTCGAGGCGGTGGCTCCAGAACGCGAGGCCGCCCGGGTCGGGCGCCCGGCCCAGGAAGTCGCGGTAGATCGCAGCGACGAAGGCCTCCTCCTCGGAGTGCACCGCGATCGACACGATCACGGTGTCGGACAGCTCGGTGCCGTCGAAGGCGCGGTAGGCGAACGAGTCGGTCCCGGTGAAGCCCGGCGCCGAGGTGTAGGTGAACGACCCGTCGGCCC
>Ga0247822_10003578_pt1 | contig 10140 bp, 10 predicted proteins | sample 13C_Cellulose_Da_FD_192423 | JGI IMG/M metagenome (GOLD analysis project Ga0247822, IMG submission 192423) | Soil microbial communities from agricultural site in Penn Yan, New York, United States - 13C_Cellulose_Day30 | ecosystem: Environmental > Terrestrial > Soil > Agricultural land | place... | reverse complement strand
TCCCACACCAGCTCCACGTGAGCCTCCTTCACGCCAGGGACGCCCGACACCTTCTTCCGCACGTCCTCCTGGAGCACCGGGCCCATGCCGCACCCGGGCGCCGTCACCGTCATCTGGATGTCCACCCGGTGGCCGCCCTCCGGCAGCTGCGTGGCCTTGCACTGGTACACCAGCCCCAGCTCGACGATGTTGACCGGGATCTCCGGGTCATACACCGTCCGGAGCTGCTCCCAGACACGCCCCTCGTCGAACTCGCCATCGGCCGCGGGCGGAGCCTCAGGGGCCTTGGCCTCCTGCGCGTACTCCTCGCCCAGCACGGCCGCGTCCTTCGCGTCAATGCGCAGGAGCTGGCCGTTCGACACGGACTGCACGGTGACGTTGCCGCCCAGCGTCTGCATCACCCGCAGATCCGTGCCCGCGGGGATCATGATCCGGTCCCCGCTGGGGATCAGCGTCGCTTCGCACTCGCGCTCGAGTACCACCAGCCCTCTCATGCTACCCTCTCTACTCCGTGGAGATCGGCTCCGCCTCACCGCGCAGCGCCGCCCGCAGCGTGTGCCAGGCGAGGCTCGCGCACTTCACCCGCGCCGGGAACTCACTCACCCCGGACAGCACCGTCAGCTTGCCCAGCACCTCGGTGTTCACGCCGTCCGGTCCCTCGGTCACCAGCTTGTGCACCTGCTCGAAGAGCTGCTCGGCCTCCTCGCGCGTCCGGTCCTTCACGGCCCCCGTCATCAGCGACGCGGAGGCGCGCGAGATGGCACACCCCTGCCCCTGGAAGCCAATGTCCCGGATGACGCCATCCTCTACCTTGGCCGTCACGGTGAGCTGATCACCGCACAGGGGGTTGTGGCCCTGGGCACGGTGGTTGGCGCCCTCCACCTCGCGGAAGTTGCGCGGGCGCTTGCCGTGGTCCAGCACCACCTCTTGATAGAGATCCTGCAGCTCCGCGCTCATCCGAACACCTCCCGCACCTTGTGGAGCCCTCGGACCAGCGCGTCCACATCCTCTCTCGTGCTGTAGAGCGCCAGCGAGGCGCGCACGGTGGCCGCCACGCCAAAGCACTGCATCAGCGGCTGAGCACAGTGGTGCCCCGCCCGGACGGCCACGCCCTCCTGGTCCAGGATGGTGCCGATGTCATGCGGGTGGATGTCCTCCATCACGAAGGACACCAGACCCGAGCGCTCGCGCGCCCGTCCCAGCAGCCGCACGCCTGGGACGCGCGCCAACGCTTGCTCCGTGTAGGCCAGCAGCTCGCGATCGTGCGCGGCGATGTTCTCCATGCCCACCCGCTGCAGGTAGTCGATGGCCGCGCCCAGCCCCACCGCGCCCGCCACGTCCGGCGTCCCCGCCTCGAAGCGGTACGGCACGCGGTTGTAGATCGTCTTCTCCATGGTGACGGAGAGGATCATGTCCCCGCCGCCCTGATACGGCGGCATGGACTCCAGGCGCTCCTTCTTGCCGAAGAGGACGCCGATGCCCATGGGGCCGAAGAGCTTGTGGCCGGAGAAGGCGTAGAAGTCGCAGTCCAGATCCACCACGTCCACGGGGAAGTGCGTCACCGCCTGGGCGCCATCCACCAGCACGGGGATGCCCTTGGCATGCGCGCGGCGGATGAGCTCCTTCACCGGCGTCACAGTGCCCAGCGCGTTGGAGACGTGCGTCAGCGCGAGGATGCGGGTGCGCGGCGTCAGCAGCTCGTCCAGCCCGTCCAGCACCAGGTCTCCGTGCGGATCCACGGGGATGTACTTGAGCTTCGCGCCCTGCTGCTCGCAGAGCATCTGCCAGGGGACAATGTTGGCGTGGTGCTCGATGGCGGTGATGAGCACCTCGTCCCCCGGGCCCACGTTCTTGCGGCCAAAGGTCTGCACCACCAGGTTGATGGCCTCGGTGGTGCCGCGCACGAAGACGATCTCCTTCGCGTCCTTGGCATGAAGGAAGCGGGCCACCTTCTCCCGCGCACCCTCGAAGGCGGACGTGGAGCGCTCGGAGAGGAAGTGCACGCCCCGGTGCACGTTGGCGTTGTCGTGCGTGTAAAAGTGCGAGATGGCGTCGATGACCGCCTGGGGCTTCTGCGCGGAGGCCGCGCTGTCCAGGTACACCAGCGGCCGGCCCCGCACCTCCTGCTGAAGGATGGGAAAGTCCGCCCGCACCTTCGCTCCGTCGAATCCCGCCCCGCTCATGCCATCACCTCCCGCCGAGCCCCACCCGGCAGCCGTGCCGCCACAAGCTGCTCCACCCGCGCCCGGAGCGGCTCCAGCTTCACCGCGCCTACCAGCTCACTGGCGAAGGCATAGGTGAGGAGCTGCTCCGCCTGGGCCCGGGGAATCCCCCTCGCGCGGAGGTAGAAGAGGGCCTGCTCATCCAGCCGGCCCACCGCCGCGCCGTGCGCGCACTTCACGTCATCCGCGAAGATCTCCAGCTGCGGGCGCGTGTCCACCAGCGCCTGCTCCGAGAGCAGGAGGTTGCGGTTCGTCTGGCTCGCGTCCGTGCGCTGCGCATCCTTCCGGACGAGCACTCGCCCGTGGAAGGTGCCGCGAGCCCTGTCGTCCAGCACGCCCTTGTAGAGCTCGCGGCTGGTGCACCGGGGCACCGCGTGGTCCAGGTCCGTGCGGTTGTCCAGGTGCTGCGAGCCACGCCCCACATAGAGGCCGTTCAGCACGCACTCACCACCCTCGCCCGCGAACACGGAGTGCACCTCGTTGCGCGCCAGGGCTCCGCCCAGCGCGAAGGCGTGCGAGGCCAGCCGGCTGTCCCGCGCCTGCTCGGCATGGAGGCCCGCCAGGTGAAAGGCCGCGTCCGGCTCCACCTGAAGCTTGTAGTGGTGCAGCCGTGCATTCTCTCCGAGCACCACCTCCGTCACCGCGTTGGTGAAGGAGGCGCCGCCCTCGACTCCGGCATACAGCTCCACCAGCGCCGCCTCGCTGTTCGCTCCCACCACCACCACGATGCGGGGGCTGGCAAGCACCGGCGACGCGTCCGCTCCGGACGATAGGAAGACGAGCTGCACGGGGCTGGGAGCCACGGCGCCGGGACGAACCTGGACGAAGGCGCCTTCGTCCAGGAGCGCCGCGTTGAGCGCCACGAACGGGTGCGCCTCTGACCGGGCCCGCTGGCCGAGCACGGCCTCCAGTGCCTCCGCATCCTCACGCACGGCATCACGCAAGGGCTTCACCGTCACGCCCGCGAACAGGCCCTCCAGCGAGGAAAGCACGGGCACGAACCGGCCATCCACGAAGACGAGCCGGGGACCAGGCAGAGCGAGCTGCTCCACGCGCGCCTTCAGGTCCGCCTTCACTCCATCCCCAGCGGGCGCGAACGGGCGCGAGACGATGGGCGCCACATCCGTGTACTTCCAATCCTCGCTCCGAGGCGTGGGGAAGCCCTGGCGCGAAAGCTGCGCGAGCCCCTGCTCGCGGAACGAGCGCAACCACAGGGGCGTCGCCGCTGCCCGCTCGGCCTGGAAGCGCTCGGCCACGTCGAGGTAATGCTGAAGCCCTCCACTCACCGGCGAGCCTCCTGTCCGGCGACGGGGGACAGTTTCTCCACCCACGCGTAACCCTTCTTCTCCAGGTCGAGCGCCAGCTCCTTGCCGCCGGACATGACGATGCGTCCACCGGCCATCACGTGCACCTGGTCCGGGACGATGTAGTCGAGCAGCCGCTGGTAGTGGGTGATGACGAGCATCCCCCGCTCCGGAGAGCGCAGCGCGTTGACGCCGCCAGCGACGATGCGCAGGGCGTCAATGTCCAGGCCCGAGTCCGTCTCATCGAGGATGGCCAGACGCGGCTGGAGCACAGACATCTGGAACACTTCGTTGCGCTTCTTCTCTCCTCCGGAGAAGCCCTCGTTGACGGAGCGGTTGAGGAAGCCCTGGTCCATCTGCACCAGCTTCATCCGCTCCTTGGCCAGCGAGAGGAAGTCCATGGCGTCCAGCTCCTCCAGCCCCTTGGAGCGGCGCTGCGCATTCAGCGCGGTGCGGAGGAAGTGGAGGTTGCCCACGCCGGGGATCTCCACCGGGTACTGGAACGCGAGGAACACGCCAGCAATGGCACGATCCTCGGGCGAGAGGGAGAGCAGATCCTTTCCGTCGAACAGCACCTCGCCCTGCGTCACCTTGTATGTCTCCCGGCCCGCGAGCACCTGGGAGAGCGTGCTCTTGCCCGAGCCGTTCGGGCCCATGATGGCGTGGACCTCGCCGGGCTTCAGCTCCAGGTTGATGCCCTTGAGGATCTCCTTGTCGCCAATCCACGCGTGCAGATTCCGGACGCTCAACAACATGACTACCCCACGCTCCCTTCCAGGCTCACCCCGAGCAGCTTCTGCGCCTCCACCGCGAACTCCATGGGGAGCTCCTTGAACACCTGGCGGCAGAAGCCGTTGACGATCATCGACACGGCGTCCTCTTTCGAGATGCCCCGCTGCTGGCAGTAGAAGAGCTGGTCCTCGCCGATCTTCGACGTGGACGCCTCGTGCTCTACCTGCGCGGAGGCGTTCTTCACCTCGATATAGGGCAGCGTGTGCGCGCCGCACTTGCTGCCCAGCAGCAGCGAGTCGCACTGGGTGTAGTTGCGAGCACCCTCGGCGTTCTTGAGGATCTTCACCAGCCCTCGGTACGTGTTCTGCCCGTGGCTGGCGGAGATGCCCTTGGAGATGATGGTGCTTCGGGTGTTGCGCCCGATGTGCACCATCTTGGTGCCCGTATCCGCCTGCTGGCGGTTGTTGGTGAGCGCCACCGAGTAGAACTCTCCCACCGAGTCATCCCCCTTGAGGATGACGCTGGGGTACTTCCAGGTGATGGCCGAGCCCGTCTCCACCTGCGTCCAGGAGATCTTCGCGCGGTGGTGCGCGATGCCGCGCTTGGTGACGAAGTTGTAGATGCCGCCACGGCCCTCGGCGTCGCCCGGGTACCAGTTCTGCACGGTGGAGTACTTGATGTTGGCGCCGTCCAGCGCCACCAGCTCGACCACGGCGGCATGAAGCTGGTTGGTGTCGCGCATGGGGGCGGTGCAGCCCTCGAGGTAGCTCACCGTGGCGCCCTCGTCGGCGACGATGAGGGTGCGCTCGAACTGGCCCGTCTCCGCGGCGTTGATGCGGAAGTAGGTGGACAGCTCCATGGGGCAGCGCACGCCCTTGGGCACGTAGCAGAACGAGCCATCGCTGAAGACGGCCGAGTTGAGCGCGGCGAAGAAGTTGTCCGAGTACGGCACCACCGAGCCCAGGTACTTCTTGATGAGCTCGGGGTGCTCGCGGACGGCCTCGGAGAACGAGCAGAAGATGACGCCCGCCTTGGCCAGCTTGTCCTTGAAGGTGGTGGCCACGGACACCGAGTCGAACACGGCGTCCACCGCCACGTTCTGCAGCAGCTTCTGCTCCTCCAGAGGGATGCCGAGCTTCTCGTAGGTGCGGAGGATCTCCGGATCCACCTGGTCCAGGCTGTCCAGCTTGGGCTTCTGCTTGGGCGCCGAGTAATAGCGGATGGCCTGGTAGTCGATGGGGTTGTACTGGACCTTCTGCCAGCGCGGCTCCTGCATGGTGAGCCAGTGGCGGTAGGCCTTGAGGCGCCACTCGAGGAGGAACTCGGGCTCGCCCTTCTTCGCGGAGATGACGCGGATGACATCCTCGTTCAGCCCGGGCGGCAGGGTGTCCGCTTCGACGGCGGTGACGAAGCCGGCCTGGTACTGGCGGCGCGTCAGTTCCTGAAGAGTCTCCGTGCTCATGGAGAGAGCCCTCCAGTGGTGGTGGATCGAGCGGGCAGGTTCAGCCCCACCAGACGCTCGACACGCAGGGTGGGAGCGCACAGGTCCGCCAACGTCAGCCGGCCGAGCGCGTCATGGATAGCCTGGTTGATGACGCGCCAGTGGCCCCGGACGCGGCACACCGACTCCAGCTCGCACGAGGCCTCGTTCGTCTCCGAGTGCTGGACGCACTCGGTGATGGCTACGGGCCCTTCCAGCGCGGTGATGATCTGGGTGAGCGGGATGGCGGCAGCCGGCCGGGCGAGCCCATAGCCGCCCATGGCGCCACGGTGAGACACGAGCACACCTGCGGTCTGCAGGCCCTTGAGGACCTTGCTCACCGAGGGCAGCGGCACGCGGGTGGCCTCCGCCAGCTCCCGAGCCGTGCGAGTGGTGCCCTCGTCCCGAGCCAGCTCGGTCAACAGCACGAGCCCGTAATCCGTCATTTTGCTCATCCGGAACATCCGGTTCTTCTCCTGTGCCAGGGGCCCGGGGCCTCTGCATCGCGGGGTCTCTCTACTTAAACAGGACCAAACCGGTCCACATTATTTATAATGAGGGGTGGGTCTGGCTGGCTGCTGGGGGGGCGAGGGCAATGGAGGTTGAAGCTGCCGAGGGGACGTGTGAAGAGAGGGAGATCCCTGGAGGAAGCCCCCATGCGCCGTCCTGTCTCGATACTCCTGACCGCGCTCGCTCTGGCCGTGGTGGCCTGCGAGAAGAAGACGCAGCCCCCGCCTGCTCCCTCGACGGATACACCGCCCGCCGGGGCCCAGGCCACTCCGCCAGCCACTCCGCCAGAGGAGTCGGACACCATCGTCATTGGCGAGGTGGGCAGCCTGACGGGCAGCGAGGCGACGTTCGGCATCTCGGCGCGCAACGGCATCGAGATGGCGCTCAATGAGGCGAATGCGGCCGGCGGGGTGCGCGGCAAGAAGCTGGCGGTGCGGGTGTATGACAGCCAGGGTCGGCCCGAGGAGGCGGCGCAGGCCGTCACGCGGCTCATCACCCAGGACAAGGTGAAGGTGATCATCGGCGAGGCGGCCTCGTCCGTGTCGATGGCGATGGCGGAGAAGGCACAGGCGGCGAAGGTGCCGCAGATCACGTACACGTCGACGGCGCCCGAGGTGACGCAGAAGGGCGACTACATCTTCCGCGTCTGCTTCATCGATCCGTTCCAGGGTCAGGTGATGGCGAAGTTCGCCCGGGACAACCTGAAGCTGAACCAGGTGGCGGTGCTGACGGACAACAAGAGCGCGTACTCGATAGGGCTGGCGAAGGTGTTCATCGAGAAGTTCGAGAAGGCCGGAGGGAAGATCACCGCCAACGAGAGCTACTCGAAGGGCGACACGGACTTCCGGGCGCAGCTGACGGCGATCAAGCGGCTGAAGCCGGAGGGGGTGTTCGTGCCGGGGTACTACACGGACGTGGGACTGATCGGGCGGCAGGCGCGGGAGCTGGGGCTGAAGGTGCCACTGCTGGGTGGAGACGGCTGGGAGTCCGAGAAGCTCTTCGAGCTGGGCGGCTCAGCGCTGGACGGGAGCTACTTCTCGAACCACTACGCGCTGGATAACCCGGATCCGCTGCTGAAGGAGTTCGCCGAGAGGTATCAGAAGCAATACGGCAGTCTGCCGGACAGCGTGGCGGCGCTGGCGTACGACGCGATGAAGCTGGCGGTGGATGCGATGAAGCGTGCACCGGATCTGTCGGGCCCAGCGCTGCGGGACGCCATCGCGGCGACGAAGGACTTCCCGGGCGTGGCGGGGAAGATCACCATCAACGCCCACCGCGACGCGCAGAAGCAGGCGGTGGTGCTGAAGGTAGAGAACGGGAAGACCCAGTTCGTCACCACCGTGCAGCCGTGAGGTGAGCAGGGGCGATCCACTCAACGAGCTTCATTGCATCATGCGAGCCCTCTACGCACTGCTGCTGGCAGCCTTGAGCTGTGCGCCTCAGCCTATTCCAGGAGTGGTGCGACCCGCTCCCGGAGCCCCACCGCTGGAGAGCCTCCCGGGCCCTTTGGCTGGCTTCGGCCCATTCGAGTCCTTCTCGGATGCGCTGATCGCGGCCTGTCCTGTGATTCTCTCCAAGCCGAACGCGACGGTCCGCCATATCCAGGATCCCGAACTCGCACTGCGCGTCTCCGCCGAGTACTGCGCATGGGTGTATTACACGCCGGACGACAAGTATGAGATGAGCATGCTCACGGATCAGTCAGATCCGGGTGACGCTCTAATGGGGCGAACGAGCTGCAAGCTCCCGCCCCTTGTGGACGATAAGCGATATCCGTCCAGCACCCTCAAATACATCCTCACCCTTCACAACCATCCTTTTGGCACCCGCCTGAGCCTTCAGGACATGCGCAACATCATCGGGTATGCCAACTATCACGAATGGAGCGTGGACACTCGCGAAGGGGAAGTCCCTATATCCATGATCGCGTTCTACTCGAACTCAACGGACCCCTCGTCTCCCACGTGCGACGGCTTTTATCAATACACTCCCAAAACCAACGAACTGCATCAGTGGGCTCGCGCCCAAGGCCATTGGCTCTCGCGAAAGATCGGAACTGTTGTGTGGCTTGACGAGGCGCATTATCGCATCGAGACGGAATGAGCTTTGCTGATCGGGAATATGCCATGCGGACGATTCCTCTCTGTTTATTGATGGCTATGGGTCTCTGGAGCTGCCTGCGGGATCCTTACCCTCGAGTTCCAGTCGAGAACGATACTTCCATACGGTTTTCAAAGCTCTTCGAGAGCAGGTCCGTCGGGGCCGGTGAAGGAGAGGCGCTTGAGCTTGATGGTGAGATGCTGCGCGCCCTCATGATCGCCGCCAATGACTACCTGCCCTCGGGCGGCAAGAGCCGGCCGTGTGAATACAGACAAGAGGCGCAGCACTACCGGGTCCTTCGCGAAGGCAACATCATCTTTGTCTATATCTACGAGAACAACGAGTATTGTGGTTACCCCGCTCCCGCGTTGGACTCAGGGGTGAAGTATGCCATCAGCACTGACGGCCGCATCCTCCGCCGGCTCTTCGATATCCAGCCGGAGGACCCCTCCGAGCTCATCATCGATTTCGACGCGGGCGGCTGGGTTCCGTCTTCAAGGCCCGGCATCTCCCCCGAGTTCGATGCCCGTTGGAACAGGCCTGATGCCGGTACATGGCCGGGAGACGGTGGCCCTGCGCTCCCATCGGCTCCACCGCCCATGCCCCCTCCGCAGGTTGACGGCGGCTCATCCGGAACTCCGTAGGCCCGGCTGCAAGGCTGTACCCCGAAGGTGGTACAGCCCTTCGCGCGTCAGTCCTGTACTGGACTGAGCCATGCTCACGCGCAACCCCCAGGGCCCGCAGTTACTCCAGGATTCCAGGGCCCTTCTCAACCAGGTGCTCGCCGACGAGAACACCGCTGAGATCGCCAGGAACCTGGGGTTCTCCACCGAGGAATACGTCGACCAGGTGGTGCACTTCCTCCTCTCTCCCTCGCAGGAGCCATGGCTCTATGTCATCGAGGATGAGGATCTGCGCTCCCTGAGGCTCGATCCTCCAGACCGCGAGGAGATGGGCCGCTTCGTCATCGAGGCCGCCCGCCTCGCAGAGGCCGAGGAGGGGCGGTTGGAGATCCTCCTACCCCTGACGGAGACCCGGATCTCCAAGTCGCCCTTCAGCAAGCTGCTGGTGAATGTGGGGCTGTCCGCCGTCACGGGGGGCGCGAATGGCCTGCTGAGCCAGGGGCTGGGCACCCTGCGCAAGCAGGGCGGAGGCGCGCTGCTGAGGACCTTCAAGAGCTTCTCCTCCCAGTTCCTCACGCCCGTGCAGGGCATGCTGAGCTCGCCGGGCTTGTGGGGCATCGCCAGCTTTCTCGGGAGCACGTCCAACTCCAACCAGCTGCTGTCCATGGCCAGGGTCCTCTTCAGCATCCGCCAGAAGGCCCCTCCACCCGATGAGGGCACCGCCTTCGTCGTCCAGCACAACCTGCTGCAGCTCTTCGCGCACCATCAGGCGCAGCTGGTGGGATAGCTGGATCGAGCCTCAGCGCTTCGCGTTCTTGATCGTCTCCTGGATCAGATCCACATAGCGCCGGTTCTTTGGGTTCAGCTTGAACGCCTTGCGGTACGCGTCCTCCGCCTGTGCCCACTGGCCCTCCCCACGGCTCACCTCGCCGTAGAAGAACCACCCCTCCTCCAGCGCCGGCTCCTGGCGCAGCACATCCGCCAGCTCCTGGAGCACCAGCTTCCCATGCGACTCCGGCTTCATCAGGTACCGAGCCCACGCTCGATAAGCCAGGTGCAGCGGCCGCGGCTCGATGTCACACGCGTACTCGAAGTACTCGAACGCACCCGCGAAGTTCCGTGCCTCCAGGCGCTTCTTGCCCTGATCGAACTGCGTCCGCCCGTCCAGC
>Ga0247822_10003577_pt1 | contig 10142 bp, 6 predicted proteins | sample 13C_Cellulose_Da_FD_192423 | JGI IMG/M metagenome (GOLD analysis project Ga0247822, IMG submission 192423) | Soil microbial communities from agricultural site in Penn Yan, New York, United States - 13C_Cellulose_Day30 | ecosystem: Environmental > Terrestrial > Soil > Agricultural land | place... | reverse complement strand
TCCTTGGGGAGCTCCATCTTCAGCTCGCGCTCGAGCCCAGCCACTTCCTCTTCGAATCGCTTGAGAATCTTAGCCTTCATCGCTCAAGCTCAAGACTTTAGCATAATTGCTCGAGCCTTCATGTCGGTCATCACCAGTCGCTACCACCCGCTAGTCAAGCAGTGCCGCGCGATTCTTCGCGGCGACGACGAGCGGCTGCTGCTCGACGGGTGGCACCTGGTCAGCGAGGCGCTCGCCGCGGGCCTGCCGATGGCATGGGTCGCCGTCGATGCCGGACGTTCGACGGCCGACCGACGCGTGCTGGATCGCGCCGCCGCGGCCGGAGCCCGTGTCGTGCAGGTCACCGATGCGGTCTTGCGGGCCATGTCACCAGTTCGATCCGCCTCTGGCGTGGTTGCCGTCTGCGAGCGTCCGGACGTGGATTCGCGCGCGCTGCTGGCCCCGGCGCCCTCGCTGGTGCTGACCGCGCTTGGCGTCCAGGATCCGGGCAACGTAGGCGCCCTCGTGCGCTCGGCCGATGCCGCGGGTGCGACCGGCGTCCTGCTCGACGCGCCGGCGGCGGATCCCTGGAGCTGGAAGGCCCTTCGCGCCTCGATGGGCAGCTCGTTCCGGCTGCCGGTCTGTCGGGAGGAGACAGCGGTCGATCACCTGGGTGCCTGGCAGCGTGACGGGGTTCGCGTGATTGCCGCCGACGCTCACGACGGGGTGCCGATGTACGATCTCGCGTTGGAAGGCTCGCTCGCCATCGTGCTCGGAGGCGAGGGCGCCGGGCTCCCCGCGCGCGTGCTGGAGATGGCCGACGCGCGCGTCCGCGTGCCCATGCGGCCACGGGTCGAGTCGCTCAACGTCGCCGTGGCCGCGGCACTGCTCCTCTACGAGGCGGCGCGCCAACGCGCCTAGGACGCCCATGGGACTGTTCGACGACCCGGTCGAGCCCGTCGACCCTCGCACCATTCCCCTGGCGGAACGGATGCGCCCGCGCACGCTGGACGAGGTCGTCGGGCAGGACGGGGTGATCGCGCCCGGTCGTCCCCTGCGCGAGATGATCGAGCGCGATCTGCTGCAGTCGATCATCCTCTGGGGCCCGCCCGGCACCGGCAAGACCACGCTCGCCCGGCTGATCGCCGACCTCACCCACGCCGAGTTCCTGTCGTTCAGCGCGGTGCTGTCTGGCATCAAGGAGGTCAAGGAGGTGATGGCGGCCGCCGAGCTGCGCCGCCGCCGCCAGGGCTCGCGCACGATCGTCTTCGTCGACGAGATCCACCGGTTCAACAAGGCGCAGCAGGACGCCTTCCTGCCGCGGGTGGAGGCCGGCGACATCGTGCTCATCGGGGCGACGACCGAGAATCCATCGTTCGAGGTGAACGCCGCGCTGCTGTCGCGATCGAAGGTCTTCGTGTTGAAGCCGCTCGACGAGGCAGCGATCGTCACGATCCTCCGGCGCACCCTTGCCGACGAGCAACGCGGGCTCGGCCTGCAACACCCGGACGCCCCTGACGAGGTGCTGGCACAGGTCGCGAGATTTGCCAATGGTGACGCGCGCGTGGCGCTCAACCTGATCCAGCTGCTGGTCGCCTCAGCGCCTCAGCCGGCGGGACGGCCGCGCATCGACCAGGCGCTGCTCGAACGCACGCTGCAGCACAAGGCGCTGCTCTATGACAAGGGCGGCGAGGAACACTTCAATCTGATTTCGGCCCTTCACAAGTCGATGCGCAACAGCGATCCCGACGCCGCCGTGTACTGGTTGGCGCGCATGGTGGAAGCGGGTGAAGATCCGATGTACATCGCACGGCGCCTGGTCCGTTTCGCCTCCGAAGACGTCGGCAACGCCGATCCGCAGGCACTGGTCGTTTCCCTCGCCGCCAGAGACGCCGCGCACTTCCTGGGCTATCCCGAGGCCAACACCGCGCTGGCCCAGGCCTCCATCTACCTCGCGACCGCGCCCAAGAGCAACGCCGTCTATACGGCCTACAGCGCCGCCGCCGAGTCCGCGCAGCGGGACGTCGCCTCACCTGTCCCCCTGCACCTGCGAAACGCACCGACGAAGCTGATGAAACAGCTCGACTACGGCAAGGGCTATCGCTACGCGCACGACGACCCGGATGCCGTTGCCAGTATGGATTGCCTGCCGGAAGACCTGCAGGGACACACGTTCTACCGCCCGACGGACCGAGGATTCGAGAAGGAGATCAAACGCCGCCTGGACGGCTGGAAGGAGCTCAAACGCCGCCGCACGAACGAGCCGTGAGGCCCGACGCGAGCATCAGATTCGTTCGAAGTTCTTCTCGACCTCGCGGCGCGTGATGCGAAGCATCACGGGTCGGCCGTGCGGGCATACCGTCGAGTACTCGGTGGCCCGCAGTTCCTCGAGGATGTGCGCCATCTTCTCCATGGTCAAGGGATAGTTGGCTTTGACCGCGGCGTGGCAGGCGGTGAGCGCGGCGATGCGCTTGAGGCCCTCCTCGATGCCGAGGCCGCGGTCGAGCCCCTCGAGGTCGTTGGCCAGCGACCGCAGGGCCGCGTCGCACTCCTCGCGCGGGAGCACGGCCGGGATGGCGGAGACCCGGATGCTGTCACCGCCGAAGTCATCCACGTCGAAGCCGAAGCGAGAGAGCGATTCGCGACGGGAGAGCAGCGCTTCACGTTCGGCCGGAGCCAGCTCGAGCACGATGGGAATTAGCAGTCCCTGACTTTCGAGCGGACGCTCCGTCAGCCGCTGCATGAATCGCTCGAACAACACCCGCTCGTGCGCGACGTGCTGATCGACAATGGCAATCCCCTCGTCGTCGATCGCGATGATGAATGTGTCGCGAAACTGCCCCAGTGGCACGAGCGGCCGCATGCCCGGGCGCGGAACCTCAGTAGTGCGCGCCTCCTGGCTGGGGACCTCGCTGTCTCGCAGCTCCGCGTTCGGAAACCCCGTGGTTCGCCCCCCCGTGCCCAGCGCCCATCGGTTGGGGTACGAGCCGCCGGCGAGGACGCCAGGGATGCCCTGTGCGATGGGTTGCCCGGGCGCGAGGTTCGAAGGTCGGAGCGTCAGTTCCGGCGCAGGCCCGCTCCCCAGGGCGTCGCCAACCGCCCGGCGTACGACCTCGTGCACCAGCGACTGTTCCTTGAAGCGCACCTCCGCCTTCGTGGGATGTACGTTCACGTCGATCCGATCCGGCGGGATCTCCAGGAACAGGTGCACCTCGGGACTGCGCTCCTTGTTCGACGCCACGCTATAAGCGTCGAAGATCGCATGCGCGATGGTCTTGTCCTTGACCATGCGGCGGTTGACGAAGACGTGTTGAGGCCCACGCGTGGGTCCGTGCTCGGCGAGCGCGGCGACGAACCCGTGGACACGGATGCCGCCAGCTTCGCGCAGCGCCTGCACGAGATCGGGACGATCGCCGTACAGCTGGTAGAGCCGATCCGGTACGGAGCCGACCGGTGGACACGACAGGATCTTGCGCCCGGCGGCGATCAGCGCAAAGCCGACGTGTGGATAGCACAACGCGAGCTGCGTGACGGTCCTGGAGACCTGGGCGCTCTCGGCGCCGTCGGACTTCAGGAACTTGCGACGCGCCGGCAGGTTGTAGAAGAGATCCGCGACTTCGACCAGAGTGCCCTCCGGTCCGCCTGCCTCCACGACGGATTCCAGCACGCCGGCGTTCACCCTAATTTCGGTCCCGCTGACCTCACCCTGTGCCCGCGTCCGCATCTTGAAGTGCGACACCGACGCCATCGACGGCAGGGCCTCGCCCCGAAACCCGAGCGTCACGATCGCCCCGAGGTCGTCGGCCCGGCGGATTTTGCTCGTCGCGTGACGCTCGAGACTGAGCCGTGCGTCCGCGGCGTCCATCCCGAGGCCATCGTCTTCGACACGAATCAGCTTCTTGCCACCGTACTCCGTCGTGATGGCGATGCGGCTCGCCTCGGCGTCGATCGCGTTCTCGACGAGCTCCTTGACGACGGACGCGGGGCGTTCGACGACTTCACCTGCCGCGATCTGGTTCGCCAGATCCTCGGGCAGCCTGGTGATGCGGCCCACGCTACGCTCCGCCCCCGGCTACAGCCATCCGGACCTCCTGAACCACCAGTACATGCCACCGCAGCCCACGACCATGAACCCGACGATCTCCCAGAACTGCCCCGCGCCTTCGAGCCCCAGTCTCGGAAGCGGCACGTTCATACCAAACAGGCCGGTGATGACGGTCAGCGGACCGAACAACGTGGCGATGACCGCCAGCAGGCGCGAGACGTCGGCCAGGCGATTCGACACGCTCGCCAGGTGGGCGTCGAGAATGCCGGTCACGCGATCCTGGAACACGATCGCGTCCTCCGCGATGCGCGCGAACTGGTCGTAGACGTCACGGAACCGGTAGGCCAGCTCCTGATTGATGATGCCGAACTCGCGGCGGGCCAGCCGGCCGACCGCGTCGCGCTGCGGCACGACGATCCGGCGGAGCACGGAGATGTCGCGTTTGGCGGCGAGGATGTCGGCCATCAGCCGCTCGCTGTCGGCTTCGATCACGGCTTTCTCGATCCCGTCGAGGCGGTCTTCGATCTCGTCCGCCTCGGGCCGGTAGTGATCGACCATCGTGTCGATGATGCGATGTAACAGCGCGATCGGGCCTTCAGCCAGGATGTGGCCGGTGCGCTCGCACAGCTCCGTGACATGGGCGATGCTCCGCCGCCGTCCGTCGTGGACCGTGACCAGGTAGTTCGGGCCCAGGAAGAAGTCCGTTTCGTGCGTGTCGAAGGCGTGCTCGTCGCCGTGGAAGTCGATCCCGTGGAGCACGAGATAGAGGTAGTCTCCATAGGACTCGATCTTCGGATGCGTCTCACGCCGCAGCGCCGACTCGACGGCCAGATCGTGGAAGTGGAAGACCTCGGTCAAGACCCGCCCTTCCTCGTCGGTCGGTTCAGCCAGGTCGACCCACACCGTGCGGCCACTGTCTGGGCGCAGCGAGTCGGGGTCGATAGAGCGTTCCTCTCGAGTCGCGCCATGCTCGTGCACGAAGACGCGAATCATCGCTCGCCGTCCAGCTTCATGGCCGTCAGGGCCGCCTTGAACCGGGGCTCGTCGCGGAGGCGGCCAAGACTCGGATCCACGGCCAGCATGTGCATCCACGGGCTGTGCTCGCGAACACCGGTTTCAATCCAGTCGAGCGCCTGCCCGCGCTCGCCGAGCGCGGCGGACAGATAGGCGAACTGCACCGCTGGGACGTATTGGCGCGTGGCGCGCACGGCCAGGCCGTTGAACACGTCCGCCGCCTCGCGACGGCGGCCTGCCAGCGCGTGCACGTAGCCCACCACCCACGTCGGAGTGCCCGCATCGGCCGGCACACGAAGTGCCGCAGCCATCGCCTCGTCCAACCGCCCGAGATCCGCGAGGGTGACCGCCTGCCAGACGACCGTCGTCGAGCCCTGTGGATCAAGCTCCAACGCCTTGCCGAAGAAGGGCAAGGCCTCCGCGCCGCGTCCCGCGAAGCGGTAGATCAGGCCGATGGCCTCCTGGAGAGCCGGTGACGTGGGGTTCAATTCCAGCGCCGAAAGGCCCTGCGCCACGGCCTCCTCACCACGCCGGGTTGCCACGAGGAGCTCGGCCAGCAGCCGGGCTGGCGCTTCGGTTCTTGGCGCGAGAGCCACCGCCCGCCTGTAGTGCATCTCGGCGCGCGGCCAGTCGCGGGTCCATTGCACCTCTGCCTGGGCCAGCGCCTGCCAGCCCAGGGCCTCTGCGGGATCCAGCTCGATTGCGCGATCGGCGTGCGTCACTGCGAGCGGCAGCACCTGCTCCGCGCGCTCCGCGCCACCAGCGGCGAGCTGCACGAGCGCCTGGGCAAGACCGGCGTGGGCCGGCGCGTAGCGTTCATCTCGCTCGATGGCCTGCTCGAAGGCGCTCCTGGCCCGCCGCAGGTCGTCCGCGCCGCCCCGCGCCACGGCGGCATTCCCAGTCACCATCAGCTGCACCACGCCTGCCGACAGCGTCGCCTGCGACGTCAGGCGGGGCTGGGTCGCAGCCTCCTGGTCGGCTGGCTGAGGTTGGTTGCGCTTCGCCGGAAGCGACCACCAGACGAGCGCAGCCACAGCCGCAAATGACAGGAGCAGCGCCCCCCAACCATTCCGCCGTGGGAAGCGCTTGTGCCTTGGCGGCGAATCCTGCATGGCCAACTACGGAGACCTCACGCTGTCTGCGCCCTGTCTGCGTCCTTGCCCGCGTTCTATCTGCGGCCCTAGTCGCCGACCTTCACGCTGAGCGCGGCCTGGGCGGCCGCGAGACGCGCGACCGGCACGCGATAGGGCGAGGCACTCACGTAGTCGAGGCCGACCTTGTGGAAGAAGTGCACGGAGGACGGGTCGCCCCCATGCTCTCCGCAGATGCCCACCTTCAGGTCCGCGCGCGTCTTGCGCCCCTTCTCGACGCCCATCGCGACCAACTGCCCCACACCTTCGGCGTCGAGGGTCGCAAATGGATCCTTGTCCAGAATCTTCTTGTCCTGATAGACGCGCAGGAACTTACCCACGTCGTCGCGGGAGAAGCCGAACGTCATCTGCGTGAGGTCGTTCGTGCCAAACGAGAAGAACTGCGCCTCGGTCGCCACCTCGTCGGCGGTGACCGCGCCCCGCGGCACCTCGATCATTGTGCCCACCAGGTACTTGATCTTGATCTTCTGCTCCTTCATCACCTCGGCTGCCACGCGATCCACGATGACCTTCTGATCGCGCAGCTCCTTGACTAGTCCGACGAGCGGAATCATGATCTCCGGGACGACTTTCAGTCCCTCCCTGTTGAGCTGACAGGCCGCCTCCATGATGGCGCGAGCCTGCATCTCGGTGATCTCCGGATACGTGATCCCCAGGCGGACCCCGCGGTGGCCCAGCATCGGGTTGAACTCGTGGAGCTGCTCGACGCGGGCCAGCAGCGTTTTCTTCTCCTCGAGCGACCGGCCCGACTTGCCGGTCGCCTCCATGATGGCAATCTCCACCATCAGGTCCTCGCGCTTGGGCAGGAACTCGTGAAGCGGCGGGTCGATGGTGCGGATGGTGACCGGCGTGCCGTGCATCGCCTTGAACACGCCGTAGAAGTCCTCGCGCTGCATCGGGAGCAGCTCGGCGAGCGCGGCGCGACGGTCCGCCTCGTTGTCCGCCAGAATCATGCGCTGCACGATCGGAATTCGGCCCTCACCGAAGAACATGTGCTCGGTGCGGCACAGGCCGATGCCGCGCGCCCCGAACTTGTAGGCGAGCTCGGCTTGATCGGGCTGGTCTGCGTTGGCTCGCACGCCAAGCCGCCGGAACTTGTCGGCCCACGTGAGCAGCTGGTTGAATCGGCCGAAGATGTCCGAGTCGGCCGTTTTCATCTTGCCGGCCATCACCTGGAGGATCTCGCTCGGTTGCGAGGACACCTTCGCGATCTTCACCTCTCCAGTGAGACCATCGAACGCCACCCAATCGCCTTCGCGCACCGTTTGCCCCTTCACGGTGAACGTCTTGCCGTGTTCGTCGATGGCCAGCTCCCCGGCGCCGACGATCGAGGGCTTACCCATCTGGCGGCCAACGACTGCAGCATGTGACGTCATCCCGCCGGTCGCCGTCAGGACGCCCTGCGACACCCACATGCCGTGGATGTCGTCCGGGACGGTCTCGCGTCGTACGAGGATGACCGGCTTGCCTTGATCCGACCACTTGACCGCCTCGTCGGACGTGAAGACGACCTGTCCGCACGCAGCCCCGGGCGATGCCGGCAGGCCCCTGGTCGCCGCCGTAATGCTCTTCCACTCCTTCGGATCGAACCCCGGTGCGAGCAACTGCGAGAGCGCCTCCGGATCGACCAGGAGCAGCGCCTCTTTCGGCGTGACGAGGCGCTCCTTCACCAGATCGGTCGCGATGATGACCGCCGCGTAACCGGTCCGCTTGCCGCTCCGCGTCTGCAGCATGTAGAGGCGATCGTCCTGGATCGTGAACTCGAAGTCCTGGATGTCCTTGTAGTGCTTCTCGAGCCGGGTCGTGATCTGGCGTAATTGCGCGTAGGCCTTGGGCATCACCCTGGCGAGCTCGCTGATCGGCTGGGGCGTGCGGATGCCGGCCACCACGTCCTCGCCCTGCGCGTTGATCAGGAACTCGCCGAAGAACTCCTTCGCCCCGGTCGCGGGATTGCGCGTGAATCCCACCCCCGTGCCCGACCGGTCGCCGGTGTTGCCGAACACCATCATCTGAACGTTGACGGCGGTGCCGATGGCGTCGGGAATGTCGTAGATGCGGCGATACTCCTTCGCGCGCGGGTTGTGCCACGAGCGGAACACGGCGTTGCGAGCCATGTTCAGCTGGTCGTTCGGATCTTGCGGAAAGGGCTTGCCGCTGTGCTTCCGCACGACAGCCTTGTACTTCTCGACGACCTCGCCGAGCGCGGCCTCGTCGAGCTCGGTATCGAGCGACACACCCCTGGCTTTCTTCACTACCTCGAACTCGTGCTCGAACGCCGACTTGGGGATCTCCAGTACCACCGAGCCGAACATCTGCATGAAGCGGCGGTAGCTGTCGTAGGCGAACCGGCCGTTGGAGGTGCGGCGCTTGAGACCCTCGACGGCTGCGTCGTTCAGGCCGAGGTTCAGGATCGTGTCCATCATGCCCGGCATCGAGAACTTGGCGCCGGAGCGGACCGAGACCAGCAACGGGTTCTCGGTCGAACCCAGCGTCGCGCCCGCCGCCTTTTCGAGACGCTTGACGTGCAGGGCGATCTCGGCGTCCACGGCCGGCGGCACCTTCCCGCCGAGCTTGTAATAGAGATTGCACGCGTCGGTCGAAATCGTGAACCCGGGCGGCACGGGCAGGCCGGCGTTGGTCATCTCCGCGAGCCCGGAGCCCTTTCCGCCGAGCGTATCCTTCATGTGGCGGTTGCCTTCGGCCTTGCCGGTGCCGAAGAAGTAAACGAACTTCCCCGCCGACCTCTTCGCTGTTCCGCGCATCGGCGCCTTGCGCGATACGACTTTCTTCGCTGCCTTCTTCGATCTCTTGGCCATGTCTGGTTATGACTCCTGCGGAACAATCTCGGACACATCGGCGAGCCGAAGGATCTGGCGCTCCAATGCCTTCATCAAGAACAGCCGGGCCTGACGTACCTTCGGGTCGTCGGCCATGACGAGCACGTCGTCGAAGAACGTCGCCACGCTGGGCCCGTACTTGGCGGCCTCGGCCAGCGCTTCGCGATAGCCGGTGCCCGCGTCGGCCGCGAACATGAGCGTCCCGCGCCGAGCCAGAATCTCCTGGGCCAGCGCGCGCTCGGCCGGCTCGGTCAGCCCCTCGACCACTGCCCCGGCTTCGGGCAGCAGGCGCTCGAACTCGTCATCGGGCATCGAGCGAGCAATATTGCGCACGCGCTTGAACACGAGCGCCAGGGCCCGGAAGTCGTCGGTCCCGGTGAATTCCGGCAGGACGGCCAGCAGGCGCCGGGCATAGAGCGGTGACAGGCTGGTGAGCGCATCGTGCGTCACCGCCCGCACGTTCCGGACATCCGCGCCGCGCTGCTCGAGCACGTAGCGGACCCGGTCCAGCAGGAACGCATCGAGCGTGCCCCGCCAACCGCCATTCTCCCCGGCAAACGATCGAGCCGCCTCGTCGATCAGGCGCCCAAGCCGGGGTCCCCGATCGACCCCGGTCAGCTCCGGCAAGTCCAGCAGCGTGCGCACCAGTCCCTGCGCCGCCCGTCGTAGTCCGTACGGATCCCGCGTGCCCGTTGGCCGCTCGCCAGCTGCGAACATCCCCACCAGCGTGTCGAGCTTGTCGGCCAGGGAAACCGCCGCCCAAGTCACCGCTGCGGCGCCCAGCTGCGCGCGTGTGGGAGGGGCGTCGGCCTCAACGCCGTGGGGCAGGTAGTGGTAATAGATGGCCTTCCAGACTTCGTCCGGACGGCCGTCCTCCCGAGCGTAGATGCCACCGATGGTGCCCTGCAGCTCGGTGAGCTCGCGCACCATGTCGGTCGCAAGATCCGCCTTGCACAGGAGGCCGGCCTCGGCCGCCGCTGAGGCCAGCTCCGGCCGGCCCAGCACCTCCGTGCACACCCACGAGGCGAGCTGGCTGACCCGTTCGGCCTTGGCGCGATAGCTGCCCAGCACCTTGTGGAACAGCACGGTCTCGAGGCGCTCCACGAAGCCGTCGAG
>Ga0247822_10003570_pt1 | contig 10148 bp, 7 predicted proteins | sample 13C_Cellulose_Da_FD_192423 | JGI IMG/M metagenome (GOLD analysis project Ga0247822, IMG submission 192423) | Soil microbial communities from agricultural site in Penn Yan, New York, United States - 13C_Cellulose_Day30 | ecosystem: Environmental > Terrestrial > Soil > Agricultural land | place... | reverse complement strand
CCGCCACACCTTGCGCCCCCACCTGCCAGGCACGCTCACGCTGAGCGGCGCCCACACCGCCAAGCAAGAACACCGGCCGGCTAACCCCCTCGATCAACCGCCCCGCCTGCTCCCAGCCCAACGGCAACGCCTCTGGATGGGTCTGGGTCGCCTGCACCGGCGACAAGGTGACGAAGTCCACCCCCATCTGCTCAGCCAGGGCCAACTCTTCAGCCGAGTGGCACGACGCCGCCAACCAGCGGTTCTCCGGGAACGGTCGCCCCTTGGCGGCATACTTGCGCAACTGTGCGGCGGTCAGGTGCCAGCCCGCGGCGGGGAAGTCGCCCAACCATTCCAGCGGCCCCTTGAGCATCAACTGCGCCTTGCCGGCACACAGCCCGACCGCATCCACCGCTACATCGCGGTACTTGGGATCGTACATATCCGGTGCGCGCAGCTGGATCAACTTGATCCCGCTTGCCACGGCCTTCTGGATACCGCGCAGCATTTGCGGCACCTCAAGCCCATCGGGGGTGATCAGGTACTGATCGGGCAAACGCGCAGCCGCGACGATCGGCTTGTTCGCCTCAGGGAATTGGTATTGGCCCAGATCACGCGGCGCAACCCACTCCAGCGGCTGACCCTCGACGCCATGCGGCTCGCCAGTGAAGGCATCGACTTCACGCACATCCAGCAACACTTGCTTGTCCGGGTAATCGTGGCTGATCTTGATCAGCGGCCGCGAGCGGCTCACGTCGATACCGAGCTCCTCACGCAGCTCTCGGGCCAGGGCCGCTTCGACGCCCTCACCCTCCTCCACTTTGCCGCCGGGGAACTCCCACAAGCCGCCCTGATGCTGGGTGTCGGCGCGGCGCGCAATCAGAATGCGCCCATCAGCGCCACGGATGACTGCCGCTACTACATGAATCCGTTTCACCCTTCACGCTCCGCCAGGCCTGCTTGCTGCCAGGCCTGGAAGGCCGGCCATTGATAGATGGTCTCGATGTAGCTGGCCGCTTCGGCCGGCACTTCCACCCGATAGGTACGCAGGCGTACAGCTACAGGGGCGAAGAACGCATCGGCCAGGCTTGGCTTGCCGAACAGGAACGGGCCGCTGTCCTTGGCCGCCAGGCGGCATTCGGACCACAACGCGACGATGCGGTCGATGTCCACTTGCACGTCCAAGGGCACGTTTTCCAGCGCCTGGTCACGCGACAGGTCGAACGGCATCGCCCCGCGCAGGGCGAAAAAGCCGCTGTGCATCTGCGCGCAGGCCGAGCGCGCCTGGGCACGGGCGGCAATGTCGGCTGGCCACAGTTGAGCTTGAGGATGACGCTCGGCCAGGTACTCGCCAATCGCCAGCGAGTCGGCGATGACGCCGTGCTCGGTCTTGAGCAGGGGCACTTTGCCGGACGCGGAAAACGCCAGGATGCGCGTGCGCGTATCGGCCTGGTTGAGTTTGATCAGGGTTTCTTCATAAGGAACACCGGCCAATTCCAGGGCCAGGGCGCCGCGTAGCGACCAGGAGGAGTACAACTTGTCGCCGATGATCAGGTGGTAACTCATGGTTCGGCTCCATTTAATTGGCTGAATCTGAAATACCTTGGGGCCGCTGCGCGGCCCCAAGGATCAGCAGATCAGGTGCGATACTCAGCGTTGATCTTGACGTACTCGTGGGACAGGTCAGTCGTCCAGATGGTTTCGCTGCACTGCCCACGCCCCAGCTCGATACGAATGGTGATTTCCTCCTGGGCCATTACCTTGGAGCCTTGCTCTTCGGTGTAGCTTGGGCTGCGGCCACCTTTGCTGGCGATGCACACTTCGCCGAGGAACACGTCGATCAAGCTGACATCCAGTTGCGGTACACCCGCACGACCAACGGCGGCGAGGATGCGGCCCCAGTTGGGGTCGGAGGCGAACAGGGCGGTCTTGATCAGCGGTGAGTGGGCCACCGCGTAACCAACGTCCAGGCACTCCTGATGATTGCCACCACCGTTGACCTCTACGGTGACGAACTTGGTAGCGCCTTCACCGTCACGCACGATGGCCTGGGCGACTTCCATGCAGACTTCGAATACCGCCTGCTTCAGCGCCTCGAACAGCGCGCCCTTGGCTTCGCTGATCTCGGGCACATCGGCCTTGCCGGTGGCGATCAGCATGCAGCAGTCGTTGGTCGAGGTGTCGCCATCGATGGTGATGCGGTTGAACGACTTGTTGGCACCGTCGAGCATCAGGTCCTTGAGCACCGCTGGGGCGACCTTGGCGTCGGTGGCGATGTAGCCGAGCATGGTGGCCATATTCGGGCGGATCATGCCGGCGCCTTTGCTGATGCCGGTAACGGTGATGGTCTGGCCTTCGAACTGGAACTGACGGCTGGCACCCTTGGGCAGGGTGTCGGTGGTCATGATGCCGGTGGCGGCTTCGGCCCAGTTGTTTTCCGACAGGTTGTCCAAGGCGGCCTGCAGCGCGCCTTCGATTTTCTCGACCGGCAGCGGCTCACCGATCACGCCGGTGGAGAACGGTAGTACCGACTGGGCGTCGACACCGGCCAGTTCAGCCAGCTTGGCGCAGGTGCGCTCAGCGGCGGCCAGGCCAGGGGCGCCGGTACCGGCGTTGGCATTGCCGGTGTTGGTCAGCAAGTAGCGCACAGTGCCCTGCACGCGCTGCTTGGAGAGAATCACCGGGGCGGCGCAGAAGGCATTGAGGGTGAATACGCCGGCAACGCTGGAGCCTTCGGCGCAGCGCATCACTACCACGTCCTTGCGCCCAGGGCGCTTGATGCCCGCCGAAGCGATGCCGAGTTCAAACCCCGGAACCGGGTGCAGGGTGGGCAAAGGACCAAGACCAACAGCCATGAATGCGCTCCTAGAAAATATGTGCCGCACAAGATACGGCCAGGCGTGAGAGGGAACAACGCCGCGAAGGTCGAAACCGTTCGCGGCGCAGTGTTTCAGTTGTCAGGGTGACGCGGGGACAGCTCGATCACTCGATCTGGCCGTGGCAATGCTTGAACTTCTTGCCCGAACCACACCAGCACGGCTCGTTGCGGCCCAGTTTCAGGTCATTGCGCACCGGCGCTGCGGCGACGGCGACTTCCGCGCCCTCCTCGCTGTGCTGCTCGCTTTCCAGGCCTGGTGCCGGGGCGTGCTGGAACTGCATGCGCTGGGCCAGTTCTTCGGCTTCGCGACGCAGGCGGGCTTCTTCTTCGATCGGATCTTCGCGGCGTACCTGAACGTGCGAGAGCACGCGGATGGTGTCGCGCTTGATCGACTCCAGCAGCTCTTGGAACAAGGTGAAGGATTCGCGCTTGTACTCCTGCTTGGGGTTCTTCTGCGCGTAACCGCGCAGGTGGATACCGTGACGCAGGTGATCCATGGTCGACAGGTGGTCTTTCCACAGGTCGTCCAGCACGCGCAGCAGGATCTGCTTCTCGAAGGTCCGCAGGGCGTCTTCGCCGGCCTGGTCTTCCTTCTCGTTGTAGGCGCTGGTGATTTCGTTCAGCAGCTTCTCGCGCAGGGTCTCTTCGTAGAGGTGGTCGTCCTCGTCCAGCCACTGCTGGATCGGCAGCTTGATGCCGAAGTCGCTCGACAGCGACGCCTCAAGACCGGCCACGTCCCACTGCTCTGGCAGCGATTGCGGCGGAATGTGCTGGCTGATGGTGGCATCGAGCACTTCCTGGCGGAACTCGGCGATGGTGTCGCCGATGTTCTGCGCAGCCAGCAGGCTGTTGCGCATGTGGTAGATGACTTTACGCTGTTCGTTGGCCACGTCGTCGTATTCGAGCAGTTGCTTACGAATATCGAAGTTGCGCCCTTCGACCTTGCGCTGAGCCTTCTCGATGGCGTTAGTAACCATGCGGTGCTCGATGGCCTCGCCGGATTGCATACCCAGCGCCTTCATGAAGTTCTTCACCCGGTCGGAGGCGAAGATACGCATCAGGCTGTCTTCCAGCGACAGGTAGAAGCGGCTGGAGCCTGGGTCGCCCTGACGACCGGAACGGCCGCGCAGCTGGTTGTCGATACGACGCGATTCGTGGCGCTCGGAGGCGATCACGTGCAGACCGCCGGCCTCGATCACTTGCTGGTGGCGCTTCTGCCAGTCCGCCTTGATCTGGGCGATCTGCTCGGCGGTAGGGTTTTCCAGGGCGGCAACTTCAGCCTCCCAGTTACCGCCCAGGAGAATGTCGGTACCACGGCCGGCCATGTTGGTGGCGATGGTCAGCGCGCCTGGCGCACCGGCCTGGGCGATGATCTCGGCTTCTTTTTCGTGGTACTTGGCGTTGAGCACCTTGTGATCGATGCCTTCCTGCTTGAGCAGGTTGGACATGTGCTCGGAGGTCTCGATGGTCGCCGTACCGACCAGGACCGGACGGCCGCTGGCCATGCTTTCCTTGATGTCGGCGATGATCGCCTGGTACTTCTCTTCGGCGGTCAGGTACACCAGGTCGTTGAAGTCTTTACGCGCCAACGGCTTGTTCGGCGGAATGACCATCACGTTGAGGGCGTAGATCTGGGCGAACTCGAACGCTTCGGTGTCGGCGGTACCGGTCATGCCGGACAGCTTGGTGTACAGACGGAAGTAGTTCTGGAAGGTGGTCGAGGCCAGGGTCTGGCTCTCGGCCTGAATGTTGAGGTTTTCCTTCGCCTCGATGGCCTGGTGCAGGCCCTCGGACAGGCGACGACCCGGCATGGTCCGGCCGGTGTGCTCGTCGATCAGCAGGACCTGGCCGTCCTGGACGATGTACTCGACGTTGCGATGGAACAGCTTGTGCGCACGCAGACCGGCGTAAACGTGGGTCAGCAGGCCCAGGTTGTGTGCCGAATAGAGGCTCTCGCCCTCGGCCAGCAGGCCGGCTTGGGTGAGCATCTCTTCGATGAACTGGTGACCGGCTTCGTTGAGCTCGACCTGGCGGCTCTTCTCGTCGATCGAGTAGTGGCCTTCCTGGGTGACCTGGCCTTCGACTTCTTCGATGTGCTGGGTCAGGCGCGGGATCAGGCGGTTGATCTCGATGTACAGCTTGGAGCTGTCTTCGGCCTGGCCGGAGATGATCAGCGGGGTGCGCGCTTCGTCGATGAGGATCGAGTCGACTTCGTCGATGACCGCGAAGTTCAGCTCACGCTGGAACTTCTCGTCGACGCTGAAGGCCATGTTGTCGCGCAGGTAGTCGAAACCGAATTCGTTGTTGGTGCCGTAGGTGATGTCGGCAGCATAGGCAGCGCGCTTTTCTTCCGGTGGCTGGAAGGCCGAGACGATGCCCACCGACAGGCCGAGGAATTCGTACAGCGGACGCATCCAGTTGGCGTCGCGGCGGGCCAGGTAGTCGTTGACCGTGACCACGTGCACGCCCTTGCCGGACAATGCGTTGAGGTAGACAGCCAGGGTACCGACCAAGGTCTTGCCTTCACCGGTGCGCATTTCTGCGATCATGCCTTCGTGCAAGGTCATGCCGCCGATCAGCTGCACATCGAAGTGACGCATGCCCATCACGCGCTTACCGGCCTCACGGGCCACGGCGAAGGCTTCTGGCAGCAGTTGGTCGAGGGTTTCGCCTTTGGCCAGGCGCTCTTTGAACTCTGCGGTCTTGCCACGCAGCTGCTCATCGGAGAGGGCCAACATTTTCTCTTCGAAGGCATTGACGGTGCTGACCGTCTTGAGCAGGCGTTTGATCTCGCGCTCGTTCTTGCTTCCAAAAAGTTTCTTTAACAAAGGCGCAAACATATCGGCAGGATCTTCCACACTTAGGGATGGAGGGCGGCCCCATGAGTCGCCCGAGCAGCCCTTGGGCCGCATGCGAACGAGCATTCTACCCGGAAACGATGGTGAGGAAAGTGGTGGATTTCCACGATGCTGGCACAGCGCTAGGGCGGGGACGTTTCTAACATAAGGACTTTTTTTGCAAGTTCAAGGTGTAGCGAAGATGAAACGTATTGAGAATGACTCTTACGCGATGCCATGAGTTCCGCCGTCTTCGCCGGATTACCCGTCAACAAGACAGAGCAGCCTATGCAAAACCCACCTTCTGTTACCATGGCGGTTCTGTAACTTCCTGCGAATCCTCATGGCCTTTAAACCTTCGCCCGCCCGGCCGCCGGCCGCGCTCCTGCGCGAAGCCCGGCCGCTGCGCTTACTGCTCAACCAGGCCGAACGCCTGGAGCACCTGCAACGTTTGCTTGAAAGCCAGTTGCAACCGGCGGCCCGCGCCCACTGTCATGTAGCCTCCTGGCGCGATGGCGTGTTGCTGCTGGTGGTGACCGATGGCCACTGGGCTACGCGCCTGCGCTATCAGCAGAAACGCCTGCAGCGTCAGTTGCTGGCCCTGGAAGCCTTTGGCAACTTGCAGCGAATTCATTTCAGGGTGCAACCCCCGGTGGCGCCGGCTAAACGCAGTGGGCATGCACCAGAGCTGTCGAGCAATGCGGCCGAGAGCCTGCGCGATACCGCCGAGGGCATCAGCGATCCCAACCTGAGGGCGGCGCTGGAGCGCTTGGCCAGTCATGCACAGGTGAAGGATAAGCGCTGAGGCCTCGAGGTGCCTGTCGTGAGTTTGCTAGCCCCCATAAAAAAGGCCACCCGAAGGTGGCCTCAATGAACTAGAGAGTGTTCGAACTTACACGGCCGCAACAGGGCGCATATAAGAGATCGGTGCCGTGCTGGCATCTTCGAAAATGACCACTTCCCAGGCATCAGTTTCAGCGATCAGCTTGCGCAGCAACTGATTGTTCAGCGCGTGTCCGGACTTGAAGCCCTTGAACTCGCCAATCAGGCTGTTGCCCAGCAGATACAGGTCACCGATGGCGTCGAGGATCTTGTGTTTGACGAATTCGTCTTCGTAGCGAAGGCCGTCTTCGTTAAGCACGCCGGTCTCATCGACAACAATGGCGTTCTCGACACTGCCGCCCAACGCGAGGTTGTGCTTGCGCAGGTACTCGATGTCGCGCATGAACCCGAAGGTCCGGGCGCGGCTGACTTCCTTCACGAACGAGGTGCTGGAGAAGTCGACGCTGGCGCTCTGGGTCCGGCCGCTGACGACCGGGTGATCGAAGTCGATCTCAAAGCTCACCTTGAACCCTTCGAAAGGCAGGAAAGTAGCGCGCTTGTCGCCATCTTCCACTGTCACTTCACGCAGGATGCGGATGAACTTCTTGGGCGCGTCCTGTTCTTCCAGGCCGGCCGATTGAATCAGGAATACGAAAGGTCCGGCGCTACCATCCATGATCGGCACTTCCGAGGCGGAGAGCTCGACGTAGGCGTTATCGATGCCCAGGCCCGCCATAGCGGAGAGCAGGTGCTCGACCGTATCGACCTTGACGTCACCGTTGACCAGCGTCGTCGACATGGTTGTCTCGCCGACGTTGGCCGCGCGAGCCGGGATCTCGACCACAGGGTCAAGGTCGGCGCGGCGGAAGACGATGCCGGTATCCACAGGCGCAGGCTTGAGGGTCAGGTAGACCTTCTCACCGGAGTGCAGGCCGACGCCCGTAGCACGGATAATATTCTTCAGGGTGCGTTGTTTAATCATGGCATTGGCCGCTTCAGCGCAAATTGCGAACTGGTATCAACAAAGGCTGGGGATAATAACAGACCCGACCTTTGCTGAATACCAATCACCTTTATACCCCTGATAAATTCCATCAATCAGCCTGACGACGCAGGAAAGCTGGGATGTCCAGATAGTCCAAGTCATCCTGAGGATTGAGTTTAGCGGCTGCTGCGGCGCCCGCATGCGCTTGGTTGCGCATCACGGTCGGACGCTCCAGGTCACGGTAATTGACCGCTGGCTGCTCCTGACGAGCCGGGGCTGGGTTAGAAGCCTCGTACGCCTGTTGAGCGGTCTGCAGGGTGTTGTCGACGACCTTGACCGGTTTCTCGATGCGCGCACCCAGGCCAGTGGCCACTACGGTTACGTGCAGCTCGTCGCGCATGTCCGGGTCGATCACGGTGCCGACCTTGACCATCGCGTGGTCGGAGGCGAAGGCTTCGATGATGCTACCGACGTCGGAGTACTCGCCCAGGGACAGGTCGGGACCGGCGGTGATGTTCACCAGGATACCGCGAGCGCCCTGCAGGTTGACGTCTTCGAGCAGCGGGTTGCGGATTGCAGCCTCGGTGGCCTCACGAGCACGGTTCGGACCGCTGGCGCAGCCGGTACCCATCATGGCCATGCCCATCTCGCCCATCACGGTACGCACGTCGGCGAAGTCGACGTTGATCATGCCCGGACGCTTGATGATGTCGGAGATGCCGCGCACTGCGCCGGCCAGAACGTCGTCAGCCTTGGCGAATGCCGACAGCAGGCTGGCATCCTTGCCCAGGATGGTCAGCAGCTTCTCGTTGGGGATGGTGATCAGCGAGTCGACGCTCTCAGCCAGCATGCGGATGCCTTCATCGGCGATCTGCATACGTTTGCGGCCCTCGAACGGGAACGGGCGAGTCACCACTGCAACGGTGAGGATGCCCATTTCCTTGGCCACTTCGGCGATGATCGGCGCCGCACCGGTACCGGTACCGCCACCCATGCCGGTGGTGATGAACACCATGTTGGTGCCCTGCAGCACCTCGGCGATGCGCTCACGGTCTTCCAGCGCAGCCTGACGGCCGACTTCTGGATTGGCACCGGCACCCAGACCCTTGGTCACGCCGGTACCCAGTTGCAGGATGGTACGCGCGCCAATGTTTTTCAGCGCTTGAGCATCAGTGTTGGCGCAGATGAATTCCACGCCTTCGATGCTGCTCTTGACCATGTGGTTGACGGCGTTGCCGCCGCCACCGCCGACGCCGATCACTTTGATGACCGGACTTTGCGGGACGTTGTCTACGAGCTCGAACATTTTCCCTCTCCTTACAGTTCTCTAGTTGTCGCGCCTACCACTACTGCTTTGAAACTTAGAAGTTGCCCTGGACCCAACGCTTGAATCGCTCAAGCACTGGAGCCTTCGGTTCATCGCCATAGCTGTTGCTGCTGCTGTTGCTATTACCGGTCAGGATCAAGTCCTCGGACTGCTTGAGCAGGCCGTAGGTGAGCAAGCCCACGCCGGTGGAATAGATCGGGTTGCGCACCACGTCGCTCAGGCCCCGAACACTGTGCGGTACGCCCAGGCGTACCGGCATGTGGAAGATTTCCTCGGCCAATTCCACGGCCCCTTCCATCTTCGCGGTGCCGCCAGTGAGAACGATGCCGGCAGGCACCAGGTCCTCGTAGCCGCTGCGGCGCAGTTCGGCCTGGATCAGGGTGAACAGCTCGTCGTAACGAGGCTCCACCACTTCAGCCAGGGCCTGGCGCGACAGTTCGCGCGGCGGACGGTCGCCGACGCTTGGCACTTTGATGGTCTCGCCGGCACCGGCCAGTTTGGCCAGGGCGCAGGCGTAGCGAATCTTGATTTCTTCGGCGTACTGGGTGGGGGTACGCAGGGCCATGGCGATGTCGTTGGTAACCTGGTCGCCAGCGATCGGGATCACCGCGGTGTGACGGATCGCACCCTCGGTGAAGATGGCGATATCCGTGGTACCGCCACCGATGTCGACCAGGCACACGCCCAGCTCTTTCTCGTCATCGGTGAGCACCGAGTAGGCCGAGGCCAACTGCTCAAGGATGATGTCGTCGATTTCCAGGCCGCAGCGGCGTACGCATTTTTCGATGTTCTGCGCGGCGTTGACGGCGCAAGTGACCACGTGGACCTTGGCTTCCAGACGCACGCCGGACATGCCCAGCGGCTCGCGCACGCCTTCCTGGTTGTCGATCACGTAGTCCTGCGGCAGGGTGTGCAGCACGCGCTGGTCAGCCGGGATGGCCACGGCCTGGGCAGCGTCGAGTACCCGCTCAAGGTCGGCAGTGCTGACTTCACGGTCGCGGATGGCGACGATACCGTGGGAGTTCAGGCTGCGGATGTGATTGCCGGCCACGCCAACGAACGCCGAGTGGATCCGGCAGCCAGCCATCAGCTGGGCCTCTTCCACGGCGCGCTGGATCGACTGCACGGTCGACTCGATGTTCACCACCACACCCTTCTTCAGGCCGCGGGACGGATGAGTACCGATACCGACGATCTCCAGGGTACCGTCTTCGCCGACTTCACCCACCAGCGCCACCACCTTGGAGGTGCCGATGTCCAGCCCGACGATCATTTTGCCGCTATGCGCGTTTGCCATGGTCCTGCCTCTCTCTAATTCTT
>Ga0247822_10003568_pt1 | contig 10149 bp, 8 predicted proteins | sample 13C_Cellulose_Da_FD_192423 | JGI IMG/M metagenome (GOLD analysis project Ga0247822, IMG submission 192423) | Soil microbial communities from agricultural site in Penn Yan, New York, United States - 13C_Cellulose_Day30 | ecosystem: Environmental > Terrestrial > Soil > Agricultural land | place... | reverse complement strand
AGCTGTGAAGGCGACTCGGGCGGACCGGGGCTCGATGGCGACGAGCGAGTCGCGGCGATCGTGTCGGCCGGCGACCTCGGGTGCGCCGGCACCGCCCGGCTGCAAAGGCTCGACCGTCACGCCGCGTTGATCGCCGAGGTGATCGCGGCCTGGGACGGCCGGTGCGCGCGTGACGGCGCATGTGTGCCGGGCTGCACGCCGTTCGCCGACCCCGACTGCGATCCGTGCGGCCTCGACGGCACCTGCGTCGAGGCGTGCCCGCGCGACGACCTCGACTGTCCGATCTCCGGACAGCCGGAGCCGGGCCCGGCGGCCGACGACGGCGGCTGTCGCGCCGGCGGCGGCGCGGGCGCGGGCGCGATCGTCGTCGCGGCGCTGGCCGCGATCGGCGCGGCCGCCGCCGGCGGGCTGCGGCGCCGGCGACCGCGCGAGCGCCCTGCGCACGCGGCGTCCGCGCACGGCGTGACGCCCGCGCACGACGTGGGCCGCCCCCGCGCGGTCGCCGGGGCACGCGGCATGCAGCATCGGGGGGAGGAGGTCACCTATGCAGACCGTCTCTCAGATGGTGAAGACCAACCCTCAGGCGCCCCTGGTCCCACCGGCGGCGCTCATCCAGGCCATCGAGACGTGCATCCTGTGCGAGCAGACCTGCTCGGCCTGCGCCGATGCCTGCCTGGGCGAGCCCGATCCCAAGCCGCTCGTCCGCTGCGTCCGCCTCAACCTCGACTGCGCCGACGTGTGCAGCGCGACCGCCCGCATGCTGTCGCGCCACCTGCACGCCGATCCGACCCTGCTGGCCCAGCAGGTCGCGCTGTGCGCGATCGCCTGCGCCCTGTGCGCCGGCGAGTGCGAGCGGCACGCCCGCGAGCACGAGCACTGCCGGGTCTGCGCCGAGATGTGCCGTAACTGCGAGCGGCAGTGCCGCGAGTTCGTCGAGTCGCGCGCCGACCTGACGCCCGCGCACGTCCCGTCGAGGATCGGCGACTAGCCGGCGGCGCGCTGCTGCTCGGCGATGTCGCCGCGCAGGTGGTGGCGCAGGTGCTCGGGGATGGCCGCCAGCTCGTCCGGGTCGGGATCGACGATCAGCCCGCGGCAGTGAGGCGCGCCACACGCACACGGCTCGGCGAGGGCGCCGACGAACGCGTAGTCGTAGACCAGCTCCTCGCCCGGCTCGAGGTCGCGCAGCGCGACCCACCAGGCCACCGGGGTGCCGGTGACCGGGTCGCGGCCCGACTCGACCTCGGTGTTGGGGGCGCACGAGTGGTTGATCCACCGGGTCTGGTCGACGAGGTCGAAGTAGAAGTCCTCGCCGCCGGCGACGTCGGCGTGATCCTCGCCGGGCAGCACCAGCGCGTAGGTGTCGTCGAAGACGTCGTCCTCGCGGAAGACCACGCCCTCGGCGAGGGCGACGACGTCACCGGCGGCGAAGCGGCGGGTGGTGACCAGGCCGTAGCCGTGGATCTTGGAGCGAACGACGCGGAGGCCATCGAGGCGAGGCATTCGAGGCGCATTCTCCAGATCCTCGCCCCGCTGTCAAAGGGTGCCGCGTCGCGCCATACTCGGCCCGATGAGCAAACGCATCGGGATCCTGACCGGAGGCGGCGACTGCCCGGGGCTGAACGCCGTGATCCGCGCCGTCGTCCTCCATGCGCGGAACACCTATGGCTGGGAGACCGTGGGCATCCGCAACGGCTTCGAGGGCCTGTACGAGGGCGAGTACTTCGACCTCGATCCGGCCAAGGTCGAGCACCTGCTCGGCCGGGGCGGGACCATGCTCGGGTCGTCGAACCGGGCCAACCCGTTCGCCTATCCGCTCAAGCTGCCCGACGGCCGGGTCGAGATCCACGACGTCAGCGCCCGCTGCATGGCGACCCTGGCCCGGCTCGACCTCGAGGGCCTGATCGTCGTCGGCGGCGACGGCACGATGTCGTTCAGCAAGAAGTTCATCGAGAAGGGCGCCACCCGCATCGTCGGGGTGCCCAAGACCATCGACAACGACCTCGAGGCCACCGACTACACCGTCGGCTTCCAGACCGCGGTCGAGGTGGTGGTCGAGGCGCTCGAGCGGCTGCAGACCACCGCCGAGAGCCACGAGCGCATCATGATCGTCGAGGTCATGGGGCGCTACGCCGGCTGGATCGCGCTGACCGCCGGGATGGCCGGCGGCGCCCACGTCGTCCTCATCCCCGAGATCGACTACGACGTCGAGCGAGTGATCGAGTCGTTCCACCGCCGCCACGGCCGCAAGGTGTCGTACTCCATCGTCGTGGTCGCCGAGGGCGCCAAGCCCAAGGGCGGCGAGCACGCGGTCGCGGTCAAGGGCGACGTCACCAAGCAGGACAAGCTGGGCGGCGCCGGCCAGCGCCTGGCCGAGGCGATCACCGCGCGCACCGAGTACGAGGTGCGCACCACCGTGCTCGGCCACATCCAGCGCGGCGGCGCGCCGTGCGCGTTCGACCGCGAGCTGGCCACCCGGTTCGGGGTGCGGGCGGTCGACCTGGTCGCCGCCGGCGAGTTCGGCAGCGTGGTCGCCCTCGAGCACAACCGGCTGGTCGCCAAGCCGATCGAGAAGGCGATCAAGAAGCTCAAGCTGGTCGACCCCAACGGCGAGCAGGTCAAGGCGGCCCGCGCGGTCGGGATCGAGTTCGGCGGGTAGCGCCATGCCGATCGGATAGGCGCAACCGATCAGGATCGCGTGAGAGTCCGTTCGTCCTGAGCGAGGGCGAGCGCCAGCGCGGCTACGCCGACGGCCAGCCGATCGGCGTCAGCGCCGCCGGGAGGTACAGCGGGTGGGCCGGGGCGCCGTCGCGGGTGAGGCGCAGGACGTGCGGGCGGACGCCGGCGCCGGCGAGCAGGTCGCGCACGGCGGCGGCGCGATCGTGGAGGCGGCCGTGGACGCCCCACGCGCACACGACGAGGTCGGCCCGGGTCGCCAGCGCGCGCAGCGACCGATCGTTGCGGCGGCCGACCGGGTCGGCGACCCGGCGCAGGCCGCGGGGATCGGTGCACCGGTAGGCGAACAGGTTGCCGACGACCAGGCGGCCGAAGCCCCAGGTGCGGGCGAAGCCGATCGCCCGCCGGATCGTCGGATCGTCGGTGCGCTCGTCGGCGGTCGACGGGTTGAGCATGATGAACGCGACCACGCCGGCGCCCGGGCCGACGCGGCGGTCGAGCCGGTAGCGATAGGCGCGGTCACCTGAGCCGAACCGAAGGTGAGGCGAGTCCTCACAGGAGATCGAGCGAGCCCGTCTGCGGGCGACGCCGATCGATCGATCCGAGGATGTGACCGATCCGGTCACATCCTCCGAGAACAGGGCGCCGGCGCGGCCCATGGCTCAGGTGCCGACGCCGGTGGCGGCGTCGGCGCAGACCGGGGCGGGGGCGGGGACCAGCAACTTGCCGTCGCGCACGTAGGCCGACGACGGCTGGGCCTTGGCGGCGGCCTTGCCGACCGCGGCGGCCGCCGAGACGTCGGCGAACGAGGTCTTGCCCTCGAGATCGACGGCGGCGATCGACACCGTCATGATCGGGAACCGGCGCAGGGTGCCGTACCGATCGTTGGTCTCGATGTAGCCGCGGCGGCGATCGTCGCGGTCGTAGTAGAACGGGATCAGCCGATCGAAGCGGTGGATCAGCTCGGCGCACACCTCGTCGACGCGGCCGCGGTCGACGACCACCACGAAGTCGTCGCCGGCGACGTGGCCGATGAAGTCGCCGGGGGCGCCCAGCCGGTTGACCACCTCGCGGGCCAGATCGCCGGTCTGGCGGATCACCGCGTCGGCGCGGGCGACGCCGAAGTAGTCGTTGAACGCCTTGAAGTTGTCGAGATCGACGTAGCAGCAGACCGCGCCGGGCGCGGTGGCCGAGGCGATGCGGCGATCGATCTCGGCCGAGATCGCGTCGGCGCCGGGCAGCTGGGTGGTCGGCGAGGCGCCCAGCTCGCGGGCCGAGCGGGCCAGGGCCTTGCCGACGCGGGCGACCAGCTCGACCGCGTCGAACGGCTTGACCACGTAGTCCTCCGCGCCCGAGCGGAATGCCCGCACCTTGTCGGCGGTCTCGCCCTTGGCCGACAGGAAGATGATCGGGGTCATGCCGGTGACCGCGTCGGCGCGCAGGCGCTCGGCGGTCTTGAAGCCGTCGATCACCGGCATCATCACATCGAGCAGGACCAGGTCGGGGCGGAAGCGGCGGGCCTCGGCCATGGCGGCGTCGGAGCTGCCGACGTCGCGGACGGCGTAGCCGGCCTGGGCGAGGATCTCGCGGCAGATCGCCCGCACCGAGGTGTCGTCGTCGACGACCAGGATGCGCGCCGCCTCGCGCCGGCCGGCCTCGAGCAGGAGGCGCGCGCACGCCTCGTGGAACAGCGCCGGCTGGATCGGCCGATCGAGGCACTCGTCGGCGCCGGCGGTGAGCAGGTCGGCGTGGCGGCGGGGATCCGACAGCGCCAGCACCGCGGCCTTGCGGGTGTCGGGATCGTGCTCGAGGATCTGGATCAGTGGGCCGGCGTCGGGGACGTCGGCCGAGATCACCGCCAGCGCGATCGGCTCGGCGCGGGCCGCGGTCAGGGCGGCGTCGGCGTCGGCGGCGACCACGACCTGGTGGCCGGCGGCCATGAGCAGGCCCTTGAGCAGGTAGGCCGAGTGCGGATCGTCGTCGATCACCAGCGCGCGCACCGCGTCGGGTGCGCCCAGGGTGTCGAACCGCGGCGGCGGCTCGCGCTGGGGCTCGACCGCCGGCACGGCCTGGGCCGGCAGGGTGAACACGAACTTGGTGCCGGCCGGGCTCGACTCGACCCAGATGCGGCCGCCGTGGGCCTCGACGATCGCGCGCGAGATGCCGAGGCCGAGCCCGGTGCCGACCACGCGGCGGGGGGCGGCGTCGGGACCGGCGAAGATGCGCTCGCGCTCGGCCTCGGGGATCGGCTCACCGTCGTTCCACACCGACACGCCGACCGCGTCGGCGACCACCGGGGGGCCGAACACCTCGACCGCGACCCGGCCGCCGGCGCCGGCGAAGTTGATCGAGTTCGACAGCAGGTTGCCGAGGACGCGGGCCAGCTTCTCGGGATCGGCGGTGACCGAGACGTCCTCGGCGCCGGTGGTCAGCCCGAGCTGGACGCCGCGGGCGCGGGCGGCGTCGCGGTAGCGATCGACCACGTCGACGGTCAGCCGGCCGATCAGCACCGGCGCCCGGTTGAGCTCGAGCGGCCCGGCGGTGACCCGGGTGGTGTCGAGCAGCTGATCGATGGCCAGGCTCATGCGGGTCGCCGCCTGGCGGGCCATCTCGACGTAGCGGGTCTGCTTGTCGCTGAGGGCGCCGGCGTAGCCGCTCAGCACGATGTCGAGCGCGCCGGCGACCGAGGTCAGCGGCGTTCGCAGCTCGTGCGACATGATGCGGACCAGATCGCCGTGGCGCTGGACCAGGTCGCGGGTGCCGCCGAGATCGCGCAGCACGACCACCGCGCCGATCGTCACCCCGCCCTCGACGATCGGGGTGATGATCGAGTGCAGCAGCTGATCGCCGATGCGGATCTCCTCGCGCAGCGGCTCGCCGCCGGCGCCGGTGATCAGATCGAACGGGTAGAAGCCGAGCTTCTCGGCCAGGAACCGGGTCGTGACCGGGCCCTCGCCGAGGCCGAGGAAGCGGCGGGCGGCGCGGTTGACCTGGACCTCGCCGGTCCGGGTGTCGGCGACGACGACCCCGTCGACCATCGCCTCGAAGGCGAAGGCCAGCTTGGCGTCGCCATCGGGCAGGGTGGCCACGGCGCCGAGAATACCACCGCGCTGTCAGTGGCGGTGGAAGGTGCGCTCGAGCGTCGCGTAGGCGCCGCCGCGGGCGATCAGCTGATCATGCGTGCCGCGCTCGATGACCTGGCCGCGGTCGAGGACGACGATCTCGTCCGCGTGGCGGATGGTCGACAGGCGATGCCCCAGCTCGCGAAGCGAGCGGTCAACAATGCCTCTGAAAGTCTCTGGGTTCAGTGGCGGTGGAAGGTGCGCTCGAGCGTCGCGTAGGCGCCGCCCCTCGCCACCAGCTCGTCGTGGGTCCCCCGCTCGATGACCTGGCCGCGGTCGAGCACGACGATCTCGTCCGCGTGGCGGATGGTCGACAGGCGATGGGCGATCACCAGGGTCGTCCGTCCTCGCATGAGCTCGGCCACGCCGCGCTCGATCAGCTCCTCGGCCTCGGGATCGACGTGGGCGGTCGCCTCGTCGAGCACGAGGATCTCGGGGTCGCGGACCAGGGCGCGGGCGAAGGCGAGGAGCTGGCGCTCGCCGGCCGAGAAGCCGGCGCCGCGGTCGCCGACCGGCGCGTCGAGGCCCTCGGGGCGGCGGGCCAGCAGGCGCTCGAAGCCGACCCGGCGCAGCGCGGCGGCGACCTCGTCGCGGCTGGCCGGCGCGCCGCGGGCGACGCCGCCGAGGGCGACGTTGTCGTAGACCGTCCCGGCGAACAGGGCGACGTCCTGCGACACCACGGTGACCCGGCGACGCAGCTCGGCGATCGGGAGCTTGCGGATGTCGACGCCGCCCAGCTCGACCGTGCCGCCGCCGATCTCGTAGAGGCGGGTCAGCAGCTTGATGAGCGTCGACTTGCCCGAGCCGGTGGCGCCGACCAGGGCGACGGTGTGGCCGCGCGGCACGTCGAGCGACACGCCGCGCAGGACCGGCTCGGCGTTGTACGAGAACGCGACGTCGCGGAACCGGACCAGGGTCTGGTCGTGATCGTCGGCCGGCGCGCGATCCTCGGCGGTCGCCGCCGCCGGCGCCGGCGGGGCGTCGAGCTCGGCGGTGTCGAGCAGCTCGACGATCCGCTCGGTCGCGGCCATCGCGCCCTGCATGACCGCGTACTTGGCCGACAGGTCGCGGATCGGGATGAAGAACTTGTTGATGTACTCGATGAACACCACGACCAGGCCGACGGTGGCGATGGTGTCGGGCGCGACGCCGAGGCCGCGCGCCGCCCACCACGCCACCAGCGCGATCGCCAGCACGCCGATCGCCTCGACCAGGGCGTACATCGCGGCGTCGGCCCGGATCGACGCCAGGTAGGCGTCGCGGTGGCCGGCGTTGATCAGGTCGTACTCCCTGGCGGCCGCGTCCTCGCGCCGGAAGATCTGGACGACCTTGATCCCCGACAGGTGCTCCTGCACGAACGCGTTCATCGCCGCCAGGCGGACCCGGATGGCGCGGAACGAGGTGCGCATCGCCCGCCGGGCGTAGTCGACCAGCAGCATCAACAGCGGCAGGGTCAGGAAGGTGACCAGGGTCAGCTTGGCGTCGAGCGTCAGCATGATCACCGCGATGGCGATCATCTTGATGACGTCGGCGAACAGCGTGACCACGCCCGACGCGAACATCTCGTTGATGCTCTCGATGTCGTTGGTCATGCGGGTGAGCAGCCGCCCGACCGGCATGCGATCGAAGAACGCCGCCCGCTGGCGCAGCACGTGGTCGTAGATCGCCAGCCGCAGGCCGTGCATCGACCGCTGGCCGAGCAGCTGGATCGCCCACTGCTCGAAGTACGACGAGGTCGCCTGCAGCGCGACCAGCGCCAGGTAGGCCAGCATCAGCACGGTCAGGCCGTCGGGCTTGTCGACGGCGATGTGATCGACGATGGCCAGCTTGACCAGGTACGGCTGCGACAGCTCGAAGGCCAGGGTCAGCGGGATGAACAGCGCCGACACCAGCACCAGCACCCAGTGTGGCCGCACGAACCGCCACAGCTCGCGCATCAGGCGCAGGTCGTACGCCTTGCCGAGCACGGCCTCGCCGGCGGGGGGGGCCGGCGGCGCGCTGACCGGCTGCGCCATCAGCCGACCTCCCGCGTCGGGGCCGTCGCCGCGGTCGGCTCGGCGCCGGCGCCGGCCGGGGCGCCGGCGGCGAGCTGGGTCCGGTACAGCTCGGCGTAGACGCCGCCGCGGGCCAGCAGCTCGGCGTGGCGGCCGACCTCCGCCACCTTGCCGTCGTCGAGCACGACGATCTGGTGGGCGTTCTTCACCGCCGCGACCCGGTGCGAGACCAGGATCGCGGTACGGTCGCGCAGCACCGCCGCCAGCCGATCGAGGATGATGCGCTCGGTCTCGGCGTCGACCGACGACAGCGAGTCGTCGAGGATCAGCAAGCGGGGATCGGCGGCGATCGCCCGCGCCAGCGCGACCCGCTGGCGCTGGCCGCCCGACAGCGTGATGCCGCGCTCGCCGACCACGGTGGCGAAGCCCTCGGGCATGACCGCGAGATCGCGGGTCAGCCCGGCCGCCTCGGCGGCGGCGACGATGCGCGGGTCGGGCTCGCCGTGGATGAACGCCGGCGGCGCGATCTGCGGCGCGCCGGCGCCGGTGACCCGCTCGAGCTCGTCGGCGCGGGCGCGCGGCAGGCTCGACCCGGCGCCGAAGCCGAACGCGATGTTGTCGGCGATCGTGGTCGAGAACAGGAACGCCTCCTGCGGCGCGTAGCCGATCGCGCCGCGCAGGTCGGCCAGCGGCAGGCTGGTGATGTCGCGGCCGTCGAGCCAGATCGCGCCGGGCGCGACGTCGAGCAGCCGGCACACCGCCTCGCACAGCGTGCTCTTGCCGCTGCCGGTCCGGCCGACGATCGCGGTGGTGGTGCCGGCCGGCACGGTGAAGCTGACGCCGTCGAGGATCGTGCGCCCGCCGATCGCCACGGTCAGGCCCTTGAGCTCGAGCCCGCCCTGGCGCTGGCCCGGCGGCAGCGACGGCCCCGGGCCGTCGACGATGCTCGGCGCGGTCGCGAGCAGGGTCTCGAGCCGCGACCACGACGCGCGGCCGCGCTGGAGCAGCGACAGCATCCAGCCCAGGGCCAGGGTCGGCCACACCAGGCGGGCCAGGTAGCCGGTCATCTCGACCAGCTGGCCGAGCTCGATCGCCCCGCGCATGACCAGGCGGCCGCCGACCCACAGCACCGCCACCGTCGACAGCGACGCGAAGGCGGCGAACATCGGCCCCATCTGGCCGCGCACCCGGGTCAGCGCCATGTTGCGCTCGAGCAGGCGCTGCGACGACGCCGTGAAGCGGCCGCGGCGGGTGTCCTCGAGCCCGTAGGTCTTGATCGCCTGGATCGAGGTGAGGTCCTCCTGGATCTCGTTGGACAGGCTGCCGAGCTGGGCCTGGACCGCCTGGCTGGTCTTGTAGACCCGGCGGCCGAACACCCGGCCGGCGGCGATCATCGCCGGGTAGGGCAGGCACGCCCACAGCGTCAGCCACGGGTCGATGCGCAGCATCATCACCAGCACGGTGGCGAACGCGACCAGGGTGTTGACGATGTTGAGGATGCCGGCGCCCCACATCGCGCGCACGGTCTGGACGTCGTTGGTGAGCCGCGACATCACGTCGCCGGTCGGGTGGGCGCGGTAGTAGGGCAGGTCGAGGCCGAGCAGGTGGCGGAACAGATCGCTGCGCAGCTCGTACTCGGCGCCGCGCGCGGCGTTGAAGATCCACACCCGCGACAGGATCCGGGTGATGGCGGTGCCGAGCGCGAACAGCACCATCGCCACCACCAGGCGAGGCACCTCGCCGGCGGGATCGGCACCGCGCAGCGCGTCGATCGTCATGCCGGTGGTGACCGGGATGCCGACGAACAGCGCGTTGGTCGCGATCAGCATCACGACGCCGCCGATGATCGCGCCGCGATAGTTGGCCAGGTAGCCCCACGCGGTCCTCACGCGCCCGGTCCCGGCAGAACTGCTCACCGTGCGAGGATTAGCGCCTCGGCGGGCCGACGTCCAGGTCACCGGCCCACTCGGGTCGTGCCCACGAGCGTGCCCCGCGCTGGTAGTATCGCGACCCATGGGGGCCGGGAACTGCGAACCACGTGCGGCCCTGGTGAGAGGTCCGATGTCCTGTCGCGCCCCGTTCCTGCTCGCGATCGCGCTGCTCGCTCCCGCCTGCAACCAGGTCAGCTCCGAGGGGCCGGTCGACGCCGCGCCGCCCGCCCTGACCGTCACGCTCGCCGGCGACGGCACCGGCGTGGTCAGCTCGGTCCCGGCCGGGATCGACTGCGGCGGCGATTGCTCCGAGGTCTACGCGCCCGGGACCTCGGTCACGCTCACCGCCCGCGCCACCGACGGCAGCAGCTTCGACAGCTGGACCGGCGGCGGCTGCGGCGGCAACTCGCGGTGACCGTGACCGTGCAC
>Ga0247822_10003567_pt1 | contig 10150 bp, 4 predicted proteins | sample 13C_Cellulose_Da_FD_192423 | JGI IMG/M metagenome (GOLD analysis project Ga0247822, IMG submission 192423) | Soil microbial communities from agricultural site in Penn Yan, New York, United States - 13C_Cellulose_Day30 | ecosystem: Environmental > Terrestrial > Soil > Agricultural land | place... | reverse complement strand
CAACCTAGCCTTTCCGCATTCACCCATCCCGTGTAGCATTCTGAGGCTTTGCAGCTCCTGATGGATTTCCCGGACGCTGCACGGGCCTGCACCGCGGTTCGTTGCAGGGAGGCATTTCGTTGGCGACTACCACCACCGCGTCTCCGTCTCTGGAGTCCATTACTCCCAAGGGACAACACTTGTTCTCTCGTCGCACCAACTCGCTCCTCGGCGTCCAGATCGCCGGATGTGGCTCGTTCGTCCCCGAGAACGTCGTCACAAACGCGGATCTGCAGACCCGTCTCGGCTTCGATCCCGAATGGATCAGGCAGCGGACCGGCATCCTCGAACGCCGTCACTGTCCCCCCGAAATGGCGACCAGCGACCTCTGCGTCGAAGCCGCCCGCCGGGCCATCCGCAACGCCAACGTCGATCCGGCCGACATCGATCTCGTCGTCTGCGGCACGTTCACTCCCGACTACCAGTGCCCCTCCACGGCCTGCCTGATCCAGGACCGCCTCGCCCTCGACTGCGCCGCGTTCGATCTCGCCGCCGCCTGCGCGGGCTTCATGTACTCGCTCGTGACGGCCGCCCAGTTCGTCGCCAGCGGCAACGCCAGGGCGGCTCTTGTCGTCGGCGGCGACTGCATGAGCCGGATCATCAACCCGGCCGACCAGCGGACCTATCCCCTGTTCGGCGACGGCGCGGGCGCCGTCGTCCTCACAGCCGGCGATCCGCATCAGGGACTCTTGTGCTACCAGATGGGCGCTGACGGCAGCGGCGGCAGCCTCCTCGACCGCAAGGTCGGCGGCTCAAAGTCCCCCGTCACGGCTTCGGCGATCGAGGCCGGCGATCACCTGCTTCACATGGACGGCCGCTCCGTCTTCAAGTGGGCCGTGCGTCTCGTCACCGACACGATCGAGCTCATGCTCGAAACCGCCGGCATGACGGTGCACGACGTCTCGCTGTTCGCACTGCATCAGGCGAACATCCGCATCATCGATGCCGCCATGGAGCAGCTGGCGATCCCGCCCGAAAAGGTCTACTCCAACGTTCATCGCTACGGCAACACCTCCGGCGGGTCGATCCCGCTGGTGCTCGATGAAGCCTACCGCGAAGGCCGCATCGAACGCGGCGACACGCTGATGATGTGCGGCTTCGGAGCCGGCCTCGCCTGGGGCACGAGCCTCTTCCGCTGGTAAATCTTCGCATCAATCGCCGTTGATTGATTCGACAACCCGCCGGCCGATGGTCAGGATAGGCCCATCCTCAACCATCCCCGGCGCACTGATGATCGACCGCAGCTTCCTGGCCGCCACCGCACTGCTTTTCTGCCTGGCCACCAGCCAGGCCACGGCCGATGAGTTCACATCACTCGGAAGCGACTTCACCACCCGCGTCCATCCGGTCTTGAAGGCCTACTGCCTCGACTGCCACTCCGCCGCCGACAAACAGGGCGAACTCGATCTCGAGCGTTTTTCGTCGCTGAAGGACATCCGCCGCGACCCGGCCGCATGGCAGAAGGTGGCCGAAATGCTCGACCACCAGGAGATGCCGCCGAAGGACGCTCCGCAACCCAAGCCCGAGGAACGCCAGACGCTCCGCAACTGGGTGAGCCGGTACCTCGACACCGAAGCCCGCGCGAACGCCGGAGATCCCGGCCCCGTCCCGCTCCGCCGGCTGACGAACGCCGAGTATCGCTACACGATCCAGGATCTCACGGGCGTGCCGCTCGATCCGTCGCGGGAGTTTCCGGCCGACGGCGCGGCCGGCGAGGGGTTCACGAACGCCGGCGCCGCGGGGGTGATGTCGCCGGCGCTTTTGCAGAAGTACTTCGACGCCGCGAAAGACGTGGCGTCGCATGCCGTGCTCACGCCGAGCGGCATCCGGTGGTCGCCGCATGTGAGTCGTCGCGACTGGACCGAAGAGGCGCTCGCAGAGATCCACCGCATCTACGATCGCGACACCGCCAAGGCGGGCGGCTCGCAGGTGAATCTGCAGGGGATCAAGTTTGAAACGAACGGCGGCGGGCGTCTGCCGGTTGAGTCGTACCTGGCGGCGACGCTTGAAGAACGCGAGGCCCTGCAAGCGGGCCGGACATCAATTGCCGACGTCGCGCGGGCGAGGTCGTTGAACGCGAAGTATCTCGGGATTCTTTGGAACGCCCTGAACGCGGCGCCGGACAAGGGGAGTGATTCCCTGATGCTGGCCGCGCTGCGCGGGAAATGGCGGACCGCGCCGAAAGACGGAACCACGGCGCTGGTTCAGGAGATCACGCAGTGGCAGCGATCGCTGTTCCGGTTCGCGAGCATCGGGCATATCGGCAAGCGCGGCGGGCCGAAGGCGTGGATGGAATCGATCAGCCCGCTGGTGGAGCGACACGAGGTCAAGCACGCGATCAAGACGCCGCCGGGCGCGAAAGAGGTCACGCTGTACCTCGCGACGTCCGATGCGGGCGACGGGAACGACCACGATTTCGTCGTCTGGGAGCGGCCTCGTTTAGTGGCGCCAGGCCGGCCCGACATCCTGCTGCGTGACGTCCGGTCGATCAGCTCACGCCTCGCGAAGCGCCGCACCGAACTGCTCGGCACGGCGAAGGAATGTCTCGCCGCGGGCAGCGAAGCGCTGGCGCAGGAATCGATCGACGTCGCGTCGCTCGCCGCGAAATATCAAGTCGAGAAGGACGTGCTGGCGGCGTGGCTCGAGTACCTCGGCATTGGCGTGCCGGCCGGGTTGGGAACGCCGATAACCCGTCAGTTGAAGAGTGCCAGCGGCTACGACTTCGTCCAGGGCTGGGTGGGAGACAACGCCCTCAGCGTCCTGGCGAACTCGTCCGATCAGCATGTCCGGATTCCCGGCAACATGCCGCCGCACAGCGTTGGTGTGCATCCTTCGCCGAATCTGGAAGTCGGGGTGGGCTGGAAGTGCCTGACGGGGGGCCCGCTCAAGGTCGAGGCGGTGATCACGCATGCTCACCCGGAATGCGGGAACGGCGTGGCGTGGTCGCTCGAAGCCCGACGCGGCCGGAGCGTCCAGCGGCTGGCGACCGGGTACTCGCAAGGGGCGAAGCCGGTCAGGACGAACACGTTCGATGTCGTCGTGCGGGCCGGCGATGTGGTTGCCCTCGTGATCGGTCCGCGAGATGGTAATCACTCCTGCGACATGACGACGATCGACCTCACCGTTCGCTCGGAGTCGGCCGAGTGGAATCTCTCAAAGGACGTGTCGCCCGACATTCTCGCGGGGAATCCACACAACGACCGCCAGGGACAGGCCGGCGTGTGGCATTTCTTCAGCGAGCCGGTCGATGCCTCGGCCCCGTCTGCGATCCCCGCGGGATCGATCCTGGCGGAATGGCAGTCGGCCATGGAGCCCACGCGGCGGCAGCAACTCGCGAGCGAGGTCGCGAAGCTACTTCAAGGCGGACCTCCGGCCGCGGCTGACTCGCCCGATGCGCAGCTCTACCGGCAGATCACGTCGTTCAACGGGCCATTGTCCGGGGCGCTGGTCCGCTTGCTGAACGAGGGGGGCGGAATTGATGACGACGCTTCTTCCTCCGTGGGGCTCGACCGGACGTTGTTCGGACGGCATCCGGACGGTACGGCCAGCGAGCCCGCGAGCCTGTGTGTTCGCGCGCCGCAGGTGATCGAAGTGCGGCTGCCGGCGGAACTCGTGGAAGGCGCCCAGCTCGTTTCATCGGTGACGCTGCACCAACCGTCCGGCGGAGAAGGGAGCGCCCAGGTGCGTGTGCTGGAGGCTCCGCCGGCCTCGACGTCGGGTTTGAACGCCGGTGCGGTGGCGGAGACGGCGAACGCCGGGATGTGGACCTCGAGCGGGGCGAGCGTCGCGCATTCGACGCCGATCCTCGTGAGCCCTGGCAGCAAGGCCCGCGGGCGATTTGAAGCGGCGTTCGATGAGTTCCGGCGGCTGTTCCCGCCGGCGCTGTGTTACACGAAGATCGTCCCGGTCGACGAAGTCGTCACACTGACGCTCTTTTATCGCGAGGACGAACCGCTGCGGCAGCTGATGCTCAGTGACGAGGAAGCCGCCCGGCTGAACGCACTGTGGGATGAGCTGCATTTCGTCAGCCGTGATCCGCTGACACAGGTCGACGCCTTCCAGCAGCTGATGGAATTCGCGACGCAGGACGGCGATCCAAAGGTCTTCGAACCGCTGCGCCAGCCGATCATGGAACGGGCCGCGGAGTTCCAGAAGCAGCTTGTTGATTCCGAGCCGGTGCACGTCGAGGCCGTTCTCGAGTTCGCCGGGCGAGCCTGGCGTCGGCCGCTGAGCGCTGATGACAAGTCTCGAATGCAGACGCTGTATGGGCAGCTTCGTTCGGAATCGCTGCCGCATGAGGATGCGATCCGGCTGCTTCTCGCGAGGGTTCTGGTCGCCCCGGATTTCATGTACCGGATGGAATCGGCGCCGGCCACCGGGCCATCCGCCACGGTGTCCGATCACGAACTCGCGGCGAGGCTCAGTTACTTCCTGTGGTCGTCGGCGCCCGATGCCGAATTGCGACGGCTGGCCGATGAAGGACGTCTGCGTGACGCGGAAGTCCTCAAGTCTCAGGCCCGCCGGCTGCTGAAGGATGAGAAGGTCCGCCGGCTGGCGACGGAGTTCGCCTGCCAGTGGCTGCAGGTGTACGAGTTCGACAAGCTGGATGAGAAGAGCGAGCGGCACTTCCCGGAGTTCAATGGACTCAAGGGGGACATGTACGACGAAGTGATCCGGTACTTCACGCAACTCTTGCAGAACGACGACTCGATCCGGTCAATCTATTCGTCCGACCACGCCGTCGTGAATGCGCCGCTGGCAAAGTTCTACGGCTTCAAGGTCGATGGCACCGGGCTCAGCGAGACGAGTTGGCAGGATGTGCCCGGCGCCGACCGCTCCGGGCGTGGCGGCGTCCTGACGATGGCGGCCGTGCTGGCGAAACAGTCGGGGGCGTCGCGGACGAGTCCGATTCTCCGCGGCAATTGGGTCTCCGAAGTGCTCCTTGGCGAGCGCCTGCCGCGTCCTCCCAAGGACGTGCCGCCGTTGCCGGAAGAAGAAGCGGGCAGTGAACTGACCGTCCGGCAACTGGTCGAGAAGCACACGAGCGACGCGCGATGTTCACACTGCCATGCCCGCATCGACCCGTTCGGGTTTACTCTGGAAGAATTCGATGCGATTGGGCGAAAGCGGAACAAGGATCTGTCCGGTCACGCGATTCAGGCATCGAGCCGGCTTGCCGACGGGACTAAACTCGACGGAGCCCCGGCGCTGCAGAAGTATCTGCTGACGACGCGTGAAGACGCCGTGATTCGTCAGTTCTGCCGCAAGTTGCTCGGATATGCCCTGGGGCGATCGGTTCAGCTGTCGGACGAGCCGCTCCTGGCCGAGATGAAGAAACGACTCCGAGAGAACGACTATCATGTGAGCGTCGCAATTGAAGCGATTGTCGAGAGTCGCCAATTTCGCGAGATCCGTGGCGAGCAGGTGGCGTCCGCTCCTTGAGCGGTGATGGGTTGAACGTCCTTCACGTGTTCCGTTGAAGAGTTTCGCGATGGCATCCTTGCACCACTTCTCCCGCCGAACATTTCTCCGGGGCCTCGCGTGCCTCTTCTCCGGCAATGGCTTCCACAGCAAGGAATGGTGGGCCAAAGGGCAGGGGGCCGGCATGGAGCTGGGGCAGGTCCTGGCGCCGCTTTCGCCTCACAAGGAAAAGCTCCTGTTCATCCAGGGGCTGTACAACGACGAGGCGCTGAAGGGAAACATCCACAGTTCGCAGACCGGCAACCTGCTGTCGGGCGCGCCGCTCGCTTCCGGCGGCGAGATCCGGTCGGGGACCAGCATCGACCAGCTCATTGCCCAGCGGTACGGGCGGTCGACGAAGGTGCCGAGCCTGGTGCTGGGGTGTGAGGCGTCGAACCCGTCGGTGCACAAGAATTACTCGATGATCTACAGCTCCCACATCTCGTGGAGCTCGCCGACGACGCCAACGCCGCTGGAACTCTATCCGTCCCTCGCCTTTGACCGGCTGTTCAAGGATGACGTTCAGAAGGGGGATCAGAGCGTCCTCGATGCGGTGCTCGAGCATGCGGGGGACGTCCGCAGGCAGGTCAGCTCGTCCGATCGCCGCCGGCTGGATGAGTACCTCGATTCCGTCCGCGAAGTCGAACAGCGGATCGCCAACGCCGGCCAGCGGGGAGAACTCCAGGGCTGGCGGCCGACGCTCGACAAACCGAACATCGCCCGGCCGGCCGACGGCATCCCGCAGGACATCAGCGAGCACATGCGGCTGATGTGCGACATCCTCGTCCTCGGCTTCCAGACGGATGCGACGCGGGTCACGACGCTGAAGCTCAATAACGACCACTCGTCGCTGAGGTTCCCGCACCTCGGTGTCGACTACATGATCCACCACCTGCTGTCGCACAGCGACACAACCGACTGGCTGAAGGTGAACCAGTTCTTCATCGAGCAGCTGGCCTACATCGCGACGAAGCTGGATGCGATCCAGGAAGGCGAACGCACGGCTCTCAACAACTCAATGCTGCTGTATTGTTCGAGCATGCTGACGGGCAGCCACGATGCGACGAAGCTGCCGGTGGTGATCGTCGGCCGGGGCGGCGGGAAGCTCGAGACGGGGCGGGTGCTGAATTATCTCGAGAAGCCGAACCGGAAGATGTGCAGCCTGTACCTGTCGATGCTGGACAAGGTCGGGATTCGGCTCGACACGTTCGGGGACTCGACGGAGCGGCTGGCGGAGGTGTGATGCCGCGAAGTGGCACGGCCATCCTGACCGTGCGCTACGCTGTATGACTGCGCCGAGAGCGACGCGAGATGTCCGCACGGGCTGGAAGCCCGTGCCACATGGGCCGCGGGGGCGGCGCAACGAACTGACTCACCATGGGCGCTGAAACCGAGATCACGATCCGCGAGGGCCAGTCAAAGCGGACGGCCAAAGTCCATCTCGACTCTGAAACCCTAACGATCGCAGGCAGGCCGCGGACGGCGATCCCTCTCAAGTCCGTCGAATGGGCGACCGCGATTGATGGCGTCCTTTCGATTCACGTCGATGGACGCACGATCGACTTCGTAATCGGAAATGACGCGGCGAAGTGGCAGGAGAAGATTCTTCACCCGCCGTCGCTGATGAAGAAGCTGGGAATCAAAGACGACCACGTCGTCGTCACGCGGCGCATCGACGACAAGCCCCTGCTGGAAGAACTGCGAGGGGCCGCGGGGAGCGTGCAGTCGAGGTTCGGCAAGTCGCCCGTGAGCGTCGTCCTCGTGTGGATGAAGACACGCGAGCAGCTCGATGAATTGCTTGATCTCGTATCGCACCTCGCGGAGGGCGGATTCCTGTGGGTGCTCTGGTCGCGCGGCGGAAAGGTCGTCCAGGAGAATGACATTCGCGAGGCCGCGCTCCGCGTCGGCCTCGTCGATGTCAAAGTCTGTAAGGTGTCCGAAGCATTCAGCGGCCTGAAGCTGATGCGCCGGAAGAAGTGAACGTTGTCGACGCTGCCAGCGCCGACGTCAAACCGTTGTCCGGCGCTGGTAACGTTCGATGCAGGCTGAAGCCTGTACTCCTACTTACGGCGTCAGCTTCCTTCTGAAGATCGTGTCGCCGTTGGTGACGTACAGCCATTCGTGGTTCGCACCCGCGAGGAGGCAGCTCGTCAGTGGTGCGGCTTCCTTTGGCTTGGGAAGCACGCCGCACAGCCGGCCTGTGGGGTCGAAGATCTGAATGCCGAGGGCCGACGTCACGTAGTACCGGCCGGCCTTGTCGACCGCCATGCCGTCCCCCTTTGAGGCGGTCTGGTACGGCGGAGGCTCGTTGAACTTGAACTCTCCCTTGGGATCGATCGGAACCCGCAGGTTCATCGTCGGCATCTTTGCGTCGAGCGAGCCATCGGCGTTCACGCGAAACGTCCAGACGGTCTTACCGCCCGACTCCGAGACGGCGAGCGTTCCGCCGTCGTTGGAGAGGGCGATGCCGTTCGGCCGGTTGATGCCCGTATCGACGACGGTCGTCTCGCCGGTCTTGATGCTGATCCGCGTGATCTTCTGGTCTTTCGTCTCGGTGATATAGACGAAGCCGTCGGCCGAGACGGCGAGATCGTTCGGCGTCACGCCGGTCGCGAGTTCCTTCACAGCGCCGGTCTTCGGATCGAGCGAGATGACGCGGTTCTTCGCTCCCTGGCAGCCGTAGAGGAGGCCGTCTGGTCCGAATTCGAGGCCGCTGATCGACTCCTTGGAGATCTCGGTCTTCGTGCCGTCAACCGCGACCTTGATGACGGCCGGGGCTTTCATATCGCAGTAATAGAAGTTGCCTTCGGCGTCGGTGCAGGGGGCGTCCGCGAAGCCGAGCTTGTCGGCGACGACTTCCCACGACTGGCCGGGGACGAGCAGCTTGAGGATCGTGAGGTCGCCGCGGAGGTCGCCTTTCGTGTCGATCGCCGGCGTGTGCTTCTCCTTCCGCCACAGCCATTTCAGGGCTTCGGGGAACTGCTTGCCGCCGTAATCGGCGTTGTGTCCGCCCCCTTCGGCCCAGTCGAAGCGGACGTCGTACCCCATGTAGGCGAGGGCGGCGTGCATCTGCTGGTTCGCAAGCGGCCAGTGGCCGAACGGGTTGTCGAGGTCGCCGCTGGTATCGGCCATGTAGACGCGGATCGGCTTCGGTTCCGTCTTGCGGATCAGCGACGGATAGATGTTGCCGCCGCGGAGGTGGACGAAGCTTCCGACGTTCGTGAGGACCTTGCGGAAGGCGTCGGGCCGCTCCCAGGCGGTGGTGAACGCACAGATGCCGCCGGAGCTCGACCCGCAGATCGCCCGCTGCTCGGGGTCTTTCGAGATGCTGTATTTCTTTTCGACTTCGGGCAGGATCTCTTCGAGCAGGAACCGCGCGTAGCGGTCACCGAGGCTGTCGTACTCGTAGCCGCGGTTCGAGGGCTTCGCCTTGGGATCGGGATCCTTCACCCGGTCGTGGCCGGGGTTGAGGAAGACGGCGATCGTCGGAGGCATGTCGCCGCGGGCGATCAGGTTGTCGAAGACGACGGGAACGCGCCAGCGGCCTTTGACGTTGCGATAGCCGGATCCGTCCTGAAACACCATCAATGCCGCCGGCGTCTCCTTCTTGTATTGAGCCGGCACGTAGATTGACCACTTGCGGGTGATGCCGGGGAAGATCTTCGACTCCCAGTCGGGCATGTCTTCGACCTTGCCGTGAGGGACGTCATTGCGCTCGACCGCATCCGGGTGCGGTTGCCACTCGGGCTGTTTCTTCACGTTCGGAAACGAGCTGACGGTCGGCTGGTCGGACCACAGCCACTTGAGCGCTTCCGGGAACACCTCACCGGCCGCGACACCGCTATGGCCGCCTTCCGTCATCACGAAATTGAAGGCGTACCCCGAGAAGTTCAGCGCGGCGGCCATGTCCTGGTTGGCGAGGGGCCAGTGGCCGAACAGGTTGTTGAGGTCGTCTTTGCCGTCCTGCAGGTAGACCTTGATCGGCTTCGGCGACGGCTTCGATTTGCGGATGAGCCCCGGGTAGCCCCAGCCATCGCGGATGTTGGTGAAGCTGCCGATGTGGCTGGCGACCTTGCCGAACTGGTCGGGCCGTTCCCACGCGGCCGTGAAGGCACAGATGCCTCCCGACGAGTTGCCGCACAGGGCCCGCTGCTTCGGATCGGACGAGACGTTGAGCCCCTTGAGGGCGACCGGCAGGAAGTCTTCGATCAGGAACCGGGCGTAGCGATCACCGAGGGAGTCGTACTCAAACGAGCGGTTGCTGCGGTCCTTCGCGCCGGGCTTCGTGGCGGGGATGGTCCCCGGGTTGACGAAGACGGCGATCGTCACGGGCATCGCCTTCTGGTGGATCAGGTTGTCGAAGACGATCGGCACACGGAACGGGCCATCCGGCTTGATGAAGCCCATGCCGTCCATGAAGACCATCAGGCTGGCCGGTTTGTCGGCCTGGTACTGAGCCGGGACGTAAACGGCGTAATCGCGTTTTGTTCCGGGGTAGACTTTGCTGTCAGCAAAGACGCCGGTAGTCACCTTCCCGGCAGGGACGCCCGGCTGCTGCTGGCGATCGGGGGAATCGGCGACGGCCGGGGCGGCCATCAAGAGCAGGGCGAGGATGAGCGACGACACGAACCGCGGCATGGGGAGAGCGCTC